>Ga0315277_10005162_pt1 | contig 17275 bp, 22 predicted proteins | sample YL17G05_15_MG_FD_203695 | JGI IMG/M metagenome (GOLD analysis project Ga0315277, IMG submission 203695) | Sediment microbial communities from Yellowstone Lake, YNP, Wyoming, USA - YL17G05_15 | ecosystem: Environmental > Aquatic > Freshwater > Lake > Sediment | place: USA: Wyoming | collected... | reverse complement strand
GCACCTTGCCGTGGGCGCTGGCGCGGTAGATGGCGCGGAGCTGGGTGCGGAACACCTCCGGGAACTCGAGCGACAGGCGGATGCCGCGCCGGCCGAGGAACGGGTTGTTCTCGTGGACCGCGCCCAAGTACGAGGCCACCTTGTCGCCACCCAGGTCCATGGTGCGGAACAGCACCGGGCGCGGATTCATGCGCTCGACCACGCCGCGGTACGCCTGGTACTGCTCCTCCTCGTCCGGGAGCTCAAGCCGGCCCAGGTAGAAGAACTCGGTGCGGAACAGGCCGATGCCGTCGGCGCCCACGCTGAGCGCGCGGTCGACCTCGTTCGGCAGCTCGAGGTTCGCGCTCAGCTCGACGCGATGGCCGTCCAGGGTGACGGCGGGCCGATCCTGGATCTCCAGCAGCGAGCGGTCTTCCTCCTCGATGCGCCGGCGCCGGGCGGCGAAGAAGGCCGCGGTCTCGGCATCGGGGTCGATCTCCACCGTGCCGAGGAAGCCGTCCACCGCCCCCATGACCCCCTGGGCCGCCTGCTGCAGGATCCCATGGCAACTGACCACCGCCGGAATGCCGCGGCCCCGCGCCACGATGGCGCAGTGCGAGCTGCGGGAGCCCACCTCGGTCACCAGGCCGACGATGCGTTCGCGGTCGAGCAGCGCGACCTCGCTGGGGGCCACGTCGTGCGCCACCAGCACGCAGGGCCGCTCGGGGATGGCGGGTGCGCGGTGACCGTCGCCCAGCAGATAGCGCAGCACGCGCCGCTCCACGTCGAGCACGTCGGCGTAGCGCTCGCGCAGGTGTTCGGACTCGACGCTCGCCAGATAGGCGGCCACGACCGCCATGTGGGCGCGGAACACCCAGGCCGCGTTCTTCCGCTCTCTCCGGATGCCGCGTTCCACCGCGCCCTGGAGCTCCGGATCGTCGAGGATCATGAGGTGCGCGCTGTAGATCTCGGCCTCCGCCTCGCTCAGCTCGCGGGCGATCCGGTCGCGGATGCTCGCCAGGTCGGCGCGCGAGGCCTCGAGGGCGGCGTGGAAGCGCGCGACCTCGGGCTCCACCCCGTGCGCCGGGACCGGGGTGTCGCGCACCGCGAGATCCTCGCGCTCCAGCCGGTAGATGGGGGCCACGCCCACGCCGGGCGAGGCGGCGATGCCGGTGAACTTCACGGCTCTCCTCCGAACTTGCCGTCGACCAGCTCGCGCAGGGCCGCCACGGCCTCGCGCTCGTCGGGACCGTCGGCGCGCACGCGGATGGTACTCCCCTCCTCGGCCGCGAGCATCATCACGCCCATGATGCTCTTGCCGTTCACCTCGAGATCATCCCGGCTCACGAACACCTCGGACGCGAACCGCGCCGCGGTCTTCACGAACATCGCGCACGCGCGGGCATGGAGCCCGAGCTGGTTGCGGATGACGAGTTCGGCCGCCGTCACGCCCGGCTCCCCCACCGCCTGCACCCGGGCACGGTCGTCCTCGCTCACCGCAACCAGGCCGCGACCACGCACAGCGCCCCGGCTCCCAACGCCCACTCGGTCGGCGAGGGACGCGGCCGCGCCCCCACCACCAGCCCGAGCCCCAGCCCCGCGGCAATCACCACCTGGAACACCGGCGGCTGCGGCGCCCCCGCGGGAGCCAGCAGCCAGGCGGTGGTCACGCCGACCAGCATCGCGCCGAGCACGGCGATGCGGTCGGTCAGACGCTCGAAGCGCCGGCGCTGCGCCTCCCCCAGCACCGCGCTCCCCAGCCTGTATCCCCAGCCCACCCCGAGGAGCCGCACCCCGAGGTGGAGGAAGTTGTAGCACGCCCACAGCACGACCGCCCCCAGCCACGAGCCGCCGAGCGCCACCAGCACCCCGAGGCAGGCGGCGAACGGGCGCAGCGTGAACCAGAACAGCCGGTCCCCGAGGGCGGCCAGCGAGGAGCCGAGCACGCTCTTGATGCGCGTCATGGCGCCCGCGTCCGGGCCCTGACCCGCGGCGCACTGCTCCTCGAGCCCGGCCACCACGCCCAGGGCGAGCGAGGCCAGCGTGGGCTGCGTGTTGAAGTAGGCGGTGTGCCCCGCCAGGCGCTCGCGCCGCTCGGCCGCGTCGGGGTAGAGCCGCTCCAGCGCGGGCTGGAGCGCCCACGCCCAGCCCAGCCCCTGCTGCCGTTCGTAGTTGAACGTGGCCTGAAGCAACAGGGTGCGCACCGTCATGCGCCGCAGATCGGCTCCTTCGAGTCTGCCCATCAGCGACCGCTCATCATGAGGAGCATCCACGACGCCAGCATCGCCACGCCGAACGCGGCGGCCCGGGTCAGCCGCCGCCGCACGAAGGCCTGGAGGAGCTGCGCCAGGCCGAGACCGATCCACAGGGGCTGGGCCAGCGCCCAGGCGCGCGCCAGCCGCAGCGAGTGATGGCCCGCCACGGGCCCCAGGAGCCACACCCCCAGCGCCAGGCAGACGGCGCAGTACCCTACACCGGCCGCGAACGCCAGGACAACGCCCGCGCGCTGCGCGGCCCCGAGCGCGGACTCGTGGCCGCCACGGATCTCGGCCTCGCACCAGCGGCTCAGCCCCTCGTTGCGCCGGCGCTGCCACTTCACGACCGGCACGCCGAAGCTCGCCGCCAGGAGCCCGGCGAACACTCCCGTGAGCGCGGCGGCGTCGCTCACCATGAGGAAGTGCTGCCGCGAGACCACCGCCAGCGCCACGCCGGCGCCGACCACCCCGCCCACCGCGTAGTCCTCCGGCGTCCGCGCCCCGATGGGGAGCGTGCTCGCCGCCAGGATCTGGAGCACCACTCCGACTTCGAGGGCCACCCGCCATTCGCCCCAGACGGCTCCCAGCAAGGTCGCGGTCACGAGCGGCTGGGAGAGCAGCGTCTGGGCCACCGGCGTGGCGTCCAGCGCGGCCACGCCCCCCAGCAGCAGGGTGGCGAAGATCTGCAGGTGGCTCACGGCGCCAGGGTCGGGTCCAGGACCGTGAGGACTTGCGGGCGCGTGGCCGGCACGTCCTGGGCCTCGAGCTTGACCCCGCGCCGGAGCAAGGCGCGGGCATCCTCACGGTCCGCGTCGTCCAGGTAGACGTACTCGTTGAGCTTGGTCTTGCCCGGGGCGTAATGGAGTCCGCCCAGGGTGAAGGCGGGCACGTCGGCGCCGGACTCGACCAGGACGCGCGCCGTGCGCAGGTCGCGCAGCAGGAGCATGGCATCGCCCGCCGCGCCGCGCTCGGCGGCCCAGCAGGCCACGGCCTCGGCCAGCGGGAGAACGCTCACCTGGACGCCGGGTGCAGCCGAGGCCAGCAACTCGCGCTCCCAGGCGCTGGCCGCCGCCTGGTCGTCCACCACCACGAGCCGGGCGAGGCGCAGCGCCACCCCCCAGGCGACGACGATCTGGCCGTGGATCAGCCGGTCGTCGATCCGCTGGTTCCGCCAGCTCATGCGGGCCGGGCGCGCTGCACGCGGACGCTGTCCTGCGCCTTCGCTTTCAGGCGCTCGGCCAGCTCCCCGGCGGAGTACCGTTCGCGGTTGTGCAGGTAGTCGAGCAGGGCGGGCAGGTTGATTCCGGTCATGACCACGACCTCGGCGTGGCCCCGGACGGCGAGCAGGCCGCACTGCTGGCAGGAGCCGCCCGGGAAGTCGGTGAGCACCAGCCCCCCGTGAGGCCAGCGGGAGACGCGTTCCACGATGGCGAGCTCCAGCTCGGCGCGCGAGAGCTCGGCGTTCGACAGGACCTCGACGTCGCCCACCGGGCCGTAGATCTGCTCGGCGGCGCGCAGCAGCGCCGCCCCCAGGTCCGCGTGCGTCACCAGCAGGGCCGGGATGCGGCTCACTCGGTGTCCTCGCGCACCCAGGCGCGCGCGGCGCTCTTGCGCTTCATGTGCTCGATGAGGTGCCGGTTGAGGCGCTCGGCGGGCGAGTAGCCTCCATAGACCTTCACCAGGTAGTTGAGCGCCACCACCTCGGCGATCACGGTGATGTTCTTGCCGGGGACGATGGGCACCTCGACGCGCGGGATCGGCACGCCCAGGATCTCCGCGGGGCGCTCGTCGAGCCCGACGCGCTCGTAGCTCTCGTCCTTCGACCAGTCCTTGAGGTGCACTTCCACCTCGACCCGCTTCTGCAGGCGGATGGCGCGGATGCCGAAGATGCTCTGCACGTCGATGATGCCCAGGCCGCGGATCTCCATGTGGTGGCGCAGGAGCTGGTTCCCGCTGCCGATGAGCACGTCCCCGTGGCGCCGGGTGATGGTCACGATGTCGTCGGCCACCAGCCGGTGACCGCGCTCGACCAGGTCGAGCGCGGTCTCCGATTTGCCGATGCCGCTCCGCCCCGTGAACAGCAGCCCGCAGCCGTAGACGTCGACGAGCGAGGCGTGCACCGACGTCACTGGCGCGAACATGTGATCGAGGTAGAGGGTCAGATTGTGGATGAACGGCGTGGTGCTCTGCGGCGTGCGCAGCACCGGCACCTGGCACTCGTTCGCGCGCTGGATGAAGTAGGCCGGCACATCGAGCGCCTTGCAGATCACCATGAGCGGCATCGAGAACTGGAACAGCCGGTCGATCGCCGCGCGGACCTGCCCCTCCTCCAGCGTGGCCAGGTACGTGAACTCCGTCTGCGCCAGGATCTGGACCCGCTCGGGCAGGAAGTTCTCGATGAATCCCATCAGCGCCATGCCCGGGCGATGGACGTCGCTCACGGTGATCTCACGGCGCGAGGCCAGCGACTCGGTGAGGAGCTCGAGCTGAAGCTCCCCCCGCTGGTCCTCGAAGAGCCGGGCCGGGCTGATGGATTGCACGGCGCTCTCAGTCCTCCGTGCCGGTCTCGAGGTCCGGTTCCTCGGCCGCGAGCTCCGGCTCGCCGTTGGCGCCCGCCCGCCCGGCGACGTTGCGGCCGGCCCGCTTGTGCTCGGTCCGCTTCTCCTTGAGACGGCGGAGTTGCTGCTCCAGCCGGCCGGCGGCCAGATCGATGGCCGTCTTGCTGGTATTCGATTCCTCGCGGCTCACCATCTCGTGATGCTTGAGCCGCAGGGTGATCTCGGCCGTGTGGCGGAACTTCTCGGCGGTAACGATGAGATGCGCCTCCTGGATGTCGCGGGCGAAGCGCTCGAGCTTCGCCAGACGTTGCAGCGCGAAAGTGCGGACCTCGGCATCGAGCTCGCAATGGCGAGCCGTCGTGCTGATCTGCATGTTGGCGATCCCTTCCATCCCAGGACTACGCCACGCGCCGGCGGAACCTTGCCGGCAGGATGCTGAGCTGCTCGCGGTACTTGGCCACCGTCCGCCGGGCGATCTTGAGTCCCTTGCCGTGCAGGAGCTCGGCGATGCGCTGGTCGGACAGCGGGTCTTTCTTGTCCTCCTCGTCGATGAGGGTCTTGATGATGTCCCGGGCCGTCCGGGCCGACACGTCCTCGCCGTCCTCGGTCTCGAGCCCGCTGGAGAAGAAGAACTTGAGCTCGAACACGCCGCGTGGCGTCTGCACGTACTTCCCGCTGCACACGCGGCTCACCGTGGACTCGTGCATGTCGATCTGCCGGGCGACCTGCTGGAGCGTGAGGGGCCGGAGAAACGCGATACCCTTGTCGAAGAACTCCCGCTGCTCGCGGATGATGCAGTTCATGACCTTGATCATGGTGCGGCGCCGCTGCTCGATGGTCTGGATGAGCCAGCGCGCGGAGTTCAGCTTGCCCTGGATGTACTCGCGCGTCTTGACCTCGCCCGCGTTGCACTCCGATTTCTTCTTGTCGCGCATCACCGACTCGTAGGCGGAGGAGATGCGCAGCCGGGGCAGGTGCCGGTCGTTCAGCATCACCAGGTACTCGTCGTTCACGCGCTCGACGACGAGGTCGGGCACCACGTACTTGGGGTCCTCGCTCGAGACCTGGAGCCCGGGCTTGGGGTTCAGCGTGGCGATCATGTCGGCCGCCTGCTGCACCTCCTCGACCGAGCACTTGAGCTGGCGCGCGATCTCGGGGAAGCGCCGGTTCACCAGGTTGTCGAACTGGTCGTGGATGAGCTTCCACTGCAGCGTGTCGCGCTGGTTCCGCGCCTCGAGCTGGATCAGCAGGCACTCCCGCAGATTCCGCGCCCCCACGCCCACCGGCTCCAGCGCCTGGATGACCTTCAGCACTTGCTCGCAGAGCTCGAGCGGCTCGCCCGTGACCTGCACCACCTCCTCGAGCGGCGTGGCGAGCCAGCCGCGGTCGTCCAGCGAGCCGACCAGGAACTCCGCCAGCCCCAGCTCGCGCGGCGGCAGGTCCAGGAAGTGGAGCTGCTCGATCAGGCTCTCCGCCAGGGTCGTGCGCGTGATCGGCACCTTCTCGAGGAACTCGACCGAGGTCTCCTGCTGCGGCACGTACACGCGGTCGAGCGCGCCGTCCTGCATGTACTCGGCCCAGTCGATCGGGTCCTCCTCGGCAGGATCCTCCGCCTCCTCGTTGGCCTTCTCGTCGGGCGAGTCCTCCTTGGCCAGGTCCTCGCTCTCGGTGAGTTCGTCCACCTCCTCGAGCAGCGGGTTCTGGACGATCTCCTGCTTGAGGATCTGCTGCAGCTCGAGCGTCGGCACCTGCAGCAGCTTGAGCGCCTGCTGCAGGCGCGGCGTCATGATGAGCGCGGGCCTGAGAGTCAGGTTCAGCGAGGGTCTCATTTCCATGGTGTGAGCAACTCCGTCATGCGCCGGCCTGCGTCAGAGGCTGAACCGTTCGCCCAGGTAGATCTCGCGCGCCCGGGAATCACTGGCCAACTCCCGGGCGGTCCCCTGCAAGAGGATGCGGCCTTCGTACATGATGTACGCGCGATCCGTGATGCGCAGCGTCTCGCGCACGTTGTGGTCGGTGATGAGCACCCCGAGCCCCCGCTGGCGCAGCCGGCTCACGATGTCCTGGATCTCGGTCACCGCGATGGGATCGATCCCCACGAAGGGCTCGTCGAGCAGCATGTACGAAGGCTGCCGCGCCAGCGCCCGGGTGATTTCCACCCGGCGGCGCTCCCCGCCCGAGAGCTTCGTGGCCGCGCGGTCGGCCAGGTGCGTGAGGTTCAGCTCCTCGAGCAGCTCCCCGAGCCGCGCCGCGCGCTCCGCCTTCGACAGAGGCATGGTCTCCAATACGGCCAGGATGTTGTCGCGCACCGACAGCCGGCGGAAGATGCTCGCTTCCTGCGCGAGGTAGCCCAGCCCCAGCCGCGCCCTGCGATACACGGGTTCATCGGTGATGTCGCGGCCCTCGAGCAGGATGCGCCCGCGGGTCGGCGGGAGCAAGCCCACGATCATGTAGAAGGACGTGGTCTTGCCCGCACCGTTCGGCCCGAGCAATCCCACCACCTCGCCGCGGCGCACGTTGAAGGTCACGTCGTCCACCACGCGCCAGCGGCCGTAGTACCGCTCAAGCCCCTGGGCCACGAGGCCCTCGGCCGGACCCGATCCCGCCGCCGCCGGCGGCCCGCCGGGGTCGGCCGCGCCGTCGCCGTTCATCGCGCTCCGCCCTTGCGCCCCGGCGGACCCCCGGCGGGTCCCGCGGGCGCGTCCCCCTTGCGCTCGAGCACGTCGCCTCCCGAGCGCGTGTGCACCACGGCCTGCACCCGGCGCTTGAACTCGAAGCGCTTCAGGCCCGGGTCGCTCTCGAACCCGTAGCCGGTGAGCACGTCACCCGCACGCTCGACGCGCACCATCTGTTCCACGGGTGAGACGATCTGCTGCTTGCGGTTCAGGAAACGGACCTCCTGCGCGGACATGCGGGTGCCCTCGCGCGTCTGCAGGACCACGTCGCCGCGGGCGGTCATGTCGCGCGACTGGAGCTGGATCTCGCCCTCACGCGCGGTGAGCTCGGAGGACTCGCCGCCCTGCTCGTCGAAGAAGTCCAGCCGCAGGGCACGCGCCACGATGACGTTGCGGGAGTTGTAGGTGGCCGCGTAGCGCGCGTAGAGCTTCCACTGCGGCGTGCCCTGGTCGGTCTCGGTGAGCACGAAGTCGCTCACCTCCTGGTCCGGAAGCTCGCCCGTGGGTCTGCTGGGCTGGGCCGAGCGCTGGACGCCGCAGCCGGCCGCGGCGAGGACCAGCAGGGCCAGGATCGCAAGGCTCACCGCCCCCACCCGGAGGCCGTGATCGCCTGGGGACCACCGTCCCCGCAGGTTCGAGGATGCCCGGTTCTTCACGTCGAGGTCCACGCTAACAAAGGGGGTGGCGTGCCGCAAGCAGGACAAGTGCCAGAGCGTTTGCCCGTTGAAATCATGGGAGGTTATCGGAACTCCGCGTTGCGAACTTGACGCCGCCGCGACGACGGCGTCCCCAAGTGGATGGCCGCGGGCTGGGTCCGGCGGCTCCCGCGCGGCCGAGCCCGCCTACCGGCCGGCGCGCAGGCAGTCGTGGAGGTGCAGGATGCCGATGGGCACGCGGTCCTGGTCCACGACGACCAGCGCCGTAACCGGGCCCGCGGGGCGCTCTTCCATCAGCCGCACGGCCGCCGCCACCAGCGCGTCCTTGGCGATCGTGCTCGGCTCGCGGGTCATGACCTCGCCTGCCTTGAGACCCCAGGGGTCGGGGTGCGCCGCCAGGATGCGCTTGAAGTCGCCGTCGGTGACCACGCCCGTGAGCCGGCCGGCGCCGTCCACCACGGTCGTGATCCCGAGCCGCTTGTCCATGATCTCGAGCATCATCTCGCGCAGGGCGGCGCCCTCCCCCACGCGCGGCAGCGCCTCACCCTGGTGCATCAGCTCCTCGACCCGGCGAGCTGCGGCCCGGCCGATGACGCCTCCGGGATGCAGGAAACGGAAGTCCTCGGCCTTGAACCCGCGGCGTTCGAGCAGCGCCACGGCGAGACAGTCGCCCAGGACCTGGGCCACCGTGACGCTGGTCGTGGGGGTCAGGTCCATGGGGCAGACCTCGCGCAGCGGGCCGGTGACCAGGCACACCGCGCTCCGGCGGCCCAGCGGGGAGTCGGGCTCGGCCACGACGCTCACCAGCGGGATCCCGTGCCGCTCGAGGTAGGGCATGAGCGCGAGCAGCTCGTCGCTGGCGCCGCTCTTCGAGAGGAAGAGCGCCACGTCCCCGGGCGTGAAGATGCCGGCGTCGCCGTGCAGGGCGTCGGCCGGATGCAGGAACACGGCAGGGGTGCCCGTGCTCGTCAGCGTGGCGGCGAGCTTGTGGGCGATGAGGCCCGACTTGCCCACGCCCGAGACCACGACCTTGCCGCGGCAGCCGTGCAGCGTCTCGACCGCCACCACGAAGCGCTGGTCCAGCTTCGACTCGAGGCCCGCCACGGCCGCGGCCTCGGCCCGCACCACCTCCCGCGCCAGGGCAAGCAGATCGCGCGTCATCCGCCCGCCTCGTAGCGGCGCAGCACCTGGTCCCAGGTGCCGTTGTGCCGGAGGATCATCTCGACCACCTCCCGCGCCGCGCCGCGCCCGCCCCCCCGCGCCGTCACCGTGCGGGCCACGGCACGGACTTCGGGCTGGGCGTCGGCCACGGCGATCGGCCAGCCCACGCGCTTCATGAGCGGCACGTCCGGCAGGTCGTCCCCGAGCATCGCGCATTCCTCCCAGCGCGCGCCCTCCCGCGCCAGCACGCGCTCGGCCGCCTCGACCTTGTTCCGCACGTTCAGGTAGCACTCCACGCCGAGGTCGCGCATGCGGCTCTCGACGGCGGCCGACGGCCGCCCCGAGATCACCACCGGCAGCAGCGCGAGATGCCTCGCCCAGAGCAGGGACAACCCGTCACGCACCCAGAAGTTCCGGGCGTCCCCCGCCGGGGTTTCCACGATGACGCCGTCGGTGAGCGTGCCGTCGGCATCCAGGAACAGGATGCGCACGGGACCCGGTTGCCCGCCGGAGGCGGGTCCAGTCCGGGTTGCGGGCCCGGGCCCGGATGGAGGCGTGCCTGAGTCAGGCATCGGCACGCTCCCCCGCCGCCGCCCGCGCCCGCACCGCCTGGTCCAGGAAGGCGGCCGCCTCGGCGAGCGGCAACTGCGTTGCGGAATCCGAGAGGGCCCGGGCGGGATCCGGATGGCACTCGAAGAAGATGCCGTCCACGCCGCAGGCAACGGCCGCCCGCATGAGCGGGAGCGCGAAGCGCCGGTCGCCGCCGGTCTCGGCGCCCCCCGGGCGCTGCAGGCTGTGGGTGGCGTCGAACACGACGGGCCAGCCCAGCTCCCGCATCAGGACCAGCCCGCGCATGTCCACCACCAGGTCCCCGTAGCCGAAGCTGGTGCCGCGCTCGGTGAGCAGGATCCGCTCACCGCCCGCGAGGCGCACTTTCTCGACCACGTTCTTCATGTCGCCCGGCGCCAGGAACTGGCCCTTCTTGACGTTCACCGCCCGGCCGGTGCGGGCCGCGGCCTGGAGGAGAGCCGTCTGGCGGCAGAGGAACGCGGGAATCTGCAGCACGTCGGCCACCTCCGCCGCCGCGGCCACCTCCGCCACTTCGTGCACGTCGGTGAGCACCGGCACCCCCGCCTCGCGCTTGACGTAGTCGAGGATGCCCAGCGCTTCGTCGATGCCGAGCCCGGCGAAGGAGCGGGCGCTCGAGCGGTTCGCCTTGCGGTAGGAAGCCTTGAACACGTAAGGCAGGCCGCGCTCGGCGCACAGGGCCTCGAGCCGCGTGGCCACCTCGAGGCACGAATCGGCTCCCTCGACCACGCACGGGCCGGCGATGACGAGCAGGCCCGGTCCGCCGGCCTCGGCGCGCCCGATCGCGAAGCGGTTCACGCGTCCCTCCCGCGCGCCCCCGGCGCCCCCACCACCCCGCCGGGCTCGGGCTCGGACGGGGCTCCGGGCGCCCCGCCGCCCGGCGTGAGCGCGTCACTCCCGGCGCGCGCCCGGCGCCGCTCGAGGGCCGCGCGCACGAAGTCCACGAACAGCGGGTGCGGTTCGTAAGGCCGCGACTTGAACTCGGGGTGGAACTGCACCGCCACGAACCAGGGGTGGTCCGGCAGCTCGATGATCTCGACCAGCTCGCGCCCCACGCACTTGCCCGAGAACACGAGCCCCCGCGACTGAAGCTGCGCGGCGTGCTTGTTGTTGAGCTCGTAGCGGTGCCGGTGGCGCTCCTCGACCTCGCTCTTCCCATAGGCGCGCGCGGCCAGGCTGCCGGGCTTGAGGGCGCAGCGGTACGAGCCGAGGCGCATGGTGCCGCCCTTCTCGGTGAGGGCCGCCTGGTCGGCCATCAGGTCGATCACCTTCTGCGCGGCGTGCGGATCGAACTCGCTCGAGTTGGCCTCCTGCCAGCCCACCACGTGCCGCGCGAACTCGATCGTCGCCACCTGCATCCCCAGGCACAACCCGAAGTACGGGATGCCGTGCTGGCGCGCATGGCGCACCGCCTCGATCTTGCCCTCGATGCCGCGCTCGCCGAAGCCCCCCGGCACGAGCACGCCGTCCACGTCGCGCAGCGGCTCGGCGGCGCCGCGCGCTTCGATGTCGCCCGCCTCGACCCAGCGCGGCCGGACCTGCGCGCGATTGGCGGCCCCGGCGTGGACGAGAGCTTCGAGGATGCTCTTGTAGGCGTCACGCACGTCCGTGTACTTGCCGACGATCGCCACCTCGCAGGCCCGCTCGGGACAGCGCACGCGGGTGACGAAGTCGTTCCACGCGCCCAGGTCGGGCGCGCCGGCGTCGAGGCCCAGCCCTTCCACCACGAGCCCATCGAGCCCGCCGGCGTGGAACACCAGCGGCACCTCGTAGATCGAGGGCACGTCGGTGGCGCCGATGACCGCCTCGGTGGGCACGTTGCAGAACAGGGCGATCTTCTCCCGCAGCTCGCCCGTGAGCGGGGCCTCGCTGCGGCACAGCAGGATGTCGGGCTGGATGCCGATCTCGCGCAGCTCGCGCACCGAGTGCTGCGTGGGCTTGGTCTTCATCTCCCCGGCGGCCCGGATGAACGGCACCAGCGTGACGTGCACGAACAGCGTGTCCCGCCGGTGCTCGAGCCGGAGCTGGCGCACCGCCTCGAGGAAGGGCAGCGACTCGATGTCGCCCACCGTGCCGCCGATCTCGACGATCGCCACGTCGGCTTGCGAGCTGAGGGCCAGGCTCGTGATGCGGTGCTTGATCTCGTCGGTCACGTGCGGGATGACCTGGACCGTGCGGCCCAGGTAGTCGCCGCGCCGCTCCTTCGACAGGATGACGTCGTAGACCTGCCCGGCCGTGACGTTGTGGCTGCGGGTCACCGCGGTGTTCGTGAAGCGCTCGTAGTGTCCCAGGTCCAGGTCGGTCTCGGCGCCGTCGTCGGTGACGAAGACCTCGCCGTGCTGGAACGGGCTCATCGTGCCCGGGTCCACGTTGAGGTAGGGATCGAGCTTCTGGAGCGAGACCTTGAGGCCGCGCGCCTTGAGCAGCAGGCCGAGCGAGGCGGCGGCGATGCCCTTGCCGAGGGAGGAGACCACGCCTCCGGTGACTACCACGTACTTGGGCATCTCCCTTCCTCCCCTCTGTTGCGGCGGCCCGCGGGTGCCAGGGTCAGGACCGCGGCCCGCGCCGCTCCAGCGCCGCGAGCTGCTCGGGCGTGTCCACCCCCGCGAAGGGACACCGGCCCGGCACGACCTTGATCCGCACGCCCCGCTCGAGCGCGCGGAGCTGCTCGAGGCGCTCCGCCTGCTCCAGCCTCCCCGGCGGCCACGAGGCGAACTCGAGCAGCAGCTCGCGGCGGAAGGCATACACGCCCGCGTGACGCAGCGCCGGTCCGCCGCGCGAGCCCGCGGCCAAGTCGGCGCGGCTAAAGTAGAGCGCGAAGCCCGCGGCGTCCACCACGACCTTGACCACGTCCTCGCGCGCGAGCAGAGAGGCATCCGGCTCGTGATGGGCGACCGTGCCCATGCGCAGCGACGCGTCGGCCTGCATCACCTCGACTAGCCGAGAGACGGCTTCGGTTTCGAGCTCGGGCTCGTCGCCCTGGAGGTTGAAGACGAGACCCGCCCCGGGCCGGCGGCGCGCCACCTCGGCCACGCGGTCGGTGCCGCTCGCGCAGTCCGCCCGAGTCAGCTCGACCGCCGCGCCCCAGGCGCGCGCGGCCGCGGCGATGCGCTCGTCGTCGGTCGCGACCAGCAGTTCGTCGATCCCCCGGGCCGCCCGCGCGCGCTCCCACACGTGCTGGAGCAGCGGTCTGCCCCACAGCATGGCGAGCGGCTTGCCCGGGAAGCGGGTGGCGGCGAAACGCGCGGGGATGACGGCGAGGACGCGGTCCATGATCTGGGCTGCCCTTCAGTCCGTTCCGGACACTGCCTCGATCCGGGTCTGCGAAGACGACGCGGCGGCGGTCGCTGGGCCGGGGCCCGAGCCGGGACCCGATCCACGGTTCGCGCCCGGACCCCGTCTAAGGAAGCGCGCCGCTCCGAGAACTCGCTCGGAGCGGCGCGCCCTTCATGGCCGTTGCGTCAGCACGGACCGGGAGGCTAGCACATCCGCCGGGCCCCGCCGAAGCTGGCGCGGGCCGCGGCTCCTCAGCCTCCCAGCTCGGCGATCATGTCCGCCACTTCCTTGCCCGACTTCTGCAGGGCCGCCAGCTCCTCCGGCGCGAGGTCGAGCTGGACGATCTTCTCGATGCCCTTGCCGCCGAGCACGATCGGCACGCCGACGAACAGGTCCTTCATGCCGTACTCGCCCGACACCATGACCGAGCACGGCACCAGCCGCTTCTGGTCGGTGAGGATGGCCTCCACCATCTCGACCGCGCACATCGCGGGCGAGTAGTAGGCGGAGCCCGTCTTCAGCAGCTTCACGATCTCGGCGCCGGCGTTGCGGGTGCGGTCCGAGATCGCCGCCAGGCGGTCGGCCGGCACCAGCTGGGACACCGTGATCCCGCCCACCGTGGTGTAGCGCGGCAGCGGCACCATCGAGTCGCCGTGCCCGCCCAGCACCATGGCCTGCACGTCCGTGGGCGACAGGCCCAGCTCCAGGGCGATGAACGCCCGCATGCGCGCGGAGTCGAGCATGCCGGCCATGCCCATGACGCGGTGCTTGGGGAAGCCGCTCACCTTCCAGAACAGCCAGGTCATGACGTCGAGGGGGTTGGTGATGACGACGACGAAGGCGCCCGGGGCGTGCTGCTTCACCGCCTCGGCCACGGGCCGCACGATGTCCGCGTTCACCTTGAGCAGGTCGCTGCGCGACATGCCGGGCTTGCGCGGCAGGCCCGCAGTCATGACGATCACGTCCGCGCCCTTCACCGCCGCCAGGTCGTTCGCGCCCTCGATTCGTGCTCCCTTGTGCCAGAGCGGGGTGGTCTGGATCATGTCGAGGGCCTTGCCCTGCGGCATGCCCTCCACGATGTCGATGAGGACGACGTCCGCGAGGGCGCGCTCCGCGAGATAGAGCCCGGTGCTCGCGCCAACGTTCCCGGCCCCGATGATGGCGACCTTGCGGTTCACTGGCAGCCTCCTTGGTGAGCGTTCGAACTGACGCACCGCTCCGTCCGCCGCGCCGTCGGCCCCGACCACGCGGCATCGTGCGGCCGATGAGCAGCTAGTTCGTCTCGGGGGCCGAGGGTGGCAGGACGTGCACCTTGCGGCGCGTGCCGCGGTAGCGCACGAAACTGACCTGGCCTTCGATCTTGGCGAACAAGGTGTCGTCGCTCCCGATGCCGACATTGTGCCCGGGGAAGAACCGCGTCCCGCGCTGCCGGACCAGGATGCTCCCGGCGCGAACGCGCTCGCCGCCGAAGCGCTTCACGCCCAGCCGCTGCGAGTTCGACTCGCGGTTGTTCCGGGAGGACGACTGCCCCTTCTTGTGAGCCATGGCCTCTCCTAGCGCTGGATGCCGGTCACGCGCAGGCGGGTCAGCTCGTCGCGGTGGCCGCGACGCTTGCGGTAGTCCTGCCGGCGCTTGTACTTGAAGATCCGGACCTTCGGGCCACGGAAGTGATCGACCACCTCAACCGTGAGGCTGGCGCCCTTCACGTACGGCTGCCCGACCGCGAGCGAGTCGCCGTCGGCCACGAGCAGCACCTGCTCGAAGGTGAGCTGCGCGCCCGGCTCGCCCGCAAGCCTCGGCACCTGGATCACGGTATCGGGCTCGACGCGAGTCTGGACGCCGTTGATGTTCACGATCGCATACATCGCTGGGCTATCTCCATGAGACGCTGGCCCGTGCGGACGGTGGGCACCCGGCCGGGGGGGGCGGCGGACACACGAGAAGCGCCCGGGTCGTGGGCGCGGAACGTTATTTTCTACCACGAGCGCCGAGACCGGGTCAAATTCGCCGGCTCGGACGCCCCGCGCATCCCGTGGCATACTGACCGCCTGGAGCCGCCTCGAAGCCGGCATTGCACGAGATTGGAGGCATCATGAAGCCCTGGACATCCTTCGCCCTGCTCGCGGCCGGCATGGCCGCCGGCTGCATGGCGGGCGGGCCTGCCACCACCGCCCAGCCGTCTCCGTCCCCAGGCGGGCCCACGCCATCCACCACGACGGCGCCCCGGCACGCCACGACCGGCGGCCTGGACGCGCCCCTGATCCTGGACCGCACCGATCTGCGCATGGGCGTGACGGTTCAGTTCTCCCGCCTCCCCACGCTGGCGGAGATCAACGAGCTGCGACAGACCTCCGGCCTCGCCCACGTGGTGCTGGCGCTCCCGGACTGGCCGGCGGACTACGAGACGCTCATGGGGCTGGGCCAGCTGCCGCCCGAGACGGACGCGATCGTGGTGCTGCCCGGCTACCCGCCGAGCCGCGAGGCCGCAGACGCCTGGAACCTGGTGCAGGCCCGGCTGAGGATCGTGGTGCTCGTCGCGGGACCGCCGCCCTCCCCCACCGTGGTCGCGGACCTGAACGGGATGCGCGGCCTCGAGCGCGTGATCGCGCAGATCGACCCGCCGTCGCGCGCGGGCTTCGAGCGCCTGCAGCGCCCGCTGAGCTTCCGGAAGCTGGTCGAGTAGCGGTCCGGCGCCGCGGCGCCCGCCTACCAGAGCGCCACGATCTTGACGAGCCGCGTGCCCCGGCCTTCCACGGTGAGCCGTGCCAGATACGCGCCCGGGCCGACCGTCTCGCCGCCGCTTCCCCGCACATCCCACGTCAGCGTGTGAGTGCCGGCCACCAGCGGGCCATCCACCACCGTGCGCACGCATCGTCCCAGGATGTCGAAGATGGTCAGCTCCACCCTGGCCGTCCCGCGGCAGCGCGAGCTGCAGTCGTGCACTGGCCCGGAATGGACTGCCAAGCGAATGGAACGCCAACGTGCGGGGGATCTCGGCCTGGGCCTCGTCTGTCCGCCGATGACGGTGAACGCACCGCCGGCGTACACGAACAGGCAGCAGGTGCAAGAGCCCCTCGGCCCCGCGTCCATCAAGAGCGGCTGCTGCCCACCTGCTTCTTGGCTCGAGCGCCAGCCGCAGCAGCCCGCGGGTGGTCGTCCACCACGCGAAGATGCCCGATGCGGCGCGAATGCGGTGGCCGCGGCACAATCACGATCTTGACGTCCTGACCAAGCGCGTTGAGGAAACGAAAGAGCCGGTCGGAAGAGAAGCCGCGAAGCCGCCCGCGCACCAGATCCGAGATGCTCGGCTGGTCAATCCCGAGGATCTCGGCTGCCCTTGCCTGTGTCAGTCCTCGCTTCTCGATGATCACCGCAATCCGGGCAGCGATTTCGGACTTGACCAGCAACTCCGCGCTCTGGGCGAGTCCGATGTCCTCGAAGACGTTTCCGCTGCTCCGCTCGACGGGGATCCCGGTCTTGACCACTCGCCTATTCGCCCGACTTGCTCCAGCTCGCATGGTCCTGCTCGGCCCGGCTGAGCCGCTCCTTGATGAGATCCAGATCCTTCTAGGGTGTCTTGATGCCCTTCTTCGACTTCTTCTGAAAGGCGTGAAGCACGTAGATCGCGTCGGCCAACTTCACGGTGTAAACGGCCCGGTAGGTGTCGCTTTCGAAGTCTTCGACGAGTTCGAGTACGCCTGCTCCACCGAAGCCTCTGAGCGGCTTCGCATCTGCGTGTCTTCCTCCCAGCTGAGCGATGAAGAGCGCGTGACCCATGACGTCCTTCACCGGGTCGGGAAACTCCCGCAGGTCTCTCCTCGAAGACCCAACCCAAAACAGCGGTCTGGCGGTCTGTGTCCCGGCCATTATGGCTCTTTGACCATATCAGCGCAAGGGCATCCTTCCCTGAGGCCGAATCGGGCCTCAGCTGGCTGCGGTCTGGCTGCGGTCGGGCTGGCTCATGCCCCTAAAACCTGGCCACCGTTGGCCGCTCTGGCAACAACGCCCCACGAGGATCAACCTCCTGGGGCATCGCGCATTGTACTGCAGCGAACCTGCTTCCGGACGCAGCTTCGTACGTAAGGGTGTTTCGAGGTCCCGCGTTTGCAGACCCCCGCCGCCCCGCC
>Ga0315277_10005161_pt1 | contig 17275 bp, 18 predicted proteins | sample YL17G05_15_MG_FD_203695 | JGI IMG/M metagenome (GOLD analysis project Ga0315277, IMG submission 203695) | Sediment microbial communities from Yellowstone Lake, YNP, Wyoming, USA - YL17G05_15 | ecosystem: Environmental > Aquatic > Freshwater > Lake > Sediment | place: USA: Wyoming | collected... | reverse complement strand
TCAGGGCCGCGTCAGGGATCATACGGCAATGTAGCAGCAAAGACGGCGACTGTCAAGCCTCGGCATCCGGGAATATACCTATTATTGTCATTTACCAGTTTTGAACCGTATAATCAAAGAACATCCACTGGCACACAACCAGGCGAACGCCGGAAAACAGATCGAGACGGTTACGGTCCAGATGGTATGCCTCCCGACCCCGGACCCACGGCAGGCCCTACGCCTACCAGATCAGCCCCCACCGCCACAAAAGTATCTCGGCGATAAGGCAGAGCAGCAACACCACACTGACATAGTTCACACCGAGGACGATTCGTCGTCTGGCCCGAAGCCACGGGTAAAGCCGCGACCCTACCCGTGTCTCGGACCAAAACACCCCACCTGTCAATACAACTACAACAGCCCAATCACATAGCAGCCGGATTATGTCGATGTGGCGACGGTCCCACCGGGCCATTGGGGGGAACAACCCGATCAGGACAAATGCCGCTATGCCCGTCCACAGGATCAGTATTCTCATGCTGATGGTCCTCCACTTGTCGGCCCCCTGGGAATATATCCCTGCAACATATCGACCCGATGCCGAAGGAACTTTAGCCCGGCCCGCGGGTCCTACGGTGGGGGATTCTCTCAAGAAAATACTTGACCGGCCTCGTGCCGACCGTTACTGTGTCTGGTCTACAAGCTCCCGCGTATAGTCTCGCTTCCTCTCCCTCATCAAACGCGGGGGCTTTATCGAGCCGTCAAGGGGTACGGCCCGGTATCACTCAACACCTATTCTTCCTCCGACACAATAAAATCTAAGTGCCCCCGCTTTAGGGCCTCTGCAACAGTCATCTCAACTCCTGCCAACGCTGCTCCATCGAGATGTATCTGCGCCCAATCACATACCTTACGCCGATTATTGCGTTGAGGCGGAGTCAAATAATCCCAGTCTTGAAGATTACCCACAGTCTTACCGTAAAAATCCTCATAGGGTTTCATCTTCTTTGATGAAAAGAACGTGTTGATCTTTATACGAAGAGACATCACCTTTAATTCATCGTCCGTAAAGGTTTTTGTCGTCTGATTGGGTAACTTAGTACCGACCTGTTCAGGTGTAATCGTGGTTTGGACCTGTACTGCGACTTCATCAAATATATCCTGTTCGGGAATTTGTCTTCTATATGGTGTAGTCCCACCTGATGCCGTGGTTGGACCATCGAGGACAGCAACGCAACCGGGTCCCCATAATTCAACCACGACAAAGATGAGGCAACTTATCGCGACCCAGAACATGGGCGCGCCAAGAATCACACCTGCGATAATCCGGCCCTTCCGTGATTTCACCCGCAATCTCACCTGGGCCTCGGTCCACAAGAGTCCGCCGGTCAAAATAACTACCGCACCCCAAGCTCGTAGTAAACCGATCGCGCTAATATCATACTCCCGGTAACTTGTCGCGGGACCTATCGCAATTACAACGAACGCCATGATACCCGCCCATAGGATTAACAGACGTGTGATTCTCATGCCGATGTCCTCCACACATTGAAAGGCCCACCCTACGAAGTATGTATACTTACGTAGGGCGAGGCATTACCTATTGACGTACAGCAGACAGACATACAGTCGGATTGGGGAACGCCTCGAACTCTCCCCTTTTCACCATGACTATTTCCCCGGAGACACGATCCAGCCTCGCCACAACAAAACAACCCTCTCGGCCACAGACGACCAGGGCCATTTGATAGTTGCCCTGATTCGAGGCCGCTCCGAAAGCCAGGACCAAGACTGTTCCAAGGATGATTCCCGCCAGTAAAATTCTGATAGCCATTTCCACACTCCTTAAAGAGATCGCTTTGGCGTCTATATCGACCCGATGTCAGAGGGACTTTACCCCGATCTTACATGGTGTCTGCCGGCATTGTGGACGTGAAAGGTCTTGTTCAGAAATTTTTATATATCGTGTGGCGCGGGGATGGGGTCCCAGAGTTAAACACTCTGGCCGGGAAACGAGACCAGGGGGTGTCGGTTATTCTATTGTGGACCTCTTAGGTCTTGATTAGAGAATTTTAGTGTCGAGTCGGGGTCTAAGATGAGGGACCCGCCCGCCCATGAGAGAAATCAAAGGGTCATACCGGGGGGATGTGCCAACATCGCGCACGCACGGGCGCAAAGAAAAAGGCTTGCACACGCGAGGGATTCGCAAGTGATGTGCGAACCTTCTGTCGCCAAACAGCAGCGCGTACAAGCCAGGAATATCTATCGACTTTTGCCATCAAAAAGATTAGTACAATTCCTCGGATTGTACAACTATTTTGTTGACATTCTCGCAGAATGTGATATGCTTTACACAGCCAAACAGCATTACTTTTTTGGGGGATTCACCATGTCAAATTGTATGCAATGCCACAATTCTCTATCCGCCAGTGATGCGCACTGGCCCTGCTGCTCTGACTGCTGTCCGATTCAGCACCTTGCCGTAGGTCCGACCTACTGTGCGGCAAACTGCTCGTTGTATGACGCCGATAGCGTGAAGAACGCACAGACAGTGCGGCACTATCATAAGGCAACCCAGACGCAAGACCAAACCGTAGCCAACATCTGCGCCGCGAACAAACGTGCCGTCAAGCGCGGACGTGAGCGCATCAGCCATGCGATTCTCAAACTCCATCGGCCATACCCGGTTCAGCCAGTTATCTACGGTGCGTGTATCTGGATGGCCGGTCGATTCTGCGGCACGTTCTATGTCTAACGGGCCTGCCCAGCAAGCGGATAAAAGCAAAGACATTCACGGTGAGATCGCGGGTAAAAGCAAAATTGTCTCTGAGAACCGTATCACCTTTACAGAGAGGATTGTCATGTTTACCCGTGAGAATGTCCATATTGCATATCGTACTCTGGTTCTGGCTTTATTTTGTTTCCTGGCTTTATGCTGATCGGAGGGTTTACCGTGTCGATTCCTGTCTACTGTCTATGCTGTATTCTGGCGTATGCCGTCTTCTGGAAACTGTCAGACTATTTGGAGGAATGGATGAATCGCCCACTTAAACCGGAGTGCAAACCGTGATGTGCTATTTCTGCAAACCAAAAATGATCGGCGGTGAACTACGCCACGAGTACGGTTGTCCCAACGCATGGCGTGACCACAAACGCCGATGCAGAGAGTGTGGCAATACGTTCAAGCCGACAGACAGGTTTCAAACCTGCTGTAGTGAGGAGTGCGCCGCGGAATACTATCGGCGATAACATCAACCGAATGAGAGTTAGGTGTTCAATGCAGAGAACCTGTATAATGCGTGTCGTATTCCAGTCCTCACCGTATTTGCATATTTGGCCTTGTGCTGATGCGTAGACGACTCTCGAAAACAGATCAATCCTTGTGGCAAGCCGACATCACGGCAAAAGCCGCGGCGGATGCGGCGATGGATAAATTCTTGTCACAAGCTGTCGCGGATGGACGGCTTACGGACAAAGAACAGCAGAGACTTTCTCCCAAGACCAGAAAGGGAAAACCCAAGACCAGAGAAGAAAAACTACCCGTACCACTTGTGCCGCACTACGAACCACATAAAACCTTTTATAGTTTTGCCGATTTTGCGGCATGGCGCGCGCGAAAAGACGGTGATCCGATAGAAGGTGTATATGAACGACTTACCGCAACCATAAGAGAAAAAGACTTGGACCGGCTCACCATCGAGTTATACATTAACAGTACGGAATACTCAGTCGAGGAATTAGCAAAAGAATTTGGCATCAAAGTATCGAAGGTCAAGACTCTGTTGAGTAAGGTGCGTAAGACTTGGCCCGAAATGGATAAATCTAAGGCTCGATACCGAAACGTCTCTTTATCTACAACAGTCGGCAAAGATGACGAACGCACCCTATCAGAGAAGATTGACGACAAAATCGGAGTGCGCGCCTTGAAGACATACGGGGACGCGACGACTAACCCATGTGACGATCCTGAGTCGGTCGAATGTGACCGGCCCTAACTTATAATCGGGGAAGTGAGCAACAATCCCCACAACCCAGCGCGGAGAGTCCGTGCGCATTGAGAGGAACAAGTGATGATTACAACCCGCAAACAGTTTACCCGCATCGTGACCGAGAACGCAATCTATGACCGAGCCGAGATACTCCATGAGTCGGCCTCGCACATGACTCTCCGGTTCGTCAGTAAGTCCGACCCGGACAAAAGCAAGGTCCGCACGGAGACCGAGTCTATCCGCAAGTCTACAATCACCGAAATCAGACGGTTTGCCGAATAAGAGGGGACCGATGATGCAGACTGAACAACTGTCTATGACACAGACTGAGACTGTACCCATGACACCGATACCGGGTTATCCCAATTACTCGATCACCGAGGACGGACGGGTGTGGTCCGTGCCGCGCCTTGACGCCGAAGATCATCGGCAGGGGGGAAGATGGTTAAACCCGTCTCGGACCCCGGATGGTCGTTTGATTGTCGGACTGCACCGAGACGGAGATAGTAGCGGGCATACCTTCGGCGTCCATCGACTTGTCCTCGAAACTTTTGTTGGCCCCTGTCCTCCTGGCGAGGAAACGTGTCATATCAACGGTGATGTTTCCGACAACAGACTTGAAAATCTGGAATGGGGTGTAAAGCAAAAAAGAGAACCTGTTCCGGGTACGATGCCGATACCCGGCCATCCCGACTACGCCATCACTACGGATGGGTGCGTGTGGTCCTATGCCCGAAAGCAATGGAAGAAACCATTTGTCACCAAGGGGGACTCACCGGGGACAACGCGAGTATACTTGGAGTGTCCCGGTAGAGATCGACCCGCCAGTTACCGCGTAGCTCACCTTGTTTTGGAAACCTTCATCGGTCCCCGTCCGCCGGGTGTGAAGGCACGCTATAGGAACGGGGATAGAAACGATAACAGGGTCGAGAACCTGTATTGGGGTACTTCAAAGGTAACTCATAAAGAGACAGTAGCCGAAGAGACGGCCTATCCTGTTTTGACCGAACACAGAGAGACATTGGGTATGTCCTGGTTGACTTTCGAGGATTTCATACAAGACGGTGCGAAACATCTTGAGATCGACCCGGCCACTGTCCGCAGATATATCCTGATGGTCTTGACTGAGAACCGGCTATCGGTGCAGCACATCGAGATATACATTAACCACGTTTATTTTTCGACCGAAGAATTGGCACAGCATTTCAAGATAGACGCCTATGCCGTCCGATTTGCTCAACGCCGGCTGCGCAAGTTGTGGCCCGCTTTGGCGAACGATGCAACCGAGGGACATTGGGGGATACCGGGTTTTAGGGACATGAAACATATTGATTGCCCCTATCCCGACAGCGGAAAAACGAATCAAGACCTTGTAGACGATTCCCGTGTGATGAAATTCTGAACACTCTCACCCAGGCACGGTCGGGCAGGTTTTACGTTGGGGAACGCACCTGCCCGGCCCTTTGTACCCTCAGACTTTTTTCGAGAGAGGACCGATACTACGACATCATGTGACAAGGGCCTTGCCGACCGATACAGGATCGGCTATGATTCTCTGCGAGCGTTGTTGACCGACAGCGCCCAATGAAAGGGTAAAAGCAAGAGACAGGGTCGTTGTGATCCTGTCCGGAAGAGCTATGCCTTTTCAGAAAGGGCGCTATTATGTTCAGCATCGAGATCGCATATCGTATCCTGATTCTCACCGTGTTTGCATATCTGACACTCTGTTAAGAGAGAGGAGAATTTCCACATGAAAACAATCCCACTGGTGAACAGTAGTGAGGTTGTCCTGATTGACGACGCCGATTACCCGGAATTGTCGAAATACCCCTGGTTTGTTCAGAAGGCCACAGCAGATCGCTTTGCTGTGGTGCGCGCGGATGCAACGAATAACGGATCGCCGGTCTATATGTCCCGCACTATTGTACATCCCGCTCCGGGCCGTCCTGTCCTACATGTTGACGGCGACTATCTGAACCACCAGAGAAATAATCTGCATATCCCCAAGCCCCAACAAAATCCGGCTAAGCCGAAATCTCTAAAGCCTGCGGGACCGCGGCGTACCCGCAAGCCTTTGAATGTCCGCATCGAGGCTATCGAGGCCGGGCCGATGCGGGAATGGCTCTATTACTGTAAACGAAATTGGTCAGAAATGACCGTCGTACATTACGCGCGGGTCATCAGGGTGTTTGTTACATTCATCCTGGAACGAGATGGCAGGCCGGTCAATCCTGCCGGTCTGACTATTTCGGACGTGGAACAGTTTATTGACTACATCCTTCAGGATAACGGACGCAACACCGCCAACAGTTATCTTACGGGACTCAAGAGTTTTTTCACTTGGCAAACCAAGCGCTATGGGGCCGACAACATCGGGGCGAAAATCCCTATGCTCAAACCCGAACCACCCGAACAAAGGGTGCTGACGGACGAGGAATACCATGCGATTTTGAAGGTCGCCGATCCGTTGGAGAAAGACGCGATTCAATTTCTGGCCCACACGGGTCTGAGACGCGGGGAGTTCCTGAACCTCAAGTGGTCCCACGTCAGGGATGACATGACCCTTATCCGTTTCTTGGGCAAAGGCCGGAAGGAGCGCGCCGTACCACTCAACGCCACAGCACGAAACATTCTCAAGAAATACAAGGGGCCGGGAGATATGATACCCTTTGTCGCGCGGTACAGGAACATGAGCGCCATCAGCAGAATGTGTGCGCGATTGGCCCGACGTGCGGGCATACCGAGATTCGGCCCCCATGCTTTAAGGCACTATTTCTGCACTCGATTGGTGCGGGCCAACGCGAATATCAAGAAAGTCAGTAAGGCGCTTGGTCATTCATCGTTAGCCGTAACCGAACACGTCTACTGTCACCTACTACCCGAAGACTTGATCGGGCTGACCGACGTACTCACAGATTGAAACCAGACAGACAGATTGTTTACGGAGTATGACTTTACGGCAAAGGGCCGGTGATTCTCGATGTCACCGACCCTCGTCTTTTACCTTGGCCCACCGACATTATGAGTATCGCTTAATCAAATCATCAACGAATTTTTTGCGTGTCACCCGATACTTTCGATAACCGGGTAGACGCAATACGACAAGATCGCCCGACGACACCCACCGTCCGACCCGGCATGAGGTTACGGTCGTGCCCGTTCGTTTCGCTATGAACGGAATGACCTGATTCATAAACAACAGGTCTTGTATGTGAGTCCGCTTGCATAACTCGGTAATGTCCATCGGTCAGTCCGTCGTTCGTCTGAGTGACCGCCTGGGAGTCCGCTTTCTGATACGCCGCCGTACCGGCCCATGCCCGGTCGGTTCTTCCTTGGGGGCGAGACGGCCACGGTAAAACTTTTCGGCAAGGTGAACGGGCAAACCAGTCATACCTATCCCAACAGGTTTCATCAAACGATACATGGCACGGCCCATTGTCTTCTTAGCTTTTTCGGTATCACCCTCTGCCCACTCTCCGGCGGCTTGTGAGACCAATATCGAGGCGTCGGCGGCTTCATTGGTCATGTCCAACATCGGGGAATTGATAAGCTCGTAGTTGCGGTAACGCTGCTTTTTATCTTCTGCGGCTTTGGCGAAAGATACGATTGCCGCCTGCATGACGGGACCGAAGATCGGGAAAGCCGACAATGGCGATGTAATCAAGGCCAGTCCATAATCATCAGGGTCTTTCACGTCACCAAACACCGCTGCCAGGATGATCGACCGAACTATCGACTCAGCCATGTACGATGCTATAGGGTACGACACCCGTTTGGCAAATTCGGTCTTGGTCGATCTGCCGGTCTTGTAGTCGAGCAAAGCATCATTCCACATACCCACGACCTTTTCGTGGTACGTGCGGAAGAACCACAGGGATCGCAATGCTTGATTCGGATGTCCGCTCAACCACGACCGATTAGTAACATCCCACGTTTGCTGCGTCCTTTGCCAGAGGTATTCCGCTCTCTCCCGTATCACGTTCTTCCACGCCTGATCGCCTTCCTCGAAATCGACGATGTTCCTGTTTTTCCACCATCGGCCCGACAAAGATTTTGGATCCATTTTTCCGGCCTGTGCATCTCGAAACTCGGCTTTGGCTAAGGCCCACCCGCCGTTGAGCGGAACAATGTCGGTGACTCTCATCAGGATAGCAGGTCTGTCGATATAAGCATTGCGGTCTGTCATGGCCTGCAACACGGCGTCTGACTCCATCGCCTCGCCAAGCTCCATCGTGCCGAAACCGCCATGATACCTTTCGTTTGCAATCGGGGAAGTATCGAGCATTTCCTTAGCGTTACGCGGATCAAACATACGCACTGCCGCCATCGGCAGATATTTTGCATCAGCATAAGCCCCATAGTTCAACACTGAGGTTGGTTGAGGTAGAATAACTTGGGGCGAAACACTGATGATGGCACGGTAGAAATTGGCTCGTACTTTTTTAAGGGGACCTATCTCACCCCCGGCCCTGCGTTCTGAACCTTGAATACGGCTGAACAACTCGGTCAATAATTCGCGTGTTTCCCGATAACCTTTAGCATCAAATACCCGCTGAATATCGGGATTGTTCAAGAGTGTGCGGGCCGTTCTGAAAGGCAAAGCAAACCCGTAGTATTCGGCAACGGCATGGTTGACGGCATTGATAACCTCATAATGGTCTCGAACCACCAAGGGACCTCTACCACCGCCCCGCCGTGCCTTGAAGATGTTTTGGTTCTCGATAAGATCAATACGGAAATTCGTCACACCTTCTTCAAGCAACGATTCCACGGGTTGCGGTCCCGGACTCTTACTTACTTTCGGTTCGACTTCTACGGTCTTTCCGGGGACCCGTCTTGTTCCACTTATCTCAAGGTGATACCAATTCGGCAAGACGGCAATATCACGACCTTCCGCTTGGTAGGAAATCTGATTGACAGCCTGCGCCCGAAGCGGTCCAACGGCGGTCCACTCGATCTCTAATTCGGCCATTGCCTTCGGGTTATTCTTCACCAACGACCGTAAGGTATCAATCTCAACGTCCGTCATGGGGCCGGTAAACTGATTTTCGAGTCTGATTCCATACTGTTTGACATATTCACGTCCAATTGGTTCATTTGTCTCAGGGATCATCTGACTCGTCTGCCCGTAGAAGTTAATCAGACGCCCCCAAGTAAAGTCCCATGTCTTGCCGCCGATCTTAACAGGGATAATCTTTGTCTTCGGGAGTACCCGTTCCACTGTCTTGAAGGAAGGATTGACAGCGCGAGACATGGAAGCCAGATCGCCGGGAGTAATACCGGCCTTCTCCCGTGCTGTACGCGAGACTCGATTCAAGGAAGTCACAAGATCAGCACGAACGGCGTTACCCTGTTGGATGTTCTGGTCAAACACACGACTGAACACACCATTTTCATCCCCACCATCGAGGACCTTGGCCGAATAATAAGGGGCGGTATTGAGATCACCGAAGAAAAACCGACTCATTTGATGAAGGACATTGCGCACTCCACGGGCACTACCTATGCGCACACGTTTTTGCAGGACTCGCTTTTCCGACTTCAACTTCGTCACGGCTTCGACGGCCTCATCAACAATGTCCTCCATCGTCGTGACCTGATTGTTCACGATTACAGGCGTCTTGACCTTGCCTTTGGCCTCGGCCTTGGCAGGTACAGACGACGAAAGTTGTGTCTCACCTGCTATCGGCAAAGTCGGTTGTGTTGCACCAGAGGGGGGTTTCTGCTCCACAACGGGAGTAGTCCCCGGTTTCTGTACCTCTATTTGCAAAGAACCGTTAAAGAAACCCATAGTACCCCAACGCTGCTTTTCGGCGTCGGCCATCATACCACGGTCTATGTTCGTGACCTCAACACGTTTCGCCCCGTTGTCCGCAAGCAGATACACCTTATTCCCGGCGTCCAATTCCTTTTTTACCCGCGCGGTAACAGCGTCACTATTCTCCGGTGTGACAGTCAAAAACCCCTTGGTGTCGCGTGTGGCGAACTCATCGGGGGTCAGAACAGTTGGCGCGACCTTCATGGGCTTGCGTAGTGGTCGTTTGGCTTTAACCTCAGTAGAGATAGCCGGTCCCTGTAACTCACTTGGGATCACAGGTACGGCCCCGGTCTTACGCAACGCGCGTTTAGACCCGGCCCCCGGTTCTGTCACAGGTGCGCCCGTGGGCGTAGTTTCACGACCCAACACACCACGTACACGATACCGCGGCTTGGGTGTGGCCTTTGCACCAGCATATTCCGGCGCAATGAACGGGCGTCCCTCAGCGGGATCGGTTACACCATCGACCGAGTTGATTACCTTCACCGTGTCATAAATCTCACCTTGCAATCGCTTCCACTCAGGACTACCCGGCTTGCTGGCCTCGAACGCCTGGGTAAGTGCGATATGCTTGTTGACCTGTGCCGTTCGGAATTGTTCCTCCACCGACACGACCTTTTCACCGGGGGCAAATTCTCGCTTTATCTGCCACTCGGATTTGAGAAAACTCTTATCGCCGGGGGCAGGTACGGCCTCATCAGGTTCGCGTGCAACATCGAGCTTACCCGTTCGGATGTCCGTCGTGGCTTCATCGGCCTTCAAGATCGCATCACGGATCACCGCCTTGTCGCCATAGTTCCGCATGATGATTTGATCGCGCACACGGTCTACGGCGTCAGCCGCGATCTCATGTCGCCAACGTAGACCTGCACGGCCCTTGAGGGCAAAGGGAATAGCCATTGACGTGAATATGGCCTCTGGATCACCGCCCTCAGCAGCGGTAATGCCACCAAATATCGAAGATTCGATAGCCGTCTTGACGATAGGGGCTAACTCGGTCGCACCGATCGCGCCGATGGGTAAGGCCGTTGCCGCGGTTTTAACCACCGCAGTCATGCCCTCATATTCATAATTGGCCTTGGATGGGTCCAGATTCTCCGCTACCAATTTCCCAAGCTGGTTAATGGCTTCACCCGCCCCCCATTCCTTTGCGGTCTTGGCTGCGAGACTGACTGCACGCCCGGCCTTGGGAAGTGGTCCCGTGACGGCCCCAACAACAGGTCCCGCCAGTTTGACCGGGCCTACAAACTCTGCCAAACCGCCCGTAATCCGTTCAAGACCCGAAGGATCACGGCCCGCGTAATGTGCTACCGTCTCTTTGAAATTGAGGTCCTTTACTTCATCGGGGATGTTTTCGGGATAGAGCCGCTTATAGAGTGTGTACAAAGGGTCAGTGACAAAGCTGAACATACGTGGCAAGACGTTGGCTACAACACCCGTAGCCGGTTTTAGAATCTTCTCGGCTTTCTCCCGGCGTGTGGCTTCCGACCACGGCGGCAATTCCGGTGTACCCGGTAAGAATCCCTCGAAAAGTCCTGGTTTGGGTGCAGGTTCAAAATACTGCTGATTCGGGTCACGAACAAATGCGGGTTTGGCCTCCGGTTGTGGCGTCGATACAGGTTCTCGAAGTGCAGACGACAGGGCAGAAACTCCTCCACCTACCGGACCCAACACACGAACCGTTCTGGTAGTCTTAACAACCGCGGCGGGAGACGGCCCACCTAATGGGTGACGTGGAGTACCATATTTGGCGTCAAGGTCCTGTTGAATACGCTCTTTGGCTGCATCGAGCGACCCGCCTTCAAGAACAAACCCTTCCGGCAAGGTACTCTCAAGTACAAATCCTGGCGGCAGGTTTGCCGCACTACGACGTTCTTTCTCGTGCAAGAGTTCCCTGCGCCGTTTCTCAGTCTGTAATTGTTCCACAGTAAAGGAGGGAAGTGCCCCCCGGCGTTGTAACTCGGCACGGGCCGCATCACGCCGCCGCAATTCAGTACGGGCCTGTTCTGGCGTTATATCAACTTCATCGAAAACATCTCGCTTCGTCGTCGCCGTGACCTCATCGAATATGTCTCGGCGATTAAGTGTATTTTCCTGCTGCCATGCCCCGAATCCTGATTGATTTTGTTTTCGCCAATCCTCGAAACTCATCTTATCTCCTCTATCCCCTGGGATTGTTCTATTTCAACTTGCCCGTCGCGGTGTGACTTCAACCGCGACAGTCTCGATCCATTTTTCCATGTCGCTTTTTCTGTAGCGGATCATGCGACCGATACGCACGAACACTGGCCCTGCCTGCCGGGAGCGGAGTTTCCGCAGGTAGGCGTGGGTCAGTCCAAACATCGCGGCGATTTCCTCGCCAGTGTAGTACAACTTCTCAGGCATCTACAGATTTCTCCCCATCGTATTTGCGTTGCTTATATTTGCTCTGTCGCCGATGCCGAAGTCCGGCAGACCCCGCGACATCGGCCAAATCTTTTTGTGTAATCCGCCCCTCGCGTATGCACTTATCGAAAAACTCCCAAACCCGTTTCTCATGCTCACGGTCTTCCGGCGGTAGCAACCCCGGCCTCCTTTCCTTCGGATACACGAGAGACCGGGGGAACGAGAGATACCGATGGATATACGGGGGTTCTCCACCCGCCTACGATTTCTCCCCGGATGTGTTTGTCGATGGTCTTGTCGATGAACGCGGCGCGGGTCCACCATTTATGATTGGAGGACTGCGGCGGGACCTCGATACACGGTAAATCCCCGCACTCAACCCAATCGGTAATCTGCCGTTCAGAGACGAGTACGCCGGTCTTACCGTGGATGTAATCTCTGATTTGACTTACGTGTACACAATCGGGGTATAACGAGGACCCGCTGAATGTTTTTGGATCCAAAATCCTACTATCCATCTTTGATGTCGCATTTCTGTTCCCCTTGGTTAGTGTTGGTGGTTAAATGCTGGTCGGTGCGCCAGACATGGTATTTATAGACGACGGTTCGACTCCCTGTCACAACCCGAACACCCGCTCAACGGCTTGCATCTGCGCCTCGCTGAGAGGTCCTTTGTAATGTTGATCGGCGTGAACCATCCCAAGTCGGCGGGGGCCGTCGATTGCCCAATTCAGGATATGATCCAATTCAAGAGTAAAATGCTCTATTTCTAACTCTGTTGGCTTGCGCCAATATGGCCCCGCGAGTACCTTGGCATGGTCGAGCATCGCCAGGATTATTGCCTTGGCCCGGTCGTGATAATTAGTTGCTGGTTTTACCATCGGTTTTCTCCACTACAGGGGTCGGGGGACGTGCTATCAATTCCGCCTTAGTCGGCTGCCCGTCGGCCCGCCATGAATCAAGACCGTCACTACAATACTTGCGAACATCGTCGGACATACACTCAACATAACGACGGGTTAAGTACATTAGGAAATCCGTATCATCGAGACCTACAATTTCAGGCAACGACAAAGTAATGGTAAAGAGAGGACTCTTACAATAATTAGTTACCTGTGCTTGAAAATCTCCATGCGGATCGAGAAGAACATCTCTAACCCTATGACCCTCTCTACTGAGAGGTTGCAAGTGCTGATAACTTTCTTCAACAACCCTACGAAGGGTCAACCTTCCAACGACACTCGTTACCTCAACCATGAGCATATTTAAGCCCCCCATTATCGTTTTTCAAAAGATACTCATAAGCCTCCGGGAGTAGGGTAACCCCTTGAACGCCCCAAGGTCGTTTACCCGACGCATCAACCGGCCCACGTTTATTCGAGTCTACGATTTGTGACCCATAACGCGCCTTGAATTTTAAGAAGAAGATGTTATTTGCGAGTCGTGGCATGTTTTCGACTTCACAGATCGCAGAATATAGTTGATAAAGGACCACTTTTGAAGTGAATCCATCAGACTCGAATTTCAGACAATCCTCGAATGTGGCCCCCAAAGGATTCGATAGTTTGTCACTGTCCTGCAAAAATTCCTCTGAGACTTTAGGCCGCGTGAATTTCTGGTTTTCCAGCAATCGCCTCAATCCTTGCAAGGCCCACATTGCGAGTCCGGGACTCTCCCTCACTACTCGTTTCTTCAAACTATAATCCGGCTTGTCCGGCACATGACTGAATTTGAGAATGTTAAGTCGTCGTGCCAGGGACCGGGACGCATCCTCAAAAATCGGCAGTTCGTTTCCGGAGTAAACGGCTCGGCAAAACAATTTTGTGTCGAAACCCTTTTGAAACTTCTCCTCGATGCTTACGCTATCATTGCCCGTTAGACGTTTGAGTGCTGCGAGGATTTTACCAGAGTCTTTCCGGCCTATGACATCCTCATTGAAACACACGATATACTTTCCGAGCAATCTGGCCCTTGCAAACCTGTTACCCAAGTCCGCCAGTTCAAACGTACCACATCTTTGCGGGCCTAACATCGCTTCAAGCATCGTAACAACTGTACCCTTGCCCGCGCCAGGTGCGCCGATTAGAAAGAGGAGGGATTCAAAAGAGTTATCGGCAGTCAGGAGGTAGCCAGCGAACTCTTGAAGCAGGTCGATGGATTCCTGATCGTCTTGGAAAATATCGTAAATCACACCGAGACTATCGGGGCACGTATATTTGGGGTCGTAATCGTAGGGAAGCGTGGAAGTGAGGAAAGTGCCCGGCGTCAATTCATCGAGCCGCTTTTCCAAGACATGGTATATACCATTTTTGAACACAACCGCGCGCGTGAGGTCCAGGCTACGACCTGTTGCGATTACAAGCGGCTCATGTTCGCCGGGATCGACAGGAACGAGGCACTTACTTTTCAGGACATCGACCAAATCGTTAATAACGTGCCCATTAAGTTTGAGTTTCTGAATCTTTACCGCGTCATCTGCAACCGGGGTCTTGACTCTTTTATCACCGAAGAATTTATAAAGCAATCCCCGATATGCGTCTTCTTCTACACGTTGATAGTAAGTGTCCCGCCAATGATAAAACGCACCATTCACACGGACAAACAGACGTTGCCCGACTCCGTTGGTTTGCTGTTCCCGTAACCATAGGTCCACCAGTTCAGGTGGGTCCGAACACGGGAGTAGATTACTGTCGCTCTTACGATCCCCCGTCTTTGAAACCCACCCTTCAAATTCCTCTCGCGTTGGATGAGCCGCTCTCAGGTCCTTATACGGGACAGGAGGAAAGACCTTTACCGCGGATCGGCAAACTGATTTTAGGGTTTCAAATTTAACCTCAAGACCGACTCGCCCCACTTCGTCATTGTCGCCGACCAACACGGCATCGACGTATTGTCCCCGCAACAGTTTGGCGAGCATTTCCGCCCCGCATTGCGCGGAAGGTGCGGCAACAGCGCGATAGCCGAGGTCTTTAGCCATCAGGAGGTCAGACCACCCTTCAACAATTATAACGGTCGAATCGAGACCGCTTGAAGAGGTTGGGGAGACTTGTGGGTCGCGGATATGGTGAAGATAGCCACAGCCCGAAGGCATTACCCTGGCTGCTCCTTCCGGGGTCCTAACGCAAATGCAATCGACGACACCTATCTCATCCATCGAAACAAGGCATCCGTCGCGGGTGCGCTCGCATTTCGGACAAGGAATATCGGCATCGCCGACACGCTCGAAGTGCAGGTTGTGATATGAGGGCGCGACATTTGGGAAATCGGACTGAATGTAAGCCAATCCGCGCTTGCCCGTCTCCCATGCGATTTTCTTTCCAGAGGGTAGACGTTTAGTCAGACCACATAGTTGACCATCTGGCGTCCATTCCGGCGTTATCCACGCATCTTGAGCAGGATACCAACCGGGATCAAGCAACCGAACCGAGGCGACAGTGACACCGAGACTATCAGCGAGGTCTTGCTGCATTGCGGGCATGATATTGGCCCGAAAGACGGTAAGCAGTCCATCGAAATCAGGCTTATCTTTTGTCTTGGGGGGTGTTACTGCGGATACCATGTGAGTTCTCCTGTCTGGGGCTGCAACGCCCGGCAGTATTCAACTGCCGACCGTCCACCCCGGACTGATTAGAAAGGAAGTTCCCGCACGAAACGGCGGGACAGGCGGTATGAAGATCACCAGCGAACGGCCGGTGAGGAGTGCGGTTCCCCGAATCGCAACGAGAGCCGCGAACCCTGTAAGAAGGCCGGTCCATAGCCGCTACAAAGCCGCGGGCCTCTCTGCGTGCAACGTGATCCGGGGAGGAGGCTTGTAAGGCCCTAATGGACTTCGGGCCGTAACTGTCAACTGATACTTGCTGTTTCAGATTTGGGCCGGGCGGTGCGCCAGACCTTCGGGGGGTGATACTCATGTTTTCTCCTCCTCGTTGAACCGGCTCGCCAATTCGCAAACGACTCCTGCCGGTCGCGCTCTGGCCGAGCAAAAACAAATCATTCCGCACAACGCGGATATTTTTTCTCAGGATTTATTTGACACTCGTTCCCACATCATGTATACTTTACCATGTGAGGATCGGCGGGTATGACACCCCAGTCCGCCAAATGAAAAACTCCCACCGGCCCCAAGAGACTCGGCGGTGGCGTCACTCCATCGGAAAAAAGTCTCGTCCTGCACTATACTACGTTAGAAGTCAAATTTTGTTCGCGCGTCGTGACAATTTTTCTACGTCACCCGCGAAGGTCCCCATGCCGAGGTCTAAAGTCCCTCTGTACATAGCGCAAAAAGTTGATACGGTCAAAGACCGATCTGCGTTTTTGAATCAGAAACGCGGATACCAAAAGGACCCTCATTCCAGTGTTTTCCCAGGTGTTTCAGATTTTCTGCGGAATTTTATCGGACAGGTCGGGTCGTATAGTGTGTATTATCTGTGCCGTCTACCTGTAACCGAAGAAAATCCACTCCGCTAACACGATAAGAATTATCCATATATACCGACGCCACGAAACCCAGGTGGGGCGGCATAACCGCCGTTGCTGCTGAGTTTGACGACACTGGGCATGTGGGTCTCCTGAGTAGTATGTGAACGTACCATCCCCGATAGGGGGTCTCTCAAGAATGCGGCATTGTGTTTGAAGATTTGAATACTAATTAGGCATATTTCTTTACTATTGTCAAGATTTCTTTACGTGGTGGTTCGGGTTGTGAAGTTTGTAGTGGCGGGAACCGTAGCGGCAAGGAAGGCGTGCGTTACGCGGGCCGCGAACGGCCAACCCGCTCCCAGGCAACGCCGAAGTTCACCGCGAATGTGGGCACGATCCCACAACGGAGCGCATACCAGACCGTGAATATCTACAATCTCGGTTTTTGTCTCCAAAATGTCTCCGTACCGCGTCACACCAGTCACAACAGGCGCACTCAGAAACCCCCTGTCAAGAGAAATATCGCGTTTTTGGGGCCGGATTAAGGTGGATAGTCGGTTTAGGAAACCGATGCTCTATCCTACTGAGCTACGGGCGCGTCGTTATCCTTTTCACATCTTGCCAGTTCCCCGCTCCGTTGTCAAATGCCTTCCTCGTCGTTCCTATAAGCCGGGTGCACGAC
>Ga0315277_10005159_pt1 | contig 17277 bp, 10 predicted proteins | sample YL17G05_15_MG_FD_203695 | JGI IMG/M metagenome (GOLD analysis project Ga0315277, IMG submission 203695) | Sediment microbial communities from Yellowstone Lake, YNP, Wyoming, USA - YL17G05_15 | ecosystem: Environmental > Aquatic > Freshwater > Lake > Sediment | place: USA: Wyoming | collected... | reverse complement strand
CCTCCCGAGCAGGTGCTGCTTTTCCTCCAGGAGATCCGCGAGCGCTGCACTCTGATCGCGCTCGACGAAGCCGAATACTTCGAGACCATTCGAAAGACGGCCGAACAGGGCTTCGTCAGCGGCCGCATCTACGATGCACTGCTTCTGCGCTGCGCCGCCAAGGCGAAAGCCGAGAGCATCTACACCTGGAACGTGAAGCACTTTCAGGCGCTGGCGCCGGAGTTGGCGGGGCGGATTCGCACGCCGTAGCCCACGGCTGCTGCGGGCAGTCCAATCCAGGCATGGCGGCGGAGGCGTGTGCCTGGATGTCCACGATTCGGTATGGAGGTGCACGCCGAGCCGCGCTATTTACCAACTAGGCACTTGCGCTGGCCTTATATCTTGTGATATATGGTTGTATTGCTCTGCACCAGATAAGCGTTGCGCCTTCGGGTGGATCGTATAAAGATACATAAAGCCGTTGGCGAGGTTGATACGTCAGGAGATAGCAGACTTAGAATAAAGAGGTTACGAGCTAGGCTCGAGCTGACACAGAACCGCCTAGCTGAACTGCTGGGCGTGTCCTATGTGTCAGTGAACCGATGGGAGAACGGACAGTCTCGCCCGTCTGCCCTGGCTTGGCAGAAGATTGTCCGTGCGGAGACGGCAGGAATCGACGGGTTGAGGGAGAGCCAGCCTCAGGTCACGCAGACGGTTCGCGAGACTGTTCCGGCAACAGGCTCACCCCAGATCGACTTCTGCGGTGATCCGGAGGCCGTTCGCCTGGTGGCCGAGGGAGAGCGCCTTACCTACGGTCATCTGTTCAATCCCGCTTTCGCGACTGAAACCTCACTCATCGAGCCTCTGCCCCACCAGCGAATCGCGGTCTATCGGCAAATGCTCGGTCAGCCGCGGCTCCGTTTCCTGCTGGCTGACGATGCCGGCGCGGGCAAAACCATCATGGCCGGCCTGTACATCCGGGAAATGCTGGCTCGCCGGCTGATCCGCCGCGTGCTGGTCGTAGCCCCCGGGGGCTTGGCCGGGAACTGGCGGCGCGAGATGCGCACGCTGTTCTCCTTGCCTTTCCGGATTGCCGAGGGCAGCGAAGCGCGCTCTGGCAATCCCTTTACCGGCCCCGACAGCGACCTGTTGATCGTGCGGGTCGACACGCTGGCCGGCGACCGCATGTTTTCACGGCTGCAGGAACCGTCCGTCGTCCCCTACGACTTGGTTGTGTTCGACGAGGCGCACAAGCTTTCAGCCAACCGCGATCCCGACCTGACGATTCGCAAGACGGACCGCTATTGCCTGGCCGAAGCGCTGGTGGGGCTTTCCCCCGGCGACCCGCGCTGGCAGCTCGGCTGGACGTGCCACCACCTGCTCTTGCTGACGGCCACGCCGCACATGGGAAAGGATTTCCCTTATTACTGCCTCTGGCGTCTCCTCGAATCCGACATCTTTTCCACTCAGGACGCTTTCAAAGCCTACCCGGCGGATGCCCGCAGGCAGCACTTCATCCGGCGCACCAAGGAGGAGATGGTCCGCTTCGACGGCTCGCGCATTTATCCGACGCGCATCTCCGACACCTTCAGCTTTGACCTGACCCAGGGCGGGGTCAGCGAGCAACGGCTGTACGACGAGACGACCGACTACATCCGCACCTTCTACAACCGGGCGCGCATCCTGAACCGCTCGGCCGCGCGTCTGGCGATGAGCGTCTTTCAGCGCCGCCTGGCCAGCTCGACCTTCGCGCTAATGCAGTCCTTCGGCCGCCGCTTGCAGAAACTCGAGCAGTTGATCGACGACATGCGGTCGGGCCGCCTGGACCCGGCGAAGCTTGCGGCCATGCAGGCAGGCCTGCGCCTGCGCGACGTTTTTGAGGAGATGACGGCCGACGAGGAAACCACCGAGGACGACCGCGAACAGAACGAAGAGGCCGAAACGGAAGCTCTGGTGGGCGTCGTGGCAACCACCCTGGCCGAACTGCAGGCTGAGCGTTCTCTCGTCGAGGGCCTGTTCAACCTTGCCCGGGAGGTCTACGAAAGAGGCGACGAATCGAAGTTCGAGAAGCTCCGCGAGTTGTTCCGCGACGAGCGCTTTCGCGACCAGAAGGCCATCATCTTTACCGAACATCGCGACACGCTGCATTTCCTCCTTCGGCGTCTCGAGGCGCACGGGTTCACCGGCAAAGTCGCGGAAATTCACGGCGGCATGGACTACGCGAAGCGCGAGGAGCAGATCGACTTCTTCCGGCGACCAGTCGAAGATGGCGGCGCCTGTTACCTGGTCGCAACCGACGCGGCAGGCGAAGGCATCAACCTGCAATTCTGCTGGCTGATGTTCAACTACGACATCCCGTGGAACCCGGCGCGCCTGGAGCAGCGTATGGGCCGCATTCACCGCTACGGCCAGAAGCACGACCCGGTCTTCATCCTCAACCTAGCCGCCGGGAAAACCCGCGAGGGCCGGGTATTGACCACGCTGTTGAAGAAGCTGGAAGCGATTCGCAACGAGTTGCGGTCCGACAAGGTGTTCGACGTGGTCGGCCGCCTTTTCGAGGGCCTGTCGATCCGGGAGTACATGGAGCAGGCCCTCACCGAAGAGGGCGCCGAAGAAGCGGCCCGCGCGCTGGCCGGCAAGCTCACCAAGGAGCAGGTGCGCGCCCTCGAAGAAAAGGAGCGGCGCTTGTACGGAGACGGCGGAGACGTCGCGGCCGAGTTGAACGGGCTACGCGCGGCGGTTGAGCGCGAGGAATACCGGCGCCTTCTGCCCGGATACGTTCGGCGCTTTGTCGAGAAGGCCGCACCCCTTGTGGACGTTGCCATTGAGGGCGATCCGGACGGGATCTTCCGACTGCGCCCGGTCAAGAGCGGCGCGCTGGATCATCTCTGGCCGGTGCTCGAAACTTACCCGCCCCACCAACGCACGCGGTTCACGGTTTGCCGGCCCGCCGATCCGTCCGAAGCCGTTTTCCTGCGCCCCGGTGACCCGTTCTTCGACCGTTTTCGCGACTACGTTTGCTCGCGACTCGAGCAGCAGGCGCTGCGCGGCGGCGTCTTCGTCGATCCAACCGCGCAATCGCCGTACTTCTTCCACCTCGCCCTGGTTCCTGTCTGCCGGAAGGCGCACCCGGAACTCCGGGCGCTTGCTTGCGAAGAGGTACTGGAGTGGCGCCTCGTCGGCCTGAAGCACTCGGAAGGTCAGAACGTCGAGGAATGCGCCATCGAGCATTTATTGTTGCTGCGCGGCGCGCCCGGCGTGCCACATGCTGCTGCGCTGTTCGCTTCAACGGCTCATGTCTCTCGCGAGCTGGTGCGACACTACGCGATTGAAATGCTTGGCCGCCGGCTGGCGAATGAACGCCGCGCCGCCCTGCTGGCCTCCCTGCCTGCCCGTGAAGAATTTCTCAAACGCGGCTTCGACTACCAGGATGCGGAACTGGCGGCCATTCGTGCCCGCCAGACTGAGAAGGCGCGCGCCGGGGACGCACGAGCAAAAGGGGAGCTGGCAACCGTCAAGGAGCGGCAACGAACGCTGGCTGGCCGGCGTGAAGAAGCGCTGGCGGTTTTGCGGCGGGAGCCGGAATTGATCGAGCCGCGCGACGCGATCTTTCTTGCCCACGCGCTTGTCGTACCGTCGAGCGATCCCGAGGACAAGAAGCGGCACGATGCGGCGGTGGAAGCGATTGCCGTTCGGTTGGCGTGGGCCCACGAAGAGGCCGGTGGCGCGCAGGTGACGGATGTTTCAAAGCCCGCTCTGGCGCTTGCGGCCGGACTGAGTGGAAGCCCAGGCTTTGATTTGCTTTCGCGCAGTGTCGGTAGGCCGGAGCGCTGCATCGAGGTCAAGGGCCGCGCCGCAATCGGCGATGTGGAATTGACCGAGAACGAATGGGCCAAGGCGTGCAATTTGCGCGACCGCTATTGGCTTTACGTGGTGTTCGATTGCGCCACGCCGCAACCGCGCTTGCTGCGCGTCCAGGACCCGTTCGGCAAGTTGCTGTTCAAGGCGAAGGGCGGTGTCATAATCGACGAAAAAGAGATTCTTGAGGCGGCGGAGGTGTAGCGCCGCCATTTTGGCGGCTCTACCCTTGGGCCGGCAGGCTGCCGGCGGTACAAGAAATGGCTGACGAAAAAAGATTGATTGAGGTTGCGTTCCCGCTGAAGCAGGCGTCGCTGGATTCTGTGCACGAAAAGAATGTGCGGCACGGGCACATCTCGACACTGCACATCTGGCCGGCGCGGCGGCCGCTTGCCGCCTGCCGCGCGGCACTCATTGCCACGCTGCTGCCCGATCCGGGCACGCCCGAGAAGCGCAAAGAGATACTGGAGAAGCTCGGCGGCAAGGTGATCGAGACTGTTGAGAAGAAAAAGATGCCGTCCGGCAAAGTGGTCGAGCGGGTCAAAGAGGAAACGGTCGGCGGTATCTTGCACTGGGGACGCGAATCGGGGCCGGACCTGCAATGGTTCCGCGACGAGATCCGAAAAGCGTACAACGGCCGCGCCCCCAAAGTTCTCGATCCATTTGCCGGCGGTGGCGCCATCCCGCTCGAAGCCATGCGGCTCGGCTGCGAAGTCACGGCTAGCGATATCAATCCCGTCGCCTGGTTCATTCTCAAATGCACGCTGGAGTATCCGCAAAAGCTGGCCGGCCAGAAACGCCCACTCCCCGACTTCATCCTCAAGGACCGGGAATTCATGGAGGCGTTTTTCAAGAGCCAGGGGCTAAAGGGCGCGAAGCTGCGGACTCAGCTTCATAAACTGGGGCTGGTTGAGGGTGAGGTGAACATGGCGCTGCCCGGCGCCGTTCCCATCCTCGGTGCCGACCTAGCCTGGCACGTGCGCGCCTGGGGGAAGTGGGTGCTAAACCGCGCCCGGGCGGAGCTGGCGCGCTTCTATCCCACGTACGCGGATTTCGAGCCGCTCGACGAGAAAGATGATCCGCCTTCGGCGGGGGAGCGCCGCGAGATGCGGTTGGTGCCGACAGAGCCGGACGGCACGCCGGACATCGATTCGCTGAATGCCAAGTTCGACGCCGATTACCTGAAGGACAAGCGGAACCCGCGCTGGGTTGCGAAGCCCACGGTCGCCTACCTTTGGGCGCGAACGGTCACATGCAAAAACTGCCGTGCCATGGTTCCTTTGCTCAAGACCCGCTGGCTCTGCAAGAAAGACAACAAGCGTGTCCTGCTGGCCATGGAACCGAATGCCGAGCGAACCGGCGTGGTGTTCGGAGTGCAGAACGAGGTTCCGGTGGTTGGCGGCAACGCCGCCCAGCGCCGCGAGCACGACAAGCGCATCGGCCAGGGAACGATGAGCCGCAATGGCGCTTGGTGCCCCTGCTGCGGACATCCAGGAACCGTGGCGATGCTGATGGAGGACATTCGCGGAGAAGGCATCGCGAACCGGTTAGGCGCCTCGATGACAGCCGTTGTTATAGAGGAATCCAGTGGCAAGGAGTACCGCGGACCGACGGCCAATGAGAGGCAAGCTACGGGAGAATCAGCAGAATGTCTCGATGGGCTCTTTTCTGCGACTCCGTTCGGTCTTCCAAGAGAATCGCTCCCGCCGAAGGAGACTCTTGGTTTCCGCGTCCCGCTCTACGGGTTCGATACCTGGCACAAGCTCTTCACACCCCGCCAACTCGTCGCCCTGGGGGTCTTCGTCAAGAACACTCGGCTGCTGGCAGCGCTGCTCCCACAGAATCGGTACCCAGTCGAGTGGACAGAAGCGATTGCCGGATACGGTAGCGTGTCCGTAGATCGACTGGCGGACAGGGGTAGCACGATCTGCTCGTGGACCGTCGGATGGGACAAGATCCGGAATACGTTCGTGCGATATGCGCTGCCAATGGTCTGGGACTTCGCAGAGAGTGTCACAACGATTGAAAGCTCGGGAGGCTATCCGGGGGCAACCGAATGGGTTTCGAGATACATTGAGCACGCGGCTGCAGCAGCAGCTCTAGTGCCGGCCCCGACCGTACTTCAACGATCGGCAATGGCATCCGGGTGCTCGGAGTACGACGTCATCCTGACTGATCCGCCTTACTACGACGCTATTCCATATTCCGACCTAATGGATTTTTTTTACGTCTGGCTTCGCCGCACACTCCATGGACTGTCGCCGGAAATCGATAAAGCATTCCAAGCGGAGCTGTCTCCCAAGTGGGATCACGAGAAGAACGACGGCGAACTGATTGATGACGCGAGCCGCTTTGAAGGCGACAAGGAGAAGTCGAAGGCTGCATATCATAAGGGCATGGCTCGGGCGTTTGGGGCTTGCCATGCGGCGCTGAAGGCAGATGGCCGACTCGTTATCGTCTTTGCTCACAAGCAACCCGATGCCTGGGGGACGCTCGTTTCGGCTATGATCCGGGCCGGGTTTGTCGTGGACGCCAGTTGGCCGATACAAACGGAAATGGGTAATCGCACACGCGCGCTCGCCTCTGCCGCGCTTTCCTCGTCTGTTTGGCTGGTTTGCAAGAAGCGCGATGAGGCTGCAGGGCCCGGGTGGGACGACACGGTGCTGAAGGAGATGCGCGCCAACATAAACGCGCGTCTCCGCGAGTTCTGGGATGCGGGTATCCGTGGGCCGGACTTTGTCTGGGCGGCGACGGGGCCGGCCCTGGAGGCATACAGCAAGTACCCGGTCGTCAAGAAAGCGAACGATCCCGGCAAGCTGATGGAGGTCTCGGAATTCTTGCAGCAGGTGCGCCGCATCGTAGTAGACTTCGTGGTCGGCCGCTTATTGGCACATGATGGTGGGGCCGAAGTTGCCAGCGGACTGGACGACGTAACGACCTATTACCTGCTCCATCGGAACGATTTCAAGATGGACGATGCCCCGGCAGGCGCCTGCATTCTGTACGCGATTTCATGCAACCTGTCCGATTCCAAGCTGGCTGACCATTACGAGATTCTTGCCCGTACCGGCGGCCAGGCGCAAGCCGAGGAGGACGAAGAAGAAACAGAAGCGGCAAGCGAAGAACCCCAGGAAGTCACTGAAGGAACGGGCAGCACATTCCGCCTGCTGGCCTGGAACCAGCGAACAGGCAGGAACCTGGGCGAGGGAACGGCCGGCCGGCCGGCGCCCTTGATCGACCAGATCCATCGCTTGATGCAGCTCTGGAAGGCCGGCGACCAGGTTCGGGTCGATGAATACCTGGACGCGAGCGGTCTGCGGTCAAATCAGCTTTTCCATCACGTGCTCCAAGCGCTGATCGAACTGAGCGGGGCCGGCGGGCCAGAGCGGTCGATTCTGGAAAGTCTCTCGAATCATGTTGGAGGCATGGGAGCGAAACCCGAGACGCCTCAGCTCAAGCTTGGGTATGCTGAGAAGGGAGGGCCAGAATGATCACGCGAATAAAGGCCGAGAACTTCCGATGCCTGCGTTCGGTCGATGTTCCTCTGCGGCCGTTCCAGATCCTGGTAGGGCCAAACGGGAGTGGCAAGTCAGCATTCATGGACGTGCTGGCGTTTCTCCGAACCCTCACCGCCGAGCACCTGGACGCGGCCGTGTCAGAGCGCACCGCTAATTTTCACGATCTCGTTTGGGGACGGACAGGAAATCAGTTTTCCCTGAGCCTGGAGGCCGCGCCAGCGGCCGGGTTCGGAGCCGCCCAGAACGGCCATACCTTTCCTGTTGCCCGCTACCACCTGCGCGTTCGTGCTGATGTTGCCTCCGAAACTATCGTTATTGAAGAGGAGAAGATAGCGATTCTTCGCGAACAAGGAGGCGACGAGCTCCCTGTGGCGCGCCTCAGCGGGGTCACCGCCACTTACTTTTACGAAGGCGGAACAACGCCGCCCATGCAAGTGCAACTGGGTCGCGCACATTCGGTGCTTAACAGTGCTCCGATCGGAGAAAAGAACTTCCCCGAAGCGCTTTGGCTCAAAGAAGCGCTTTCGCTGCGGGATCCTCTGGGCGGGGCTGTTTGTCCGGTGGCTCTCAAAACCGAGGAACTCCGCGCCCCGAGTCCTCCTTACAAGGGCGCCGTAAAGAGCTTCACTGGCTCTCACTTTGCTCGGCTCGTAGCTGATTTGCAGGATAAATCTCGCGAGTCGTTTGAAGATTGGATCAAACATCTGCGCACCTGCCTGCCTGACCTCGAGACCGTTCGCACCGTGTTCCGGCCGGAAGATCGGCACCGCTATGTGATGGTTCGGTACAACAATGGCATTGAAATCCCCTCGTGGGCGCTTTCGGACGGCACACTACGTCTCATGGCGCTCACGGTCCTGGCCTACCTTCCGCAATCGAAGGGAATCTATCTGATCGAGGAGCCGGAGAACGGGCTTCACCCGACGGCCATTGATGCAATCTACCAGTCGTTGTCCTCGGTTTACGAGGGGCAGGTGCTAATGGCGACGCACTCGCCTGTTCTGGTCGCCGTCGCGGGCCCGGAGCAATTATTGTGCTTCTCCAAGACTCCGGACGGCGCGACCGCCATCGTGCGCGGTGACGAACATCCGGCGCTGCGCGATTGGCGCGGCGAAGTCAGTCTCGGCCTGTTGTTCGGATCGGGAGTCCTTGACTAATGCCTGTTGCGTTCACCAAGGATCTTGTCGTCCTTGCCGCTGACAAGTCGATGCAACTGGCGCTGCGCGGAATTGTGTCACGGCATGAGTCGCTCCGCATTCGGGCTGTCAGCTTCAACGTGCTGCTGGACATCGAGAATGATCCGGGGTGTTATCTGAACGGGCCCGATTTTCTTCGCTCCCAAATCAACAGGTACGCTCGCGCGCTGCTTGTCCTGGATCGCCACGGGTGCGGCCGGGAGCAAGATTCCCGGGAAGAACTGGAACGGCGGCTGGAGAGCAGGCTTTCGGAATCCGGGTGGGGCGACCGGGCCGCCGCCATCGTCATTGACCCAGAATTGGAAGTGTGGGTTTGGACTGATTCGCCCCACCTGACATCGGCCCTGGCATGGAAGGAGCCACGGCCCCCGCTTCGGACGTGGCTGCGCAGCAAGGGGTTTTGGGCGGAAGGCAGTCTCAAGCCGCACGCGCCGCAAGAGGCTTTGGAGCTAGTATTGCGGACCACCGGCAAGCGAAGGACCAGCGCACTGTTCGAATCCCTGGCGCAAAGAACCAGTCTAGATCGCTGTTCTGATCCGGCCTTCGTCAAGCTGAAATCAACCCTGAAAATGTGGTTCCCCGCTTGACGCCCATCAAGGTCTGAACAGAATGGATTGAGACCGAACATGAGCACACACACTGTCAGCAGGCTGGCTTGGAAGCCCTGGCATCAGGTGGTCGCGCTGCGTGACGATCTGAAGTCGGGTGAATTATCGTTGGCCGTCTTTGCCGCGGACCTTTACGACGTGGTGATGGGAAAGGCGCGGCCGGTCTACCAGAAACCCGAGGAGTTCTTCGCCCTCACGTATCCGACTTTCAATTTGCGGGAACTGGCGAAGGACGTAATTCTTCGGCTGGCTGGCAAGAACGACAAGGCGGTGCGTCAGTTGGAACTGACGTACGGCGGCGGCAAGACACATACGCTAATCACCCTCTATCACCTCGTTGCCGATCCGAAGAATCTGCCCGACCTGCCGGCAGTCAAGGAGTTCATCGAACACGCCGGCATGACTCCTCCGCAGGCTCGCATCGCCGTGCTTGCCTTCGACAAGCTGGACGTGGAAAAGGGCATGGAAGTGCGCGATCCGGCGGGCCGCCTTCGATGGCTGAAGCAGCCCTGGAGCGTCATAGCGTGGCAGATCGCGGGCCCCGACGGGCTGAAGCTTCTGCACGCGGAAGGGCGCGATGAAGAACGGGAGAGCCCGCCGGCCGAGAACCTGCTTGTCGATCTGCTTTCAATGCCTGCCAGGGACGGCCTGGCCACGCTGCTGCTTCTGGATGAAGTGCTGACGTTCGCCCGGGGCAAGATCGACCTCGATGAGTCCTGGCGCGGCAAACTGCAAAACTTCTTCCAATACCTTACACAGGCAGTGACCAAGGTGGACCGGTGCGCCCTGGTGGCTTCCCTGCTGGCCACCGATCCGCGCACGAGCGACAAGCTGGGCAAGGAGATCACCCGGGAACTGTATGCCATCTTCCGGAGAGAGCGCGAGGAGGGCGTCCAGCCGGTTGTGAAAGGAGACGTGGCCGAGGTCCTGCGGCGCCGCTTCTTCAAGCCGGAATCGATCCGCGACCGCGAGCTTTTCCGGGCGCACGTCGTTTCCGCGCTGAAGGGGATCGGCGAGTTCGACGACCAGACCAAGAAGGAGGGCAAGGCCGCGGAGGACCGCTTCCTGAACAGCTACCCGTTCCATCCCGATCTCACCGAGGTCTTTTACTCAAAATGGACGCAGCTCGAAGGCTTCCAGCGCACGCGTGGTGTGCTGCGCACCTTCGCGCTCGCTTTGCGCGCGGCGGAGAAATGGGACAACGCGCCGCTGGTGGCCGCAAACGTCTTTCTGACGGCGCCGGGCAAGGAAGACATTTCCGAGGCCTTGCGCGAGCTAACTACAATCGCGGCCTCCGAAGAGTACGAGGGCAAGCACCAGGAATGGTCCGCCATTCTCCAGGGCGAGCTGGCGAAAGCGCGGGCAATTCAGACGGAGTTGCCCGGCCTGCGGTTCCGGGAGATCGAGCAGGCGGCGATCGCCACCTTCCTTCACTCGCAACCGATCGGCCAGAAAGCCCTCACGCCGGAGTTGCTGGCCCTGCTGGGCCACACCCGCCCCGACAGAATCGAGCTGGAAAAAGGCCTGCGGCGCTGGGCCGCCGAGGTGTCGTGGTTCCTGGACGAAGCCGCAGTCGGCGAAGCGGAAAGAGGCGCGGACGGGAAGAAGCAGCTTCCCAAATGGTGGCGGTTGGGGTCGCGGCCGAACCTCCGACAGATGCACAACGACGCTTGCGACACCCGCGTCAGTGGGGACCTGATCGAAACCAAGTTGATCGATTCGATTGGAGGTCTGAAGAGCCTGACAAGCGGCGCCTCTGCGGCAGGCGCAAGGGTACACAATCTGCCGACCAAGCCGAGTGACATCGAAGACGACGGCGAGTTTCACTACGCGGTGCTCGGCCCAAAGGCAGCGTCGCTGGCGGGCTCACCGCACGCCGAGGCCAAGCGGTTTATCGACGAAACGACATCGGCCGACCGGCCGCGCGTCTATCGAAACGCCCTGGTGCTGGCCGTTCCTGCTCGCGATGGACTCGAAGCAGCCCGGAAGACGATCCGCGACCACCTCGGATGGCAAGAAGTGCGCGAGCAGCTCAAGGACCAGAAGCTGGACCCCCAGCGAGTGGCTCTCCTGGAGGGCTATATTGACGGCTCGAAGAAAAAGATCCCGGAGAGCATCCAGCAGGCGTATTCCATCGTTGTCACTGTCTCCGACAAGAACGAGGTCCAGGCGTTCAAGATCACCGTCGCGAATGAGCCGCTGTTTACCACGGTTAAGAACGATTCCCGATCGCGCATCCAGGAAACGGCGGTCAGCGCGGATGCGTTGCTACCGGGCGGTCCATACGATCTCTGGCGGGAGGGCGAAACGGCGCGCCGCGTAAAGGACCTGGTCGGCGCGTTCGCTCAGTTTGCCCACCTCCCCAAGATGCTCCGCCGGCGCGAGATTCTGGAAACGCTGGTACAGGGCGCGCGGCAAGGATTCTTTGTTCTGCGGGCAACTCGGCCGGATCGGTCAGTTCGCACCATTTGGCGGCAAGAGCCCGAAGAAGCGGACCTCAAAGATGCCAGCCTCGAATTGGTGCTCCCCGAGGCGGCTGACTTGGGTTCGTTGGCACCCGCCCTTCTTGCGCCGGGGATTCTACCCGAGCTCTGGTCGAAACCCGAAATCGCCGTGAGCGATGTTTACGCCTACTTCTCAGGCAAGACGACAGTTAAAGGCCAGTTCGGGGAGCCAATTCGCATCCCGAAAGCGGATCGCCCCGTCGTTGATGTGGCCGTAGCGGAAGCCGTGAAACAGGGATTACTGTGGCTGACTTCTGGCCCGGCTACCGTCTTGGCCGAAGAGATTCCGGCGGGCTTGCTGAACGAGGGGGCAATCCTGCAGGCGCCGCCTGCGCCCCTGGCCGCTACCGACATCCTGCCGCCCAGCCTGCCTGCGGCCTGGAGCGGTGATGCAACGACTGCCATCAGCATTTCAGCCGCCCTGGCTTCACGGGCCGGCAAGAACCTGCCGTGGCTCACCGTGGGCAATGTGATTGAAGCGGCCTTGAAGGCGCGTTACCTGGAATTGGCCCCTGATTCGGGCACGTGGCCGTGCGAATTCATTGCTGCAGCTTCAATCAAGCTGCGGGTACCCGGCAAGAAGGAAGCGACCCTTCCACCACCGCCCGCGCCGCCGCCACCGCCTGGCGTACGGGCGGTCGAAGCGGAATTCAGCTCGAGCGAAATCCAGGACCTTGCGGATAACGTGAGTGAATTGATGACAGCCTCGATCGGCCACGACCTCAAGTTCCGCGTGCGCATGGAACTCGGCGGTGAAAAGCCCCCATCCGACGAGGCCGTAGCCAAGGTGAACGCTGTCCTCAAGCAGATTCGCGAGGACATCAGAATGCGGTAGTGCCGCTGATGCATCTGTGCACGCCGGCGACCACAGCGGCTTCGAGGTGCTTACGTGCAGCGGCTCGCGGCTTCCCTTCCGCCGCCGGCCGATGGATCAGCCTTTGCGCAGCTCGCCCAGGACCAGGCGGGCCACTTCCTTCAGGGTCTCGAACACGCCGATGTTCTTGTAGGCAATCGCTTCGAAAACAGGTTCGCCCTTGCGAACCAGCTCTTTGGAGAGAACATCCATGGGCAGCGCGCTCGGCAGATCGCGCTTGTTCACCTGGAGCACGTAGGGAACCTTCGTGAAGTCGTAGCCGTGCTCCTTCAGGTTGTCCATCAGGTTGTCGAGCGCCTCCAGGTTGGCGTCCATGCGTTCTTCCTGCGAATCGGCCACAAAGACGACACCATCGACGCCGCGCAGGATCAGCTTGCGGCTCGCGTCGTAGAAGACCTGGCCGGGCACGGTGTAGAGATGGAATCGCGTCTTGAAACCGCGAACGGTGCCGAGGTCCAGCGGAAGGAAATCGAAGAACAGGGTGCGATCACTCTCGGTGGCCAGCGAGATCATCTTGCCCTTGTTTGGGGCATTGTCGAAGATCACCTGCAGGTTCGTGGTCTTCCCACCCAAACCGGCGCCGTAGTAAACCAGTTTGCAGTTGATCTCGCGGGCGGCAAAGTTAATGAAGCTCAAACCGCACTCCCCGGCTTGACGAGACTTTCATCCCGTTGATAAATAAGGAAAATACCCAGTCCATGTGCCAAGCAAAGGCAACATATACCACGGCGGGCCAGCTATTGCAACGCTTTACCTCAGCCGGTGTTTTTTCGGCCAAAGGCTGAGGGTGTCGGCCGGGGGTTCCCGTCAGTCGCCAGCCGTCAGCCGGTTGGCGGCCGGTTGCGTTTCCTGTTGAAAACTGGTAAACTTTAAGATATCTTACTGCGGCTTTGCCTGAGAAACCCTGGCCCAGACGAGGAGTTCCATGCCGGGAGGCACGAAAATGAAGAAGCAGGCCAAGCGGAAGCCTGCTGCCGTGGGCGCCAACGCATTGAAAAGAAAGAAGATGTCTGGCGTCCGGCGCAATAGGGCGCCAGCGGCTGCAGGGCGTACCCGCCCCCGAACCGTTTCCAGGCCACCTGTGGACCACAGACTCGCCCTTGTGGTGGAGAAGTATGAAGCGGCGGTCCGGCTTCTCCAGCAGCAGAAGTTTGAGAAGGCCAAGGTCTTGTTCGAGAAGGTGATGGCGACGGCGCCGCCGGAGTTATTGGATCGCGCCCGGGTGCATCTGAACACTTGCAGGCAGCGCCTGGAGCGGCATGCTGCGCCGATTCGCACCCCGGAGGACCATTACAACATGGCGGTGGCGCTCATCAACTCCGGCAACCTCGAGGATGCCGAGCAGCACCTCAACCGGACGTTGAAATTGACGCCGCGAGCCGACCACGCCTATTACGCCCTGGCTGCTGTTCAGTCGCTGAAGGGCGATGTGGAGAACGCCCTGGACAACCTCAAGACAGCGATCGATTTGCAGCCGCGCAATCGTTACCTGGCGCGCAACGACCGGGATTTCACGGCCTTGACTGAAGACCCGCGCTTTGCCGAACTGGCGTATCCTGAGAAGAACGGCAACTGAAGGCGCCCCGCAACCACCGCCTCGCTGGTAGCAAAGTAGCGGGGGCCACGGCGTTGTGGGAGGTGGAGTGTGGGAAGGCCGCCCCGGCCTTAGGATCACGAAATGCCCGCCTCGTCATTCCCGTCCTACGCGCGGCGATCCCTCGCTATTGTTGGAGGGACGCGGTCTTCCGGCCCTCTGTTTACCAATCTGGTACACAACGTGCTGGCTAAAGGAATTGCCCAGGCGCTCGCCGCTTCCTGGGCGGTCAGAGGGTTGGGCTGTAACCTGACACCTCACACCTATGAGTGATTTTGCCATCGCCATACTGGCCGCGGGTCTGGGTACGCGGCTGAAATCGAATATCGCCAAGGTGCTGCACCGCGCCGGAGGCCGGACGCTGATCGAGCACGCGGTCCGCACGGCGCTGGAAGTGGCGCCGGCCGAGCGGGTGTTTGTTGTGATCGGCCACCAGGCTGAGGCCGTCCGCCAGGTGCTGGAACCGTTTGGTGTGCGTTTCATCTGTCAGCGGGACCAACTGGGCACCGGCCATGCCATCCAGGTCGGGCGCGAGCAACTGCAGGGCGCCGCCGAACATTTGCTGGTCTTCTACGGCGACACTCCGCTGCTGCGTGCTTCCACGCTGCGGCAATTGGCGGAGCATCACGCGCAAAGCGGCGCTGCGGCCACCATCCTCAGCGTGGTGCTGGACGATCCCGCCCGGTACGGCCGCATCGTGCGCGATTCCGGCGGGCATTTTGCCGACATCGTCGAACACAAGGCATGCACGCCGGAGCAATTGGCTATCCGCGAGATCAATTCCGGCATCTACTGCTTCCGGACCGCCGCCCTGTTCGCCCACATCGACAGGATCGGCAACCACAACAAGGCCGGTGAATACTACCTGACCGACGTTCCGGCGCTGCTTCTGAGGGCCGGCGAAAAGGCGGAAGCCACTCCAATGGGCGGCCCGGAAGAGATGCTGGGCGTGAACGACCGCGTGGAACTGGCGGAGATGGACGGGCGTTTGCGCGACCGCAAGGCGCGCGAGCTGATGCTCTGCGGCGTGACCATCCACCGGCCGGAGACCTGCGTGATCGACCCCGATGTGGAAATCGGGCGCGATACGGTGATCGGTCCCTGCGTCGCGGTGTACGGCGGCACGCGCATCGCGGAGAACTGCGTGGTTCGTCCCTTCTCGACCATTGCCGATTCGGTGCTGGAGGAAGGTGCGGTGGTGAACGAATGCTGCTGGGTGGACAGGTCGCGCATCGGCGCCGGGGCCTCCATTGGGCCTTTTGCCCGCCTGCGCGAAGGCAGCGAACTGGGGCCGCAGGCCAGGATCGGCAACTTCGTGGAAACCAAGAAGACGCGGCTGGGCCGCAAAAGCAAAGCCCAGCACCTGACGTACCTCGGCGATGCCACCATCGGCGAGAACGTCAACATCGGCGCGGGAACGATCACCTGCAATTACGACGGCGAGAAAAAGAACCCCACGTTCATCGAGGACGGCGTGTTTGTGGGGACCAACAGTTCGCTGGTGGCCCCGCTGCGTCTCGGCCGCAACGCTTACGTGGCCGCCGGCTCGGTGATCACCGAGGATGTTCCCGAGGATTCGCTGGGGGTGGCGCGGGGCCGCCAGGTGAACAAGGAAGGCTGGGTGCGGGAACGCCGCGCCGCCAAGTCAGAGCCGCGGAAGGAATGAACGGGGCACAAAAAGCTTGGTTCCCGGTGGCTCTGAGCGGATAATAGCGGCCTTTGGCAGGTGTCGGGGATGGCCGCGCATCCCCTGGGGCCTGACACCTGCTCCGGGAGACCTATGACGCTGTATCGCCTTCTTGCACCGGTGATCGTAGTGTTTTTGCTTGGGGGCGCGGTTTGGCTGCCGGCCCAGGTGCCTTCCGCGGGGGCGAAAGCACCGGCGCCCGATCCAGGCGCGTCCTGGCCAAACCCCGTCAAGAAAGCCCTCCGGGACGGCAAGGTGGTGGTCGCCACGACCATCACCACGGCCAGCTCCGACGTGGCCGCCAGCGCCGCCGCCATGGGTTTCGATTTTCTGTGGATCGAGATGGAGCACAGCCCGGTCACGCTGGAGTCTGTGCGAAATATGATCCTGGCGACGCGCGGCCTGAAGGCGGTGCCCTTCGTTCGCATCCCGGTCAACGAGCCGTGGATGGCCAAGCGGGCCATGGACATCGGCGCGCTGGGCGTTATCTTCCCGTTTACGGCCAGCCCCGAACTTGCCCGCCAGGCCGTCGCTTCCTGCAAGTACCCGCCGGCGGGCATACGGGGATTTGCCCCGGGACTTGCCGCTTCGCGCTGGGGGATGTCGTCCGGCGAGTACGTGCGGTGGGCCAACGAGAACATTGTGGTCGTAACCATCATCGAGCAGAAAGAAGCGGTGGAGCGCATCGATGCCATAGCCGCCGTGCCCGGAATCGACGTCCTTTTCATCGGCGCCAACGACCTTTCGTTTTCGCTGGGTGTCGGCGGGCAGCTCAACCATCCAGTTGTGCAGGAAGCAATCGGCAAGATCGTGGCGGCAGCCAAGAAGCGCGGGATCCCGCTCGGGTACCCATCGGGCAATCCGGCTGACATCAAGAAGTTGATCGCCCAGGGATTCCAGTTGTTCCAGGCCAGCAGCGACCTGGGGTTGATGCAAGCGGGCGCCCGGCAGATGCTGAGTGGCATCCGCGAGGCAGCGCCGGACAAGATGCCGGCAACCGTGTATTAGCCATTCCGAAATTGCCAGAGCGTGCGGAGGGGCCAGAAGATAAAAGAAGCCCCGGGCCTGGGCTCCCGGGGCTTCGCGATCCACCCTTGGAGGGCGGACTGAACGGCATCCTGAGGGCCGAAGCCGTCAGGGACCCGCTCACGGCCGGCTCGTTGCGAACCGGCAATAAGCCGTCGGCGTATGCTGCAAATGGATCGCCACAGTGTAACTGGTTGATGACAAAGTAATAGCCACCGAGCGGGTTTGGCGCACTGCGTGGATTCACTCACTTGTTCGGCATTTTAAGCTGACCGGCGTCGCTTTTTGGCGCGGTCTCACGGCCTGCAGGGAGGATTATGGACAGGAAATACAGGCAGAGAGGCTACCAGGACTCGGGTCGTGAAGCGCCCCGCGAAAAGCGGCCGCCCCGCGAGGACCTGGGCGGGCCCCGGCAGTTGGCGATGCCCGGGCG
>Ga0315277_10005158_pt1 | contig 17278 bp, 12 predicted proteins | sample YL17G05_15_MG_FD_203695 | JGI IMG/M metagenome (GOLD analysis project Ga0315277, IMG submission 203695) | Sediment microbial communities from Yellowstone Lake, YNP, Wyoming, USA - YL17G05_15 | ecosystem: Environmental > Aquatic > Freshwater > Lake > Sediment | place: USA: Wyoming | collected... | reverse complement strand
ACTAGACCGGACACGAAGCCCAAAAAATTCAAAATCTCTCTCGCCTCCTCGGTCCTTTACCAGATAAGCTAATGATATTATGACGAAAAAAATTCCACCTCTTAACTAGATAAGTGCCAAACTCCAGCGAGAGACTTTAGTCTCTCTTCTGTAATCTGTAATTTATTCATCTTCTCTCTTGCCGCTCCTTCATCATCTCCATTCCCAACTCCAGGAAATTTTGTCTGGGGAAAATAATCTGGTCCGCAGGGCGTTTAATCATCGTCATCGCCTGCTGCTTGCATTTGGAAACGCAAACGCCGCAGCCGAGACAGCGGCCGAGATTGCGCTTCAAGATTTTCTTCTTGGCACGGACAGGATCGTCCTCCATCCAGAGCGCCCGAACCTGGCACCGCTTGGCGCAGATGCCGCAGTCGTTACATTTCTCCGGATCCACCTGGACCACGAACCCGCTGTTGGCGACCACCGCCGGGAGATTGAGCTTGTTGATCGCGCTCAAGAATCCGCAACAGCATCCGCAGCAGTTGCAGATGAAGCTGATCTTGTCCCGGATATTGTCCGTGATATGGACCAGGCCGGCTTCTTCAGAGAGAGCCAGCTTTTCCAGCATCTCCTCCTTGCTTGCCCGTTTCGCAAACCCTCGTCCGACTGCGAAATCCACAAACGGTCCCAAGATCATACAGACATCCTTGGGCTTTTTGCAGGCGTCCCCGATCAACTCGTGCTCGTGCCGGCAGAAGCAATTGGTCAAAGCCATCCAGCGCGAATTTTCAATGATCTCCTTGACAATCTGATACGGCTCAATGCTCTGGCCCGGAGCGATTGCTTTCTCCACCGGGATGGTCCGGGTATAAGAGGTCTTGAACCCGAAGCTCATTTTGCCCCAGCCGTTGAAATAATAATCGTTGAACAATCGCGCCAGGGCTTTGGACTTGGGATCATACCCGGCCTTCATAAACTGGAGCTCAAAAATTCCCGGCACCAGGGGAAGGAGCGTGTAAGTGGGTTCGCCCTCCTTTTGATAGACGAACACCAATCCTTTGTCCGCAAGCCCCTCCAGGATCGGTTTCAGTTTTTCCGCGGCCATCCCGATCCGGTCGCAGAGCTTGCTCAGTTTTTCCCGAGTGGGCTGGATCGGGAGTTGGCTCGCGATCCCCGCCTCTTCCAAGGTGAAAAGAATTTTCAGGATCTGCTGTAAATGCTCGGTGTTAGGCGCGCCGGTCGGGAACTGGTTCAAACGCTCGGCTAAAGCCTGGTAACTATCCATCAACGCCTCCTGATTAAAACTACCAGCTTAAGATAGCAAATTTAGACCTTCTTCGCAATCAGAAATGAAAGCGAGCCGGGAAAGAAATTTCCGGGCGCAAATTTGAATTTCATTTGCCCGGCGGATTTGATCAATTTTTGCCCGCGCATCTTTTTCACCAGCCATTTCTCATCGGATCTTTTTTGGAAAATTTCCTGACTCAGTTCTTGCAACTCCGCGGAAGAAAAAGCTTTCGGCAGAATTTCAAAAAGCGCGGGCGTAAGAAGCGATAGTTCCTGGAGCCTGGATAAAGCCCCCTGCAAAACCAGTTGGTGGTCAAAGGCCAGCTCGGGCGGATTTCGGGCTGGAAACCAGGCGTAATCTTCGGCATCATCCCCGGCCCGAGGCTGGACCTGATCTTTTCGCGCCAGCGCCAGGTATGCGATGGTGATGGTCCGGGTTCGCGGATCCCGATGCGGATGACCGAACGCGCCGAATTCAATCAGTTGAAGGTTCTTGATCCCGGTCTCTTCAAACAGCTCCCGGGCCGCGGCCTCGGGCAAATCCTCTTCCATCTCCACGAACCCGCCCGGGATTGCCCAGTATCCCTGAAAGGGCATTTTTTTGCGCCGGATCAGGAGCGCTTGGAGCCGGCCGTTAAAAAAGCTCAGGATCACGATGTCCGCGGTCGCGGATTGGCCGGGATATTTGGAAGGATCGTACCCGGCCGGAACCTGGTATCCGGGGCGGTTGATATATTTAGAGTAGTCCTTGCTCACGCTTGATCTCCCGAACCAGCTTCTGCCGGAGCCGGGTCAGTTTTTCCGAATGCCGGACCGGGTAATGGCCCGGACTGCTCAGGCTCTTCACCCGGGGGGGAAGCCGCTTCAATTCCGCCTGGGCCTTCTTCTGAATCTCTTCCAAGCCCGGCAGTTTCTTGATCTTCTTCCCGCTCTCCATCACCTTCTTGAGCAAGGCCCGGCCGGAAATCTTCTCCTCCGCGAGTCCGATCAGGTCCTCGCTGGATAATCCCTTTTCTCCCAGCTTCCTCCAAATCTGCTTCATTCCCGGATAGGTGGCTTTCTGGCTGCTCAGCTTGAGCGTGTATTTAGTCCCCTTTTCCGTCTCAACCTCCACCAGCTTGTAAATCCCTCCCAGGGCCGGCGCGTCCCGGCTGGTGACCAATTCCGTGCCCACTCCGAATAAATCAATCGGCGCCTTCTTCCGCACCAACTCGTCAATGAGGTATTCGTTCAAATCTCCGCTCGCCACGATCCGGGCAGATTTTTTACCGGCCTGATCCAGAATCCGGCGCACCGACTTGGAGAGCTGGAGCAGGTCTCCAGAGTCCAGCCGGACCCCGCGAATCTCGTCCTTGAACTCGGAGACGATATGGGCGGAATGGATCGTGTCATAGGTATCAATCAGGAAAACGGCGTTTTCCGGAAAACTGGTCAGGTAATTCTCAAACGCCTGTTTTTCGCCGGCAAACGCCATCACATAGGAGTGCGCCATTGTGCCCACGGCCGGAATCTCCAGCTTGCGCGCCGCGTGAACATTGGAAGTGCCGAAGCATCCGCCGATGAAGCCGGCGCGCGCCGCGAGCACGCTGGCTTCTGGTCCGTGCGCCCGGCGGGTTCCGAAATCCACCACCTGCCGGCCGCGCGCCGCGCAAACCACCCGGCTCGCCTTGGTCGCGACTAAAGTCTGGAAATTAATCATATTCAAAAGATAGGTCTCAACCATTTGCGCCTGGATCAGGGGAGCGCGCACCTGAAGGATCGGCTCGCCCGCGAAAAACGGTTCTCCTTCTTCCAATGCCCGGACCTCGCCGGTGAATTTAAATCCGGAAAGATAGTCAAAAAAAGTTTTGGGAATATGCTTGAACACCGGATGCGATTTTAAATAACCGATCTCTTCCGGCAGAAAATTCAGGTTCTCAAGATATTCCAGCGTCTGCTCCAGGCCGGCAAAGATCAGATACCCGCGATTTTCAGGAAGATGCCGGACGAACATTTCAAAGGTCGCAATCGGATTGTAATTGTGCTGAAAATAGCTGGCGGACATAGTCAGCTGATAAAAGTCCGTGATCAAAGCCCGATTTTCAAAATCAAGTAATCCCATCGGTTTCCTCCGGGAAGGTAATTTTATGGTCCCGCCAAAAGTCTGTCAACTGAGCAGGAATCCCAAAGCGCCGGGCTCGGTCGTTGACGATGGGATCAAGGTTATTATCATTGGATCAAGGCCGATCAATAGAGGGAGGATAAGGATGGTTAAGCAAAAGGAATCCGGCAAGAATCCGGGAACCGGTTTTAAGATCAAGCCGATCGCGCCTTTGATGATTGAGCATCGGCTGATTGAGCGGATGATCTATGTGCTCAAGGAGGAATCGGAACGGATTCAATCCCGGAATCGGCTGGACGCGGTTTTTATTGACAGTGCGGTTGATTTCATCAGGACTTACGCGGACCGCACCCACCACGGCAAAGAGGAAGACATCTTGTTCCGGGAGCTGGCCTTAAAAAAGATTTCGGACGAGCACAAGCAAATTATGCGGGAATTGATCAATGAGCATATCCAGGCAAGGGCGGTGGTGGCGAAGCTGGTCTCGGCCAGGGAGAAATATCAGCAGGGGGATGATTCCGCGCTCAGGGAAATTTCCGGCCGGTTGCGGGAACTCTCGGACTTTTATCCCAAACATATTGAAAAAGAGGATCGCCATTTTTTTATCCCGGTGATGGCATATTTCAGCCGGGAGGAGATGGACGCGATGCTTTCGGAGATGCGGGAGTTTGACCGGAAAATGATCCACGAGAAATACATCAAACTGGTGGAGAGGTTTGAATTATGAATGAAGCCTTGATGAGAGTTCTTCTTCGCGGTCCTTTGTTCTTATGACCATTCATCTTTTCAACCTTTCAACCTTTCAACCTCCTTTCCTGATAGCGCTTCCCATAATGCTTTTGCCTTGGTCCAGCTCTCCTGGTATTCCAGCTCCGGATCGGAATCATAGACAATTCCGCCTCCGGCCGGGAAATAGGCCCGGCCGTTTTTCAACAGAATAATCCGGATCGCGATGTTGAGTTCCAGGTTGCCCGAGAAACCGATCCAGCCGAGAGAGCCGGTATAAGGCCCGCGCGCATTCGGCTCCAGCTCGTCAATAATTTCCATCGCCCTTACTTTGGGCGCGCCGGTGATGGAGCCGCCGGGAAAACTTGCCCGGAGCAAATCAAAAACATCTTTGCCTTTCGCTAATTTTCCAAAAACCGTTGCCACCAGATGATGCACCCGGGAGTAAGTTTCCGGCTCCGGAAAGCCGAGCACCTTGACTGAGCCGTAATCGCACACCCTTCCCAGATCGTTCCGCTCCAGGTCCACAATCATTGCCAACTCGGCCAAGTCCTTTTCGCTGGCCAATAATTCGGTCTTGAGTTTTTCATCTTCTTCGCTCGTGTTTCCGCGCGGCCGGGTGCCCTTGATCGGCCGGGTGATGACTTCGCGATCTCTCACCCGCAGGAACAGTTCCGGACTGCTGCTCAGAATGGCGAATTGCGGATAGAGCAAAGCGCCCGCATAGGAAGCGGGATTGAGACGCCGCAATCTTTGATAAAGATGATACGGATCGCCCTGGTATCCTGAGTTGAAGCGCTGGGTGAGATTGACCTGGTAAATGTCTCCGGCCCGGATGTATTCCTGGGCTTTCAAAAGGGCTTGAAAATAAGTTTGCCGGGAAAAATTGCTCTGGACATAATCGGAGAATTTCTCCTCGGCAAAATCGGTTTGATCCCGCTCCAGGATTTTCAGCAATTGACCGAGATAATTCTCAGTGTCCAAGTCCAGTCCGTCATCTTCAATTCCGAGCAAATACCAGCTTGCGCTCGGATGATGAAATCCCAGAGCGAATTGATAAAAGTCAAAGCAGAGCTCAAAAAGTTTCAAATCATCCGTGCGCTGGAATGGAATCCGCTCCAGGTAATTGCCCAGCTCATATCCCAGATACCCGACGGTGCCTCCGGAAAACGGGAACTGCGGATCCGGGGCAGGGATTTGAAATTCTGAAAGATATTTGCGCAAAACCGGGATCGGGCTTTGGGATGCAAAACTTTCCTGCCGAATCCCGTCAACTTCAAACCAGCCGCTCCGGAACCGGATCTTAAGGAAGGGATTGAAACCCAGATAAGACCAGGCGCCCCTTTGCGGATGAGTCATTGCGCTGTCCAGCCAGAAGCAGGGCCGGTGCTGCTGGATTTTGGCAAAGACCTGCTCTGCGCCCAGTTTGAGTTCAAGGGGTTTGATGATCGGCTTCATCCTTTTTCCCAGGCCAGGAAATTTTTTAAAATCCGGTTTCCCGGCTCGGTGAGGAAAGATTCCGGATGAAACTGCACCCCGAACAGGCCGAGCGCTTGATTCTCTATCGCCATAATTTCATCGTCTTCAGAACGGGCAATGATCTGAAAAAAAGGGGGCAGGCTGGCCTCCTCCAGGGCGAGCGAATGGTAGCGCATGGCCCGGAAGGGATCGGGAATATCCTTGAGGATGCCGGAGCCGTTATGCCGAATGAGCGAAGTTTTTCCGTGCATAATTTTTTTCGCCGGAACCACTCTCCCGCCATAGGCATAGCCCAGGCACTGATGCCCGAGACAAACCCCCAGGATCGGAATCCCGCCAGAGGCGGGACCGGCAAAATGTTTGATCAAGGCGCAGGAAATTCCCGCGTCCCCAGGACCTTTTGGCCCGGGCGAGACGATGATCCGGTCCGGGGCAAAGGATTGGATCTCCAAAATCCCAACCCGGTCGTTCCTCCAGACCTTTTGCTCAGCCCCGAGCGCTCCCAGGGCCTGCACCAGGTTGTAGGTGAAGGAGTCATAATTATCAATCACTGCGATTCTCATCATCGTCACTGTGCGCGGGACTTTAGTCCCGCTTAAAATAAAAAACCCAGCCTCCGATTGGAAGCTGGGTGCCCGGTTCGGACTGTCATACTTCCGCGGGATCAATTTTTAAATAGTTGCGGGTTCTTGTCAAGGGAGACAAAAAAATCGGGCGGGATTGATCAAGCGGGGATAAACCTTGACCGGGCGAATTTATTGGAGTAAAGTCAAGGTTCAAAAAAAGTCTGGAGGTAAAAAATGAGAAAAAAGATGGCGGTCGGGTTGTTGTTGGTTTCCGCAATTTTGGCCGCGAGTTGTATGCGGATGATGTCCCATGCCCTGGGGGTGGAGCCGGGGGAGCGCCAGGCGATGATCTTTGAGAAGAATGTGATGGTGCCGATGCGGGACGGGGTGAAGATGGCCACGGATATTTACCGTCCCAGGGCCGAGGGCAAATATCCGGTGATCCTTTGCCGGATCCCTTACGGCTCGGATGGAAGCTCGTATCAGGAACTGGGCAAATTTTTCGTCCGGCAGGGATATATTTTCATTCTCCAGGACACGCGGGGGACTTTCAGCAGTGAGGGCGTATATTTCCCGCTGATCTGGGAGCGGAACGACGGGATTGACACCTCGGATTGGATCGCAAAACAGAGCTGGTTCAGCGGCAAGCTCGGCACCTGGGGAGTCAGCTATTTCGCCTACACCCAATGGGCCGAGGCCCCGAACAACAAGGTGATCACGGCGATGAATCCGGTGTTCGGGACCGGGAGCATCTTCAAGTTCGTCTATCGCAGCGGGGTGGTGACTTATGTCCAGATGATCCCCTGGAACACCGATATGCAGAACGCCTGGTACAAGAAGCAGGGGATGGACAAAAAGATTGAAGTGGACCTGCTCGCCGGAGGTTATTACAACTACCCGATCCGGGACGCGGTTCCGGCGAATGTGGAACAGGTTTTAGGGGGCGGTCCGGAGCAGTTGCAGAAAGAAGCGGAGAAGGGCGTGTTTGACTGGATCCAGCATCCGGGCGATGTGGTGAAGGTGGACGCGCTGATGTTTGATAATGCCTATACTCAGGTCACGGCGCCGAGCCTGCAGATCGCGGGCTGGTTTGACCAGGCTTTAGGCCCGATGCTGGACGATTTTGTCAAGGTGCGCGCGGAAGGGCAGGGGAACGCGAAGCAGACCCGGATGATTATCGGCCCCTGGACCCACGGCGCTCCGGGCATTCCCAATGACAAGCGTTACAGCCAGAAGACTTTGGCCGGGTTACAGCTTTATGGGCGCGACCTGATTGACTTCTATAATTACTGGCTCAAGGGGGTTGAGAACGGGGAGGACAAGGAGCCGGCGCTCAAGATTTTCATTATGGGAGAAAATGTCTGGCGGAATGAGAATGAGTGGCCCCTGGCGAGGACGAGATGGACGAATTACTATATTCACGGCAACGGCAAAGCCAACACCAGGCTCGGCGATGGCAAGCTGGAGCTGAGCGCTCCCGGCAAGGAACCGGTGGATAAATTTGATTATGACCCGGCCAACCCGGTTCCGAACCTGGGCGGAAATTATTTGGGCTATAAGGACTGGCAGCCCGGATCGTTTGATCAGTCTGAGATTGAGAAGAGGACCGATGTGCTGGTTTATGCGACCGAGCCGCTTAAGCAAGGTGTTGAAGTTACCGGTCCGATCAAGATGATGCTTTACGCCGCGAGCGACGCGAAGGACACGGACTTCACGGCCAAGCTGGTGGACATCTATCCGAACGGCAAGGCCTATAATCTTTGCGACGGGATCGTTCGGGCGCGCTACCGCAAGAGCATCTTGAAACCGAGCGCGCTGGAGCCGGGAAAGGTTTATCAATACGAGATTGAGATGTGGGCGACCGGAAATTATTTCCAGCCCGGACACAAGATCGCGGTGGAAATATCGTCATCCAACTTCCCCCAGTTTGACCGCAACACCAATTGCGGAGGCGAGGGCGGGCCGGATTGCCGCAAGATCGCGCATCAGGTTGTGTATCATAATTCCGAATATCCGTCTTATTTATATTTGCCGGTGATTCCGCGCTAGTATTTTGACCGCATTATTTTGTTGGTTTTGTAGGGGCGCAATTTATTGCGCCCTCAAAGAAGGGCGTGATAAATCACGCCGCTACGATTCGGGTTATGAAAACAGTTATAGAAATTAAACCGTCATATTAAGGCGGTCAAAATACTAGTTCCTGAAAAGAGGTTAAGGATGAGCAAACGGTTTTGGTTTGAACTGAAAAAGTGGAACAAGAATCTGGTCACCGCGGCCCTGGAAAGCGGCGCTCATGCCATCTGGGCGCCAAAGGGAATGAGCGCCAGGATCAAGGAACTGGGCATCATCTCTACCATTGCCCCGGACGGAGACCTGAAGCCGGGCCGGGAGGTGATTGAGGTGATGGTGAACTCAAAGGAGGATGAGCAAAAGGCCCTTCGCGCTCCCGCCTCAAAGTTTGTTCTGGTCCGGACCAAAAACTGGAAAATTATTCCGCTGGAAAACCTGATCGCCTCCCGATCCAATTTGGTGGCATCGGTCTCGGACAGCAAAGAAGCGAAACTGGCTCTGGAAATTATGGAGCGTGGCGTGGACGGAGTTCTGCTCCATACCACTGACATCAACGAGATTAAAAAGACCGGCCGGCTGATGAGCGAGCAGGTGGAGAAGCTGAAACTGGTCCGGGCGCGGATCATTGGGCTTAAGCAATTGGGAATGGGAGATCGGGTCTGCGTGGACACGATTACCAATATGAAGCCGGGACAGGGGATGCTCGTCGGGAATTCCAGCTCCGGCCTGTTCCTGGTTCACGCGGAAAATGTGGAAACGCCATACTGCGCTCCGAGGCCCTTTCGCGTGAATGCCGGGGGCGTGCACGCCTATGTGCGGATCCCGGACGGAAAAACCGCATACCTGGCAGACCTGAGCGTAGGCGACCCGGTGCTGGTGATTGACAGCAAAGGAAAGGCCGAAATCACCTATGTGGGCCGGTCCAAGATTGAAAAGAGACCGATGATGCTGGTGGAAGCCATAGCCCAGGGTCAGAAACTTTCCCTTGTCCTCCAGAACGCGGAAACCATCCGACTGACCAAACCCGGGGGCGAGCCGATTTCCATTGCCCGGCTCAAGACCGGAGACAAAGTCCTGGCCTTTCTGGAAGAAACCGGAAGGCATTTCGGGATCAAGGTCAAGGAGACCATTACTGAAAAGTAAATCATTCCGGCCCCAAATCCCGGGGCGCAGACACTTCGTGGCGCGGACACTCCTGTCCGCACACAACTAAAAATTTCAATCACTTGCAAAAATCTCTCTTAGGACACTCCTTCACCGTTAAAATGCTTTTGCTGTTTCAAGGGCAAATATTTTTTTGCCCAGGCGCCAGGGCGATCAAGTAGAGGCATTGTTGACGATGCACGGCATTTGTCGCCTGCCCTGCGTAGCTCGTAAGAGCGATGCAGGGTTTCGGGTTTCGCGTTTCGGGTTTCGCGTTGAACTCGGAACTCGGAACTCGCAACTCGGAACCTGCTTGAACTTCTTGCCCGTGCTTCGGTTTTCCCTTGGCTCGCGCTGAAAATTACCCACGCCCTGCGCATTGGCAAAATAGATTAAGTTGGTAAAATTGGTTAAGTTGATTAAATAGGTGAATTGGCATCAGCTTTATCAGCTTTATCTTTTTAATCAATTTTATCTCTTTGCCAGCAGAGTCCCGTGGGACGCATCTATGAAAGAACCATTACAATCGGTGCCGGGGGCTCCGGTAATTAGGCATTTCGCCTTCCGCTAATTCACTGTTGAGGCCCATGCCGACTCGCTGTCCTGCATCCAACCCGCGCTCAAGATCCCTCGTTGGCTGATGAGTGTCGTTGCCGAATCTCATGACTGGCAGATGCCAGGTTCTCGCGTGCCAGTGTTTCCGTGAGCTTCAAAGTTGAAATCCGACCACACGGGGTGAATGGGTCTTTCCCCGCTCTTGCGGAGATTGAACGATGATGAGTATTTAGTTGATAAGTGGATAGGTTGATAAGGGAATTAGAATTGCCCTATCAACTTCTCAACCTATCAACATATCAACTGCGAGTTTTTCTGAACAAAAACTCGCTTGCCCCCCTATAAGTACGAAATTTGTTCCCAAAAATAACCTATAATTAGCTCAATCAACCATTTGATTTTAAAGAGGAATCCGAAAAAATCGTCTCGGAAGTTTTTTTAAGTAATGTTAAACAAAAAAAATTTGTGCTGGAATTTCAAGGAGTTAGAAAAATTCGTGATTTGTTTAATATAGCTTAACGCTTTTTTCATTTTCGGCGCAGAAAAGACGATAAAAAATCAGAATTCACCTTCTGATTTCAGCGTTTTTTTTATAATTCATAACTCAGAATTCAGAATTCATCCTTCACGCTTTGAATGTGCGAGCGGCTGTAGGGGCAGACCCCTGTGTCTGCCCGATAGGGGCGCCGACATTTTTGTCTGCGATATTATCAGTCAATCATTATCAAGCTCTGAATTAAGTTTAATGTGACGATCTGACCCCCCTGGCTTCTGACCCCCCCTGGCTTCCCTCTGGCTTGGAAGCTCGGCAATCCGAGCGAAATAGGACGCGATTGGCTAATGGCCAAGCCTGGCCTCTGCCGTTAACTTTAAACTTTAGACCTGACTCCGCCGACTAAATGACTCCGCCGACTAAAACAATCCATTCGAGTTGCGAGTGGGTATCCATTGGGGGAATTCTCTCTCAGCTCCAACGAACTTATGGATTTTCGAGATTATCTCAAGCGAGATATCAACGGCTCGTTTCACTATATCTGGATTTAGCTCATATATTTTAGAGAGCTTATCATATCCTCCAAACTTCTCAGGCGCTGAATAGGGTGACGCATGGACGATAGAGTCACGGTACGGTTTGATGATGTCGCGAAACTCGCTCAATGGAGGCTCTTCCTTGTTCAGCGGCGAAGAATCGCGTCCAGCAATAATTCTTGGTATCTTGACCAGCTTTTCAAGAATGCTTGTCTGATCTCCTTCAATCATCTTTCTTTGATTCTCCGATAGGCTCGAAGTGCCCTTCGTTTTTACATATTCCCATGCAATCCCATTGATGTAAGCCTCAATCAAATTAAAACAGCAAATCAAGCACATCCGCATGTTGTATTTCATCTCTGACTGTTTTTGGGCTATCTCATCTTTTTCCTTTTTCGCATCCGACCAGCTTAGTTTTCGCGCCTCGACCTCGTCAATATCCGCTTTCAATTTCAAGATTGCGTTATATGCGAATGCAATGTCTAAGACCAGGTGCGCTTCCGGAAATTCAGTCTGCAATCCCCAAGGTGACAGACAGACTGTCGAATGCAGAGGAGCCCCCTTCAATCTTCCCTCAAGTGGCTTGCCCACGATCCTTATAAACTCGATCAAAGGGAGTCTATATTTACCGCGGTGGCTATATAGCGGTTCATACAGTGCAGCAATATTTTTGGGTGAAGCCCCCTCGAAGTTGTCACGGCAAAAATTTTCGACTTCTCGCCATTTACCTTTGATATCCGCTTTGCCCGCCCTCAGGTTTTTCCTTGGCAGGTCCTGATAATCCTCCGGAAAGATTCGCTTGATGTTCCGATCGAGTTTCCCCAGCATCAAATTGGCAATCTCAACTGCTCTTTCGTAGAACACGATTTCAGCAACCTCTTTATCTCTGGCGTGCACTATGACATGTCGATTGTTCATATTATCGCCCCCGGTTTCTTGCCTACTAATTTAGCCTAAAACGGCCAACTTGGTCAAGCCCCATTTTGTGGCGCGGGCATCATGCCTGCGCACAAATCTGGGGTCTGGTGTAGGGGTCATGGTGTAGGGGTCAAACCTTGACATTTGACATTTCCATCACCTTTTGCAAGGAAGGGAAATAAGGTCCTGCGCTTTTCAAAAATCTCAGCCTCCTTTGCAATGTCATCCATTGCTGTTTTCAGCCTAAAACTTCGGCTTCTGGTTCACTGCTTAAAAACTTAGCCTGGAATAATTTGTATCAGGAAAGGGATGATTAGTCAAGCTTGACAAAGCAAAGGATAAAGGATGAAGGGTGAAGGCTAAAGGGAATCGCGGCTGACTTGTCCGCGGTAGCCCCTGCTTGCTCTGTAATTTGGCTCAGAACTCAGGTTTTAGGTTAACAAGAATCCGGGTTTAAAAAACAGGCAACAGTCTGGAATTTCTTGTATTTCTTTTTTCATACCCTTGTGCTATATTGCGGGCGATTCAGGGAAGGAGGCAGAAATGGATCGGAGGGATTTTGTCAAGAGTTCATTCCTGGCCGCGGGCGGGATGGCAATGGCGTTTGCTTCGCAAGTCTCTGAAGGGAAAAGCGGCAGTAAATATTTTGGCTTTGGGCCGGTGTTGTTGCGCCGGGTGCGGCTGATAGACCTTGAAAGCGGGAAGTCGGATGAGCGCGAAAGCGACATAATCATAGAGAAGGGCCGGATCTCAAAAATAGCGCCTGCGGGAGAGGTTCCGGTTGCGGGAATGCAGATCATTGAAGGAAAGGGTCGCTTCGCCTTGCCCGGACTGATTGACTGCCACGCGCATACCTGCGGGTTCTTTATGACCGAGATGCCGGGACCGTCTGATCTCACCTGGATTCCCAGGCAGATCGGGCTCAACTACCGATCGCATCTAAGGAGCGGCGTGACCACGGTCCGGGATATGATGGCTCCGTTGCGGATGATCCTTTACATCAGGTCCCGGGCCGAGGATCCGCGTTCCGGCTATCCGAGGATGGTCTGCTCCGGGCCGATGCTGACGGTTGCCAACGGATATCCTCCTCATGTGCCGCCAGACCTGGCCTGGGTGCGCGGTCTGTTCGGACCCCTGAGAATTGAGGTTAAGGACGGCAATGACGCCGGGGAATGGGTGGACCGGGTTGCCGAGGCGGGCGTGGACTGGATCAAGATCGGATATTCCAGCGTCAGATATGACTCGGCAAGGACTCCGCTCAATACGCCCTCGCCGGAGCTTTTCCGCGCCATTGTTGACCGGGCGCATCATCACAATCTTCCGGTGGCAGTGCACCACACCTGGCTTAATGACCTGCGCCGTCTGGTGGAACTCCCGTTTGATACGCTGGAGCATCTTACCGGCGACGCTGGAATTGATCCGGAAACCCTGGGCAAAATTGAGAAACGCAATCTTCCGGTGACGACCAACCTGGAGGTGTTCGCATTTCTGGACGAGCCGGAAAAGCATCTGGCAAAGATTGAACAGGGGATTGCGCCGCTCATGCCTAAGGCCGAAAAATGTATGACCGCGGTGTGTAAAGATATAATCGCAGGCAAGGACATTGTGGCGGGCAATCCGCCGGTTCCGCTCTTCAGCTTGAAAGTCTTGAGGGGGATGGCCGACCGGGAGGCCGTAAATTTAAAACTTTTATCCGAGCGGGGAATCTTGATCGGATCGGCCACTGACGCGGGCACACATTTGATGTTCGGCACTCTCCCCGACGAGATCTGTCATATGGCCAGGTCGGGTATGAGCATAGCCGCGGTCCTGAGAAGCGCCACCTCGGACGCGGCCAAATTGCTCAGGATCAACGACATCGGCCTTATCCAGACCGGGTTCCGGGCAGACCTGGTCCTGTATCGCGGAGACCCGCTGAAAGAAATTGAAGCGATCAAATCCCCGGACCTGGTGATCCGGGACGGCGTGTTGATCAATGCTTAGCGCTTCGGTTCGCAAATACTATGACATATTTTCTCTGCCCGCCAAAGTTGATTTGCTCTCTCAGCACTAGTATTTTGACCGCATTATTTTGTCGGTTTTGTAGGGGCGCAATTTATTGCGCCCTCAAAGAAGGGCGTGATAAATCACGCCGCTACGATTCGGGTTATGAAAACAGTTATAGAAATTAAACCGTCATATTGAGGCGGTCAAAATACTAGTGTCCTGTCCCTTAAATTGTGATGCAGGCATCTTGCCTGCCAACTCGTTGATTTCGCAGGCCGGAGGCCCGCACCACAATAGTTAAAATATTTCTGGGACAGGATACTAGCGGGCCGAGCAGGACCAATGGATCAAAAGTCCGATGTGCTTTCGGCTGAGCGAGTTGGGCAACCGGAAAATGATCTTTTTATGGGGACTGAATTCCCCAATTCCGGTTCGGTCTTGGCCCCATTTCCAGGACCAGTTTGCCGCCGGCGATGATCTGGGAATGTTTGAGGAAAGGGGAATTGAGCGGCTGATCGTTCAGGGTGGCGGACTGGATGTAGTAGTTCCGGGGCGACTGGTTTTTGACCACAACGGTGAATTCGCTCTGGCGATATGGCTGGTCCAGCTTGATCACCACCTGGTCCCAGATCGGGCTGCCGATGGCCAAAAGATCGGCGCAAGGAGTCACGGGGTAAAAGCCCATAGAGCTGAAGATGTACCAGGCGGACATCTGGCCGCAATCATCGTTCCCGAACAGGCCGGTGGGAGAGTTATGGTAATACTCCCTCATAATCACCCGGGCGAGCCCCTGGGTTTTCCAGGGACTGCCGCTGTAATCGTAGAGGTATGGATAATGGTGGACCGGCTCGTTGGGATGAAGGTATCGGTAAAATCGCAAGACCGGCGCAAAGACATCATCCAGTTTTTTCTCAAACGCCTGGTTCCCTCCCATCAAATCAATCAACCCGGGCAGATCCTGAATCGCGAAGAACATATACCCCCACCTGGTGCTTTCGGTGTAGCCCTTTGTTCCGGCCCAGGTTCCGTCCGAGTTCCGCGCCTGAAAGTATCCGTCCCGATAAAGGTTTTTGTAGTTTTTGCTCCTCGCCATCAGCATCTGATAGTCGTCCATCTTGCCCGCGGCCTGGGCCAACTGCGCCACGCAGAAATCGTCATAAGCGAACTCCAGCGTGCGCGAGACCGACTCGTCCGTCTTGTCCAGAGGCACATACCCCAGCTTCTGATACCAGCTTAGACCGCCGCGAGATTCCACGCTGGTCCAAAGCGCCCGGTCGGCCCAGCGCTTCTGCTCGTCGCCCTCTGGAGGAACCATTGCGTTTTTGTAAACCGCCTGATAGGCCAGGTCCAGGTCAAAACTGCGGATGCCTTTTACCCAGGCCTCTGCGATCACGGAATCCGAGTGCGACCCGATCATAATTCCGGTGTAAGTCGGGTTCGGCCATTTGGGCAGCCAACCGCCTTCCTGATACATCTGCAGAAGGCCGGTCACCATATCCCCCACCCGCTCCGGCGCCGTGACCAGAAGCAATGGATGCTCGGCCCGGAAGGTGTCCCACAAAGAGTAATCGTTATAAGAAACGCCCTGGTGAATCCGATCGTCAAACGCGCTGTAGTACCGGCCATACTCCGAGAAAATCCGGGGATAAAGATGCGCGTGATACAGGGCCGTATAAAAAATAACCCGGTCATCCCTGGCGCCTCCCTTGACCAGAATCCGGGAGAGCTGATCGTTCCATTCCGCCCTGCCCTCTTGCTTCAACTTTTCCAGATCCCAGCCTGGAATTTCTTTTTGCAGGTTATACTCGGCCTGGTCCAGACTGATCAGAGAGGTTCCGATCCTGGCCTGAACTGTGCTCGTGCCTGGCGGAAAAGTCAGATAAGCCCCCAGCCGATCGCCGGTGGCAGAGGATCGGCCCGGAATCATCTCATCATTCAGATAGGTTCCATACCCGGAGAAGCCGGCATCAAACTCAATCACAAAATAGCCCTTGAAATTGGGAAGCGGGGGTCCTAAATGGGCGGATTGACGGTCCGTGTTATATCCGATCAGCCGATGCTTTTCCGGTTCAATGCTGATCCAGCCGGGAAAGCCCAAATCCCGGCTGGCGTCAATCACCAGATATGCCGGCCCGGGATCGGCAAAACTGAACCGCATCAGGGACGACCGGACCGAAGCCGCGATCTCGGTCTGGATCTTGCCCGTCTTCACCCGGTAATAATAAGGGGTGGTAATCTCGTCCTGATGCCGGAATAAAAGTTTGCGCTCTTCAAAACCAATCTTCACCTGGCCCAGGCCCGGCATCAAAGATACATTACCGTAATCCCCCATCCAGACCGTGGGCTGGCGCGTGCCGAGAAAACCCATAATGAAGCGGTCCTTATAATAGTAAGGACAGACGCTGATTTTATTGAGCCGGGTCATCGCGGTCCATTGGATCATCCCGAACGGACGGGTCACGCCCGGGATCACCCCGCCGTGGAGACCCGGGATTATCTGGCCCTGGGTGCCGATGTAAGGGTTCACATAATCAACCGCCTCCTCGGCTTGAGCGGAAATATTTGCCAGCAAGGCCGCGGCAAAAAAGCAGATCCAAATCGGCCTTTTCATTTTCCTCTTCCCTCCCTCCGGAGTCCCGGGAAAAACGGCCGGAAGCCGGCCCATCAAATCCCGAAGCCGGGGACAAACCTCATCCGGCATTTCTTGCTTCTCCTTTACCGGCCCTGACGGCGTTCTATCTTCCGCCGCTGTCCCCTCCACTGATCCCCTATCCTCCGCTCGTTCTTCAGCGGCTCCGGAACTACTGTATTCAACTTGCGATGCTCATTCTTTCTCCGCTCTCCCACAGGCCTCTCCCCTTGCCTTTTCTCCGCGCTCATCAAAATCCCTCCTTTGATCTATCAGTTATGATCAATTTTTCCAAAATACCCCCGGAGCGCGAGCTGTCAGCCCCACCCCTTAAACGGAGAAAAGCCGGATCCTCGCCGCTCCTTCAGCCTGGAACCATCATATCATTTTCTCGGCGGATCCGCCAGATTTGCGGCCCGGGCATCCTGCCTGCGGAAAAATCAGAAATCAAATCAGCGCGCGGCAAGACTGCGCCTCAACTCTCAATCGGAAAATTTGGCAATCTTTGATCAGGCAAACCGGCCCTTTGCTTCTTGGTAAGCCGATTTATCGCCTGCGCCTGTATTGCCCCAATAAATTGCCATACATAATTTGCTTATCGCTTTCGCGAGAAGCTTTGGACTGCGGCGTCAGCGACGCCGCTTTGTCTCGCTTTCTCGGTGCCGGGATTATCAAAAGCGGTGCCGCGGTCCCGCCTAAGAGGCTGTCTATTTATTTAAATTTTCCCTCTCCCCTGGGGAGAGGGTTAGGGTGAGGGAGATCTTTATTTTTTGTTTTCAAGCATTGAATACATCACCCCCTCTTTTA
>Ga0315277_10005157_pt1 | contig 17281 bp, 25 predicted proteins | sample YL17G05_15_MG_FD_203695 | JGI IMG/M metagenome (GOLD analysis project Ga0315277, IMG submission 203695) | Sediment microbial communities from Yellowstone Lake, YNP, Wyoming, USA - YL17G05_15 | ecosystem: Environmental > Aquatic > Freshwater > Lake > Sediment | place: USA: Wyoming | collected... | reverse complement strand
ACTTCAGGTATTCTTCCCGAACTTTTTATTTTACCATCAATTGCTATTGCTGGAGTTGACATGACACCGTATTCAACTATCTTGTCTATATCAGTCACTTTAATTATGTCTGCCTTTATTTTCATTCCTTCAGCAGCCTTTTTTGCATTCTCCTCCAGTTTCTTGCATTTTGAACAGCCTGAACCCAATATTTCTATTTTCATTTTGTTTCACCTCTTCCTCTATCCTGAATTCCTAATATTACCAAGTCTTCCTCTGCCTTTATGCCCCTTATCTCGTCTTTTTTAATATAAATACTCTGATTTTTTGTTAATATGTGCTCTCCATTGATATCTGTAAAAGTTCCCTTTCCTTCGAGGACACTCAATAACACGCCATAATCTTCTGGATGAGGCGGAAGTTCAACTCCTTTTTTTAGACATATCAGTGCGGCGTGAAAGCCTTTTGCATTCAGAAAATGCATCTTGATAGGTTTTTCTGACGAGAAAACGACCTTCTCATTTAAATCGAATATCTTCATTTAATCTCCTCCTAAAGCTTTCAAGATTTCATTCATGACTTTTTCAACATCCTCTTCAGTATAGTCTAATGGTTTTCCTTTCTGAAAACCTAAATCTTCAACCAAATTTATATAATTATCGATTTTGAAACCAGAGTCCTCTACAATTTTCTTTGCACATTTCAATGGGCAACCATCTGCAACAACTATTTTTTCTGCTTCCTTTGTTTTATCCATTACCAACCTGCTTTTGGTGGTCAGAGCAGCTAAACAAAAAATATTTGCCTTTTCCATTCCTATCTTTTCTACAGCTTTTAATCCTGCTATTCCAGTCAATCTTCCTGTATTTGACAAACAACCAAAACAGACAAACAACGCTTTCATATAATCACCCCACAAACATACCATATATCAATCCCGATATAGTACAAAATATTGTTATCAACAAGGCATACATCAGAGTCCTTTTTGTTCCCATTATCTTCCTTACAACAAGTATACTCGGCAATGATATCACCGGATCAGCCAATAGATAAGCAAGCAGAGGTCCTTTGGCCATTCCAAGTCCTAAGAACATTTTTGCCATAGGAACTTCTACTAAAGTCGGGAAATACATAAATACTCCGAACAAAACAGCGGCTAAGTTAGCAAAGACTGTATTGCTACCAACATAATTAGCCAAAAACTTCTCAGGTATTAATGAAGTCAGTACTCCTGCCACAAAAATACCAACCAAAAGCAATGGGAATATTGTCTTGAAAAACATCCAAGTTTCTTTCAACCAGCTTTTAATTTCCTCTTTCTTGAAGCTAATTTTAAGTTGCACTAAAAGAAACAAAATCAAACTTACTAATGTCATGGTTTTTATTTCCGTTCCTATCTTCGATGCTCCGATAATCAATATGGCAAGCAATGTAGCAAAAAATATAAACAAATGATAATGTATAAACCCATCTATAATTTTTCTATTTAAAGGTTTTCCTATTCCATCCAGCTTTCTTTCCTGTTCCTTAACAAGTGAAGATACTAATTTTTTATCTTCGGTATCCTCGTCCTTGAACATTCTGGATATTATTATTCCTATCAATATTGCAAATGTAACTGAGAGTATTATTCTTGAAACAGCGAACTTCCAACCCAGAACACTTCCTGTTAGAACTATTGCCAGCATGTTAGTGGCAGGAGCAGTATAAAGAAAAGCTATGGCAGGTCCTATTCCAGCACCTTTCTTTTTTATTCCAGCAAATAAAGGCAGTATAGTGCAAGAACAGACTGCAAGCAGCAATCCAGCTACTACAGATAAAGGATAGGCTTTGTATTTTGGAACATTTCTTCCAAGATATTTTATTATTTTTTCCTTGGGAAGCAAAGCAGACATTGCACCTGCTATGAAGAATGCTGGAATCAAACAAGTCAATACATGGGCTCCTAAATAATCTATAAGAGCGTAGAAACCAGCAGCCAAAACTTTCAAGATAATATCAATCATTTACTAATCTCCTTGGCAATTTTAATCAAATCAAAAATTTTCTTGTTAGTTACACTATAGATAACGCTTTTACCTTCTTTTCTTGATTTTATTATCCCAGCATTTTCAAGAATTCTCAAGTGCTGAGAAACCGTAGGTTGAGCTTTTTTAGTAAGAGGAACAAATTCACAGGCACAAATTTCTCCTTTATTTAAGAGTTCCATTATTTTCAGTCTTGTCGGATCAGAAAGTGCTTTCAATAATTTAGATAGCATAACTATATTATATCAAAATAGTTATTTAAAACATATTGTTATATTCAAATATGTGAATATATCTTAAATCAAGAATTATATATTATTTACTACTCACTCGTACTCACGCCATACATGCCCACATTTTGTGCACTTGAAGAACCTAGTTGGAGGTTCATCAGCAGCCCTCATTTGCTGCATCCACCAATAAGCTTCCCTGTTATCACAATCTGGACAAGCATTAGTAGTTCTAGGCAGAACATCAATCTTTGATTTTTTGTCTATGACAATTATTTTACTTTTTTTATTATCAGAAAAAACGCTCATTTTAAATTTCTTTTCTTTTGCAGTTTTCTTCTTTCCGCACTTCCTACATAGTAAAACAACATTAGCTCCAGATTTTTTAGGAAGCATCAATCCGCCACATTTTTCGCAGAACTCCATTTTTTCACCTAAATTTTTACTCACATATTTTCTTGCAGAGAATATTTAAAGCTATGCTATGCCAGTAACTTTTGTAAACAGGATTTTTACCCACCCTAAGAGAGGAATTTTAAATATAGCCTTACCATGAATCTTGGTTTTCTCAAACGAGTCTGGAGATGCGTTGTTATCTCCTTTCGTGAGAATATTATTCCCTTCAGCAACATATATTCTGTGTATTATAGGGTACTTCCTATAGTCTGTATTAAATATAGCAATGTCTCCAACATTAAACTTATTTGTGTTTAAAACAATAATCATGTCTCCGACTTCTAATCCGCCTGAAAATGTGAATGACCTAAACTCATCTTTAGAAATGTTCTTAGACTCATACCAACTTCCGCAAAGTTTCCAATAGTCATCAAAATTAGTTGGATTATAACCATCTATGTTTTTCCCGCAAACCTCGTCAGATGGTAAAGGCGGACAGAACCAATTATTGTAAGTATTATGTTCCATGCTGCATGAAAAAACAGCAACCACGGGCGTCTCAGTGTTTAACGTATAGCCTAAGAATAAATTGAATGAGTATGCTATTATGAATCCTAAAAATAAGTAGATAACAGTTCCAAACCAGCCTTCCGTATACTTGTTCCATTTCTTTTTCAAATATTTGTATTTCATGCTCTTCCCACTGATTCTCCTAGTACAAAACCATTAGCAATTAAGTGAGCAGCCCTTAATGGTTCTGGTATTAAACTCATGGTTGAAGTTGTTTTTATAATTTCTTCTGCATCGCTTTCTTTAATTCCATAACATTGGAAGCATATCCTCTTATTCTTTATGCTTACCCAGTATATAGGACCAGCATTTTTAACAGCCTCCAATCTTTTCTCTGCGTGAGGCATTAATTTTAAGGTTTCTATAAACTTTTCCAAGTTTGGTTTTTTTCTATTTATAACTATAACAGGAAGATGCGTTTTTTCATAAATTTCCTTGATGTCAACGGTGTTGAAGCCGGCAAAGGTTATTCCATCAAGCATCATAACTCTTAAATCCTTGTGTCTGGTTTTTAGTGTCTTTTCAATGATTTTTTCTGTTGCATCCTCTCCATCAATGTCAACTTCCGTCTTTAGCATCCCATCTAAGAATTGACCGCCTCTATATATGGTTCCAATAAGAATGTCTTTTCCTTTTGACTTGAACTCAAAAGGACCGTCATCCCAAGCAAGAATCCTGATCTCTTTTTTTATTATTCTAAATTGCATTATAGAACTTTTATTTAGATATTTATATTATTTCTCTAAGGCTCTTCTAAACTCTTCCTTGAAATCATCACACTGCTCCTCTAAAGAGGTTGCTGCCTTGTCTAACAGCTTTATAGGATTTGAGCCCATTATAACGACTTTTGGATTTTCTATAAAAGGATGTTCTCTAATTGCAGCTGCTTCTCCACCCTCTTTCCAAACCTGAGTTGCTAATAACTGGGTTAAAGTTTCAGTCTCATCCTTAAACTCTATTTTCATCATTTCCTTGTTATCTTCAACAACTTTAATGTTCATATTAACACTATTTCCTTGATATTTATTTAAAGTTTTCTGTTCAATATAGTTTATGACGTCTGGAGTTGATATTGTTTCTGGAGGATTTCACGGAGACGAAGGAAAAGGGAAGATTATTGGATATTTAGCCGTAAAGGATAACTACGATGTTATTCCAAGATGTGGCGGAGGCTCACAAACAGGACATTCAGTAAATGAATATATAAAAGTAAGACAAATTCCTTCTGGACTAGTTAATCCTAAGGCAAGACTTTTAATTGGAAGAGGAACTGTTTTGGACCCAAAAGTAACTTTAGGAGAGATTGAAAAATATAAGGTAGCAGACAGAATAGGAATAGATTATGGTTGCACAATAATAGAGCCAAGGCATATAGATGAGGAACAGGAATTGGTAAAAGCAATTGGCTCTGTAGGCACTGGAACAGGCCCAGCAAGAAGAGATAGAGTAATGAGAAAAGCTAAACTTGCAAAAGATGTAGTAGAATTTAAACCTTATCTAACCGATGTATCAGAAGAGATACAAACTGCAATAAGGAACAATAAAAAAGTTCTAATTGAAGGTACACAAGGTTTCGCACTTTCATTAATGGACTACAAGTTCTACCCATATGTTACTTCGCAAGATACTACAGCCAGTCAATTTGCTTCAGATGCTGGGATAGGTCCTAAAGATGTAGGCGAGATTTACACAGTTTTCAAAGCCTATGTTTCAAAGGTCGGTGGAGGAGAATTGCCAGGTCAATGGTCAGAGGAAAAGAAAAAACAACTTGGCATCGAAGAGATTGGAACAGTTAGTAGAAGAGAAAGGAGATTCTCTGATTTTGACTTGGAACTTGCAAAAGACGCAATAATTAGAAACACTACAACCCAAGCGGCAATTACTTGCATTGATAGGCTGTTCAAAGGTAATCAGGGCGTTAGAAACTTTGATGATTTAACTGAAGAGGCAAAAAGATTTATCATGGAAAAAAATGATTTTCTAAAACATCAATCCTCGCATTTTAGAGGAATTACCCTAATTTCAACAGGCCCAAACTTAGAAGATACAATTGATATGAGAGGAATTTCTTACTAATTTTCTATTTCATCTCAATTCTTACAAAAGTCTCTGCAACTCTTTTTATGAGCATTGTAAACAAGCCCCATGCCAACGGTAGCCAAATGGGAATCCCAAATAAAGTTGGATTAACATATATCCAAACTCCAAAATGAATACAAACAATTTCACCAATCGAACCAATTATTGCACCTGTAATATAGAAATAAACATCATGCCTCTTGTGCCAAAATCTTATTCCAACTACCCAGTATAACATCAGCAAAACAAAAAGTAAGAGATTATCTTTGTAAAATAGGCTAATAGATAGCATTCCAACAAAAAATATAATAATTTCAAGTATCAATTCCTTTTTAATTAATTCTTCTAATTTCATACAATATTTTATTAAATTTCTGGCTAATAAAACTATACTTCTATTTCATCAGGATTTAAAATCGGTTTTTTGAAATCAGTTCTATTATCTATAGCTATTCTTGGACAGGCAGTGTTAATGTAGCAATCTAAATCCATTCCTTCCAGTTTTTCAGCCTTTATCTCATTAAAGACTAGTATGTAGGCTTTCTTCCCTTTGTCTTCTAATCTCTTTTTTATTTCTTTTGCTAATTTCAAGTTCATCTGACCGGGTTTAACAGAAACTAGGATTCCGAATGTTTTTGCATCCTTAGCTAATGCTTGGGTAGCATACCTTTGTCTTAAGAATTTTTCCTTTAATTCCTTTAAGTTTTCAAGCTTGTTCTTTTCTATGTTCAAGAAATAAACTGGCCTTTCAGTTTGTAATACCAAGCCCAAAGGATGAAAATTACCAGAACCAATATACAAGAATGCGTTTACATCCTTCTCAATGCTATTTGCTGAAGAGATGTCGCAACCTAGTATTTGACCAAGATAGTTTCTTCCTTTACCTATTTTCACAATCTTTCCATTTTTCTCTAAAAAGTCCTTTACTTCTTCTAAAGAATCTATGAACTGTAAAGTCGAGATCAAACCAATTCTTTTTTCCTTTATATCTATTTTCTTTAGTAGGGGTTTGATATCAAAATTCTCTCTTACTTCTTTGTATTCAACGGGAACATCAGTTTCTATGAGTTTCGAGTGACCAAAATGGATTATTTTATCGCATCCTAAGGCTTTAGCTTCATTAACAGCTAAATCGCAAGCGCCATAACAACTCTCACAATCTATTACTACATCACCAGATTCATCAGCTAGTTTCAAGGCTTTCCTTTTCAAGCCGTCCGGAATCTGCAATAGTTTTGTCATAAGAAATCACTATTTTTTAATTCTTTTAAACCTTATTAATAATATGGGGAAAAAGGTAATTCTAGTGATATTAGCCATCTCGTTTTTTGTTATCATAACCGCTATACCGATTTTCTATTTTTTCTTTAACTTCTCTCCTACCGGATATTCGCTTCGCTATACGAGTTCTTGTAAAATAGGTTGTGAAAATTCTTTTATAGAATGCAATGAAAAATGTATAAATGACTTGTGCAGAGAAAATTGCAAAGTTCAAAGAGGAAAATGTCTTTTCTATTGCTAGCTATCTAAAGAACTTTGAAAGAACTGTAATGTAATTGAAAATCTCCAAGTATTTGAAAATCATCCATATAAACGGTGTTACTACTAAAAGCAACAACAAAAATAAAAGAATTATAAAGCCTTTCTTGCTTCCTTCTTCTCTAAAGCCGAGAAGCATACCAGTTGCCAAACCTGCTATATGTGATATATAGGCAATGTTTGACTCTTCTAGGTTTACTGAAACTAAAAGGAAGGATGCTATGTTATAGAGAGTATAAAGAACAGCAACCAATATCAACGGTATGGGAATTAAATATGGATATAATACAAGTTCTAGAGGCTTTACAAGCATGGCTGTTCCCATTAAACCAAAAATAGCTGCTGAAGCTCCGATAACAGGACCTGAAGACGATATTCCCAAAAAAGAAGGTATTAAGAAAGCTATATTTCCTGCAATTGCTGATGCGAAGAAAATTAACATGAACTTTTTTCTTCCAAGTTCTAGCTCAACAACTCTTCCAAAAAAGAATAATGCTAGCATATTCAAAATCAAGTGTTCAGGATCTGCATGAAGGAAAATAGAAGTTATAAAAACCCAAATTTTTTTGTCTATTAAGTTTTGAAAAGAAAATCCATATTCGTTAAACAAATTTGCTAAACTATTCTTAAAATTCTCGTCACCAAAACTTCCGTGCTGAAGTCCATAAAAAATCTCAAAGACAAAAACTAGTATGCATATTAAAATTATAAAATAATTTAAGCTTGGCTTTTCATAGAGCTTTGCCATATTGATTATTAGAGGAGTGTATTTAATTATTTTATCTTCCAATCTCAATTTTTAGAACATTGCCTTCAAGTTCTTTGTTTATAATTTCAGAACTTGAAGGAATAGGAATTAACTTGAAATAAGTTTTATCTTTTGTAAATGCCTTAATTTCCAAACTTTGTTCTAGTTTCTTGACTTCAACGTCCTTCAAGCTTTTTACTTCCGGAAGTACTATTTGAATTATTTGCTTGTTTCCAATGGTCTTTATTTCTGTTTCAGGTTCTTCTGTTACTCTTGAAATCTTTCTTATTGGCCTTTCTTCAATGGGTTTAACTCCTAAGTTTCTTTTTATGTCTGGCTCTAAGTTCTTTAAACCTCTAGACGTCCTTACCTGAATCTTAGGTTCTCTTCCTGTTCCAGGTGTTATCACAATACTTATGCCATTACTTCTTTTAGGCGTTTTCATATCAAATCTAGGGAAATTGAAAAAATCAGAACCAAACATCTTATCTATTCTTTTAAACTCATCTTCTACATCATCAAAAACGTTTTCAAAAGGATTTGTTCTATATGTCAATTCTTCTCCGCAGTATGGACAGAATTCCCACTCGTCTTTTATTTTTTCTCCGCAATTTTTGCATTTCTTGTTCTCAAACATAATAAATTATAAAATTTCAACCTTTTTTAAATTTACGCTATTAGCAAAGAAATTAAAAATCCAGCGAATGTTCCAAAAGTTATAAAAGGTAAGGCTGGTAATGGTTGCGGTTTTTTACTCATGAAATAAATTAAAGATAAAAGAGCTATTGTTGAGCCTATAATAGCTGCTATTGAATTTATAAGGCTAAAATTGCTTAGAACAGAAACTGAAAACATCAAAGGAATAACCATATCGCCTACGCCCAATTGAAAGACATGAATCTTTTTCTTTGCTTTTTTAATTCCAACGTAAGTTAATTTTTTGAAGTTATGAGGCGCGGCTATTGTAAAAGCTGTAGGTCTTTCTGTTAGTGCTTTAGCCATATGAATCATATGCTTTGTAATGAAAACTGAGATGAAGTCATAGCACGACAGAATTAATATAAAAACTATAGAAGGTAATACCCCTAGGGATGCTCCAAGCAAAGCTCCAACTCCTGCTCCAGAGATTATTGCTGCAACATCCTGGCTTATAATACTCGGTCTAAAAGCTTTCCAGATTGTTAAAATTAAGGCTAAAAAGAAACCTAAAGACAGATACCAAATATCAACAGGTATTATTGAATCGAAAACAAACCATGACGACGTGAAAATAACAACTGCCTCTAAAATTCTTATGATCGATTTCCTGATTTTAATAATAATCAAAATTACTGCAGTCGATACCATAATGTAGCCAAACAAATACAGTGAAGTATCTATGCTCTCTGGGCTTACTCCAGGAATTATTTCTGGTCTTCCTGACAGTTCTCCAGTTTTTATGGCTTGATTTATGTAATTTATGTACTGATTTCCAACATACAAACCTAAGAATTGTGTTATTAAAAAGAGTGCAATTAAAACAAATACTGTTTTCATTTTAATCACTTGAATAAATAAGTCTATTGCTTTCTTTGTTTATAAGTTTATTCTATGCATGCTCTAAAATAATAGGATCTCCTGTAGGTTTTTGTTTATTCTCGCATCTTTTAATTTTGCACTCATAGCAGAATTGCCAAGGAACATTTGGCTGTCCATTATTGCCAGGCAAGTATGTGCAGCAATATGTTTCTCTATATATTCCTATAACTGATTGGATTGAACCTGAAAGAAGATCTCTATTTAGTTTATGTATCTCATAACGTTCTTTTAATCTTTCTAGTTGCTTTTCTGTTGGTCCTATCAAAGCCCTTCAATATATAATCCTCTCGAGTATAAAAACTTTATAATATTTTAAACATATCCACCGTAGAACCAAAAAACTTTTAAATCAATTTTTTTAATATTTATCTTACCCGTAAGGGTAATTATTTTGACCCAACGGCTCAAGCAGTGATGGGTTGGGTCTTCTTAGTATTTATAAATCACTCATAAGAATAGAATATTATGCCTATTAGTGCAAAAGGTTCTAGAAGAGAAAGAGAACTTTTAGAATTTCTTACAAAGCAAGGATTTGTTGTTCATAGAGTAGCCGGCTCAGGCCTAAAGGAAGAGGCTGTCTGCGATTTAATAGCTGTTAAGGATGGAAAAGTCCAATTCATAGAATGTAAATCAAGAAAAAAGGTTTATTATTCAAAGGAACACTTAAATCAACTAAACGAAATGATTAAAATTGCTAAATCATGCAAGGCAAAGCCTATTCTAGCAGTTAAGTTAAATTACAAAGAGTGGGAGATAATAAGTCTGGAAGAAGGTATACCTGAAAAGATTGAATAAATTAAACATAATCAAGAATTTTTTCTCTAGTTTCAATTTGATTTTCACCAAGCTCAACAAGCCCATATTTTTCAAATAATTTAAGATAATGTTCAACTTTAGGCATAACTTCATTTTCTTTTCTACTAGGAAATAATGATATTGAAGCGTAATGTAAATAGCCTGGTTTATTGAATGAAGCTTTTGTTCCAGGTGGGAATTCATCCTTTAAATGTCTTAAAAATTCTCTACACGCCTTATCTTTTTTTAATAAAAATGCTACTTCATCAGTGCTTTTTGTCATTTCCAAATTATTAAAAACATAATTTAAATCCTTATGCCTCAAGTTTTAAATACCAGTAAATTAGTAAAAGTATTATGTCAATGGATAAAGATTTTAATTTTGCATTGATAGGAGGAATACTAGTTGTAATAAACGGTATTATAGAATATGCATACAACACTTCAGTGATATTCTGGAACCTAAGCTACATTGGAATTTTGTTTGGCTTACTTATGATAGTAGGAGCCTTCTTAATCAAACTTAGACCTTATGGAATTAATTCGAAAACTCTAGGAATAGAAAGAACTTCAAAGTTTCCTGTTGGAGGCTTTATTTGCTTGATTTGTAGCTTAGTGTCTTTGACATACCTTCAAGGGTTCCTAATAGGTCCAATGTTAGGAATTGTAGCCAGTACATCAAACTATTCTAAAATCTATGGAACAAAGAAAAAGAGATAGACTAAGCATCAATTTTTTTGCCCTTTTGCATTTCATATAGCTTATTTATTCTTTCCAAATCATCTGCTTCTTCAGCACTTTTGTCCCATCTTACTCTTAGAAATCTAGGGAATCGCAGTGCCCAACCAGAAGAATAAGTCGGACTTTTTTGTATCTCCTCATAGGCAACCTCCACCACGACTTTGGGTTTTATCTTAACCTCGTTTCCTTTCTCAAAATCTACGTAAGGTTTTAATAATTTTGTCATTTCCAGGAGTGTAAAATCCTCAGGGTTTGTTTTCTTTTCTTTTACTCCAGTACCAAGCATTCCGCATTCTAAAAACTTTCCTGTATCAGGGTCTCTACAAGAAAGAATATAAGAACCTAGCCGACCTGTCCTTTTACCAGTTCCCCAAGTAGCTCCTGTTATGATCAAGTCTAAGCTTTCCATAACAGGTTTTACTTTCAACCAGCCTCCTGTTACCCTTCTTCCAGGCTGGTAATTCGCCTCTAGATTCTTAACAATCAGCCCTTCATGTCCTGCTTTCAAAGATTCATTATAGAACTCATTAGCTTTTTTTAGGTCCTTTGTTATTAACTGCTTTGCTAATTGAATCTTTCCTGGAATTTCTTTAACTACTTCGCTAAGTACTTTTCTTCTTTTTTCTAATGGCTGGTCGAACAAATTTTCTCCATTTAAATAAACTATATCAAAAAGATTTAACTGAACTGGAATTTCTTCTATTGATTCTTGTATTTCATATTTCCTCTTTATTCTTTGGGACAATGTTTGAAACGGCATTGGCCTTTTTGTTTCTGAATTCATTGCCACAGCTTCTCCATCAACAATGCAATTCTTTGCATTCAAGCTTTTCTTGCATACTTCAACCACATCTGGAAATGCCTTTGTTACATTTTCCAGTCTTCTTGTAAAAATCAGGATTTTTTCTTCATTTTTATGAATCAAGAACCTTGCACCATCATACTTGTATTCTAAAGCTACTTTATCAAAAGAGCTCAAAGCATCTTCTAGTGAAGGAGCCTTTTCTGCAAGTAAAACCATTATCGGCTTTCCAAGTTCAATTTTAACCTTTTCTAATCCAGCTTTCCCTTTTTCCTTTGTAATTTTCGCTATTTCACCATAGTCTGGATTTAGGAACCAAGCATTTTCTACATCTTCTGGTGAAACTTTAAAGGCCTCTGCTATGGCGTCCCTTAGTATTCCTTCTGCGACCCCAATCCTAAGCTCGCTTAGAATAGCCCTGACAATATACTTGGCTTCCTTGTGACTAGAATGAGCTAGCAGTTCAGTAATTAAATTTAATTTCCTATCTTGAGAGCCACCACCAACTTGTTTTGCAATTAATTGTAAATTTTCAAAAACCTTTTCAACTGTCAATTCTTTTTTTCCTAATATGACCTGTTTCCTTTTAGCAGCAAGCTCTTCAGCTGCCTTTCCAAGATCTCCAAATTTCTTAAAGTTTTTAATGACAACATCAACAGGAATCCCATATGATTTTGCTATTGCCTTTATCATTAATTGGTTTGCTACACCTAATTCTTCCTCGCTCCAAGAAGGAAAAACTCTACCATCTATAAGAAGGACCACCTTTGGCAGCAATTCTTCAGAAGTTTCAATTAAAAGCTTTGAAATAATATGAGTTTTTTCAAGTTTGCCAGAAATACTTTCTAGCTTTTCATAAACATCTGCAAGTGTTGCATATTTCATAAAATGAATTAGACTTCAATAATAAATAAAGTTAGTTATTTGTTGTACATCATTCCCAAGCATAAAAAGATTATTTTTCATCAGAAAATTATGAGCTCAGCTGCTTTAAAATGGGTTGAAAGAAGTAAAAGCTTTTGTCAGCTAGAAAAGCCAACTCTTATAGGATTTAAATTTAAAAGACTAAAAGATTACATTTCAACTAGAAGTAGCTATCCTGAAATGAAAGATCCTAGAATGAACATCGAAAATCTTAAATTGCATACTATTACGATGAAGGACGGGTTTTGCTTCTTCTGCTCCAACGGAACATATCAAGATAAAGAAGTTGACCGTATTGAGACATTTGCTTATGCGGCCTTTGAAAAGAATTCGTCTAACAAATATATACCAAACCTTTTTAACTTGTCTTAACAATTAATTTTTATGCCTTTTGATACCTTAAGAAAATTTGGAAAAGGTGGAGTCAATATAGATTATAAAGAAGAACCTATTCAACCACAATTGTATGAAATCTTATCAAATATAATTAAAAAAAGAAGGTCTGTGAGAAAGTACTTACAGAAAGATGTTCCTGATGAAATACTACAAAAGGTTCTCGACTCCACAAGGTATACTCCTTCCGCAGGGAACTATCAGCCTTGGGAATTCATAGTTGTTAGAAATCCTGACATGAAAAAAGATATAGCTACAGCTTCTTTTAATCAAAACTGGATGCTTGAAGCTCCTGTTTTCATAGTATCTTGTGTAAATGTAAGGCTTGCAGGAGCTGTTTATGGAGAAAGAGGAGCAAAACTATATGGAATACAGGCAGTAGCAGCTGCTATTGAAAATATGATTTTAACAGCAGAGTCATTAAACTTGGCAACTTGCTGGGTAGGAGCCTTCTCTGAAGTAGTTGTCGCTAGAATGCTCGAGTGCCCAGAATATGTGAGGCCCTGTGCTATTATAACCTTAGGCTACCCAGCAGAAGAACCTAGAATGCCTCCTAAGCAATCAACACAAGAATATATTCACATTGAAAAATTTGGACAATCTATTCTATTGAAAAATGTCTCTGAGGAGAAAAAACCAACTTATATGAAATTTAGATAGTGTAAAATATTATATAACCTTTTCTGAGAAATATATCGGTGAGTTATCTGAAAAAGCTTAAATTTCTTATTTACAAATTCTAAGATATGAAAATTCAACTTTTGTATATTTTAGACTGTGCTTGGTGTTTAAAAACTAAACAGATAATAAAAGAAAGTTTGAAAGATTTAGGAATAAAAGCTACTGTTGAAGAAACTTTAATTGACTCAGATAGAAAAGCTAAGAAATATAAATTCTTAGGCTCGCCTACTGTAAGAATTAACGGAAAGGATATACAAGAAGAAATTAACAAAGGTAGATGTGAACCATGCGAAAAACTTTCTAAAATTAAAGGAACGGAGTTTGTAAAACAAGAATGCAAGTGTGGTTGCAGAATCTATTTTTATAAAAATAAAAAATATCCATATCCGCCCAAAACTATGATTAAAGAATCCATTAAAAACAGCTTGTGAATACCATCTAATATCCATTTCAGTTGGTCTGCATATGCCATTCTAGGCTTAAAGAAATGAAATTTAGATAGTGTAAAATTACAAAATTAGTAAAGTTAGTGAGATTACAAACATTCCTAAAAATAATCCTAACATAGATAGATGCTGATCTCGTTCATCTCTTTGTTTGTAAACATAAGGTAAAAGTTCATCAAAACTTATGAAAACCATAATGCCTGCAACTGCAGAAAGAATAAGGCCTAAGATAAATTCATTTAAAAATGGTGATAAAAACACGAAGCTTAGAATTGCTCCAATCGGTTCTGCAATACCAGAAAAGAAAGAATAATAAAAAGCCTTTTTCCTGCTTTTGGTTGCATAAAATATCGGCATTGAAACAGCAATACCTTCAGGTATGTTATGCATGGCAATTGCCAAGGCAACCAAAATTCCTAGTTTGACATTCGAAATAGAGGAGAACATTACTGCTATACCCTCTGGAAAATTGTGTATAGTCATGCCTAGGACAAGTAAAATAGCTGTTCTTTTGATATTCAAAAATCTATTTCCATGTATTTCCTCTTTGTAAGTGTGAGGTATTAAGACGTCTATTAAATAAATCAATAAAATTCCACCAAAAAATCCTAAGGTTGCGATTAAAAGGTTTGTACTTTCAATCCCATAACTTAATAGTTCTGTAAATGATATGAAAATCATGACTCCTGCTGAAAAGCCAAAAGCAATAGATAGGTAAGAGAACTTTGCTTTCTTTATTGCAAAAGCAATTAGACCTCCTATAGTAGTTGAAATACCGGCCAGAAAAGCTAGTAAGAGAGGAAAATAAATCATAGATTAAATTTAGAATTCTTGATTTAAATAACTTGAATAAAAAAAGAAAAAGGAAAAAGGAAGCTAATTGTTCTTAGAAAAGAAAATTAAAAAGAAGGGAGCTTCCTCTCCCTTCTTAATCTTAACTTCCCTTATTTTGTTCATCTAAAGATCACTGGGATGCCTAGTTCGTTTTCAGTTGATCTCTCGAGCTCTTCTCTCTGAATTGGTCCAAGTATGTAAGGTGACTTTACACCTGTAATTATTGCAATAACTTGAACCTTACCTGCATATTCTTGCATGATTCTTGCTCCCCAAATTACCTGGGCATCTTGGCTGAGTCTCTTAGATATCAATTCTCCTGCTTCATTGATTTCTGCTAAAGTGCAATCAGGCCCGCAGACAACATGTATAAGTGCTCCTAAAGCTCCTGTGTAATCTACTTCAAGCAATGGATGATTCAAGGCTTTTAGAACAGCATCTTTTATTCTTGATTGAGAGTCGCTCTCACCAACACATATGGCAGAGACGCCACCGCACTTCATTATCGTCTTGACATCTGCAAAATCTAAGTTAACTAGAGATGGGATTGTTATTGTTTCAGTTATTCCTTTTATCATCATTGAAATTAGTTCATCTGCCAAAGCAAATGCTTGAGATATTGGCATTGAACCAGCGTATTCTAACAATTTCTGGTTCTCTATGACGACTACTGTGTCAGTCACTTGTCTTAATTTTGCCAAACCATCTTCAGCCTTCTGAATTCTTGTTCCTTCCATTTTGAAGGGCATTGTGACTGCTCCAACGACTATTGCTCCCAAACTTTTGGCTATTTCTGCAACCACTGGAGATGATCCTGTTCCTGTTCCTCCTCCCATTCCAGCTGTTACAAATACCAAGTCTGCTCCTTCTATTAATTGTTTAATTTGGGTTCTTTGCTCAGTGGCAGATTTCTCACCTATTTGTGGATAACCACCCGCACCTAAACCTTTAGTTGTGTCTTTTCCTATAAGCAGCTTCTTGTGTGCCTTGGTTATTGACAAGTGCTTTGCATCTGTATTCAAAGCAATAATGTCTGCTCCAGATGCTCCTATATCTGTTAGTCTTGAAACTGTGTTACACCCTGCTCCTCCGCATCCAATAACCATTATCTTTGCTTTGTGCATTTGAATGTCGAATTCTTCAGAGACTTTTGCTTCCCAGTCAATTTTTTCTGCATCTTCTATGCGTCCCTGTACTCCCGGTGATGGAGAATAACTTTTATCAGATCCGAATGCTCTATTAAAAGCGGATTGAACTATACCGTCCATTTATTTTCACCTCAATTATAAAAACAGTGTATGCCTCAGCATATTTTTTTATAAAAATGATCAGTATGTGCCAAGCACATGTTTTTTAGGATATATACTTTGTGAGCGCGAAATGCTTTTTAAACATCTCACGGTAATCATACTTCAGAGAAATAGCCCTTACAGTAGTATGTGATTACAGAATGTTACGTTTGCCCGATGTAACGTGAAGTTAACGTTAATAATTGCCCGATTATTAACGAGTGTGTATTTATTTTTTCTTAACTCTATTTATAAATATATCTATTCTATAAAAAATATTTCTAAAAGTAGAATTTACAGACAAAATAAAAGAAAAAATCAACAAATTATACTACTACAATTGGTTCTTTAACAGGAATTTCACCGACTAATACCTTTAAGCAAGTATCGCCGCATGCTTTACACGTGTCTAATCTTTGTTTTGCTTGAACTTGGGAAAGATGTTCATAGACTTTCATCACTTTTTCATCAGTTATTCCTGCAGGAACTCTTGCTACTATTTCTTTGCCACTTGTACCATTTTTTGTTACTAAAGGACCATAGCCAACACTAAAAAGCCATTCACTTACTTGATTAAGTGTTAACTCAGATGCCCATATTCCTGTTCTTTTGCTTTCTTCAAATTCACAGCTTCCACAAATCTTTCTTAAAGCATATTCAGGATCTCCTGTCCTTACCATGCCATTACTAAGATATGATACTTTTCTCATAATTTTCACTCATTAGAGTGAGTAATAAACGTATTTAAACCTTACGTTTTAGGTGTTTTCATTAATAAAATTTTGTTTTTTTGCCCAATTAATTTTATAAGTCTTTAAAGAGCATATTCTGATTATGCCCAGGTAGCTCAACGGAAGAGCGACTGCCTGTTAAGCAGTAGGTTGCAGGTTCGAATCCTGTCCTGGGCGTTACCTATTCTTTAGTCATAGCCCTTAGGTGTTTAGTAAATAGAAATAATCCTAAGGTTATTCTATGGAAAAAAAACTTGACATTCATAGAGTTGAAGGAAGATTGATAGCTTATCTGAAAATAATTGATAGTCTTCCAGAAAGAAACAAAGAGCTTATTCTTAATTTCAAAAGGGAATGTGAATCACAAGGACTTTCAAATGTCAGAATCCTTTTCTATATACATAAACTTTGTATTACGGCAAGGAAAAACAGCAAGGACTTGGACAGGTTGACAAAGGATGATATAAAAGAATTAATCGCTGGTGTTGAAAGAGAA
>Ga0315277_10005156_pt1 | contig 17286 bp, 13 predicted proteins | sample YL17G05_15_MG_FD_203695 | JGI IMG/M metagenome (GOLD analysis project Ga0315277, IMG submission 203695) | Sediment microbial communities from Yellowstone Lake, YNP, Wyoming, USA - YL17G05_15 | ecosystem: Environmental > Aquatic > Freshwater > Lake > Sediment | place: USA: Wyoming | collected... | reverse complement strand
TTATCTTTATCTCTTTTTAGGCGAGTATGTTTGGCGGTATAATCACAGAGAAATGACTACCAAACAAAAAGTTAATCGTTTATTTAAATTAATTGAAGATTTTAGTGGCTAAAATCGTAACTTACCCTATTATCTTTTTCATTATCATTTTTTAGGTAAATTAAAAGGTGGGGTTGTGAATGTTACTTTATTCCCCATTTTTCTCCCCCCAAACTTCTGCAATTTTATCTTTAATTTTTTGTTCAAATAATTGAATTAGTTTTTTATTAGCTTCAACAATTTCTTGCTCTTGTTCAATTTGAAAGACTAATTGAGTTTGGATTTCAAGAGAAGGTAATGGAATTTCTGTATTACCAAAGTCTTTTCTTGTTATCCCTCTAACTCCTAAACCCTGTGCCAGCTTGTTTATTGATCTTGAAAATAACCTTAAGATAAAATAAAGATATTTAATGTTTGATAGATTTTGCTTAATTGGCTCAATACCCGTTAGGTCTTGATTTATAGCGTAATCGTTATTAGATAAAGTAACTTTCCCTACAGATACCCTTGTTACAAAAATAATTGAATTTTTAGGAATTACTACAGTTGATGACTCTTTAACCGCTTTATTAGTAATAAATTCGCAACCAGTTATTTTTCCATCTTCACTTATATGTTTGGCAGAAATCCATTTGATATTTCCGTTAGTCCAATAGATGCTTTTTGCTTTTGATGGCGTTCCACCACCACTCAACTTACATAAATCTTTTAATTTAACTTTCTTCCATTCAGGATCAATTTTGATTTGAGGTTTGTAGTTATTAATTACCTGTTTTGCGCCGTCAATGATTTTTTGGTAGTCTTCTATTTCGTCAACAATTTGTTGCTGAATAGAAAGAGGGGGGAGAGGAATTTTATAAGAATAAAAACCTTCTGTTTGAAGATGTTTAACATTTGCTCCGTGAGAGTAATTGATAATATGACTTCTGTATTTTTTTGACCTTAATAATTGATAAAGAAAATATGAATTAATGCTTTGCGAATCGTTAATGATCACCTTTGCAAGATCGGCCGAGTAACACGCCTTAGTACTATCAATAATAATTTTTGGTGACCCAATGATTTCAGATGTGGGCGTTAAATCAGTCAAAGCAATTAAAATATCATTTCGTTTTACATAATGTTTATTTTTGATTTCACCTTTGTAATACTTAAAGTCGTATTGATGCAAATTGCCATCCTTTTTAATTGATTTTAAATTGTATAATGGCAAACCCTGATTTTTATCACCTAATTCTTTGCTTGAATACGAAAGACCTCGTTGCAAAGAACATATTTCTTTTAATTCCACCATTGGCCATTTTTGATTACTGCGTACATTAATTTCCTTATATTTTTCTCCTGTCAGATAATAATCACCAAGATTTCTTATCTTAGATTTGGGTACAAAGATTGAAATAGTGTTTTTCGTTAAAGTTTCTAACTTGTCAGTTTGTGGTAAATTTTGGTCTGCAATATTTCTCTTGTAACTATTGATAATCGTTAGGGCAAGTGGTAATTCACTACCTCTAATCTCTCGACGTTGGGCGCCTAGGTCGTATCCATCGTTATCAATTTTCACAAATAGGATTGAATCTGATCGTTTAGCAAGTTGACGATCCAAGAATAAAATGCTGGTTTTGACACCGGAATAGGGATTAAAGACGCCGGAAGGTAAGCTGACAACTGCGTATAGATAATTATTTTCTACCAACCATTTCCTAAGTTCTTTGTAGGCCTTGCCAGATTGAAAAATAATCCCCTCCGGCACAATGACGCCGGCACGGCCGTTAAAAGTTAAATGCTCAATGACATACTCGGCAAATAAAACCTCTGTCCTTTTGGAATCTAAAGTATATCTGTCGGTTGGTTTAACCCCGCCTTTGGGGGTAGAAAACGGCGGATTGGTTAAAATAACATCATATTTTTCTTCCCAACTGTCATTACTGGTTAGCGTGTTATGTTGTGAGATATTGGGGTTTTTAATGTTATGTAAATAAAGATTTGAAATAGCAAACTTGATCATTTTAGGATCAATGTCAAAACCAAAGATAGTTTTGTTCAGTAGAAATGTTTTTTGGTCAAAATTAAGTTTGTCTAAATAAGAATCAGATTTTTTGGCCTCTTGGCTGGTATTAGCATCTCTGATATGAGTATAAGCAGCCGTTAAAAAACCGGCTGTGCCGCAAGCGGGATCAAGCACTCTTTCGCCAATCTGGGGATCTACAACATCCACGATGAACTCTATCAAGTGTCTGGGAGTGCGAAATTGCCCGGCTTCTTTTTGCGTTCCCAAAACAGACAATAAATGCTCGTAAAAATCACCCATATCAATATGCTCTATATCAATTTTGTTTATTTCATTGATTAATAGTGATAAAACTCTGGGGTCATTGACTTGAAGATAACTGCGTTCGTATAACCTTCTGATCGGTTCGTCTATGTTTGGGTTTTTATAAAGCGATTCAACCGCTTTTCTGGTAGTATCCACCAACTCATAACCGGATAACCGGCTAAGAGAATCAAAATGATAGGAAGCATATTCGCCGATAAAAATAAGTTTTTTAGCTTTTAATCTTTCTAATTCATTGTGGCGTTCGGACAATAGTTTAATAAAAATTAAAAGAGTAATTTGCTCAATCTGTGATAATGGATCGGTAACTACACCCCAGACAATATCCCGAAGCGATTTGATTGTGCCGTTGTAATTTACAGTCATAGTGTTAATTGATTTTCCTTAATATAATCAACTACGCCTAAAATATCCTCTCTTGAAAGCGTGCCGAGTTGAACTGTACCGGCGTGAGCGCTATCGCTTAAAACCGTATAATCGCCACTGTCCAAACGGCCGCGATATTCCGGATCAAGCAAATAGTTTTGAAAGATTTCTTTGATGGTATAAAGTTTGCGAAAATCAATTGGTTTTAACAATTTTAACCTTTGAAACTCCTCGTCAATCCGGTCATATTTAGTAGGCAGCCGTTTAATTAACCCCAACGCTTTTTTGATATAATCCACAAGGTCATTATCAGTGTTGTAAGCTTTTCTAAGACTTTCTAAAGTAAAATAATATTCCGGTTTATCCAAAATATGTTCTTCCACCAATGATTGAGCCAAAGCAAAATCTTGCTCCTTGACGGCATAGGCAAAATGAGAGTTTTTTTGTTTAAATTTAGACACTAATTCTTCAAACTTATTGCCATAAACCTCACGGTCTATTCTCATACATTCTTCACCAATTATCTCTTCTTTTTCATAAACCAAACCATCACTGCCCAAGTAAAAATACTTGGTATCAACAATTATTGGCTGATCGGCGATAGTTGGAGGTTCAACTGGTGGTTTAGAAGTGGCAGTTCTATCTTTTGGTATTTTTAACGGCTCTTTGTAATCATATTCCTCTTCAAAAAACTCGCAAACGGCAAAATAATCTATTAAATGAAAACAGTCTTTTTCTGCTTTCCTGCCTATTTTTTCATCTGTAAAAGTATGAGTTCTTGTCCCCCTGCCTTTGATCTGAATAAACTCAGTCGGTGAAAAAATTGGGCGCATTAACACCACATTCAAAAGATCGGTGCAATCGTAACCGGTAGTCATCATAGAAACGGTGGTAGTAACCCGAGTATCGCCTAACTTATTATTCCTAAACTTTTTGGAGAGATCCTGCGAGCCAACGACATTGCTGGTAATTCTTCTGGCAAATGTGCCTTTGTATTTCCCCGGATAATATAAATCAGCGTATTTATTAAGCAAATGAGCAATCTTTTCCGCGTGTTTTTGTCTGATACAGTAGATAATGCTTTTACCGATTTCTCCGGTAAGCGGATCTTTTTTTGCTGATTTAAAAAACTCAGTTACCATTAAATCGTTTAAAGCATTGGAAAAAACTTTAGTCTCAAAGTCTTTTAAGCGAAAGGTTTCTTTTACTTCAAGGCCTTCTTCTGTCTGAAAGACATCGCTCCAACCTTGCTTGGACAATAACTTGGTAGTAATTCCGGTTCTTTTATCTATGCTTTTAGGATTAACAAGGTATGGCGGTTTGTGATTAACGGCATCTTTCAGGCTATACCTGAAAGTCGGTTCTCCTGATTCGCAACCAAAAGTTTTATAAGTGTCGCGCATAATTCTTTTTTCCAATTTGCGCGGATCAGTCTCTGCCAATTTTTTCTCATCAATACCTTTTAGGTAATCTTTGGGGGTAGCAGTCAAACCCAATTTAACTGCTTCAAAATACTCAAGAATTACCCGATTTGAACCGTAAATACTACGGTGCGCTTCGTCGGAAATAATAAGATCAAATTCAAAGGCGCTGAAGTATTTACGATAATTGGCCTGCATTTCCAAACTTTGGATCGTGGCAATGACAATGTTAAAAGAGGAAGCAAAATCTTTTTTCTCTTTGAAAATACAGACAGTATATTCGGTGAGATATGCTTCCAAGTTTTGTTTGGCTTGTTGTGCCAATTCTATCCGGTCAACCAGAAATAATATCTTCTGGGCATTACCGGATTTTAGAAAAAGTTTAATGATCGCTGCTGCCAAAAGAGTTTTACCCGTGCCGGTGGCCATTTCCAAAAGATAGGCTGTTTTGCCTTGATTATCGTGAGCGTTGATAATGCTTTTAAGCCCTTCCATTTGATAATCACGCAAGAATCTTTTTTCTTTATCTGCTACATTACCCTGACTTTGCACAATAAAATCAGTATCAATCGGAACATCGGAAAGTTTCTTTCTTTTGGGCGATTGATGTAATTTTTCTAAGTCTTTTTGGGTAGGAAAACGGAGAATTGGTTTTTCCGTTTCCTTGTCTATGTCCCAGAAATAATGTTCTTCGCCATTGGAAAGAATAATAAACCGACATTTCTTAGCTCTGGCATATTTTTCGGCTTGATACTTGCCGTCTAAAAGATCGTGCTTTTCGCCTTTGGCTTCTAAAACCAAAATGGGAAGACCGCGGGAATCCAAAAGAAGGTAGTCAATAAAACCTTCCCCTGTGTAATACTCCGGATAAATATCTTTTGTTAAGTCCCAACCGGATTCTTTGAGTAACTCATTGATTTTTATTCGGGCGATTGGTTCATTTTTCATTTTAATTGGTTTAAGGATGGAGAGATAGTTTTTCACAAGCTTTCTTTTTAATTCCTCATTCTCTTTCCCCTGATGCCTTTTGATACCATTCTACTCTCGCGAGGGAAAAATTGACAGAATGCGGAGAAAAAACGTAGTTGATAAATTATATTTCCGCCTCAAACAACAAATAACTCACCACTATCAAAAATAATTGCATTAATTATTAATGTGTTTGTTTACAAACGCCAAATAGTCTTCAACTGCCAATCGGGTGATCCTTGTCAATTTGTACATTTTTAAAATATTTTCCGGATAATCGCAAACAAATCCTAATCCTTCATGCACTTCTATATCATTAGTTTTAACACCTTTAACTAAAAAAACATTGGCAGTGTAATCCATTCCGTCTAGCTCTTTTGTTTTATAATAGATATTTAGTTTTGCTACGGAATATTTTTCAATATTTAAATTAACTTCTTCTTTTGGCTCACGTTTTAATCCTTCTTCTACCGAATCCCCTGACCTCAACGTACCACCGAATAACGCGATAAAGCCGGGATTAACAATACCCGGATTGTTGTCTCTTTGTTGAATGATTATTTTTCCCTCGGCAGTCGCCAAAATTACGTGGGCGCCAACCTTGGTTTCTTCTTGGTCTACTACCATAAATTAAGTATAACATAGGTTTAGGAACGGCAATAAGTTTTACCATAAGTTACACAAAATACTGCCATGTCTTTCTCCTGATGCCTTTTAATACTATTTTACTCTCGTGAAAGAAAAATTGACAGAATAAAAGGGAAAAATGGAATTAGAGAAAAAGGCGGAAAGTCCAGATAATTTGAGGCTTGACTTTTGGCAGGCAGGTGTTACACTAATTTTAATCACGAGGAGGAATACGAACCTTAGACTAAGTGTCTATGAGCGACGCCCTCCATTTTTATTCCCCATTTTTAATTTCTCCCTCTCAAACTCAATAAAAACTTTGTATTTCTGGAACTTTTTTAAAAGGGACGAAGCCGATTTTGCATTAGGAATTATCAACCGTTCAAGTTTCTTATTTTTCTTTAAATAATCTACCAGACAATAGAAATCGCCATCGCCGGAAATAATGATCGCTTTATCGTAGTTTAGATATTCTATCGCAGCGGAATGTAAGACCAATTCTGCGTCAACATTGCCTTTTGGTTTCCCCTCGCCGTCGCTGACTGTTGGTTTAAAGACTAATTTATAACCAAAAGATTTAAGTTTGCTGTACAGATTAACATTTTGTCTGACATAACCGATAAAAAGGAAAGCTTTATTGACGCGAAACTTATCCGACAAATATTTTCTGAATTTTTTAAAGTCTAATTTCCAACCTTTGTAAATTATCTTTCCATAACGCCGAATATCTTTACTGGTTCCCAAGTTCAGGTTTTGGCTATCAATAAAAGCGTAAATCACCGGATATTTTCTTTTGTTTTTCATTTTCATTTTGGTTAATCTTACCTTTGTGGAAAAAGAATTAAAACAATGTGAATTTGCCCACCAACTTACCCAATCTCTCTCTCCAAACTTTCGGGATTTTTTCGGTCAGGTAAAACGGCCAATATTTTAGACTTATTGGCAGATCCTGGGCGTGAAGGTAATTTTTGGCAAAGCCGCCGAAGCCGGTTTTAAACATTGTCAACCCTTGCCAGGGATGATGATGTTTATTAGGCGGGGCGATGCCCCACATATTATAGACGGTTGCGCCTCTTTTCCGCGCCTCCTTGATTACCTCCCACTGAAGCAAATAATTTACCGGCGCTTTTGTTTCTTTTGAACCGCTGACGTAATAAAAAGCAATTTTACCAAAAAAGACGATTAAGGCGGCGGCGGTAATGTCATTGTCAAATTTTCCCAAAAACAGCGCCGCCTTGTTATCTTGGAAAAACTCTTGCATCAGCGTTAATAAAAACTTTTTTGAAAAAGGGACAAACGCATTTCTTTTGACTGTTTCCGTCTGCAGTTTGTCAAGGATTTCCGCGTCAGTTAAATTGACACTTTGCGTAATGGTAATATTTTCCCGCTCCCCTCTTCTTACCAAATTTCTCGTCGTTTTTCTCATTTTCGCCAAAATTTCTTCTTCTGAACCGGCAGGATTAACAAACCAGGTATCTTCCGCGTGCATTACCGCCGGCGCGTCTTGAAAGCCTAATCTTTTAAAAAGATTTCTTAAATTTTTATCATCTTCTATTAAAGGACTTATCCGCAGGCAAAGGCAGTTGTTTTTTTGGGCAAGCGGTTTTAAATAGTCAACGATGGTTTTAAAATTGTTGTCAGTCCATTTTTTAAACAGAGGTCCGTGGGGGACAAAAAGAATTTTTCCTCTTTTAGTGGAAAGGGTAAGTGCAAGGCATACCCCGGTTAATTTATTTTGGTCAAAGAGCCCCAACCGCCAGACTTTTTCCTGCAGAGTCTTTTGCACCTCGCCCCATTCCCAAGACTGCAGAAAAGTGTAGTCGTTTAGACTGGTAACAAAAGTGTTCCAGATATTTTTATCGGTAATTTCTCTGATTTTTATCATTTAGCAATTTTCGTCCAAAGGACGATCCGCCTTTGGCGGAAATAATTTAACAATTCTTTCCGCCTCTTTTAAACTTAAGTTTGGATTGGTCGGTAAGTTTAGAATCCGCGTCGCGCTTTTTTCAGCTTTGGGGCATTCACCCTTGTTATAGCCAAATTTTTCTAAATCAATGTCTTTCGGGGCGATTGGGTTATTATACCAATTCCCCAGAAAGATATTCTTTTTTGCCGCCGCTATTCTGATGTTTTCGGCATCGGCTCTTTCAAAAGAAAATCTTAAATAGGTTGAATCTTCATCAAAAGGCAAATTTAGTTCCCGCGCGTAAAAGCCTGCCATTTTTTTTCGGTGCCGTAAAATTTCTTCTATTTTTGCCAGCTGCAGGCAAACTAATTTTGCCTGAAATTCGGGCAGGCCCCTGTAAAATTTCTTCGGCGGCAGGCATTTTTTATCTTCGCAGGAAACCGCGTCGTCCACTAATTTTGCTTTTCTGAAGAACCAGTGCAAGAATTTTCCGAGATTGAAAAAATCATAAGTTTGCATTGCCAAAAAGACGAGCGGAATATAAATTAGCTGTTTTACCGACCAGAAAAAACCTCTTTGCGGGTAATTTTGCGTTAAGTTCTGTAGTTTTGCCGCTAATAAGGCGTCGTTAGTGGTTATTGCTCCGCCCCAGATACCGGAGATGACTTTGTCTCTGCCGAAACTGAAGAAAGCGGCCTTGCCGAAAGCGCCAAGTTTTCCTTTCTTAAATTCTCCGCCTAAACTATGGGCGCAATCTTCAATTAAAGCGATTTTAAATTTCAGGCAAATTTTGGCAATTGTCTCAATATCCGCCGCCTTGCCGAAAGTATGCTGGATAATTAACGCCTTGGTTTTTGGGCTGATTTTTTCCTCAATTTTTTTCGGGTCAAGATTGTAATTTTCATCAATATCAATATAAATCGGCGTTGCTCCGCCGTTGATGATCGCCGCCGGCACCACCGAGCAGGTAAATGCCTGAATAATAACTTCGTCGTCCTTCCCTACTCCCAACGCTTGCAAAAGAAAATAAAGGGAAGTCCGGCCGCTGTCAAACAAAAAACAGTGTTTAATTTTGAGATAGTGTTTTAACCTTTCCGTTAAAAGTTTTTGATATTTAGTCTGCCAAAAAATCCACGGCGAAAAAAGCATTTTTACCGCGAGCGATATTTCTTCAGTGCCGAAGTTCGGAATCAAGTTGATAGAAATCATAAAATTACCTCCGTTAACCCTGCCGGCACCCGGCCTTTAAATAAGATGACTGTTTTTGGCTGCAATTCACTATTGATTGCCTCTTGAATTTTTCCGAAATTGGTGATCAATTCTGCTTTGCCGCCAAAATTTAACTCGTTAAAATTATTCGGTTTGGTAACAATAATCTTATCAACAAATTTTAAGGCTTTACCTATTGTTAAATGGTCGTTTTTTGCTTTTTTGCCCAGTTCAATTATCCCCGGAGTGACAACAACTTTTCTGAAACCCTTGTAAATTTTAAGATAATTTAAGACTGACAGAAAAGATTCCAACCCGGCGTTGTAACTGTCATCAACTAAATAAATTTCCTTGCTGAGTTTTTTTAATTTGGGATAAAAAACATTTTTTGGCAGGTAGTTTAAACGATTGGCAATCTCTTGTGGACTTAACCCGAAAAATTTTGTCGCTTTAACGGCGCCGGCAATATTTAAGGCCAAGCTTTTTCCCAAAACCGGCACCCGGCATTTACTTTTATCCAGATAAAATTCAAGGGATTCCCTTTCCTGTTTTAAATCTTTCAGATCATTTGGCGAATAATCTTTTGCCGCAAGCAGTTTTAACCCATTTTTTGGGATGGCGGCAAATAATTCATATTTTGTCCGGCGGATATTTGCCAAACTGCCGAACAAATCCAGATGCTGATCGCTTAAACCGGTGATAATCCCCGCTTTTGGTTGGACCAGATCGCAGATAACTTTCACTTCCCCCCTTTTGTAAGCGCCCATTTCCACGATAAAAAAATCTTCATCGCCTTGTACTTTTTTTAAAATCGTTTGCGCCACCCCGATCAGGGTATTATGATTACCCTCGGTTTTTACTACCTTATATTTTTTAGCTAAGACAAAAGACAAGATTTCTTTAGTGGAACTTTTGCCGAAACTGCCGGTAATGCCGAGAACTACTCCTTTAAAGTTCTTTATTTTTCTTTTTGCTTTTTGGATTTGTATTTTTTTAGGAAACCAAAAGAGCAAGGCGAAAACTAAATTTGCCAGGACAATTTGCAAAGGAGCGAAAACTAAAACCAGAAAAGAAAACCTTTTTAAGATAATTAGTTCAATTAAAACACTGATGATGTTTGAGGAAGACGTTAAGATACCTCGGATTGTCGCCTTTGGCCGGCGCCATTTTTTTAAGTTAAATTGTTCGCTAAAAAGCTCTCTCCAATCTGTTTTAAAAAACGACCAAAATCTGTCAAGGCGGTATTCTTTTGTCTGCCACCAGTAAATCCAAAAAAGAGTTTGGTGGATGGCAAAAGAAAAAATTAAAAAGTTTAAAAGGAACATTTTTACTAAATTGCTAAATTGCTAAATGATTAAATTATTAAGGGACTAAATTATCAGGAACTTTAGGATTATCCTCGCAAGGATTTTTGGTTTTTGCCAGGGCAGGCCGTGATTGGCATTGGCAACAACGACGAATTTTGACCCATTAATCAGTTTGTGCATCAACTTTCCCTGCCATAAAGGAGTGGTTCGATCATCTTTTCCCCAGACGATCAAAGTCGGTTTTTGCACTCTTTTCATTTCTTCTTCAAGATTTTCGGCGACAATTAACTTTAAAGTTTCTCTCATTACTCCGTTAATCTCGCTGAAGTTTTTTGAGCCGAAAAAAGACGACCAGCTTTTTTTTAAAAAATCCGGCGCCAGTTTGGATAAAGCGATCAGTGTTTTTACTTTAAAACTTTTTCTCTCCACGCCGGCGCTGTCTGCCAAAATTAATTTTTTAATACTGTTTGGGTATTTGTTGGCCAATTTTATTGCCACTCTGCCGCCGAAAGAATGGCCGAAGATAATGCAGTTTTTTATTTTCAACTTTTTTAAAAATGAAGAAACAAATTCGGCGTAGTCGTTCACCGTCCATGGTTTTGGCGGCGGATCGGAATTACCAAAACCGGGGAAATCTAAAAAGATTACTTGACGAGTTTTTGCCAGTAAATTTATCAGCCTCTGATATTTGCTTCTGTTTATTCTCTTTGACCACGCATGCAGGATAACAATTGTCTCTCTTCCCTTCCCGACCCTGTCGTAGGTAACTTGCCGGCCGTGAATTTTAGTCCTCACAAAACCTATTTTACCTGTTTAAGTTGAATTTTCAATAATTTTGGTGAATAATAACATCATCTATGGCGGATTTGATTGTTAAAGGCGGGAAACCGCTTTCGGGAAAAATAACCCCTTCAGGCAATAAAAATTCAATTTTGCCGATTCTTTGTGCTTCGCTTTTAACGGACGAGAAAGTAGTCATTAAAAATGTTCCCGATTTGACTGATGTTCGCCTTTTGGTTGATTTACTTTCTGGAGTCGGGGTAAAAATTAACTGGGACAAAGAAAAATGCGTTTTAGAAATAGACAATTCAAAATTTAATTACTCCGCTTTTAAGAGCGGTTTTCCCGCAGGAATGCGCGGTTCGGTTCTTTTGTTAGCTCCTTTGCTTTTCAGGATGAAAAAATTAGTTTTTAAAAATGACATCGGCGGCTGCGCTTTGGGAATTAGAGAGATAGATCCGCATTTGGAAATGCTTAAAAAGTTAGGGGCAAAAATTAGAAACGGCGGAAAGCTCAGTTTGGAAATAGAAAGCGGATTTAAAGGCGCCGCGGTTTGGCAGGATTATACAAGCGTGACGACGACGGAAAACTTTTTGATGGGAGCGGTGATGGCAAAAGGAAATTCTAAAATTACCAATGCCGCCAGCGAGCCGCATGTGCAGGATCTTTGCCGATTTTTAAATAAAATGGGGGCAAAAATTTCCGGAATCGGAACGAATGTTTTGGCAGTTTGCGGGGTGAAAAAACTTTCCGGCGCTGAGTTTAAAGTAAATTCCGATCATCACGAAGTGGTGACAATGCTCGCTCTCGGGGCGATGACCGGCGGCGAGGTAGAAGTTAATGAGGTTAATATTGATGATTATCCGAACATTATTAATAGTTTTGCTAAATTGGGAGTAGAACTTGAGGCCGGTAAAAATACGCTTTTGGTGAGAAAAAAACAGAAGTTAACGATTCAAAAAACTTTTACGAAAAATCTTTTGCAGAAAATAGAGGCGGCGCCATGGCCCTATTTCCCTGCTGACCTGCTTCCTTTAATGATCGCCCTTGCCGTCGTTTCTGAAGGGCAGATAATGTTTTGGAATAAAGTTTATGAAGGCGGATTTTTTTGGGTACTGGAGATGATTAAATTTGGTGCCCATATTGTTGTTTGCGACCCGCATCGGGTTATTGTTTTTGGCAAAAAGCCGTTAAGACCGGCAGAAGTTGATGCGCCGGAAATTATCCGGGCGGCAGTGGCCCTGACAATGGTGGCTTTGACGATAAAAGGGACATCAATTATTCGCAACGCCGATACAATCAAAAGAGCCCACCCGAATTTTGTGGAAAAAATGAAAAGTTTGGGGGCGGATATTAGGTGGGTTAATTAACGCGAAAATTTTTCTAAAATCTCCACTGTTTTTTCCGCGCTTATGCGCCAGCTGAAAAGTTTTGCGCGGATAAATCCCCTTTTAATTAAAAACTCTTTTTGCGCAATCGCTTTTTTAATACCGCTGGCGATACTTTTAACATCATAAGGGTTGACAATGACGGCGGCATCGCCAGCGACTTCCGGAAGCGAGGCAGTATTGGAAACAACGACTGGCGCGCCGCAGGCCATTGCCTCAATGACTGGCATTCCAAAACCTTCGTATAAAGAGGGAAGGACAAAAACCTCTGCCTGCGACATTAAAATGGGAACATCATCTTCCGCGACAAAGCCGGTAAAAATTACCCTTTTTTCTAAATCCACGAATCGCGGATCGAGTTTCAGCTCATTAACTTTTTGAAAAATATTTTTATAAAGCCATGCCTTTTTTCCGGCAATGACTAAATTTAAGTTTTTATTTTCTAAAAGAGAAAACGCCTCAATCAGTCTTTCCAAGTTTTTGCTTGGTTTTAAAGAGCCGATGAAAAAAAGATAAGGTCTTTTAAGGTGATATTTTTTTAGGGTCTCCCCCGCTCTTTTTTCGTTAATTGGATAAAATTCTTTTTCATCATAGGAAGGATAAACAACGGAAATTTTTTCCGAAGGGCTATTATAGAACTTAATAATGTCTTTTTTGGTGAATTCGGAAATAGCGACAAGGTGTGTTGCTTTTCTGACGGAATATCTTGTCCAGTTGGTCAATTGCCATAAATCTTTTGTTAAAAATTGTTCGGGAAATTTTAAAAAACCCAAGTCGGTAACGGTAACAACGTTTGGTACTGGGGAGAATCTCGGGCCATAATGGCTCAGACTTAAAAAAACATCCGGCCGCGGTTGGTGAAAATAAAGATCTAGAGGCAGTCGCCATTGCGTCCAAAATTTTGGCGGCGGGATAACGCGGTAGGACCAGTTTCTCCTTGCTGCGGGTAGATCTTTTTTCAGCGGTGAAGAGAGATAGATGACATATTTGTTTTTTTTATCAATTTTATAAAGCGCCTTTAAAAGGCCAAAAGCAAACTGGTTTGACCCGACCCGTTTTGCCGTTAAGTTTGCCTCGTTGGCGTCAATGCCAAAAACAAACTGGCGGTTTTGGTGATTTTTCATCATTGAAAAAATTAAACTCTTTTGTATTTTTTATTATGAATACATTCTTGCAGGACAAGAGCGCTCAAGTAGCATTTTGTAGAAATATAATTTATTGCTTCTTCTGATTCGTAATTGTTTTTTCTTAGCATTTTAAAAAATTCCCAAAAAGTAATTCTGTTATAAAGAATAAAAAGACCATTGCTATTTTTCTTAAATTGACGGTTATGATATTTTTTCTTCATTTTTTTGAATTTAGTTTATCACTTTCTCAATTTCCAAATTTTTTTTATATATCCTCACAAACAGATTTTAACAAAAAAGTATAAAATCAGGAAGTGAAATTCGAAACCTTTATTCTTAAAAAAGAAATTAGAAATCGGTGAAAAGCAATCTTGTTAAGTTGAAAATGGGCGCGGATTTTATTTGTTGTTCGGTGAAAAAAGATAATTTGCCGGCGCTGAAAATATATCTATTGTCGGGGATGAAAAAAGTTCAGCGAAAGTAATCATTTTCCCTTATTTCTCCGTGAAACTTTTTCTTCTTGACAAGCCTTAAACTTCGTGTAGACTAACATCAGGCAAGAGAAAAAATGGCAGGAACGGAAACAGATAGTTTCGGTCAGCCCCATAACATTGGAGATGGTAGAGCTCCGCGGCGGTATTCTTCACACTCGCTCACTTCTTCTTTTTTAAAACAAAAGATAAAAAACTCCCCCTTTACATTTATTACCTGTTTATGTTATAATATTTAATATCTAAATCTTAAATTCTTAATTCTTAATTTAATTCTAAATTCTATTATTTTTTTTACTTATTAAAAATTTTTTGAGAAAATGAACATGATGAGCGAAAGACCGGTTACGAGAAGAAATTTTATGTTTAGTGCAGGAGCGGCAGCGGCAGGAGTGCTTTTAGCCGCCTGCCGCGGCCGGCCGACAGTAACACCAGAAACAGTTCAACCTACAGTTGTTCCGACTACTTCTCCGGAGGCAGCAGCAGCGACACCAGTAGTTACATTTGAACCTCCCGAACCTGTTCAAGAAACAATTCCTGTGCCGGAAGCGGGAAGTTTAGAACAGATTGTTGCCGGAAGACCATTGGCGACGGCGACAATTCCACTAACGCCGAGGGAGCCGGTACTTTTACCTACAATGGAAGCCGTTGAAAGATATATACAAAGTGCACCGAGACCTGCACTTTCAGAGGAACAACTTCAAAAGTTAGGCTTTTTACCAGATTTTAGTGGAACTGGAATAATTTCAGATTTGCCCGATGGAGGTAAGGGTTTTAGGTGTGGTAATTTACAGATAATGACGGATAGAGACTTGGTTAGAGGAAGGGGATTGTTTGAATACGAGGGTCAATCTCCTGATGGTTGGTACTTGGCACCGAAACAAAGTCGGTCTGATGCAGTTGCGTCGATAAATGCATTAGGGGCGCAAACAGGCGCTAATATTCTAGGAATTAGTTTGGATGAGTTTGGAGAAAGATTGGCTGAAGATAAAGGAACTGTGTGCATGTTAGAAGATGCGAGGGGAAACCCGATAGGTTATGTAGATCTTCGGTTGCCGATAGTATACAGAGAATGTAACGAAAGTTTTTCCTCAGATGGTGCTAATGGTTTGGATATAAGGATAAGTGATGAGGGTACGGCAGTGAGAATATCAGTAACGGAAGGGAGATTGGGACTTGAAGCAATAAATACAGTTATACCAAAATTCCACCAATCCCCCTTTCAAGGAACGCCGTGTTTACCAGAGGCGTTGGTTTTGGTGTCAGAAAAGAGTTTTAGAAGAGAGGATCTTAAAGAAAACTTTCCTCCAAATGGTCGTGAAATAATGGATGCAACAGGGATACCAGATCTTTATAATCCGGTTTTCTTCTGGCTTGGAGGAAGCGATCCTGATGGAACAGTAAGACAACTCCCTCAAAGTTTTGGGGGCTTGCCAGAATTTTATCAGTCGGTTACATGGGTCAACCCTAAAATTACTGTTCCTTTGGTAGAACCCACTGAAAGATTTTAACCGACGCAAGATTGATAATTGATACTTGCTTTTTCTTCAGGGAGTAATCTATATTAGATAAAGAGAGATTATCTGTGTGAATCATCTAATAAGGATGAAAAAAATATATTGGATTCTTTTGGTTGGTTTATTCGTTATCACTGCAGTTTTCTTAACGGCAAGGAATGAGCGGTTAAAGCAGTTAATAGGAATTAAGGGTAACAAAGGCGTAAAAAAACAAGATGTATTTAAAGAATATGTTTTATTTCCTCCGTTGTTTAAAGATAAAAACATTTCTTCTGATAGTTTGAAAAAATTTATTAATGATTTTAGTTTTGATATAAAGGAACGAAACCACTATTTAATTGATGCCAATAAGTGGGCTAAAACTGATAAGATAAAAATAAGGCTGACAACTTCTTCGCAAAACAAAGATTGTTATGAGATTGGCGGAGATTATCGTTGCCGGCTTTCGCAGGAATATGATGAAAAAGATAAAAGTTTAGTTCTGTATGTTGCCGTGGATTTTCAACCGGAGATGACGAGTGAAGTTGAAGAAGGCATAATTAATTATGCAGTTTTGCTTGCGGTGGAATATCAAAACCTGACGGATAAAGGATTAGATGAAAAAGTGAATAATAACGATTTTTTCCAAAGATATGAAAAGATAAAAGAATGGTTAATAAAAGAAGGAATGATTTTTACTGTTTAAAGTATGAGAAAAAACAACAAAATAAACAGAAAGTCTCTATTTTTGTTCATCTTTTTTGTCTCCCTATCTTTGTTTTTATCAGAAAAAGTTTTTGCGGCTTGTTCAGGTTCTTGGAGATGTTGTAATGTGGGAAGTTCTTGCCGCACTGGTCCATCTTGTGATAATTCCAGTTGCAGCACTTGTGGCGTTATTGGTTCAACTTGCCAGATGGTTGCGAATTGTTGTATTAATTGCGAAACAGCTTCTTGTTCCGGCAATACCACCTCGACTTCTTGCACAGCAATGAATGGTCATCCATGTGATGGTTTTAGTGGTAAAACACCTTGTGGTGGAGGCAGTTGCTCTTGGTCTAGCCCCACTTTACCTACAAGTACGCCAGGGGGTGGTCCGGCGCCGACTCCTCCTCCGAGCTGTACTACCGATCCGACGGCGAAAATCTTTGCCTATTTTTATCAAGATAGGAACAATAGCGGCAACCTTGACAGCGGTGAGCAGAATATGGACATTAGTCCGTCGTCCATAAGTTTCAGTGTTAATGTCCCTAATTATTACAGTAATACAAAAACCGCCAGTTATGGTTCGGTAGTTCCTTGCGGTCCAGATAATGATCTTTGGAAATATAAAATTGGTTGTGATCTAGGTTGTACTGGTTGTGCAGGGTTATCAACCGGCGGTTGTTCAGAGTCGTGTGATGCCAATGGTTATAAGCGATGCGGTTGTGGTAATATGGTAGCCGATTTTATTTACCCGGTGAGCGCTTCTTCTGTGGCGGCGGTTTGGTTTACTGACGCTCGGCTAAGGTATGATTACTGTTCTCAGTTCGATAGGACAATCAATTATACTGTTTCACTACCGTCCGGTTGGAGGGTGAGCAGTGTTAGGATACCAGGTAGTAGTTATTCTTCCAGTTCTAGTTTTAGTCGAACTTACACTTGGGGAGGTAATTATTGGAGAACCGCCGCCTTTAAGGTTGGTATTGTTCCTATTGTTTCCACGAGCACACCAACGCGAACGCCGACAAGAACGCCGACAAGAACGCCGACGCAAATATTGACGAGCACACCAACGCGAACGCCGACGAGAACAAACACGCCGATAGCGACACCGACAGATCGTTGCTCT
>Ga0315277_10005155_pt1 | contig 17286 bp, 14 predicted proteins | sample YL17G05_15_MG_FD_203695 | JGI IMG/M metagenome (GOLD analysis project Ga0315277, IMG submission 203695) | Sediment microbial communities from Yellowstone Lake, YNP, Wyoming, USA - YL17G05_15 | ecosystem: Environmental > Aquatic > Freshwater > Lake > Sediment | place: USA: Wyoming | collected... | reverse complement strand
TTTCGACAGGAGAGCGACTCAGGACCAGCTTTATGCCGTCCTGGCCCCGGTGACGACGCGATTCGCGGGACTGCCGGCCGACGAACAGCACGATTTTCGCGGCCAGTTGACCGATTACGTCCGCCTTTATGCCTTCTTGGCTCAAGTCTTGACCTTTGCCGACACCGAGCTCGAAAAGCTCTACGTCTTTGCCCGGCACCTGAGGCGGCTTATTCCCGGCGACCCCGACACCCTGCCGCGCGAGGTCCAGCAGAATATCGACATGGAGTCGTACCGCATCCGGCAGACGGGAAGCGGCAAGATCACGCCCGAACGGAAGGGCGGCCAGCTTGCGCCCGTCATGACAAAGGATCAGCGCGGCGGACAGGAGGAGCTGCTCGAGCCGCTCTCCCAGATCATCGCCGAGCTCAATGAGCGGTTCGGGCTGAACCTCGGGCCGGAGCACAGGCTGACCCTTGGCCAAATCCTGCAAAAGCTCAACGAGGACGCCGCGCTCGACGCGAGCGCCAGGGTCAATACCCGCGAAAATATCCGTCTGACGTTCGACCATAAGGTCGAAGACGCGATCCAGGAGATCGTGGACTCGAACTTCGACCTGTATAAACGGATCACCGACGACCGGGCCTTCGGTGCGGCCCTGCGCGATTTCCTGTTCGACCATTACTTGCGGGCCCACAGGCAGGCCGAGGAGCTGATCAAGCAGGGAGAATCGAAGACCCTGGAGTTCAAATCGACCTTGCGCTGGAACTTCCGGGAGGATAAGAAAGACGATAAGCTCATCACCCATTCCGTGCTGAAGACGATCGCCGCATTCCTCAACACGGCCGGCGGGGACCTGCTGATCGGGGTTGCCGACGACGGCACCGTGACGGGCATCGAGCAGGACCGGTTCGAGAACGACGACGAATTCATGAGACATCTCGCCCAAGCGGTCCGGAACGGCCTCGGCGACCGGGCCGGCACTTGCATCGACCCGAAAACTCAGATTGTCCAGGGAAAGACGGTCTGCCTGGTCAGCTGTCAGAGGAGCCCTGAGCCGGTCTTTTTAAAGTGGAAGGGAACCGAGGAGGCCGCGAGCGGGGATTTCTACGTGAGGAGCGGCCCCGGGAGTGTTAAGCTCAGCTCGGAAAGCGCCGCTGAATATATAAAAACCAGGTTCGAGTAAGATTGGGGTCAAACCTACACTTTTGCACTTTGTGACAAAGTGTAGGTTTGACCCCGACCGTCGTGCTATAATACCAACCCCGTACGATGAGTTTCGATGGAGCTCTCCCGGCCCTGTTGGACGCGAGTCCCCGCGTCGCCTCCTCCCTTGACCCCGGCTTCAAACCGCTCTCTCTGGCCCTCCTCAACTATCGGCGCGCTTTGGCCGAAGCCGGGGGCGGCCTGCCGGTCCGGATCGGTCTCGAAAGGGAAAACGGGCTCATCTCGGTTTTCGAGACCCGGCTCCTGCCCGCCGGGCGGGAGGATGCGGCGACCTCTGTCTGGGTGGAACGTCTCGTCAAGTTCCTTCTCTGGGCGCGCGGCGGCTGGAAGATCCACTGGCAGGGGCCGCGGGCCCTGGGCGAGCACCTCCGAAGCCTTTATTCGTCCCAAGGCCGCCGGGCTTTTGACGTCAAGGTCATGAGCCGAATCTACCAGAAGCCGTTCGAAGTCGCAGTGGTCGAACCGCTCGAATTCCCCGAAGAAAGAGAAGCCTCTTCCGTGCTGGGCGGCCATTGGGACGGCTGCCGGATCGGATTCGACCTGGGCGCCAGCGATTTCAAGGTCGCCGCGGTCATCGACGGAAATCCCGTCTTCAGCGAAGAGATTCCCTGGCACCCCGGAGAGCAGGCCGACCCGTCCTATCACTACGGCCGGATTCAGGAGGGCCTGAAAAAAGCGGCCTCCCGGCTCCCCCGCGTCGACGCCATCGGAGGGAGCTCGGCCGGCGTCTACATCGACAACCAGGTCCGGATCGCGTCCCTGTTCCGCGGCGTCCCCGAGGACGTCTTCGAAAAGAAAGTGCGTCCGATGTTCCTCGAGATGCGCAGGGAATGGGGAGTCCCGTTCGAGGTCATCAACGACGGCGAAGTGACGGCCTTGGTTGGCACCCTGACGCTGGGACGGACGGCCATGCTGGGCGTCGCCATGGGCTCCAGCCAGGCCGCCGGTTTCGTCAACCGCTCGGGCAGCATCCCGGGCTGGCTCGACGAGCTGGCCTTCGTCCCGATCGATATCAACCCCGCCGCGCCCCCCGACGAATGGTCGGGAGATGCGGGTGTCGGGGCCCTCTATTTCTCCCAGCAGGCCGTCGCCAAGCTCGCGCCGGCGGCCGGGTTTTCGTTCCCGGCCGACGTCGGCCTCCCCGATCGCCTCCTGGAGATCCAGCGGCAGGCCGAAGCCGGACATCCCAAAGCCCGGGCGATCTTCGAGACGATCGGGATCTACCTGGGCTACGCGATCCCTTATTACTCGTTGTTCTACGATTTCGGGGATCTTCTCGTCCTGGGCCGCGTCCTGTCCGCCGCCGGCGGCGATCTCATCGTCGCCAAGGCCGCCGAGGTCCTGCGGACCGAATTTCCGGACCTGGCCGAACGGATCGCCGTTCATCTTCTCGACGAGAAAAGCCGCCGCGTCGGTCAGGCCGTGGCCGCCGCCAGCCTCCCCCAGCTCGCGCCCCAACAAGGACCAAAGCCATGACATTCTCCAACCCCCAGACCTCGATTTTCATCCCGGACGGAACGCCGCTCGAATCCGCCTTCAAACGGATATCCCATCTCGGCGTCGGCGCCCACCAGGACGACCTCGAGATCATGGCCTTCCACGGCATCCTCGAATGCTTCCGCAAGCCCGACCTTTGGTTCGGGGCCGTCACCTGCACGTCGGGAGGGGGGAGCCCGCGCTCCGGTCCCTACGCCGGCTATTCGGATGAGGACATGGCCAAACTCAGGCGGTCGGAACAGGAGAAGGCCGCGTCGATCGGGGAATACGGAATCCTGATCCAGCTCAACCATACCAGCGCCGTCGTCAAGGATCCCCGCAATCCCGCCCTGACCGACGACCTGGATCGGATCCTGTCCCTGTGCCGGCCTTCGGTCGTCTACGCCCACAACCCGGCCGACAAGCATGAAACGCACGTCTCGACCGTCATGGCCCTGCTGGCCGCCCTCCGCCGGCTTCCGGCCGGAAACCGCCCGGGGCGCGTCTACGGTTGCGAAGTCTGGCGCTCCCTGGACTGGCTCGCCGACGAAGACAAGATTCCCCTGGACGTGGGCGGCCGCGACCATTTGGCCGCCGGCCTTGTCGGCGTTTACGATTCCCAGATCGCGGGCGGAAAAAGATACGACCTGGCGACGCTGGGGCGGCGCAGGGCCAATGCGAGCTATTTCCAGTCCCACGGGACGGACGAGTCCGAACAGCTTTGGTTCGCCATGGACCTGACCCCTCTCGTCGCGGACCCGACCCGGGATATCGCCGGCTTTGTCCTCGACCATATCGACAAGTTCAGGACGGACGTCGCCGCCAAGATCAAGGCCCATCTCCGGACCCGGTAGCGTCCGCGGGCCAAGGAGCCGGAACCATGGAGATCATCATCCAACCCGATCCGGGAACGGCCGGCGCTCTCGCGGCGAAGATCGTGGCCCGCATCATCAAGGACAAGCCCGACGCCGTTGTCGGTTTCCCGACCGGAGCCACTCCGCTCGAATTCTACAGGAACCTGGTCCGAATGCACCGGGAGGAAGGACTGGACTTCAGCCGGGTCACGACCTTCAACCTCGACGAGTTCGTCGGCCTTCCGCCCGACCACCCGGGTTCCTACCACGTTTACATGGACAAGCATCTGTTCGGGCACGTCAACGTCGGACGCGACCGCATCCATATCCCGGACGGCCTGGCCGCCGATATCCCGGCCACCTGCCGCCGCTACGAGGAGGAGATCCGGACGGCGGGAGGAATCGACGTCCAAATCCTGGGGATCGGGGTCGACGGCCATATCGGTTTCAACGAGCCGACTTCGTCTCTCGGCTCCCGGACGCGGATCAAGACCCTGACCCGGCAGACGCGCCGGGAGAACGCCGCCGAGTTCGGGGGCAAAGACAACGTCCCCTACCATGTCCTGACGATGGGCATCGGAACCATCCTCGAAAGCCGGCTGATCCTCCTGCTCGCTTTCGGCGCCAAAAAAGCCCCGATCATCGCCCAAACGGTCGAGGGTCCGGTCACGGCCCTCATCCCGGCCTCGGCCCTCCAGCACCATCCGCGGACGATCCTCATCCTGGACGAAGAGGCGGCCGGCGCGCTGACCAAGGCCGACTACTACCGGTACGTCTACGAGCATAAGCCGGACTGGCAGAAGTATTAGCTCATGAACCTGAGCGCCGTCGATATCGCGATCGTCGGCGCCTACCTCGCCCTGACGATCTACTCGGGGACCTACGCCAAGAAATACATCAAGGATCTCTCCGGCTTTCTGGTCGCCGAGCGTTCGATGGGCCTCAACCTCGGATTGGCCTCCCTCATCTCTTCCGAGATCGGAATCATCACCTATATGTATCTGGCCGAAGCCGGCTATAGAAACGGCCTGGCCGCCCTGATGATCGGCATCCCCTTCTTCTTGGTGTTTTTGTTTTTGGGCCGGACGGGTTTCATCATCAAGCCCTTGCTCGAACTCAGGATCATGACTTTGCCCGAGCTGTTCGAGCGCAAATACGGGCCGGGCGTCCGCTTCCTGGCCGGCCTCCTGATGGCCGTGGGCGGCATCATCAACTTCGGCGTCTTCCCGGGAGTGGAGGCCAAGTTCATCAACACCGTGACCGGCCTTCCCGCCAACGCCATCCTGTGGACCATGATCGTTCTCCTCGCCGTCGTCCTCCTCTATACGGCCTTGGGAGGGATGATCTCCGTCATCTTCACGAACTACATACAGTACATTCTGCTCAGCCTGGGGATGGTCTTCCTGACCGTATTCGGATTCTTCAAAGTCGGCTGGCCCCAGATCGTCTCGACGGTGGAGAAGACGTTCGGCGCCCGGGGCGTCAACCCGTTCGCCGCCGGGAGCCCGTTCGGATGGACCTTCTTCTTCTGGCAGCTCCTGTTCCAACTGTCGGTCCTGACGATCGCCCCCTACATCACGATGAGGATCTTCTCGGCCAAGGACAGCCGGACCGGCACCCGGATCTTCACCTGGTCGAGCGTCATGTTCCTGGCCAGGGCCGTTATCCCCGTCTTCTGGGGAGTCCTGGCCTTGAGCTGCCTGACCGTCAAGCCGGACGATCCCCTCCAGGCCTTGCCCTTGATGATCGTCCAACTGACCCCGAAGGGTCTCCTGGGACTGATGTTGGCCGCGTTCCTGGCCGCTTCCATGTCCACCTACGCGAGTTACCTCCTGTCCTGGAGTTCGATCATCGCCCAGGACCTTGTCGGCGTGACTTATAAAAGGCTGTCCGGCCGCCGGTTGGACGACCGCCGCCTTCTCATCGTCAATCGGGCGACCATGGCCGGCATCATCGTATTCATGATCTGGTGGTCGTTCTCCTTCAAATCCGAAGAGCTGCTTTTCTTCTATCTCCTGCTGGCCGTCAATCTCTTTTTGGCCGGGACGCTCATTTCCGCCGTCTTCGGCATCTATTTCCACGACGCCCGGTTCGGGCTGCTCAGGGGCCGGTCCTGGGGCGCCGCCCTGGCCTTTGTTCTCGGCGCCGTTCCGACCGTCCTCTTTTTCCTGCCCTCTCACCCGCCGGTCAGCCGTCTCGGCATCTGGAGCTATGCCCTGGCCCTGGGCGGCATGGTCGTCGGGTCGGTCGCCCAGAACATCTTCAAACCGGTCCCTAAAACAGGAGACGCGGCATGAAGCTATGGCCGTTGGCATGGCTGATTCTGCTCGCCCTGGGGGTGGGCGGCTTCGCGGCCGTCTCGGTCATGATCGCCGTCAAAGGCTTCGGCGAGCTCAAGGCAATCCTCAAGAAGCTCAAGCGTGACGAGGACGGCGGATAAGGAGGCCAGCGATGTACGCGATCGGGATCGATTCCGGGACTCAAGGAACCAAGGCCCTTGTCGTCGATGCGGCAACCGGCGAGGTTCTTGGCAGGGGCGCCGCGCCCCACTTCATGGTTGCCCGCCTCAAGCCGGGGGAGAGCGAGCAGGACCCCGCCGTCTGGGTGGCGGCGCTCGAGGCGGCCCTCCGCGAAGCGCTCAAGGAATCGAAGATCGATCCCGCCAAGGTCGTTTCGCTCGGCGTCTCAGGACAGCAACACGGTTTCGTTCCTCTCGGCGCAGACGGCCGGCCGGTCCGGCCCGCCAAGCTCTGGAATGACACCTCCACCATAGCCGAGACTGAGTACCTGGTCGAAAGACTCGGCGGTGCCAAGTCCTACATAGAAAAGCTGGGCATCAACCTGGCCGTGGGCTTCACGGCATCGAAGATCCTCTGGCTTAAGAAAAATGAGCCCGGAAATTTCGGAAAACTGTCTAAAGTCCTCCTCCCCCATGATTATCTAAATTATGTCTTGACCGGCGTCGTCCGTATGGAATACGGCGACGCTTCGGGCACGGGATTGATGGACATCCGGAACAGGCGTTGGCATTCCGAGGCCGTGGCCGCCGTCGACTCCTCGCTCGACAAAGCCCTGCCGGAGCCGGCCGATTCCTCCCTTCCCTTGGGCTGCCTCAAGACCGAGTTCGGAGCGAAGTTCGGGTTCAAGAAGGTCCTCGTCTCGAGCGGCGGCGGCGATAACATGATGGGCGCGATCGGCACCGGAAACGTCGCGCCCGGCGTCTGCACTTTGAGCCTTGGCACTTCAGGGACCATTTATTCCTATTTCGCGGAGCCCTTTTCGGACCCGGAGGGCGAGATCGCCGCCTTCTGCGACAGCACGGGCGGATGGCTCCCCCTCCTCTGCACTATGAACGTCACGAACACGACCGAGCTCTATAAAGCGTTCGCCGGAGGCCTAACCAACGAGCAACTCGAAAGCCTGGCCGGAGAGGCCCCGCCCGGCGCCGCCGGCCTCATTTTTCTGCCGTTTATCGACGGGGAGCGCGTTCCCGCCCTCCCCAACGCGAGCGCGGTCTTCTTCGGACTGAACAGGTCCAACTTCACCCGGTCCCATCTGGCCAGGGCGATCATGGAAGGGACGATTCTCAACCTCGGCTATGGGTTCGGGCGGATGAAGGAGCTGGGACTGAGGCCGTCGGAAATCAGAGCCACCGGCGGCGGCGCCAAGAGCCGGCTTTGGCTCCAGATCGTGGCGGATATTTTTCAGACGCCCGTGGTGACCCTTCAGGAGCAGGAGGCCGCGGCCTTCGGCGCCGCCCTCCAGTCCATCTGGACCTGGCGCGGGGAGCAGGGCGAAAATGTTTCGATCGTCGATCTTGCCGAGACCATGGTCAAGAAAGGGACAGACATTGCCCAGCCGAATTCCGGCCGGATAGGGATCTATTCAGCGCTCCAGGACCGCTTCAATTCCCTGTGGAGAACATTGAGAAGCGAATTCCAAATCCGTTAGATATCCCGCCCTTCGGCAAACCCGGTCTCGTACATGGCCACGACGTTCTCGGGCGGCGTGTTGGGCTGGATATTGTGGCAGGGCGCCAATATATAGCCGCCGCCGGCGCCCAGAATGCGGATATTGTCGAGGACTTCCCTACGCACGTCCTCCGCGCTCCCGAAGGGAAGCGTCTGTTGGTTATCCATGCCGCCATGGAATACGATCTTGTCGCCAAAATCCCGCTTCAACCCTTCCCGCTCCATTCCGGCGCAGCGCCACTGGATGGGGTTGAGCAGGTCGATCCCCAGTCCGATCATGTCGGGAATGATCCGCCGACAGGCCCCGTCGTTGTGGTGGAAGACGTAGGCGCCCGCCTCGTGGGCCAGGTCGATGACCCGTTTCATCCCCGGCAGCAGGAACTTTCGGATATGGGCGGGAGAAAATAGAAGATCGGTCTGGCCGCCCATGTCCTCGGCCACGTAGGCCAGGAGGATTTGCCCGGGGGCCTGCTCGAATATGCGGCGGGTGTCTTCGTAGGCAAGCGAAAAAAGCTTATCCAGAAGATAATGGGCGATTTCCGGATTTTCGATGAAGTCGATCAAGGATTGCTCGTCGCCTCGGAGCTCCTTATAGATCAGGAACGGCTCCGATCCGCCGCCCTGAATCGGATATGTCTCATTGCCGCGGATCTGGCCGCCGATGACTCCGTAATCCCACCAGTCCGGATTGGGCCAGGTGTAACTGCGCTCGATCTCCTCGACGGACTTGAAGCCCGCAAGGGGATTATGGATGCATTCGCGATAAACGCCGGATCCATAGTCGACGTCCCGAAATTTCCTTCCGAAGACGTCTTCGTCCGCGGCGAGCTGGGGGCCGATGTAGCGCGGAGCGACTTTGACGACATAGTCCACATGGAGCTTCCGGAGCGCTTCTTCCTTAGACCCGCAGCCCAGGTACCGCATGAGCGCCGAAGTCGCCTCCTCGGTCCCCCAGTAATCCATGGGCAGACGGTCCGGCTTGCGGCGCTCGAAGACGGCCTGCCAACGCTCCCGTGGCGTCATCGCTTCTTTAATCATTTCGCTATGGGAGCGAGACTGTCTTGCGTATCACGGTTCTAGCTCAATGCCGGTGGAGGTCCTTGTGCATGATCTTGCGGGTTTCGTGGAGGCGGTCGTCGGCCGGCAGGTCGGCCAGCTTCCTGTTCATGTTCTCGTCGTTCTCGGCCTGGAGAAGCCGGGCGACGTAGTCGATGACGCTCGGCGGAAAGACGCCGTCCCGTTCGTAAAGCTCCCTTTTTTTGAGAAGAATCCGGCTCGATTCGACGCAGCTGGTAGGGAGAACCGGCAACCGGTCCAGAAGCTCTTTGTCGGTGAAGATGTTCCCTTTGACGTAGAGCTTATCGGAGAGCTGGAGGGGGAGGTTCTCATGGAAGAGGGACCGGCGGTCCTGGAAGGCCCAATCGGCGGACATGACGATGCCGGCCAGCAGGAGGTGGATGAGGGCGCTCCCATCCGGCGAGCGGAGCTCGACGGTTTGGCGTCCGCCGCTCGGCTCGTTGAATTCCAGCCGCTCGCCGGGGTTGACGCGCCGGGCCAGGTCCTGAAGGCTGGACCAGCCGAGCGGCACCCGGATCATCGCGCTCCGGTTGAGATTGCTCCAGCAGATCCGGGTCGGCGCCTCCTGGTTGGGAATGAGCCGCAGGTAGGCGGAGGAAACGGTGTTCCCGAAGGCCGTCAGGCTGTCCGCGTATTCGCACAGCCCTCCGATGAGCTTGCGGGACTCCTCGGTCAGGCTTCCGTCTTTTCCGGCCATGACGCTCTTGGCCTTGCGGAGGAGCTCGAGGTGGAAATGAAGCCCGCTTCCGGCCACACCCTCCTCGATCTTGGGAGTGAAGGTCGCGACGCTTCCATATCGGTAAGCGGTGTTCCGGATGAGCCAGCGGCCCAGGACGAGGCTGTCGGCCATCTCATCGACCGGCCGGGGCAGGAACTCGATCTCGAGCTGCTCGGCCCGCTTCCCGGCGATCTCGGGTTCGTCGCTCCGGACGCTCTCGACGAAGCCGTTCTCGCTGTGGGCGTACTTGACGGCGCCCGTGATCTGGGTGATGTAGCGGACCATCTCGTTGAGGATGTCGCCGCTCTTGACGAAGGGGGCCGAGGCGTGGTAGCCCGACGTCTTCGAATGGTTGTAGATGGGAGCCTGGATCGGGCTCAACAGGAAAAATTCGAGTTCGCCCAGGGCATTGAGGTCGAGTCCGGAATTTTTCTTGAAGATCTCGAGGGCCCGGATCAGGATCGTGTCCGGAGCGAAGGGGGCGAGGTTCCCGTCCTTGGTCAGATAGCGGCAGATGAAGTCGAGACTCCCCTCGTCGAACGGGTTGAGGAAAGCCGTCCGGTAGACGGGAACGACGTAGAGGTCGGAGAGGGCGGCGTCGACCATCCCTTTGAAGAGCGAGGAGCCGTCGACCCGCTCGCCCTCGGCCAGGACCATCTCGGCCTGCCCGGCGTTCGCGACCGGGACCTTGAGCTCCTTGAGCTTGCCGTCCAGGGCCGTGTAGTGGAAGGTGATCCGCTCCAGCTTCTTCTGTTCGATGACCTTCAGGAAGTCGGCCCGCTGGAAATCCGTCGGGGGCTTGTTGAAAAGGACCGAGAGCGGATTAGCCAGCGCGTAGGAATAGGGTTGAGTCGCCATCGATAACCTCTTTTCTCTTGAGTTGGGACGGCGCCCGCACCGAGCGCCGCCGGCGAGGCACCATTGTAATGGAAATCCGAGGCCCTTTCAAATTCAATAGAGCAAGTAGGGCCGGCGGAGTTTTTCGAACTCGGCCAGGCCGTCCTTGAAGCCCTCCACGATGGCCGGAATCGCTTCCCCTCTTTCCAGGGCCTCCCTGACCCGGGCCGTCCCCATGATCTTATCGAAGTAGTCCTTGTGAAATTCGAACTTGTCCGGATAGAGGTCACGGATCGTCTTGATGACGTGGAGCGCCGTCGCCAAGGGCCGGTAGGCGTTCCGGTCCAGAATATGGACCTGGCAGCCCCCGCAAGGCAAGCCCGCGAACTTGGAAAAAGTGGGAGTGAACCAGGCTTCCCTGAACCGGACGCCGGGCAGGCCGAGTCCGTTGAGAACCCGGGCCAGATCGAACCCGTCGATCCAGGGGGCCCCGACGAGCTCGAACGGCTTGGTCGTCCCCCGGCCTTCGGAGACGTTGGTCCCCTCGAAAAAGACCTGGCCCGGATAGACCGTCGCGGTCGCCAGAGTCGGCATGTTGGGCGAAGGAATGACCCAGGGCAGGCCCGTCTCGTCGTACCACATGTCCCGTTTCCAGCCTTGGGCCGGCACGACGGTCAACCGGGCTTTCTTGGCCAGGAAGCGGTCGTTGAAGAGCCGGGCCAGCTCGCCGATCGTCATCCCATGGCGCAGCGGAATGGGATAGAGCCCGACGAAAGAGCTGAAAGCCGGATAGTCGAGGATGGGGCCTTCCATCTCCGACCCGTTGATGGGATTAGGCCGGTCCAGCACGACAAACTCGATCCCGCTCTCGGCGCAGGCCTGCATGGCGTAGGCCATGGTCGCGACATAGGTGTAGACCCGGGTTCCGACGTCCTGGATATCGTAGATGAGAACATCGATATCCTTGACCATGGCCGTTTCCGGAAGCTTGCCCGTGTCCTTGGTATCGAACGAGCGCATGTACTCATCGATCTTCTTAAGCATTCCCGGATCGGGCTTCAAGGATTGCCCGTAGAGACTGAATACGGGAACTCCGAATTTATCGTCCAGGTAGAACGGGACGTATTCGCCGGCCTGGGCGTTTCCCCGGACGCCGTGCTCGGGACCGTAGAGGGCGGCCAGCTTGATCGCCGGAACGGATTTGAGCAGCTCGGCCGTGGATCGGAGGTCGACGCCGACGCCGGTCGGGTTGGTGATGAGACCGATCCGCTTGCCCTTCACGAAATCGGGGAGATCGGCCAGAAAAACCTCGATGCCCGGCCGGACGGACCTTTCCGCGGCCATGAGGCTCCTCTCGCGTCCGCTCGCGGACCCGCATGCGAAGAGCAGGATAAGGGCCGCGGCCAGACTGCAACTCAGACGGGAGAGGCTCTTCCCCGGCTCGGCATGTCGTCTCATGGCGACCTCCTTTTTCAGGAATTCATTATATATCAGGAATTCCTGGGACACGATACCGAATCCAGAGATTCGGTTCATGTCCCGGAATTCCTCGCCCGCGTCTCTCGGCAATTTTGGATCGCTATTGATTTGTCCCCGCCAATCCTCTATAAATGGACATTGGAGGATCTATGCCGAGACGACGAAAAGACGGAAATCCGCCCCTCATTCGGCTCTTCCTTCCGTTGGCCCTCCTCCTTATCCTTGCCCTCGGCGTCTCCCCTCTTCGCGCCGCCGACATCCCCTGCGTCTGGACCGACGTCGAACGAATCGTCGCCGTCGGCGACCTCCACGGCGATTACGAAAACCTTGTCGATATCCTCAAGGGAACGGGCCTTGTCGACGAGGGCCTTCACTGGGCGGGGGGGCGAAGCCATCTCGTCCAGACCGGGGACATCATGGACCGGGGGCCCGATGCCCGTAAAATCCTGGACTTACTGATGAAACTCGAACTCGAAGCCGCGTTGGCCGGCGGCAAGGTCCACGTCCTGATCGGGAATCATGAGATGCTCAACATCATCGGCATCGCCTTCGAGTATCCGGGCTATGTGACCTTGGCGCAGTTCCTATCGTTCCTTCCCGAGGACTTCCGGGAGAGCCGGGAGAAGGAAGTATTGAAAGGCGCGGCCGCGGACGGAAGCGATGCCAAGACGACCAGCCCGGAGGCCTCCTTCCTGCTGAAGAATTATTGGGCCAAAACCATGAAGACCGACAAAGACGCCCAGGCCGCCTATGCCGGCGCTTTCATTGAGGATTACGGAGCCTGGTTTCTGAAGAAAAACTGCATCGAGAAAATCAACGATGTCGTCTTCGTCCACGGCGGCGTCAGTTCCAAGTATTCGACCTGGGATCTCGGGCGGATCAACAGCGTCCTCCGCGAGGAGCTGGCCTTTCTGAGCGAGCCCGTGAAAAACCCCAAAGTTATGCGTCTGTTCCGCCCTCAGATCATCTACGACCGTTTGGGCCCCCTCTGGTACCGGGACCTGGCCCAACGGGACGAGAAGGAATTCGCCCGCGATATCGACCAAATCTTCGCCAACCTCAAAGCCCGGTTCATGGTCATTGCCCACTCTCCCCAGGTCGGAAGCCCGGTCGCCATGGAATACATGAGCCGGTTCCAGAAACGGATCTGGATCATCGACACCGGAATCACTCACGCCTTCGGGGGGCGCCTGAGCGCTCTCGTCATCGACAATGGACAGTTCTCGGTTTGGGGGGAGGAAGATGAATAATCTTAGGCTGCGCAAATTCGTTCTGATCGCGGCCGGTTTGGCCATGGCCTCCGCTGCGGCCCTGACCATGACGGCTCGGACGTTGACGGCATCCGAATCCGACCCGGCCGTCATGGAGGCCTATCTGAAGACGGCCCGCGTCGTGTCCATCGACAAAAGCGGCACCGGAGGCAGGACGGCCCCCTGGATCCTGACCCTGAACGACGGGACCGTCGAGCGCAGGGCCATTTTCAAATACATCGACAGGAGGCGGCCGGCCTTCCTCCCCGACAGCTTCCACTACGAGCTCGCGGCCTACGAGCTGTCCAAGCTTGTCAAGCTCCCGATCGTCCCGCCCGTCGTCGAGCGGACGATCGATACGATCCCCGGATCGCTCCAGCTTTTCCTCGAAGACTGCGAGAAACTCAGGGATCTGAAAAGACGCGGGATCGCCCCCCCCGACCCGGCGGGATTCGGAGACGCCCTGGCCGAGATCCGGATTTTCGAGAACCTCGTTTTCAACGAATGCGAAAACCTGGAGGACACCTTCATCCACAAGGACGACTGGAGGATCTGCAGGGTCGATTTCTCGGAGGCGTTCCCGCCCGAGCCCGACCTTATCCCCGGCTGCGAAATCGCCCGCTGCTCCAGAAGCCTGTACGCGACGCTGCAATCGCTGGACCGGAAAAAGCTGCAAGAGGCCCTCGGGATGTTTCTCGCCGAGGACGAGCTCCGCGCGCTGGAGAAGAGGAGGGAGCGCATCCTCGGCGTCCTGGAGGCGCTCATCAAGGACAAGGGCGAGGCGGCCGTCCTGTTCGGCCTCCCGCCCGCGAAGGAGAAGTGAAGGAGTTGGATACGACTCCCGCCGCGCCCCCCCGTCCCGATTCCTCCGTCTATCGGATCCTGCGCCTGTTCACCGAAGTTCACCCGGGCGAGGCCGTGACGGCCGTCCTCCTTGTCATGAACGTCTACCTCCTCATGACCTGCTACTACATCATCAAGCCTGTCCGGGATGCCCTGATCAACGCCGGGAAGGGCGCCGAATACAAAAGCTACCTGTCCGCGGCGACGGCCGTCGTGCTCGTCTTCGCCGTCAAGGCCTTCAGCCGGCTCGCCTCCCGCGTCCCCCGCCAGAAACTCATCGCCACCGTCCTCGCCTTCTTCATCAGCAACCTCGTCCTCTTCTACGGCCTCTATCTGGGCGGAATTCCGCTGGGCACGATGGGGATCGTCTTCTTCGTCTGGGCGGGCGTTTTCAGCGTCATGCTGCTCGCTCAGTTCTGGGGGTTCGCCAACGACATCTACACGGAAGCCGAGGGCCGAAGGCTCTTTCCCCTGATCGCCTTCGGCGCGACCTTCGGGGCCCTGACCGGAAGCATGATCGTCAAAGTTCTAGTCGCCTCGCTCGGCTGCTACGCCATGATGATCGTGGCCGGCGCCGTGCTCAGCGCTTGTATCTTCTTGACCCTGATCGTCCATCGCAGGGAAGTCGACCGGATCCGCCTGAAGTCGCGGGAAGCCCCGGCTCCCGGAGACAAACCCCTCGCCAAGGGCGGGGGGTTCCGGCTTCTCTTTTCGAGCCGCTATCTCCTCCTGATCGCCTTCTTCATCATGGTCTTGAACCTCGTCAACACGAACGGCCAATACATCCTGGATCGCGTCTTCAGCCGGGCCGCCCAGGAGGCGGCGGCGGCGGGGACGATGGGCGGCTTGAGCACGGTCGATTACCTGGGCCGGCTCTACGCGGATTTCTTCACGACCTTCAACCTGCTCGCCGTGGTCATCCAGCTCTTCCTGGTCTCGCGGATCTTCAGGGCGGTCGGCGTCCGGGGGGCCCTGTTTGTCCTTCCGGTCCTGGCCTTCGGCGGCTACGCGGCGGTCAGCTTGGGGGCGACCCTGCTGGCCGTGAAATGGGCCAAAGCCGTCGAAAACGCCACCGACTACTCCCTCATGAACACGACGCGCCACGCCCTGTTTTTGATCACGTCCCGGGAGGCCAAGTACAAGGCCAAGGCGGCCATCGACACCTTCTTCCATCGAAGCGGGGACGTCCTCTCGGCCCTGACCGTGTTCTTGGGGACGACGTTTCTCTCCTTCAAGATCGAAAGCATCGCACTGGTCAACCTGGCCGGCGTGGCCGTCTGGATTTTCCTGGGCGTGCTGATCGCCCGCGAGCACAGGAAGCTTACCGGCGGCGGGACGCGGCCGGCCTGAGGTCCTTGAGCTTGTAAATCCCCCCGACATCCTGGGCCAGGTAAATGTATCCTTCGTCGTCTTGGGCCAGGCCTTCCTGCGAATCCCCGGGGAATGCGTACTGCGCGACGATCTCCCCGGAAAGCGTTAATTCGAGGAGGATGTTGTCCGTGTCGCAGACGACGTTGAGGCGGCGCGTCCGGGCGTCGTAATACATGTCGGCCGGGTCGGCGATCTTGGTGGGAAGGACGCGAATGATGCGGGCCTCGGCCGGCCCGCTCGGCCGCGACCGGAGAGGGACCTCAACCTCGAGGATGACCGGGGGATCCCACTGGTTGCCGATGTAGAAGGTCCCGCCTTCGGGATGGGACGAGTTCGGGACCCAGGCGATCGACTCGACCCCGTCATCGTATCTGCCGCGTTGCTTCTCCAAAAACTCGGGATTGCCCCCGAAGGCCCGGTTGATCGGGAAACGGCGCAGGACGGCTCTACGCTCCGGGTCGAATTCAAGGATGACATCGTCCCCTTCGACGACGATGTAGAGAAGTCCTGTCGCCGGATCGACGGTGATCCCCTCGAGGTCGCCCGGAAGCGCCTGGGAAAAGACGGGCGTTCCGTCTTTCCGGATCTCGGCGATGGAACCCTTATCCCCGACGACAAAGAGCGTTTTGCGGCCGGGATGGAAGACAATCCCGGAAGGCCCCTTGATCCCGATCCGATCGATATTCCCGTCGAAGCCGGGTTTTCCCGGCCATTGATGCGGGAAAACGATACCGGGCGCCAGGGCCGGTGCGCAGGCGGCCGACAGAAAAACGAGAGCCAGCGCTCCGGCCGGACAGCAAACTTTTTGAATTGACACGAGGAATCACTCTACACCAAGGGAAAAAGGCCTGTCAATACGGATTCGGATATGCTATATAGATTTCAGAGGGATTCGCCGTGGGAAGAAGGAGAAGAAGGACATGAAAGACTTCGCTACCCGGCATCTCGCCGCGATCGTTTTAATGGGCCTGGTCTCAACCCTGTTTGCCCAGTTCTTGCCCGAGGAGATCGCCCAACGAGCCTTTATTGGCGATTTCCTATCGACGGCGGAAATCATCAAGGCCGAAGAAATCGGCGAGGGAGTCACGAAACCCATCCGGCTCACGCTCCGCAAGGACGGCCGGGAAGAGCGGGCCGCTTGGAAGAACCCGAGCGGCTGGCAGTACGGCTTTTGGGAAGGCTGGCAGTATGAAATCGCGGCCTATCGGATGGACAAACTCCTCGGGCTCGGCATGATCCCGCCGACCGTCGAGCGGGACTATCTGGGCAAGAAAGGATCCCTTCAATATTGGGCGAAGGTCGAGACGAGCCTGCTCAAGATCGTTGAAAATAAGATTAAAATCCCCGACGAGTTCCTGGACCGGACCGAGAAAGCCAAATATCTGACCAGGGCCTTCGACAGCCTCATCGCCAACGAGGATCGCACCCAGCAGAACATGCTCTATACCAAGGATTGGCGCGGCATCCTGATCGACCACTCCCGCTCTTTCCGTAAAGGCCCCGAGTTCAGCGACCGGCTCCTCTACGGCCAGGGCGCCAAGGGCCGCCCCCTCCCCTTCCGCCGCCTGCCCCGCTCCTTTGTCGACCGCATCAAAGCCCTGACATTCGAGAGCATCCGGACGGCCGTCGGCCCCTACTTGACCGACGAGGAAATCCGGGCCGTCATGGCACGCAAGGACCTCGTCCTCAAGGAGATCGAGGAGATGATCCGAGCTCAAGGCGAGGCCAAGGTCCTGTATTGAATCCGGCCCGACCCGGAACTATAATGATCGAGACAAGGAGGGAGGGAGCATGAACAAGAGACTCATCGGCTTTTGCCTGGCCGCGCTCGTCGTCCTAGCCGCCGCCCCCGCGCTTCGGGGCCAATTCCTGCCCGACGAGATCGCGGAATGCGCTCAATGGGAGGAGTTCCTGAGGACGGCCGACATTATCGCCGAGGAACAGTTGATCGGCCGTGAATCCGTGACCAGTCCCTGGAAGCTGACCTTCAAGAAGGGCGACGTCGTCCGCCACGCCCTCTGGAAGAACGCCAAAGGCCGGATGGCCGGCTTCATCGAAGGCTGGCAATTCGAGATCGGCGCCTATCTTATCGACAAGCTTCTCGATCTCAACCGCATCCCGCCCACGGTCGAACGGCGGTTCCACGAAAACCGCGGCTCCTGCCAGCTCTGGATCGAAGGCTGCCTGTCCCTCAAACAGAAGGA
>Ga0315277_10005154_pt1 | contig 17287 bp, 15 predicted proteins | sample YL17G05_15_MG_FD_203695 | JGI IMG/M metagenome (GOLD analysis project Ga0315277, IMG submission 203695) | Sediment microbial communities from Yellowstone Lake, YNP, Wyoming, USA - YL17G05_15 | ecosystem: Environmental > Aquatic > Freshwater > Lake > Sediment | place: USA: Wyoming | collected... | reverse complement strand
TTCACTTGAATCAAGCGAGCTTTCCGCCTCTCTTGACCAGGCAAAAGCAATAGAGAAAAGCGCGGCGGTAAAACTGGAGAACGCGCAGAGAACTTATAAAAGAGCCAAATCGCTGATAAAGAAAAGAATGATAAGCGACCAGGACTACGATACCATCAGGAGCGGCTATGAAGCTGCGGACGCGGATTTTAGCCGCGCAGTGGCCTCCAGAAAGCTCGCGGAAATAGCGTTCAACGAATCTACCATAAAAGCTCCCATAAACGGAACAATACTCACAAAAGTGGCGGATACCGGTGACCTTCTCGCGCCATATGCCACGGTCGTGACAATGGCAGACCTTTCATCTCTGGATATCATGCTTTACGTGTCGGAGGCAAAATACGGGAAGATAATGATCAATGATTATGTTGAAATATCAGTTGATTCATACCCGGGGAAAACTTTCAAAGGAAAGGTCGTGAAAATCGCGAATAAAGCGGAATTCACACCAAAGAATATCCAGACAAAAGAAGAGCGCACTACCCAGGTCTTCGGCATAAAGGTCAGGATACCAAACCCGGATGGAAAGCTTAAACCCGGCATGCCGGCAGACGCGGAAATATTTTTGAATACCAGATAATATAAAGTGGAAGAAACAGTCTTAACCGCAATTAACCTCACGAAGAAATTCAAAGAGCTCACAGCGGTGAACTCCCTGAACCTTACTATTAATAAAGGCGAAATATTCGGGCTTCTCGGCCCCGACGGCGCTGGCAAATCGACAATAATGAGAATGCTCTCTACAGCAATGCTGCCGACATCCGGACAGGCTTTGGTCCTTGGCATGGATGTTTCTAAAGATGAAGAAAAGCTTAGGCGCAGGATAGGCTATATGCCCCAGAGATTTAGCTTATATGGCGACCTCACTGTTGATGAAAATATTGATTTCTTCGCGGATCTTTACGAGGTCCCTTCAGCTGATAGGGATAAAGTAAAAAAGCAGGCGCTTGATTTCACGAAACTTGAACCCTTCAGGGATCGCCCGGCCGGCAAGCTATCCGGCGGGATGCAGAAGAAACTGGCATTAGCTACATGCCTCATCCATACGCCCGATATCTTGTTCCTTGATGAGCCGACACTGGGAGTTGATCCATTATCCAGGAGAGAATTCTGGCGGCTGCTTTATAGACTGACAAATACGACAATAATAGTTACTACACCTTACATGGATGAGGCAGAACGCTGCAACCGCGTGGCAATGGTGAGGGAAGGCAACCTTCTCATATGTGATACGCCGGCGGAGATAAAGAAGAGGACAAATGAGACAACACTTGAGGCTGCATTTATTAATCTAATTGAGTGTGCAAGGACCCCGGGGTGTGCAAGATGAACAATAACGAATATTCAATAGAAGTAAAAGCCCTCACGAAAAAATTCGGGGATTTCACCGCTGTTGATAATATCAACTTCCAGATCAAAAAAGGGGAGATATTCGGGTTCCTCGGGCCCAACGGAAGTGGCAAGACCACCACCATCAGGATGCTCATAGGGCTGATGGACCCGACCTCAGGCTCGGCTAATGTCGGGGGGTTTGATGTGGCCAAACAAAGCGAACAAGTGAAAAAAGTCATCGGCTACATGTCGCAGAAGTTCTCGCTATACGATGATCTTACAGTATCGGAAAATATCGAGTTCTTTGCGGGAGTGTATCAGACGAAGAAAGAGACCAGAGAGCAGAGAAAAGATGAGGTCATAAAGATATCGGAGTTGTTCGGCAAGGAAAATACGTTGACTGGCGAGCTGGCCTCCTCCATGAAACAGCACCTGGCGCTTGGGTGCGCCATGATAAACGATCCCCAGATAATATTCCTGGATGAACCGACAGCGGGAGTGGACCCGGTGGCAAGAAGAAAGTTCTGGCACACCATAAAGATGCTTTCGGAGCGCGGCGTCACGGTGCTTGTGACCACTCATTACATGGACGAAGCCGAGAATTGCGACCGTATAGCGCTTATAAGCGACGGAGTGATAGTTGCCTGCGATACTCCGGAAAACCTTAAAAGAGACAGGATGAAGGGGATATTGCTGGAGATAGAGTGCAGCAACGCGATGAGAGCGCTTGAGATATTAAGGATCGATCCTTCTCTTCACGAGGTTTCGCTGTACGGCCTGTTCCTTCACGTGGTGGTGGAGAGCGAGGAAGCTACGGAGATGATAAGGAATAGACTAAGCGACAACAATATCAGCATAGAAAAGATCGAGAAGATCACGCCGGCGCTCGAGGACGTATTTGTCTCTCTTGTTGAGGAGCAGCAGAATCTAAAGTTAAAGGAACCTGCGACTGAACGTCGCGGTTCCGAAAGATCGGCTTAAAGTCCCGATTAATATGGAGCCGAGGCGTTTAGCCTCAGGCTCCAAGGAGAAAGATGATAAAACACATAATAGCCATAATGCGAAAAGAATTTATGCATCTCATACGGGACCCCAGGTCTCTAATGATCGCGCTGTTCCTGCCGATATTTCTCCTGTTCCTTTACGGGTATTCCGTGACAACGGACATAAAGAATTTACCCGTGGCCATAAGGGATGGCAGCCACTCTTCTCAGAGCAGGCAGCTTATTTCGAAGGTCATGAACAGCGGGTATTTTAACCTTGTCGCGATGCCCAACAGTGAAACAGAGTTCCGACGTCTTGTGGACAGCGGCAAAGCCAAGATCATCATCAACATACCCACGGACCTTGCGACAAAAATGGAGTCGGATTCAAAAGCAGTCATCCAGGTCATAGTTGACGGCTCCGATCCCACAACTGCCGCGGCCGCAATGGGGTACATCAGCGGCATAGTTCAGGATTATTTCTCCGGCGTTATGGTAAAGGCGGCGCTGCACAAGCCGGGAAGTCTTGTCCAGGCGATAGACCTTAAAACAAGGGTATGGTACAACGAGAATCTGCGAAGCCTCAATTTCTACATACCCGGTCTTATCAGTACCATACTCATGATGATGGCGGCGTCGTTAACATCACTGACCATAGTTTCCGAGAAAGAGAACGGGACAATGGAAGCTCTTGTGGCCAGCCCCATCAGAAGGAACGAATTGATGATCGGAAAGCTCATGCCGTATGTCATTATCGCTTTCTGGGATGTCATCATGATATCCGCGGTGGGCAGGTTCTGGTTCAACGTGCCCATTAAAGGGAATTATTTCCTCATGCTCTTTGCGTCATTCCTTTTCCTGATGGCCGCGCTGGCGATAGGACTTATGTTCTCTGTCATCGCAAAGACAAGCCAGGAAGCCATGCAGCTGGCGCTTCTTACAACAATGCTTCCTTCGCTCATGCTGTCCGGTTTTATTTTTCCCATAGAGAACATGCCAAAGATCGTGCAGGTCATTTCGCTGCTCATCCCGGCAAGATATTATTTAAGGATACTCAGGGGGATATTCCTGCAGGGGGTCGGGATCAGGTACCTGTGGTGGGACATGCTGCTGCTCGCGGTATTCTGCGCGATCATAGTCAGGATAAGCGTGCGAAGTTTCAGAAAGAGGATAGATTAATGTTCGATCTGCCGCTTTTTCATATGATAAGAAAGGAGTTCCGCCAGATATCGCGGGACCCCAGGGTGCTCAGGATCGCCATAATGATGCCCGTCATCCAGCTGCTGATATTTGGATACATCGCTTCCACAGACATAAAGAACGTAAGGACGGCGTTATTGGACAGTGACCTTACCCCGGCAAGCAGGGCTTATGTAAAGGTATTAGAAAATACCGGCAAGTTCGTCATTACGGACCAGATACAGGACGAAAAGCAAATGACCGTTCTTATGGACGCAAGACGGGTCAGTTTGGGGCTACAGATACCCAAAGGTTTTGAGCGGGACATTGATTCTGGCAGGCAGGCGCAGGTCCAGGCTGTAATAGACGGCAGCAACTCCGCGAACGCGACCATAATACTCGGATATCTGGGACAGGCCAATCAGGTCAGCTCTAACATCGTGCTTTCAAAACGCCTTGCCGCGAGAGGATTACGCGGGAATGTATCGCTTTTTGATGTAGAGACGCGAGTTTGGTATAACCCGGACCTAAAATCCATAAACTTCATGGTACCCGCCATTTTTTCCCAGCTGCTGTTAATGATAAGCATGACGCTTACAGCCTTCTCTGTGGTCAAGGAAAAAGAAAAGGGCACAATGGAACAGCTTATCGTGACGCCGCTTAAGCCCTACGAGATGATACTCGGAAAAGTTATACCGCCCATCCTTATCGCGCTTACGGACATTCTTGTGGTCTATACTGTCGCTGTATTCTGGTTCAGGGTGCCTATGAGGGGCAGCCTTATAACTTTATTCACACTTGGCACGCTTTTCATGATGACCGGACTGGGGCTCGGGATCCTGATATCAACAGTATCCAGGAACCAGCGACAGTCGATCATGACGACCAATTTGATAATGTCACCAATGTTCATTTTATCCGGTTTCGTGTTTCCAATCGCCAGCATGCCGGTTATAATACAGTGGCTAACGCACCTCATACCTTTAAAGTATTTTCTTGTTATCGTAAGAGGGATATTCCTTAAAGGCAATGGTATAGTATACTTGTGGGGAGAGGTCTGGCCTCTGATAATCATTGGCTCATCGCTTTTGGGACTTAGTATATTAAGGTTCAGGAAAAAAGTAGAGTAGGAGGCTTATATGGCAACAATAGGGGACAATCTGCTAAGACTTAAGGGATGGATAGACGGGATAGTGAGAAATAAGAAACTTTTCTTCACTATAATCGGCGTGCTTTTACTTCTAGTTCTTTACGATGTGAATAAGGTTTATAAGGGGAGGGTGCCCATAAAGACGGACAAAGCAAAAATGGGCGATATTGTCCCCACAGTATCCGCCACGGGCTATGTAAAGGTGACGCAGTCAAAGCTCGGGGTAAGGATGCCGGGGGTCGTGAAGGAGATACTTGCCGTGGAAGGGCAGAAGGTGAACAAGGGCGACATACTTCTGAAGCTGGACAGCTACGAGAACGCGCTAAAAGAATTTAATAGGATCAAAACCCTGAAAAGAAAAGGTTTTGCCACATCGCAGCAGCTGGAGAACGCGCAGTATGCCCTTGACGGCGCGCAGATCAAATCGCCGATAGATGGCACAGTTTCAAATGTGGTTGTGGATGCGGGGGAGCCGGCAACACCGGGTGTTCCGATCATCACTGTCATAAACCCGAAGGACCTATCGATAGAGATACAGATCGACCAGGCGGATATAGGGTCGGTGAAAAAGGGCGCCGATGTAATGGTGAATGCCGACGCGTATCCGGACGAAACATTCTACGGAAAACTCGAGTTCCTCAATACTGAAGCGGAGCAGAAGATGATCGGGGGTATGCCTAGCTCAGATGAAGAGGATAAGATATTCAGGGGAAAAATAAAGCTTAACAATGAGACAACCAAGCTTTTCTCCAACATGAGCGTGGATACGGAAATTGTGGTGCAGAGGATCAGTGATGTTCTTACTGTCCCTAGGGAGGCCGTCTCAAGCGAGAACGAAAAGTATTACGTTTATATCGTTAAATGGGGGCACGTGGAGAAACATCAGATAACAACAGGCCTAAAGGATACCAATAACGTGGAGATATCCGACGGAATAAGGCCCGGAACCGTCGTAGCCGTATCCAACATCATTAAGCTGAAGAACGGGACAAAGATAAAAATTGAACGAAAATGACCTTACTTTAAAGGTTGTTGATATTTCCAAGACCTATAAGCTTGGGCATATCGAGGTCCCCGCGGTTTGCGGCGTCTCCTGCGACGTAAAAAGGGGAGAGTTCGTTGCCATAACCGGTCCTTCTGGCTGCGGAAAATCCACATTCATGCACCTCATCGGCTGCCTTGATAAGCCAACAACCGGCAAGATATATCTGGACGGCGATAATGTCGCGGAATTTGACGACAACCAGCTGGCAAAGATCCGCAACAAGAAGATCGGCTTCGTTTTTCAGTCTTTTAACCTGCTTCCAAGGATGAACGCGGAGAAGAACGTGTCGTTGCCGCTTTATTACGCTGACATAAGGCCCGATGAGCGCGACAGGCGCGCGCACGCGATGCTTGACCAGGTGGGACTTGAGAAAAGGGCCCATCATAAGCCTGCAGAGATGTCCGGGGGCGAGAGACAGCGTATCGCTATAGCACGGGCGCTTATCAATGATCCGGCCATAATGCTGGCCGATGAACCTACCGGGAACCTTGATTCAAAGACAAGTGTTGACATAATGCGCATCTTCCAGGACATAAACAAAAAAGGCGCCACAATAATTGTTGTGACACACGAGCCGGACATAGTCAGGTACGCCAAGCGTGTCATTAAGCTGAAGGACGGGAGCATTATAGGGGATGAAAAAGTGGAACAGGTGATCATATGAGGGAATTACTTACCAATACGATAGAGTCTTTCTATCTTGCAATAGAGACCCTGATGTCAAATAAAGTAAGGTCGTTCCTTACGATGCTTGGTGTAGTTATTGGTGTTTTTGCCGTTATCACACTGGTGGCTATAGGAGAAGGCGCAAAGACATATGTTTATGAGCAGGTCTCAAAGTTCGGAACGGGCTCAAGGTACATGGAGTTACACCCTGGCAAGGAACACGGCCCCAGTATGATGACCGAAAAATTGACTTACCGCGATACGGAAGCCATTGAAAAGTACTGCCCCTCAGTTGCCGCGGTGGATCCGCGTACAATGGGCGGATTCGAACTAAAATACGGAAAGAATAAGATGAATATCCAGTTCGGCATGGGAGTTTCATATAGATACCCGGAAATGTTCACGCACGGCGTTACCTTGGGGCGTTATTATACAAAGGCGGAACAGGAAGGAAGAAAAAAAGTAGCTGTTATTGGCCAGAAAGTAGTTGATAAGCTATTTTCCGGCTTTAATCCGATCGGCGAGAAGATGAAGATAAACGGCAAAAGTTTCCTCGTAGTGGGGGTTTTCGAGAAAAAAGGAATGACGATGGGCTTTGATTACGATGAGATTGTTGCGATACCAGTTACAACCGCGCAAAAGCTCCTAGATACCAACAGGATCATGGAGGTAGGCATTACCGCAAAGAGTGACGATCTGATTTATAAGGCAAAGGAAGAGGTAAGGCAGTTGCTTATAAAGCGCCATAAGAAAGAGGATTTCAGGCTAGACACAATGGAAGAATCACTTTCCATGATAAATAACATACTCGCATTTCTCACACTTGCCATCGGAGGCATTGCTTCCATATCATTGCTTGTGGGCGGCATCGGCATAATGAACATAATGCTTGTTTCGGTCAATGAAAGGATCCGCGAGATAGGGATAAGGAAATCCGTTGGCGCCACAAGAAGGGATATTTTTATCCAGTTCCTCATAGAATCCGTGGTCATCAGCATGGTAGGTGGTACCGTCGGGATAATCCTGGGTGTCTCGACATCAATGGCTATAATGAAAGCGCTGGGGATCACCCCCATCATATCCCTCTGGTCGGCAAACCTCGCATATTTTGTCTCGATATTGGTGGGAGTGGTATCAGGGGTCTATCCCGCGACGCGTGCTGCAACACTGGATCCTGTGGAAGCTCTCAGGTACGAATAATTACTTTTCGAGGAACTCTTTAACGGAATTAGCTGCAATTGCACCGTCCGCGACGGCGGTCACAACCTGACGCAATGATTTTTTTCTTATGTCTCCTGCGGCAAATACTCCGGGAATATTCGTGGCCAGCTTTTCATCTGTATCAACATAACCGTTCTCATCCAGTTTAATAATATCTTTTATGAAATCCGTATTCGGTCTGAAGCCGGCATAAATAAATACACCATCAACGTTTATTGACGACTTTTTGTTCGAAAGGGCATCCTTTATTTTGATCGAGCTTACATGCGTATCGCCGATTATCTCTTCCGCAGTGGCGTGAAGCATGAAATATATCTTGGGATTTCCCCTGGCCTTGTCCTGAAGCACTTTATCCGCCCTTAATTCTTCTCTTCTGTGGATTATTGTCACAAGCTTGGCGAATTTTGAAAGATATATGGCTTCTTCAATCGCAGCATTTCCGCCGCCAATGACAGCGACATTCTTGTCTTTATAGAACGGGCCGTCGCATGTTGCGCAGTAAGATACCCCTTTTCCAGTGAACGCTTCTTCTCCGGTAATCCCCAGCTTCTTTGGCTCGTTCCCGGAAGCTATTATCAGCGTCTTGCATGAATATGAGTGTTCTTCTGTATATACTTCCTTTATATGACCCTTGATTTCTATTTTTTGTACCTGGCCATAAACAATATCCAGCCCGTATCGTTTGGCATGTTCCTCAAATTTTTTGCCAAGCCCCAGGCCGGAAATGCCGTCCGGAAAACCGGGGTAGTTCTCTATGAGCTCGGTCGAGGTTATCATTCCCCCAAGGATCTCTTTTTCTATAAGAAGAGTATCGATCTTTGACCTTTTTGCGTAAAGCCCTGCAGAAAGACCGGAAGGCCCGCCGCCGATAATTACAAGCTGAAAAGGTTTCTTACCCTTTTTGATCATTGTTTGCACTTTCGGTTCCGCTTTAACGGTAGGCATGTTATTTTATTTCCGCTTCTTTTATTTTTGCTTTCGACCTGCCCTCAACGATTATCTTGTTCTGGCCAAGCAAGATAGTGATCTTTTGGCCGTAAACCTCGTTGCCTCCTCTCTTTGCTTTCGCTTTATCGGTCAGGATAACTGTAGAGGCTTTAATATCATAATAAGCGGTCCTTGAATAGGCTGTAAGCGGCCCGTCCGTTATATAAACATCCCCACGTAATTCCATGAGACGCTTTTTCGGATTATAATTCGATCTGCTTGTCCTTATCTTTGCTTTATCCCTGGTGATCACCACGTTCTGATCTGCCAATATGATATCGGAGCTGCTGTCTACATAGAACATTTTTGCCGAAGTGTTTATCTTCGTGCTATCGGACTTCACCTCTGCCCTCGGATTCCCTGTAAGCACAACTTTATTAAGGCCCACGTCAGACTCCAGTTTTTCCGCGAATATTTTCACGTTGCCTTTTGTAAGGGAGATGGATCCCGTGCAGAGCAGTTTTTTTGTGGCAAGCTTCCAATTCAGGTTCTTTGCAAAGAACCAATAGCCTTCAAATTTGCTTGTGCTTGACTCCGGCAGATAGAAAAGTGAATATAATTTTGACAGGTCATTTACTTTTGCCAGCTCAGTTTTTATCAGCTTTTCCGATCTCGAGTCATAACCTATTGGATTCTTTAAACGGATCTCGTTCTTGTCTATATGCCATACCGCGGAAGGGGCTATAAATTTCATTGTGGGGCGTCCCTTGTCAAAGAAAACCCCGTCAACATTTGAAAGATCGGCGACGCCGGTGGATTTATTTATGGTAGCTGACTTGGCGATAAGCTCCCAATATTTTACGCCGTCATATATCTCTGCAAGAGTCGCGTCTTTAAACAGGACATCTGCCTTTTCTTGTTCTTTTTTAAGGGTTTCCGAAACTTTTTTGCTGAAATCATCCTTAGGAAGTATCGCCCAGACAAAAAATCCGATCATGATCAAAATCACGAAAAATGTAACGTAGTTCTTTGTTCTATTCATTGTTAATATCCAAGAGCTCTTAGTCTAAGCGCTTCAAAGGTTTCCTGAACGCCAAGTCCCGATTGTCCCTTTTTATAATAACCTGTGGCTAAAAGCAGGTGCAGCGCGGCGACATTGGAATCTATCGCAATCGCCTCTTTGCAGTAATCTATGGCTTCACTCACTTCATCAAGCTCCCCGTATATTATGGCAATGTAGCCGTAAGCAAAAACATTTTTCGGGTCCAGTTTTATCACTCGTTCAAATTCCTTTATGGCTTCCTGTTTTTTCTTGTTAAAGTAAAGCGTAAAGGCATACCTGAACCTTGTTTTCCAGTCATTCGGGTACATTTTAACCCTGACGGAGTATATTTTTAGCGCTTTTGGCGCGAATTTGCTGTCCAGTTTGTCCACAACTTTTAATTCATTAAGGCCTTCCTCTATCTTATTCGTGTAGGCATAAGTTATTGCCAGTTCAAAGTGTGCTTGCGGATCATTTGGATGTACTTTTACAAGCCACTGTTTTTCTTCTTGGTCTGCTTTCAGCTCTTTTGTTATGGTCCAGGAATAGCATAGGCATGTAAAAAATACGGTAAAAAAGGATAATAGCAGTAAAAATTTAAGATTTTTCATATTTTTGCGGGTAAATTATATCACACCAGGCTGATGTTGGACATTAATTCCTCTTTTAATATTATCCTAAGGATCTCTGTATAAGTTCTTATCCTTTCTTTATTTAAGGGATAGGTAAGCATGGAAACAGGTATCATGAATAGCGCGGTGGCGAGCAGAAAAACGCGGTAAATAAGGTATACGGGATATTGATAGTGTTTCTTGCAGAAATATAGGCCGCCTCTAATGCCTTCTATAAAATAAAGCGAGCTTCTTTTGGTCTTCTTGCTGCTCACGCCGCCGTAGTGGTATACCTCGGACTCTGGGAAATACATGACCTTGTAACCCGCGGCTTTTACCCTTAAGCAGTAATCCAGGTCATCGTGGTAGAAGAACAAGTTCTCGTCCAGAAGACCCACTTTAGGGATAATTGACATCCGGATGAACATGCACGCGCCGATTATCAATCCAATATCTATGGGGGTCTTTGATCTTAATTTGTAGAAAGCCAGGATGCTGCCGTGCTGCTGTATGGAGCCGTCTATATTCAGAAGTTTAGGCCCGCACACTCCCACATTTTGATTCGCATCCATGAACTTCACGATCTTGCCCAGGGCATCGTGCGTGATATAAGTGTCATCATTTAAAAGAACGCTGTAGCGCCCCTTCGCGATCCTTAAGGCCTTGTTATTTGCTTTATGGAAACCCAGGTTCTTTTCGTTCGCTATAAGTTGAATATCCGGATATTCCACCCTTATCATGTTTTGAGTCCCGTCGCTTGAGTGGTTATCCACAACTATGATCTCATATGAGACAGTTGTAGTATATTTCTTCACTGAATCGATGCATTCTTTCAGCATCTTTTTATTGTTCAGTGTTGTGATGATTATTGTAAGGTCCATACTTAATCAGTAAATCTGTATTTTATGAGAGCCCAGATGTGCTCAAAACCGTCTTTCCAGGTGATCTTTTTCCCCTCATTCCAATTTCTCGCGGTGTATGTGATAGGGATCTCTAGTATTTCTTTTTTGTTCTTCAGCAGCTTGGCGGTTATTTCCGGGCAGAATTCAAACCTCGTTGACCTAAGTTTTATTGATTTTATTACGGGGGTCTTTATCATTTTATAGCATGTGGACATGTCGGTCAATTTCGACCCATAAAGGATGTTCGTTATCCAAGTAAGCAGCTTATTACCGAACAGATGGGCAAAAGTCATTTGTTCCGGACGCCCCATGAACCTTGAACCGTATACTACGTCGGCCTTTCCCGCTTTTATCGGTTCGATCAATTTAAGATAATCATTTGGGTCATATTCCAGATCCGCGTCCTGTACTATGACCACATCTCCGGAAACATATTGAAGCCCTGTCCTGATAGCGGAACCCTTGCCTTTATTTTTATCATGATAAATTATAGTGATATTGTCATTTTTAATTGTCTTTAATAGATTGCGGGTTCCGTCTGTTGAAAGGTCATCCACGATTATTATTTCTTTCTCAAGAGGAACGGCCAAAACCTTATCAAGGAGAGGTTTTAGTGTTTCTATTTCGTTATACACAGGGATTATTACAGATAATTTCATTGATTATTCGTGAACAAAGTGTAATTGGCGCTTTCTTCCAGAGGCCTAATTCTGGACTTTAAAAGGCCTTTCAGTTCTTTGTATGCCTCCTTATTTTCTGTTATACAGTAAACCTTTTTCCCGGACAGGATCAGATCGATCATTTTTTGCTTGTTTTTGATGAAAATGACGCTATGTTTTGAATAGTATATCATAAAATGCGCGTCCGTTCCCCGGTATTGGCACACTGCATCAGAGGATCTTGCCATGCGGTCGATCTTATTGCAGAAATCCCGTATTGGGATCAGTTTTGGGACATAAATGGAAGCAGAGAAGCCCAGGATCAAATATGAACAAATAGAAATACTTATTAATGAAGAAAATGCTGTATTTGATCTCTTTAACAGGCCAAATATTGATCCAGTAAATAGAGATAGGCTGATCACCGATATAAATGGCATGAATAACGGCAGGTAATATTCCCCGATCCTTGAAAAACTGTTATACAAATTGATCGTTGATATTAGAAGTGCAGGTAGGATCACGATCAGATTGAACCAGAAAGAAATTATGGATAATTTTGCAGCAGACTTGTTTTCATTTTTCAATGAATCATATATAAGTTTACCTATAATGATCGATATGGCGGGAAAAGCGGGCAGGATATATCTGGATACCTTGTAATTAAGCGAAAGAGAAAAGAATAGGACAACTGATAATGAGAAAATTACAGGCAGGATGTTCTCTTTTCTTTTATAAGCATAATAAAATGCGGGATAAATAAATCCGGACCAGGGGATCATCAAAACGATAACTTGAAAGAAATATGAATAAAAATCGTATTGGGGAGATATCGGCAAGGATTTTGTTGCTTCACTGCCAATAGAGTCCACGGGCATAATGTATCTGCCAAAATTATAAGAAACCAATACATCTAAAAATCTTTGGCCAAGAACAAGATATTCAGCTATATACCACGGCAGAAGAAGAGCAAAAAATAGAAGTGTTGTTCCCAATATATGTTTAAAGGCAGGCAATTTCACTTTCTTGACGATGAGATAAATAAATATCGTTAGTGCGGGTAACGCGAGGCCGACTGGCCCTTTTGTTAGTATGCCAAGTGCCGTAAATACAGGCATCAAATAAAAATACGATAATTTACCGGACCTTTCATAAAGGTAGAACATGTATACGGCAAGAAGCGTGAACAGGGTCAGGGGAATGTCGAGCAGAGGGGACCTTGCTAGATAAAAAAACTGGGCATTTGTAAGCAATACAAGTGATGAGATGAAAGCGATCTGGCTGTTGAATAATAGTCTGGAAAATTGATATGTGATAATTATGATAGCCAGCGCGAAGATGCTATGCCAGAAAGATATTGCAAAATCATTGATGCCAAAGATCTTGAACGATGCGGCGGTCAGCCACATGAACATGGGGGGCTTGTCGATTATCGTGTTCGGGTCGCCGTAATGCATGGTAAGCCAGTTGCCTGTTTCTACGATGTTCTTTGCTACTTTCGCGTAAAACGCGGAATCACCATCGGTCAGGGGAATGGCATTGATCTTCCAGAAGAAAAGCATAAGCGATAAAATTACAAGTATCAGGATATGATATTTTTCAATTTTTAACAGATTCATCTATTATTTCCTCGATCTCCTTTACTTTGTCCTTGATATTGAAGTATTGTTCAGCTCTTTTTCTTCCAGCAAGCCCAAGTTCGCGCATCTCATTTTTGTTTTTCAGAAGCAAAGTTGTTTCTTTCGCTATAGTGTCCAGGCTGGCGGGTTTAATAAGGATGCCTGTCCCTCCATTCTCCACGATCTCCGGTATGCCCCCGACATTTGTGGCTATTACAGGTTTCCCGCAAGCCATGGCTTCCAGTATCACCCTTCCAAAGGCCTCCGAAATAGAAGGAATAATTATCAGGTCACTTGCCACCATTATGTCAAAAACGTCGTTCCTTGAGCCAATAAATCGCATATTAGGGTCTTTTGTAAGCCCTTTAAGCTTCTTTAGGTATGACGACTGCCCGGGGAGAGTATTGCCTACAATAAGCAGTTTAATAAAAGGAAAAGAGGTTTTTAACTTAGGGAAAGCCTGTATCAGATATTTGATCCCTTTTCTTTCTTCAAGAGTGCCGATAAAACTTATTAAAGGGCCTCGTACAACATTGAATTCCTTAATTATTTTCTGTTTATCTGTCTTTATCGGCTCATCAAGCTCGATCCCGTTATGCACTACGATAACCTTATTTGAAGGGATAAAAGACTTCATCCAGTTGGATATAAGTATTATTTTGTCTGACCAGCGCGTGATCTTTGCTCTTATCACGGTATTATTCAATCCCCGAAGGTCCTCTCTAATATGGGATATAACAGGAATTTTAAGTCTCCTAGCTGCTTTTGCCGCCCAGATCGAGACGGAAGTGTTTATGTATAGAACATCAATCTGTCTCTCTTTTAGTATCTTATAGATCTTCAGTGAGGGAAACATCTTGTGTATGAGCGAGTCTTTGTATAATTGATGTGCTATATGCGCCTGATCAAGCCTTTGCACGATCGCTCCTCCGGAGGGGAGCGCGACAACCGGATGATATTTTTCTTTATCCAGGTATTTTACTAGCAATGAAAGGCTTATGGGAGCGCCGGAAAAGTCCGACAGGTGGGAAACAAAAAGAACGCTTGTCCTGTTTGCCTTGAAACGGCTATGCATTTTCTTAAAAGACGGGTCTTTATATTTCTCCAATCCCTCTTTAATTCCCGAAGCAAGGTTGTAGAACATCAGCATCTTTTTGGGAAGATGTTTCTCAAAAAGCGATATGATCTTGAGCATTGCTAAAGTAAGCCAGTGAACGCTGAGATTTATCTTTACAATGAAGCTCGGGTGTTTTTTATAAAAAAGGACCGACGACCTCCCGACCTGCCTTCTTCTTTTAAGCCTTTCTTCATATGTCCATCCAACGCCGAAAATGTACCCGACGGCATTTGGATTGATCTTGAACTTATAGCCGGCTTCTTTAAGCCTGTATCCCATTTCCGCGTCCTGAAGGCCGTACTCCTTAAAATCTTCATCAAATCCGAACACAGAAAGCAAAGCGTCTTTCTTAACGGATATGTTGTTCGTTATGAATACCCTGAAAGGCTGCTGTTCCCAGCGAGGAGGAGTGTATTTGTTCTCATCAACATATTTCGTCTCTTTTGGGGCGTCCCCGGCTTTCTCAATGAATTCAACCCTTCCTCTAATCACCCCGACATCGTATTTTTCGTGATATTTTATATGTTCCAACACCATGTTCTTGTCGACGATTATGTGATCGTCAATGAAAAGTATGATTTCTCCCTGTGCTGTTTCAAGCCCCATGTTCCTTGCCGCGGACCTTCCGGCATTCTTTTGCCAGACATGCTTTATGGGGTAGGGGACTTTCAAGTCTTCGACCATCTCTTTGGTCCCGTCTGTTGAGCCATCATCAGCTATAATTACTTCAAAATCTTTTGATATTTGGCTGCCCAATGACATCAGTGTGGCCTTTAATGTGTTTTTCCTGTTATATGTCGGGATGATAATGCTAAGTTTCATTCCTCACCCCGCCTCGCTTTGCTCGGCACCCCTCTCCATTTCATGGAGAGGGGAATGAATTTTCCGCCAAAGGCGGAAAAGAAAGGGGTGAGGATTTTATAGACAAGAAATAGTATCCCAACAATCAATAAAACCTGGAGCAAATCATAAACCCATAATAACCAAGCGCTGAATATCCCGTAATGTTTTCTAAAATAATAATTTCTCGCCTTTCTCCATAGGTAAGTCCCTTTTAATATCTGCGGCAGACTGGTCCATTGCTTGAAGCTTTTGCTTAAATGATGGACGATCTCCGCTTCAGGCGTGAAAAATATCTTCCACCCGGCTTTCTTTATCCTGTAACACAGGTCTACTTCATCGAACCAAATAAATATGTTCTCATCGAAATTCCCGACCTTGTCCAGAACGGATCTTTTTATCATTAGAGCAGAACCCATAGGCTGGTCAACCTCTCTCGTGTCATTAAAGTCCCACCATGTCATAAAATGCTTCCCAAAGATCTTTGATTTGGGGAATATTTGGTCAAGGAAAAGGGCGTTATAGAACAGAACTTCAAGCGTTGGGAAGGTTTTGCATGATCTCTGCAGCGTCCCGTCGGTATTAAGAAGCTTGCACCCAAGCGCAGCGCATTCCCCATGCTTTTCCATGAATTTGACCATAGTAAATAAAGCATTATTTTTTATCTCTGAGTCCGGATTAAGAAGCATAATATATTTCCCTTTTGAAACTCTTATTGCCTGATTATTGGCTTTTGTAAATCCCGCATTTATTTTATTCTCTATCAGCGTCACTTGCGGGAATCTTTCCTTCACCATTTTAACGCTACTATCGGACGAATTATTATCAACAACGATAATTTCAAATTCGATATCTTTTGTGTTCTTGTATATAGAATCAAGGCAGGCTTCAAGGAGTTTTTCCACGTTCCAGTTTACTATGCAGATGGATATATCAGGCATTGTTCACCTGTTTAATAGCATTAACGAATTTAACTACAGCAGCATCAAGTGAATATAACTTTTCCGCGTCCTGCCTGGCTTTGCGGCCCATCTCCTCGCGAAGCGCTTTGTTCTCTATAAGCCTTGAAAGCTTTTCTTCCCAGTCTTTTGGAATCTTGGCCAAAAATCCATTAGCTCCTTCATTTATCAGCTTATTGTTTATGCCAACCGGGCTGGCAACACTTGGTATCCCAAGCGCCATGTATTGAAGCAGCTTGTAGCTGCCTTTCCCGCGCGACCATTCATCATCTGTAAGGGGCATTAGGCCAATGTCAAAGCTTGCAAGCTCTTCTAGCTCTGTGCTAAGGCTCCAATCAACAAGCTTGATCTTCGTTTCATCGGTTATAAATCCGCGTGTTCCTATCAGCTTAACTTCAACATTTGGATATTTTCGGCAAAACTTTTCAAGAACCTCTTTAATCTCAAACAGATAATATGTGTTACTAAGGCTACCTATCCAGCCGATAGTGACAACTTTATGCTTCGACTTGTCGGAAGGATGATATCTTTTTGTGTCAATAGGTCCTAGTATGGTAGTTACATTTTTACAATTCTCTTTTGCCACCTTTTCGGTAGAAGACAGCTCAACTATCATATGTTTTGCGGTCTTCATATACTCAATTGCCTGGTTAACTCTTATTGTCTCGCTTTTACCTGCCAGTTCCGCGGAGTGAAGAGTGTAAATAGCATCGTCAATATCGTATACATATTTGATCTTCAGTATCTTTAAAATATATAGAAGCCTCATTAGCGTGATCTTTTGAACAAATACAACATCGTATCTTTTTATATTAAGAAGAGCCCATGTTAGATTTGCGGTCACAACAAAATAGTTGAGCAATTCGCTGAAAATAAAGTTATAAAGCTTTTTAAAAAGAGTATCCGCGGGCTTGATGGGGCGGAGGGCTTTTCCGTTCCATGCCACTATGTCGTATTTTATACCATGATCTTTTAGATAGGGGAGGAACTGGTAAA
>Ga0315277_10005153_pt1 | contig 17289 bp, 14 predicted proteins | sample YL17G05_15_MG_FD_203695 | JGI IMG/M metagenome (GOLD analysis project Ga0315277, IMG submission 203695) | Sediment microbial communities from Yellowstone Lake, YNP, Wyoming, USA - YL17G05_15 | ecosystem: Environmental > Aquatic > Freshwater > Lake > Sediment | place: USA: Wyoming | collected... | reverse complement strand
AGTGGGGCACATATCGGCTGGGGCTTGTGGGCCCTGCAAGCTATGGGCAGCCTGCTAGGTTTTGTGATCTCCGAGGGTGAGTTGTTAGGTCCTTTCTTCCGGCGAAAATCCAGGCTAGGGAGTGGATATCTTCCATCCAGTCAGTCGAAAATTCCCAGGTGGTAGCGCGTGTATTGACGGAGGGCCTGGCGGACTTCAGCCTGCCGCGTCCTTAACTTCCTGCTCGAGGGATTGCGGGAATCTCCAAGTCGTTACGCTGACTCAACGTCCTCTCTTGATGCAGCTGTGAGCAGCTCTGCATGATTCTACACCCAGGACGACGCACTGTGATATAAGCAAGGCCACAGCCCGTGCTGCGCTATGCCTCTAAGAGGAGCCATGCGATATTCGTACAAGCTACTGGCCTTTGCGTTCCTTCTGCCCCTGACATTCGGCATTCGGGTTACTGCCCGACAGAAGGCTTGGAGTGATCCACCTCAACCCCTCACGCAGCGCCCCGCGTGGTTGAAACAGGGCATCGTGATGGTGGGCAGCTGGGAGCCGACCACCTTCATCCTGCGCCGCGGCGGTCAGGAAACCAACGCCCAGGAAATCTGGGACGCCGAGCGAACTGCCGAAAGCGTTAAGCGCCTGAAGGAACTGGGCGTCAATCTGGTCATTCTGAATCTGCACAAGGGCTTCGGATTGAAAGCTGAAGCCGCGGACATTCAGGCGACTCGGGACTTCGTGAAATTGGCTCATCAGTCCGGCATCAGGGTCGGCGGCTACATCGGTTCCACGATGGGATATGAAACGTTTTTTGCCGAAGAACCCGCCGCGCGAGACTGGATACAGGTGGACGAGTTCGGCAGGCCGATCTATTACAACCAGGAGCAGACCTTCCGATATTCGGCATGCAGAAACAACCCGGGCTACAGGGCGTTCGTAGAGAGACTGCTGCGACTCGGGATCGAAGATATCAAGCTGGATTTGATCCACTTCGACCAGATGCAGTGGTGGGCCGAGCCCCTTTCCTGCCGCTGCAAATACTGCAGAGAGCAGTTTGTTGAGTTCCTCCAGGCACGTTATCGGGATCCTCAGGAGGCGCACCTTCGGTTCGGATTTAGCGGCTTGTCCCACCTAGCTCCGCCGCCCTACAACATCGTGGCCGGCCCGGTGAGGTTCGCGGAGCTGAAAAACCCTCTGATGCAGGAATGGGCAATGTTCCGGGCTGCCAGCATCGCTCGCCGGTATGCGGAATACGACGAATTCATCCACAAGCTCAATCCGGAAGTCGCGCTGGAAGGGAATCCGAACCTCAACTTAGCGCTGAACCAAGGCTTCACGAATGGATCGGACTACAGCCAGTTGCTCCAACATGGCGACATCGTCTGGAGTGAAGAACCTAATCATGCTGCCTGGACCGAGGACGGGAGGATGGTATCGAAGGTCCGCTCGTTCAAAGCTGTGCGGATCATGGGCAAATCGCTCTTCGTCTATACGGGCAGCCGTTACGGGGGCCTGACTGCGGCCAGTCCGCCCGAACTCCGCTTAGCGGAAGCCCTGGCATACAACGATGTGAATCTGGGGATGGTAGGAGACCTGATGCCGACCGGGGCGGAACTCACCCCGCCCGCACAGCAGTACATCCGCTTCTTCCATTCCCATGTGAAGGACCTTGTGGACACCGAGAGCATGGCGGATGTCGCCGTGCTGCGTTCGTTTGCCTCGATCGAGTTCAATCCAGGCCGGGCCAATGTGAGCACCGTGCTATTTGAGCAGACGCTGCTTCAGAACAAGGTTCCCTTCGACACCATCTTCGACCGGCACCTGGATCAGCTAAAGCGTTACAAGGTGCTGATCCTCGCCAATCAGGATGCCCTCAGCGATGAGGAACTTGGCGCATCCGTGCCTTCGTCAACGGAGGCGGCGGACTGGTAGCCACGGAAAACACCTCCCTTCTCAATGGGTGGCGATTGCGGCGCCCGAAGTTCGGGCTCGCGGATCTGTTCGGGTTCGACGCACCCTCTCCGGCGCCTGCCCAAAGACTGGTCGGCGAGGGGCGCGTGGCCTATTTGCCGCGCATTGAATGCTCTACCGAGCCGCCCGTGCCAAGCATGAACTACAACTTTCCCAACGAACACTGGAAGTTGCCGAAGAACTATCCCGAACTGATCACGGCCGTGAGGTGGGCGGCGGGCGGGCGACTCACCGTGTCAGTTCAGGCTCCGCTTTCCGTCGCAGCCGAGCTGGTAGAACAGAGGAGTTCCGGAAACTGGATCCTGCACCTGGTGAACTTTGATTTCACCAGGCCGGTTGGCAACGTTGCCGTGAATTTGCGCCTGCCGAAAGGACGGGCGCTGAGCGAGGCGGTGGTGGAGACCCCTGACAGTTCTGCAATTCAGGTGCTCAAGGCCGCAAGCACAGAGGGTGTGGTTTCCTTTCGGGTGCCCGAACTGAAAGTATACAGTTTGGTGCGACTGACCTTCACCTTGCCACGATCGTAAACTCTGGCCGCGTCGAACCGAAACACCAGATCCGTTCAATCGGCGCAGAGGAAAAACAAGCCACGTATTAGATCGAGATCCGCGCCGAGGTGTCCACCCGTCTGCCCTCCTCGTCGCCCGCACCTCCTTCATTCCCAAACTCTATGCTTTCCTCACTCAGCGCTCTTTGATCTGCCCTTGGGGGCCTGTCCTGATCTTTCCCGATTTCAGGTCCAACGACCTGTGATGGCCACGACGGCCAATTTATCACAGAACCAGCTGAAAAAACTGTGATCCTCTAAACTTCCGGCCTTCGGCACGATCTGACAGCGCCGCCAGCTCCGGGCCATGAGTCCAAGTCCCGTTCGGGTCAATGACCCCGCACACTTATCCTCCGCGAGCGTTGTGCATACGGTGTGATGGAATTATTGAAGTGAACTCCTGGCGCTTACGCCGTCTCGGGACCGATGTCGCCATCAAGGTTCCCGAGCCCTCTTGAGGCCGGGATGATCCAGACGCAAGCGGTACATCACCTGGTTGTAGTTATAGCGCGGCGTCTTGACCTTGGCGCCGGAAAACGAATCGGTGTAGGTACCTTCGAAGTAGATGATGCGGCCGCCATCCTGATTAAAGAACGGGTGCGTGGCGACGTTGTAGAAGGTGTAGTGGTCGTGCCAGACAATCTTGACGGCCGGCGAATACGGCCCCTCCGGCGCCTTCGCCTCAGCGTAGAAGACGTCGCCTCCGATGTCGAGCAGCAACAAGAATCGCTGCCGGTATGCGTTCCAGACGACCGAGGCCGGGCGGTTCCGGTTGGCGGGCAGGTTCGCAGGCAAGCGGACCTCGCGCTTCTCCCATCGCGTCGGGTCGCGCACCGAGTCCCACTGGTTCGGCACGCGCAAGAACGGGTAGAGGTACCAGTAGCCGTCGTGCAGGAAGGGATGCGAGGAGGTGTGGTCGCGCGTGCAAGGCAGTTCGGAGAAGGGCTCGAATACTTCCTTGCGGTCATCGAAAAGCGCCAGTCCGCATTCGTCCGGAAACTTCAGGCCGTCCTGCCGGGTGTAGGTGGCCAGCAGCCGTTCGGCGCCGCCCGGGTCGGTGACTGTAAACAGGCCCTCAATCCAGACAAGGCCCTTGCGCGGCAGCGGCAGCATCGCTTTCACTCGGCCATTGGCCGTGAAGTAGCGGTAGCGCACGCCAATCGAAGGGTCATCCTTGGGATCGCTGGTAGCCGCGGTCACCTGTCCGTTGAAGAACGACGGGCCGATAGTGTCGCCCCAAATCCAGAAAATCCGGCCACGATAAAGAGCAGCGGAAACCGTGTCCTGGCCCATCACCTGCGCCTCAGGAAAGGAATCTTGCAGCGGGATGGGCAGGCCTGCCGAAAGGCTATCGCGGTAGATACCCTCGCCCGTCAATCGGTAAAGCCGTTCGGCCAGGATGTCGCGATCGACCTGGAGCGTTTTGGTTTGCCCGGGCTCCACGCGGAGCATTATGTTCGGATCCGAGATCGTCTTTCCTGTGAGGTGATACCCGGGGCCGGTCACCTCCGCGTACACCTGCCGGCCAACCAGTGAGGGCTCGTCCATGGCGATGATGCCGGCGCTGTCGGTCCAATAGACCACTTCGTTAGGCAGCTTGAACGAGATCAGCGGCACGCCGCGCCCGGTCTCCGAGTCGACGACGCGAACCACGAAGTAGCGCGGCTGCCCGGCCGCAAACAGCAGAAGGGTGGAAAGCATAAATCGCTCGGGACCTTCTGGGATAAACGAAAAACCGGAGAACAGGAGCAGAATTCGCCCGGCGATCGGAACGTGAAACCGGCTTGCGAGCAGAAAGGCAGAAATAAAGAGCGCACCGCGTTCGAGGTCGAAAAACCACCCCAAAGCATGCACACTGTGGGTAAACTTGAGAAGCGCTGCGGTTCCCAGAAAGTGGACAATGAGATACGTCCACAAAATCCTTTTCAGGCAAGTGTACCCTGATTGAAAGATGTGCTTAGCCCTCTCCGACTCCGCAGGTACGATGTAGTCTTCCAATTGCCGCAGAAAGGCTCCGTAACCCATGCTTCCTGACCACAGGGCGGCGAGGCTGAGCCGTCGAGTATCAGCCTCCGAGCTGGTTCAAAAAGCCAAGCAATTCGACGATGGACTGTACGCGGCTGTCGATTTGGCCGCACAGCAAGGTATAGGGAAATTCGCCGGAAGCCGCCCACCTTGCGATGAGCGATTCGTATCGCAAACAGCTGTTGGAGCTTTTCAAGGGCGCATTGGCGCTCACCCGAGAAACGCACATCAAACAGCTGGAGATCCCCATGGTGGGAGCGGCGGCCATGCCTGAGATCACCCTGCGGCCAAAGCTCAGCGCGGAGCCGATCGCCACTTATCATCAGCGCCGGGCCGAGTCTTATAAGTTCGTCCGCCAGGTATTAGAAAACGCATTCGGAGCCGAAGCCTTGAGAAAGATGCGGCGGCTATCTCCTGTAGGCCCAGTGAATATACCTCTCGACCAGGAAGTGCGGCAAATGGAGGCAATCTTTCGCGGCGCCTATTGGACCGTCAGCCGGGAACTGGGGCTGAACCTACCCGCTGCGGCAGATACCAAGGCACTTGAAGAATGGCTGCGGGGCATGGAAGCAGACCCGGACCTGCGCCAAGATTCCCGAATGATGGTTCCGGTCTTCTATGACGTGGCCCGCAAGAAAATCAAGGTCTGGGCATTTCTTGGGTGGACTAGCCGGCCCCTACAGATCTCGTTTGATAAAACGCCATCCGTTCAGGTGCTCGATGCTTCCACACGGCAGGCGGGGACGACAAGACCTTCGATCGCTTTTAGATCTGCCCATCTTGCACTGCCGTATCCTGTGACCGCCGAAGTGTATGTGCGCCGGCTGCTCAACCGTGATGAGTTCCGGCGCTTGTGCGACACTCGCAAAACGCGCACTGCGATCATTCAGAGCCTACAGTGAGGAGCGGATAGTCGGATCGCGCAGTTTCGCAAGTTAGGATCTGTCACAGAATAACAGGCCCTTAGCTATTGCTTCACCTGGCCACGGAGTTGCCTCAGTAAGGCGCGCTGCTTTTCTGCATCCGGCGCATTCGGAACCGCAGCAAGATAGACTTCCAGTTCAGCAATGGCCTCGTGTGGCCGGTTCTCCCTGATCCACAAATTGGCCAGATGGACATGGCCCCTGACAGCACCTTTTGGATCTATCGAGAGAGCTTTCTCCAGTGCCGCCCTGGCGACATCATGCCGGTTGAGTTGGCTGTGGCAAATTCCCAGGAGCAGATGGTTAATTGCACTGCGCGGAGATGCTGCAATTGCCCGCTCAAAATAGTCTATCGCGCCCTCATAGTTATCCTGCTGAAACCTGCAGATCCCTAATCCCCTCAACGCAGGTTCACAGCCACTGTCCAACTCGAGCGCGTGCAAGAAGTCCGCTGCGGCTTCCTCGACCTGCATTGTGGCGATGCGCAGGTGACCCCGCTCGGCGTAGGCTTGAATATAAGCCGGAAAAATGTCAATCGAGCGGCTGTAGCTGTCCAATGCTTTCTCCTGCTGGTTCTTCGATCGATATTTCTGAGCTTGTTCAAATGCCTTCCGCGCAGGCTTGGGGACGCGTTGAGCAGCCGCTGTTACCGTGACGACAGTCGATCTTTCACAGTTGCTCGGTTGGATTTTCACTCCTGTCCTCAGATAGACGTTGATGAGCAATCGGGACGGCGTGCTGCGGCTCGTTTCGAATTCCACCGGGTCACTAAACTGATCGGGGTCGGAACGGTTCAGAGCGGTGAGCCAATAGCGCCCGCGAGGAACGTTGGAGATCTCGTAGCGCCCAAGGTCATCGGTAAATACCTGCAAGGAAGGGCTCAACTCGCAGCTGAGCTGCACTACGACTTTTGCAGCGGGTGAGCCGTCGGGTAATCGGACAGTGCCGTAAATCGTGGCGTTGACCGGCGTGGTTTGAGAAAGCGCCGGGGGAGCAATCAGGAGGCAACAAGCGAGGGCCAGAAAGCACATAGCAATCCAAGGCTGATAACTATTAGCATGGACCCTTTTCCACGCGAGAGTCAACCGAGCCGGTTTTTTCAATTGGCCCGCCGTTAGAGAGTCAGCCGGCACCGCAGAGCGGGTCGCTTGAGGAGGTCTCCCGAAGGGAGCCCTTGGGTTTGGCAAAGCATCAGACGCAGCCACGAATTGCACAGATTAGACGAATCTCTATTGGTAGGTCGAAAGTTCGTGCAATTCGTAGCTGCGTTTGATTCGTGTAGGCGGTGCATTCCGTGATCGGCCTGGGATCGCAGCGGTAGAGGCGCCGGGCTTCGTCGAAGGCTAGACTTCCACGAGATAACTTTCGTATTCAGCCTTTGTAATTCTCTTGACCAGAGGGTCGGCCTTCCCCGGAATGCGCCAGGCACTCTCTACAGTGTAGCCGCCTGGATCGAGAGCGGTCCCCGTTATCCGCCCATCCATTCCCTTGGTGAGCCCTGCAAATGGCATAAGAACCCTGACGCGTCGGCCAACCTTGTCATTCGCTTCCTGATATTTAAATCTTTCCAGGTTCAAATCGGGGATGTCGTCTCGAGTGGGTCTGGCAGCCTTCGGCTTCGGTATTTCAATCTTGGGAACTGCACCGACCTGCTGAAGAATCGCTAGCGCATCGAAACTGGCCCAGATTTCTTGGATCTTCCCGTCCACAATCCTACTGATGTCAGTCCCACTGACGGCTATCCGGACACCCGACGGAGCGGTCCCTACGAACTCACTCATATGAGTGCCCAAGATCTTGTAGCGGGTGGCTACCCTGTCTCCCTCAGCAATCTGGTCTTCCACAATCTCCCTGAGATCGGGAAATGCCTTGATGAGCGCGGCAATCAGTTGTTTGAAACCTTCGGCTCCGCCGACTTCCCCTGAGAAGGCCGGTCCGTGATATATAAGATCCGGAGCCAAGATTCCATCCAGGAGAGCCAAGTTTCCCTGGCTGATCGCCTCCTCGTAAAACCTGCGCGTGATGGTCTTTTTTTCGTCCGACATGGGGTACCTCTCCTCGGGATATTATTACCGAAAAAACTCTCGGTGTTACCCTGAAAATGCAATTTATCGACAACCCGCCTGTCATCAAGAAAACCTGAGATTCAGACAGTAGCGAGTGCCCGGATTGCGGGAGAGGCCCGAAGGGCCGCCAGTAAATAGGCCCGGCCGTCAGGCCGGGATGCGATTATATTTGGCGATCGAGCGCCGAAGGCGCGGTACTGGGACCTATCAGGCGAAATGTGCCGGCCTTCCAGGCCTCATTACCATGTACTTGCCAAACCCCGCGCTCACGCGCGGGTCTATTCTCTCCCGGCCCTTCGGGCCTCTCCTACTAGCTGGGTCATTGCCAGTGTCTGAATCGCACCGTCGGCAGTTAGGGTCTGTCACAGAATAACAGGCCCACTTTGCTGCTGGCCCCCAGGCTCGCTGGCAAGGCGCGAGCGACGAGCATACCCGGGGTGGTATGTAAGGAGCGAGCAACGCAGCCAGCGAGCCTGCGGGCAGCAGCCCTGTTGCCTGGCATGACATGGAACGCTCTTCCAAAGATGCTGCGCCTCAGCGCCTCGAGATAGATGGAGTTTCCTCTCGCATCTGAATTGCTGCGCTTGACATCGCGATCGTAAATCCCGTGGCATCGCTCCAGGGACCGTAGCCTGCGTCGTTCCATGTCTGGATCCACCACTGTGCCGCGCCGGTGACCAGTGGGGTCGTGGGTGTCACCGAGCAGGTACCCGTTCCGGAAGCGCAGCCCGCCTGCGCCGCCGTGTACCATGCCTGGATTTTGCTGTTCGTGCCGCTGTCGTTCACCCAGAGCTGATACCAGGTTGCATTCGTCACGGGGTTCCACGTGTAAGTGGGAGTTGGGATCGACACAGTGCCGCTCGGAGAGATCAGGGTTGCCTTGCCGGGTACTTCCGGAGTTATTGATACCAGAGGATCACCCAGGAGTTGAATGTCATCCAAGTAAACGCCGTCGCGGCTAACCGCTTCATTCGTCAGGAGCAGGAATCCAACCTTCGCTCTGGAGTAGGCGGTCAGAGGATAAAAGTAATTGACCCAGCTTCCGGTAGTACCTGTCAAAGAACCGAGAAACTCCCAATTTGTACCGTCATCGCCGGAGCCATAGATGTTGAAATAGTCTCGATACTGTTCCAGATCCAGGTTTGCCTTGAAATTCAGCACGCAGGAGTCGAAAGATCCAACCGAGGTCGAGTTGTTTTGGATGAGCGGGCTCTGACGGTTGTTGGCGTATCCTCCGCCCGGACTGTCACTGTAAGCATGACTAGGGCTGAAGCCCTTTTCATTTGTAATTGCCCAAGGAGCAAGTCCCGTAAACTGTGTTGCCCCCTCGGTGTTATCGAGAAATATCGTATTAAGCTGGATGAACTGAATGTCATCCAGCCAGACCCCATCGCGGGCGGTGCCTCCATAGCTGACAAGCTGGAAGCGCACTTTGAAATTCATGTTGAAATAATCGTTGATATAGAAAATATACTCTGACCAATCCAGGGTGCCCGTCAAATAACCCGTATACGCCCAGGACGAGCCGCCATTTACGGAGACCTCCACGTACTGATATGCGTTATACAGATCAAGATCCGTTTTGGCCCAGAAACGGAACGCCATGGGTTTAGTGACGAGAACAGAGTCGATCATGGTCAGACTAGAGTCAAAATATCCACTCGGATAATTACTGCCTGGACTATCGCTGTAAGACTTTCTGCCGCTGTGGGAGTTCTCTGCCGTGACCGCCCATGTAGTACCGGTTTGCCCACTGAATCTTGATGTGGATTCGACATCATCGAAGAAATACGCGGATTGGGTGCGAACTCTGGGATCACGCTGCAGACTTTCGATTGCTCGCTCTACTGTAAAACCGGCAGCGATGCCTTGTCCGGATATGTTGACTCTTTCGAAATAGGGACTCACCGGAATTGGGTCAAGGAAGAGATGAGGGGAAGCCGCTTCAACGCTTACCCTCAACATCAACACGACAAAACGGAGCCAACAAGATACCTGCGGCGAGGTACCTGGTCATTCATCCTATTCGACTGATTCGTGGGGAGATTCAGCAAAAAAACCGGTCAAAAAGAATCGGCACAGATGCTCCGGTTGAGCGACCGTGTTGAGGAAAAACCTGCGACGTCCCACCCGTTAACCATGTTTCCATCGTGAAAACCGATTAACGGGCGGGACGTCCCTGGCTTTTCGTGAGTATTGTGTAGCACAGATGCTGGAGTTCGTGCTACATTGAAGGTATGAAAACATACATTCATGCTCGTCTCACCGCGAAGGATCGAGCGATTCTCGAAGATCTGAGGAAATCGACGGGCTGCTCAGAATCGGAACTCGTTCGACGCGGTCTCCGGCTGGCGCTCAAGGAACTGGGCCGGAAGCAGAGCGCGCTCGAGCTTGCCGGGAGCAGCGTGGGCAAGTTCAGAAAGGGTCCGCGAGATCTGGCAACTAACCGGAAGCATTTGGAAGGCTTCGGAAAATGAATCCTGCCGGAATCCTGCTGGATACAGGTCCTCTGGTCGCGCTGCTATCGAAGGACGACGCCGAACATGCTCGCGCCGAGCAGCTGTTTGCCGAATGCCTGCCCCCTTTTCGCTGCTGCGAAGCCGTAGTCGCCGAGGCATGCTACCTGTTCCGAAAGGTTCACGACGCGGGTCCGGCCGAAGTGATCGCGCTCGGACGGAAGGGAGTCTACGAGATTTCAATGACGCTCCAAGACAGTTGGACGGACGTCGAAGCACTCTTGCGCAAGTATGCGAATCGGCCGACCTCCCTCGCAGATGCATGCCTGATCCGGTGCGCAGAGATCTACCAGGAAGCACGAATCCTAACTTTCGACTCCGACTTCGCTGTCTACCGATGGGCGCGGACCAAGAGGTTCCAGCTTCTATAGATCTGCTGTCTGTATGCAACGACATAAATTCATGCATGCCGGCGTGCATATGTTGTCATTCAGGCCCGAAGGGCCGGCAGTGAGTAGGCCCGGCCGTCAGGCCGGGATAAGGGTTCCGGAGAGATATAGCGCCGAAGGCGCGGCACCGTTGATGTCTCAAGTGCCGCGCCTTCGGCGCTCAACCTGACAACATTCGTTACCGCGGCCTGACGGCCGCAGCTATTCACTAACGGCCCTTCGGGCCTCATCCAGTCTTTATGCGCATTCATTTATGACGGCCCATATATTCGTGCAGGAAGGCCGGTTCGCGGTGGAAATGCCGGTCATCCGGCATCCCCCGTTCAGATCCCTGCGGGTGCTGCTGACGGATATTATGTGCCGCGCTACATGATGCAGAGAAGTCGTTTTGGAGTCTCGCGACAGGAAATAAAGGCCGGGGACGTCCCACCCGTTAACCGTGTTTCCATTGTGAAAACTGGGGAACGGGTGGGACGTCCCTGGGTTTTCATGAGAAGGAGAGTCCAATGGAGCTTTTGGACGTTAACCGAAGCATTGTCGTGGTCATCGATCTGCAGGGCAAGCTGATGGAGCTAATCGAGCGGCCGGCGCTGGTAGTCGCAGCGACGATCAGGCTTCTAAAGCTCTCGGCTCTCTTTGAGGTCCCGGTGATCATGACGGAGCAATACCCGCAGGGACTGGGCGGCACTCATCCCGATGTGCGCGCCGCGTTCGATGGCCTTGCGACGCCGCGGCGTTTCCTGGAAAAGACGAGTTTTGGTTGTTGCGGAGATCCCAACTTCGAGAGGCTGATCAGAGAGGTGCGTCCGGATCTCAAACCCTCTCGCCGTCAGATTGTCGTGGCCGGCATCGAAGCCCATGTCTGCGTGATGCAAACCGTGCTCCAGCTTCTCAAACAAGGCAACCAGGTTTATCTCTGTTGGGAGTGCGTCAGCGGGCGTGGTGCGGAATATCGGCGCCACGCGCTCGATCGCATGACGCAGGCGGGTGCTGTGCTCACAAATCACGAGTCGGTGGGCTTCGAGTGGGCCAGAGACAAAGGCCACCCCCAGTTCAAAGCCATGAGCGCCCTGTTCAAAGAGGGTCAGCTCACAGGGTGAATGCTCATGAGACTGTCGCGTCATTCCCGTGCCAAAGCAGGGTTTTTGAGCGCGAGCGGCGCTCTGTTGGATATGGGAACGACGCGGCAACCTCGCAGATATGCCGCTCGCCTACCGAGAGAGGCCCAGGCAATCCCCAACCGTTTTTTCTACCTTGATTTTCTTCAAATGCTCCGGTCCTAGGTAAAATGATACGTTGCCGCAGGCTGAACAGATCATGGCTTCCAGAGGATAACCCCAGAGAGTCCGGGCATTGTAAGGAATGATTCGAAACCCCCACCAGGAGGCCGAAGCTCGAATCGCGCCCCTAACCAATTTCGTGGATTGACACGCCGAGCAACTCCGAATCGCGTGGTTCATTCTATCCTCCCTTTCTCGCCAAACTTGACGGATGCGGCTTCCAATCCGGCCGATCTCAAACCCACGGCATGGTTAACCGGGCAGACCGATCCGGTGGAGCAATTCGGCGAACCTTGTGTCTGAGCGGATCGCATCGAGCCTCGGATCCACTTTGAGAAACACCATGTAGCTGGAGCGCTGGTCTGCTGCCTTCTTCAGCCACTCGATGCCGCGCTCGCTGTCGCCCATTCCAATATAGACGATGGCCTGAGATTCGGCCGAGACATATCGGCTCCGCGATAATTCAGTCAGTCGGCCGATCATGTCGAGCGCCTTCCGGGTCTCGCCGGAGGCAGCGTAGGCATGTCCAATTCCCGAGAGAACTGCAGGTGTGTCGCTTAGGCTCTGCGCTCTCTGAAGCTCGGCGATCGCTTCCGTGTATTGTCCCCTGCATACATAGACATAGCCGAGGATTAGTCTTGCAGGATAAAAGTTGGGCGCAAGCTCGATGGTCTTGTTAAACTGCGCGACCGCATCGTCGAAGCGCCGTGCAAAATAGAAAATCCAGCCCAACGTGGCGTTGATGATGAGTGAGAGCGGATCGAGTTCCAGTGCCCGTTTGCTCCCGATGATAGCATCGTCGATCCTGCCCATTACGCTGAGCAGAACGCTATACCACTGATGAGCCGTCGCATAATTGGGACTCAGCTGAAGTGCCCGTTTGTACTCACTCTCTGCGGAGGGAAGATCCCAGTCATAAAGCAGTTCCACCATGGCCATCGAGGCATGAGCCTCAGCCAGGGAGTCATCGAGCTCGACAGCCCGGGTTGCGGCTGCCTTAGCCTTGGGCATCACGTCCGCAGGCGCGAAAGCCGCGAGGTAGAACCACGACAGCAGCGCATAGGAATCCGCCAATCCGGCGTAGGCGAGCGCGTAGTTCGGATCGACGCTGATGGCTTGCTTGAAGTAGTCAATTCCCTCTTTCAACGCATCGGCGGACCTCTTGTTCCAGTGGAAACGACCCCTCAGATAGAGCTGGTAGGCGTCGGGATTCTGGGTGAACCTTTTCACCAACTTCTTTTTCTCGTCGCCGCTCAGCTTCAGTCGCAGCTTGTCCGAGATTTCCGCCGGCGACTGGTGGAAACGGTGATCCCTTGCTTGGCCGAAGGTTCCTCGGCCGGGCGCGCGGCCACGGCATTGGATCCCGAGAGCAGGCCGACGCCGGAGACAACGGTCATGACTCCTCCGGTCCGCTGGATCTCCGCATCGATTTCGAGCCGCTGCTTCAGGCCTTTCAAATCGATAACGAAGTCCCGAGCCGTTTGGTAGCGCTCTTCGCGATCTTTGGCGAGCGTTTTAATCAGGATCCGCTCGAGCTCCGCGGGAGTGTCCGGCGAGAAGCGCGCCAACGGCGGAGGATCTCGATGAAGGATGGTTGCTATTGTATCCGTTGACGTCGGTCCCTCGAACGGAACCCGGCCTGTGACCATTTCGTAGAGCACCACGCCGAGGCTGAAAAGGTCGCTCCTGGCATCGAGTGCGAGCCCTCGCGCCTGTTCCGGCGACATATATTTGACAGTGCCCATCACGATTCCCGGCGTCGTGTCGAGGCTTGCAATGGTGGCGCTTTCGGTGGTGCTCCCCGACATCCCTGGGGTAGGTTTGGCAAGGCCAAAATCCAGAATCTTTGCGTAACCATCCCGCCGGAGCATGATGTTTTCCGGCTTGATGTCCCGATGCATGATCCCAGCTTCGTGCGCCGCCACAAGCCCGTTCGCGACCTGAATGGCGACGTCGAACACCAGGCTAAGCTCCAGCTTTCCGCTCGACAGCCGGTTACGCAGAGTTTCCCCCTGGATGAACTCCGTCGCGATATAGTGACCGGATTCGCCGACGCCGATTTCATAAACCGTGAGGATGTTCGGATGGTTCAGTGCGGACGCCGCACGAGCTTCCTGCTGAAAACGGGCCAATCGCTCCTTGTCCTGGGAAAAGGCAGCTGGCAGGACCTTCAGGGCAACTTTGCGCCCCAGCCGTGTATCCTCGGCAAGAAAGACTTCACCCATGCCGCCTGCGCCGAGTTTCTCCAGGACACGGTAGTGGTTGATGCGTTTCGGTGCGCTTTCTTCCATTCGCCTCTCCCGAAAAAATACATGACGACCATACCACAGAGACCTGGCGCGGCCTAGCGGCCGCAACCGAAACTGTGGCGTACAATCAGTCTCGAGAGACTCTTGAATGTGGTCTCAAGCCGGCAGCACGCAGCTGGCGGCAGGCAGAATCTAAACTAGAGGTTGTTTCTTTCCGGGCTACAACTGCCTGCTGCCTACTGCCTGCTTCTCTCCAATTATAATTCCTAAAGGCGGCCAGAATCGTTCCCTGTAAGCGAAGGAATAGCGGCTTAGTAGCGCAGAGAGTGAATCTGCGCGATCTCTGCGTCTCCGTGGTGGACCACGATGTCCCTCTCATATAGAATTCTGCACGGTCTCAAAGGAAAGGAAGTGGTAATTCTACGAAATTCGTATTTTTTGTTATCCTGGAGGTCACAATGCACGTTGCCCCTCTAAAGCCGCTGCCGGTCTGCCTTATGTTGGGCCTCGTGGCGGGCCTGATCCTCTCCTTCGTCGTGGGACAGGAGAAGAAGATCAATGTCATCGCCTTCGGAGCGCATCCCGACGACTGCGACATCGGTGCAGGAGGAGTCGCTGCCAAATATGCCGCGCAGGGCCACAAGGTGCGGTTCGTGTCCGTCACCAACGGCGATGCTGGGCATCAGAGCCAGGGTGGCGGCGCGCTGGCTGCGCGCAGGCGAGCGGAGGCCAAAGAGGCAGGCAGGCGTATCGGCATCGAATACATCACCCTCGACAACCATGACGGAGAGCTGCTGCCTACACTCCAAGTCCGGGAGCAGATCATCCGGCAGATGCGGCTATGGAACGTAGATATTGTCATTGCGCCGCGGCCCAACGATTACCATCCCGACCACCGTTACACCGGAATCCTGGTTCAGGACGCTGCGTACATGGTGACGGTCCCTAACACATGCCCCGACACCCCGGCGCTGAGGAAGAATCCCGTCTTCGTGTACTTCCAGGATCAATTCCAGAAACCCACTCCTTTCTCGCCAGTTGTGGCGGTAGCCATCGATGACGTTGTCGAAAAGAAGTATGACATGCTCGACGCTCACGTCTCCCAGATGTACGAGTGGCTCCCCTGGCACGACGGTTATCTGGACCAGGTGCCCAAGGATCCCAAGGCGAGAAGAGACTGGCTCAGGAAACAGCGATGGAATGGTGACATAACTCCCGCAGTTCGAGAGACTCTAGTTAAATGGTACGGGCCTGAGCGCGCAAAAGAGATCAGGTTCGCTGAAGCCTTCGAGATCTGCGAATACGGCTATCAGCCGAGCCGGGCCGAACTGCGCAAGCTGTTCCCGTTTTTCCCTTAGCCACCTAAATAAGAAAGGCCACGAATTGCACGAAAAAGCGCTATTTGATTCGTGGTATTCGTGGCTGTCTTCTTTTGTGCAATCCGTGGCTGTTATCTTACGCCGGCTTGTAGGAAATAACAGCGCGCATGTATTGGGCGCGCTCGAAGGCCGTGGGATCCGAGCAGTACTTCTGGCTCATGCTTCCCTGCATCTGACGCACGGACTGGTAGTCGTGCTCCTCCATCCACTCGCACATTTCCGTCTCAATCTCGCGAATGGACTCAATCCCCTTTCGGAACAGGATGGAGCAGAGCATCGTCACATCCGCGCCGGCCATCAGCATCTTGAGGACATCATGGGCGCTGTGAATTCCGCTTGTACCGGCCAGATCCGCTTTGATGCGGTCATATAGGATGGCGATCCAGCGGAGGGGCAGTCTCATGGCCTGAGGCGTGCTCAGGTTGACATTGGGACGGACCTCCAGCGTTTCGAGATCCATATCCGGCTGATAGAAACGGTTGAAAAGCACCAGCCCGTTGACTCCGGTCTGATCCAGCTTCTTCGCCATGTTCGCCATGTTGCTGAAGAAGGGGCTCAGCTTCACGGCAAGCGGGAGGCTGACCACGGATTTGACCGCTTTGACGATGTCGAGATAAACCTGCTCGATCTCGACAGCGCCGCGATCCGTGTCGGTCGGAATGTAGTAGACATTCAGTTCAAGCGCGTCTGCGCCGGCCTGCTGCATCTTCTTGGCGTAGTCGATCCAGCCGCCGATCGACGTTCCGTTGAGGCTGGCAATGATCGGAATGCGCACTGCATCCTTGGCCTTCCGGATGTGGTTGAGGTATTCGTCCGGTCCAGCGGGGAACTCCTCAGGTTCCGGGAGGAACGTTAGCGCCTCGGCGAAGCTTTCCGTTCCATACATCAGGTGGTACTGCAGCGAATCCTGCTCGCGCGTCAGTTGCTCCTCGAAGAGCGAATAAAGCACGACGGCGGCCGCGCCGGCGTCTTCCATGCGCTTGATATTGTCGACGTCGTCGGACAGCGGCGACGCGGAGGGCACCAGGGGCGTGCGAAGATTCATTCCAAGGTATCTGGTGGTTAAATCCATTATGATTTCTCCCTTTCAGTCAATTAGGCCAAGATTTATTCCGGAATATCCCTTTCATTCTCCCATTTGATACGGCAGAAAATCAGCCGTGTCCAGCCTCTTTCCAATTTAAAACGTCTCGGAAATCACACGACTAATTGAGAAAAAACGGGATTTCGTCACGATTTTTCAATTTGTTCCAGGGGCCAAGGGACAAAGGAGCAAAGGGATAGAGGGTTCCATAAACCTGTATCGATCATAATAATCTCGACGATTCAACCCTGTTGGGCGCGGTCTGCGTTCCCGCCGGAATAAACTCAACGGTGGGTTATCAAGACCCTGGAATGGGGTAGATGCCCCAGCCCATCCAGGTCGATCGGATTCCACACAGCCAGTCTCAAACAATCAGGGGGGCGACCTATAGTCAATCGAATTCAAAGAACTGGGTACTCTGGCCGGAACTCTTGTTATTGCATCAGGTTCGGCCTCGGCAAGAGACTTTGACCCTCAAACATCCTGTCGAGCCGGCTAAACCCCTGTCTTTCAAGGTATTAACCATCATCTCTCCGGCTGCGCGAATCCCAGCGCGCATTGGCATCGGTTCGTCAGTTCGGATATCGACCGGCAACCCGGTTTCGCTCGTTTTCCCGGTGAATGAATACGCAAAAAGTGTGCCGCCGCAACCAGTTCGCGGCTCCCTAGTTTCGTGTAACTCGTGGGGAGTTTGATTCGTGAAAATGGGGGTATGCACATGACTGCAGTAACTGGCGATGTTACAACCCCAACCTGGGCTGAAAGGAATCCTTGGCGATTCTTGGCGTCTTTGAGCCTTTGCGGTGGTTTTTTATAACCCCACCACAAAGACGCAAAGGCGCGAAGATTCGCAAAGGCTCATCTGGCTCAGA
>Ga0315277_10005152_pt1 | contig 17292 bp, 17 predicted proteins | sample YL17G05_15_MG_FD_203695 | JGI IMG/M metagenome (GOLD analysis project Ga0315277, IMG submission 203695) | Sediment microbial communities from Yellowstone Lake, YNP, Wyoming, USA - YL17G05_15 | ecosystem: Environmental > Aquatic > Freshwater > Lake > Sediment | place: USA: Wyoming | collected... | reverse complement strand
TTTCTTCCTTTTCTCGTCTCGCTCTTTCTTAGTTAACGGTTTTTCTTTTTTCGGCATTTATGTTCCCAGAAGGTATGATATGCGTAATAGTGCTTTAATAATTTTCGAAGTCTAGAAGAGGCTCGGCTTACAGGTTTTGGATCTTGGGGCTTCAAGCGCGCGCGCTATGAATAGTTGGTTGGCTCGCGTGTGATAGAGCTTTACTTTTTTTGGGGAAAAGTTATAGCCCAAACCCAAAGAACTCTAGTTCTTTAGATGGTGTCCTGCTATGTCGCAAGCGTGGGCGACAACCTGATATTGTCGTTGATTCAACAGATGTCTCACTTCTTGAGCCGTTATAGCATACAGTTGAAGCGCTGCTTTGCAAGTGTCTTCGAAGTTTTGGTTTCCTTCCCCCAAGGCGATGCTCTGCAACTGCGTCCACTCTGTGCCCATTCTCGTGGAAACAAGGTTCCAAAGCCGATTTTCGGTGTCATAGACGATTCGGCAGTGAACGGCAAGTATTGGAGCCATTTTGATAGCCAAGACTGATCGCACGATTGCTGCGGCACTTCTGCGCCCAAGTTGCAGATTGCCAATTAATCTGTGAACCTCCTCTGCATAGCCTGTGATCTCTTCAGCAACCCATCTGTCCGCTTTCTTGTTCAGGGGTTGCCACCGCCATCTTTTGGCTTCTTGCTTAAGCAGATCTGCAATTCCTTGTGGATCATAAATGATTGCTGCGTTTCGCCATGCTGGGATCATGCCGCCAGCCTCACTAGGATTCTTGAAGGCTTGATGGTGTTGCACAGGGGTCATCCATGATATGGAAACTAGGAATCCTTGATACCTTTCCAGCCTGTAATAAGGTCCTCTGCCTATGGCGTGAATGTCAATATCCGATTCTTTGTAAGCATCTCCTCGCACTCGGCTGCCAAAAAGAACTACTGCTTCTGCTCCATGTTTTACAAGTCTACGAGAAACCGCTCGGCTTACCAGTAACACTTTTCTTTCCATCCGATTGCCTCAATACGAGGTTGACAATCCTAAGATTTAGTTTTTTGCAGAAGTCAAAGACCCAAGCCTCAAGCGCGCGCGCTGAGGAGATTGTGCGTGAAGACTTCATGGCTGAATGTCTTCACTGACAGCTTAGGCTGTCTATGCTGGGTCTTCCGTTGTTGATTTGCGTGTGCGTTTTGCTTTGGCTAGGATTATCGCAAGTGTATTCTACTATGTAACGCGCGCGCCAAAACCCAAAACCCCCAAAACCTGATGAAAAAGCTCGGGCTAAGTGAAAACTCATTTCAAGAAGGGCGCTTGCGTTGTCTGCCGAAAATTCGCATAGCTTCTACGTGTTTGCTGATTCTCGATTTGTTTTTCCGTACGAGAGTGAATATGAAAGCAAGCGTTACCGCAACATAACCATAGAAGAGGCTGATGCTTAGGGAGGGGAACAAGGTCGAAGGAACTGATGCCCAAGGCGCCTGGGCTGCAAGTCCCATTGTCAGAGCAAAGAGCGAGCTGCTCAGCTGAAGTATTAAGACCCCCAGAATAATTCCTTCTGCAATGTATTGGCAAACTGCTAATCTTTGTCTCACTTCGGTCAGGGCTTTTTCAATAATACTCACGATTGAAAACATGCCCGCCGCAGTCAAAAGGATAAGAATCAGGGTTTCAGCTAAGGTTGTCCTAGTAGTGGTTGGGACTGGAATGGTGAAAGTGAAGGTTACGGCAAATACGAAGAGTGATAAACAGACTGAAAGCCGATATTCCAGTCTGTCCGGCTTTATGAAGGGAAGACTACCAACAAGAGCATAGCAGATTCCCAACACCACCATGATCAAGTTGGTCGCAGAAGCTGGTCTAAAGAGAATCATTTTGCAGTTTAAACTTGCATACTCCACTCCCGCCAGTAGTCCCTCTGAAGCCGTCGACAGTTCATAGGTTATGTTGGTAAATTTCGGATACGTTCCTCCTGGTGTTGCAGGGTCGGTTGTCCAGTCAAATTCCCCTACCCGAGAAGCTAGGTTAAACCGTGTGTTAGTCTGGTTGATTATGGAGCTGGCCGAAACGTTCCATTCCCGAACGCGAAGGGGTACCACAAACGTAATGTCTAGCATGTAACTGTCAAATGGATAGAGTTGTGTCGGACCAACAAGTTGAAAGCCGGTTGTCACGTTGCCTGCATAATTGTTAGGTCCCGGGAATCCCATCATCGAAGAGAATAGAGGAATTTGTACCCCACCATATATTGGCCCGATCGAGGCGCCTTCGTACCATTGCTGAAGAAAGGGCGCGCGCGGTAAAAGTGGGTCGGTTAGGTTGTACGGACAGGCGCTAACATAAATCTCAACATAAGCGTCGAATGCGCGTGCGCTCCAGTCTATGCGCGTTAGCCAAACGGAAAACCGGAAAGAAGTGCCTTCTGTTTGCACTTCAGACTTTTCGGTCGACTGAGAAAGGCAGTTTGAAACAAAACCCGAAGAGAACACCGTTATCAGAACGAGGGCAAATACAACAGATAGTGTATACCTCAGACCCATATCACATAATAAACACGTTTAGTGCCTTAAACGTTTTTCAGCGCGCGCTCGCGCGCTCGGCTGAGTGGAACGTTTGGGTTGGCTTAGCCGCGCTAATCTACATATTCGGGGTTTGATTTTGGCTTAGGTTCTCCAAGTTCTCGATCGATAGTCCAGAATACGAAAAGTACTGCCCTCTTTACCTTGGAATACTCATTCATAAAGGCGTTCTTTGTTAACCCATCGTAGTAAATGAGAGTTGAAACTTCCACGTTTTGCAGGGGCATAGAAATCTGGCGAAAACCTACTCCTAAATCCAAAAGTCCGAATCGAAGTTCCCATAATATTCGTAATTGTTCTTTATCGTCCTTGCTTTGTAGTGTATGCTGTCGATCTTCACTGATATTTAATCCAGCTGCGATTACCACTTGATCGGGCTTCGCTATAGGCTGCAGGACCTGAATCTTGATTCCTTGGTTATCCGTTGCTATAATTCTAAACGATGTATTCTTATCTGGTTGGGATTGAATTTTGTAACCGTCTTCCAAAAGCCATTTTTGGAGGCGATCTCCTATCTTGTCACCTTCAGTTGTATTAGACATGTTTGAGCCTTCATCATTTTCCAGATAAATAGTTATCCGCGCACGCTATTCTCTGTAAGCGCGCGCGCTTTCAATGCTACGTTCGACGTTTTCGTTCAGTCTGCGAGCCTTCCCTCACCTGCGCCAAGTATCTTGCCACTTGAAAGAAGGATAGAGGCTGTAATTGATGATTTTTGTCATGTAGATTAATGACGAAGCTTTTTGTTTCATCAATGTTCAAACTTGGGAACTCTCTTATGTCTCTCATGAACTCGGTGTATTCGTTATAGTCCCTGTGAAAGGCGACGGCCACATAGTCAGCGCCGCAGCCCATTCCAGCACTCCCAAGTATCAATGCCGGAGGATTTTCGTTCATCATGTTTCTGGCGCGTTTCTTCATATCATCTATAATTCCCTCTGAAAGTGCCCCCTTCATCTTCGTGAATGTCATAGACATGAGCCCAAAGCCAAGCTTCGAATAGTCAGGTATCATCGTGTACTCTTTGATTACGCCTTCCTTCTCAAGTTTCCTAATCATTCTGCTTACGGTTGGCTGAGAAACTCCAAGTTCTCTGCTCAGTTCCCTGTCGCTTCTTCTGCTGTTCTTCATCAGCTCAGAAATAAGCCTAGCTTCAACGTCTTTCATGGAAACACACAACCATCATATCTTCCTAGTTTGAATCATCGTAAATAAGGCGATCGCTATCTCCGAGTTCTTTGGTTGATCCTTCTCAACCGCGCGTGCGCTGTGTCATCAGCGTTTTTCAAAAGAAACGAGTCTTCGCTATCTAGCAGATATTTGAGAGTTTCATGAAGTTTCTATGTGAACAAGGCTTAAATTTGTCGTATCATTTAATACTCCTAGATGTGCCGTGCGCTTGGTTGTCCTTTCCCCTTTTAATTTGCACGGATAATTCTGTGCACGGCACTTCTCTTGATCACGATTGCGCGCGCTGATTATGTTGGTTCTTTCATTGATGATTTTGTTGATGGTGAAGGTTCGCCTAATTGGTGTGAAGCGTCTAGCGGTAGCTATGGATAGTTGGTTAACGCGCGCTAGGCGCCACATTACGTTTTCCAGAGAATAGCGCACGAAGCGCAAAGTTTTACTATGTTTTATCGAGATTCAGTCTTGAGGTCAAGTGTTGGGACTAAGAGGAGGCGGTGACTGTATGGTTGTGAAGATTATTATGAAGGTGTATGCGAAGGAAGGCATGAGTAAAGATGAGTTCGTCAACCATTGGCTGACCAAGCATGCTCCATTGGCGAAAAGGAAGTTCGGTGATAAACTCAAGAGGTACGTGATCAGTATCGTCATGTCTGCCGATGGCGAGGAGCCTGGATACCAAGGCACATCGGAGCTCTGGTTTGATAACATGGCGACGGTTCAGACAATAATGTCCTCTCCAGCATTTGGACAAGTAATGACAGCCGCGGAGGACTTTGCTAGGAAAGGTACAATGGTGATCCTTGAAGAACACACGATCGTCTAATCTTTCTTTGAGAAATTCTCACACGCACGCGCAGATTTGAACGTGTGTGATTCATGTTTCTCTGCTATTTGGGTTTGAGGTTGGGGGTAAAGTCTTATGACTTATGACTTATGACGCTTCATAAGAAGACCTTAGACAAGCGTGGAATGCAAGAAACGGCACGTTCTTGACTGCAACGCTTGATTTTCTGACATAGAAGTAACTTTCACAAAGCATTTAAAGACGGAACGAAGCATACAAAATTGGTGCTTTCGGGGGAAGGAGGTGAGACAATGAAGTGGAAGATAGAGGTATTCTCTCTAGCAGTCATGTCAATCGTGGTCTTAGCGTCGTTCTTAGGACTAGCATGGGCCGCCAAGCCTGTTGGGGACGCAACGGTAACCTATTCAGTTGGTTGGAACCCTGAGCTAATCTTCACTGGTGGACAAGTCAATGTTCTTATGAACAATACTGGAGGAATAGCGATAGCGAAATTCGTATTAACAGTAGACGGGGGAACAGTTACCCATTTCTACGGACAATATTGGTTGTTGACAGTAGTTGGAAACACTGCAACTTGGCAGGCGGCGTCTCCCAAAGACGTAGTCGGAAAGAACAGCTACAACGTATTCCAATTTGAGTGGACAGGTCTATACATATCAGGCTTCACCGGCACATGGACAGCCTATGACAAGAAAGGAAACCTAGTAGACTCAGGAAGCTTCAGCTGGCACTACCCATAATAGCGCGCGCGCTCATAATCCCGGCCAAGCTCCGGCCTAGCGACTATCCTTTTTCTTTATCCGTGTCTCGTCTGTCTATGTGTCGGTCCGTGGGTGACTGACTGAGTGAGTGACTGCACACACGCGGGCGGGTACGGGCAAGCGGGCGGATCTGAGAGAGAGATAAAACTTTACCCCCAAACCTAAACCCACTTATCACACCTTTCTAATTCCTGCTATACGAGATGGCTAAGGACAAGAATATCTATTGGTGTTGGGTGTGGATGGAAAGACTTTGGCTCGAAATCTGCGAACTATTTTCCTCATTTTTCCTATTTTTCAGACTCTTCTCGCCATTTTTCACTATAGTATTGGAGACTCTGATGGTGCACTAGTTTGGCTTGTCTTCGTTTCCATTGATATTCTGATTGCATCAGCAGCTCATCAGTATCTCAGGACATCAAAAGAAAAAGCTTGGTTGTTTCCATTCCTCTCTGAGAATGCTGTAAAGAGCCCTATCTCGCCATTCTCCTCTTGAGAAGACTGATTTGCGGATTACTCCTTCTTTCTTAAATCCTGCTTTCTGCAAAACCTTCTGAGAAACCATATTTTCAGCAAGGGTATGAGCCTGTATGCGAGTAACGTCTTTCGAAAGAAACAGGTAGTCAACCATTAATTGGGTGGCTTCTACGCCGTAACTTTTGCCTCTTTCGTTTGGAGCCAAGACGCAACTTACTTCTAACAGGTTTCCAATAAGCCAATGAAACATAGTTCCGATTTTGGTTCCATCTTTTCTCTCTATGAAGAACCACTTAGTATCGGGGGACAGATTGTCATACCTCTTCTCCCACTCTGTTCTAGACTGCTGTGGAAGCAAAATGAATTCACCCAGATACTCAGCATTGTTGCTCCATTCCGCCAACAGCGGCAGGTCTTCTTTCTCAACAAGCTTAAGATTGACGCTCTTACCTTCAAGCATCTTGGACACCAGTTCAAATACTCAAGTCGGTTCTCCTATAACTTTTCCGCAATACCAAAAACTGGCTTGAAAAGACCGATAGAATTGTCTTCTATTGTGGTTGTTCTATCTTCTTCATTTCATTATAGAGGTATTCAAAATATGCATAATAGTTCTGATTGTGCTCTTCTTTTCGGATGCCTTTTATCAACGGTTTCATCTTTTCCCAAAAATCAGTGACAGTCATTAGTTGACTAACCAAAGTAACATCTAACAACTTATTTTTGAGCAGAACCCCTACCCGTTCCATGAAGTTGCCAACAATGAAAAAAGACATAGGAATTGGCTCTTTTGAGAAAAATGCTCCATACTTTCTAACAAAATCATCATAATCTTCGAACTCTGCTTCAAAGATGTTCGTACACGCCTCTAGGAAATCCTTCCTTGTACCAAAGTCAGAGAGTCTAATCACAAGGTCCGTTTGTCTAATCCTAGTCTGATGTCTTATCTGCCAAACATAGTAGACTGCCGCTAATGTTATACTTGCAGAAGCAATGGCAATGGAAACAGTCTGTACGTCAATCTCAACCATTTCTAACACCCATGAAGATAGTGTCAATTCGGTTCGGCTATAACTTTTCCGCAAAATCAAACTTCATCAGAAGGACGGTGGAAAACGCGCGCGCGTAATTTTCCTGTACTTTCTTCTTGATTGATCATGGTGTTTGCGGTTTTACCCTGTGTTTCTTCTGTTGGGTTAGTCATCTTTTTGCGTCCTTCTGGCGTATTTCATTGTTGCTTGTCATATTTATCACATGGGCATTCATTTTTAGTCGTTTGGGCGACGAGGAGACAATATGGCTTTGCATCGTTGGACTTTTGGGAGGACTCTGAGCTAGGGGAGAGCGAAGAGAAAGGCTTATGTCTCCGAGGAGAAGCGCTAGAAGACTTCATAACTGAATGGCTTCACTGATAGCTTAGGCGGTCTATGCTGGGTCTTGACGTTTTGCTCAATAGAGATCAGCGTTTTGCTTTTGTCTGTGTTTATTTGTTGCACACGCGGAGAGAGCATATAAAAAAAGGGATATTCGATATTGAGTATGTCTAGAAATCTACATGGTTGCTGCGAGGGTTTTCATTGCCTCTCTTACGGCTTCTTTTCCTTTTTCCCAGGGGACTATCTCCTGTACCTTGAATTCTTCGAAGGGCATGAACATGCTCACGTTCCGTATGACAGTTGTCGCTTCTCCTTCGCCAATTGCGTATCCCGATTTCCCGTCTAGAAACCATCCGAATTCTTTTATTTCGCCCTTTTTCATGAGGTTGTCTATGCCCGCCCACAGTGTTTCCAGGAGCTTCGTCATTTCTTTGATGTCTTTAGGCCACGGCGCTACAGGATTCCTGTCCCATAGTATCAAAAATCTTGCCATTTAAAACCACTTGTTTACCATTATCTGTTCGTAAGCGTATAGCTTTTTGGGTAGTTCAATTCTTAGCGCGCGCGCTCGGGCGGATAGTTATGGTTTCTTCTGGCTCCTCTCCTCAAGGTGCTGGGCTATTACTGACGTAGATAGCACCCTGAGATTTGTTTCGTCTTTCAAGTTGACCAATGGATATCGCAACATACGTGTGCATTATATATAGTGTGTAAGGCGAGGTTAGGGCAGATAACGCGCGCGCTTACCAAACGATTAATAGCTCTAAGCGCTGAGTAGTAAGAAGAAATTGAATGCGAATTAATCGATGGGCGATTCTAATAGTAATAACTGGAATTGCCTTGATAGTTATTCATGGTTTCTGGAGTGATATTTTCAAAGTTGATTATTTCACGGTTATAATTCTGGTGATCATATGTATTCCTTACTTTTCCCAATTTCTCAAAAGAGCAAAAGTTGCTGGTGCTGAGTTTGAGTTCAGAGATGAAATTGAAAGCACTAAGAGATTTGTTGAAGAATCGATAGAGAAATCAAAGTCAAAAAACAAGGGTCAAACGAAACCTTTGCCTTTTGAAACCTTCAATGTGAGCACGGCTAAAGAAGTTATTGATACAGACCATATATTGGCATTAGCTTCTTTGCGAATTGAGATAGAGAAAAAATTAAGATTAGCTGCTAAATTCTTTAAACTGGGCGGTACTAACTATAGGCTTTCCGAAATCATTGATGCCTTACTGTCAAAAGAGATATTATCCTCTGAACAGGTTTCTGCGTTGCGAAAAATAATTGACATGTGCAATAAAGCAGTACACGGAGTTGATGTATCAAAAAGAGAGGCTAAGGACATCATTAATTTAATGGAAGAACTAAATCAGAGCTTCTCAATCGGTTATTCCATAGATTTCACAAAGAATAGAAATTACAAAGAACAAGGTTTGGAATGCGAATGGGAACATTGCATAGAGTTTATGCCACTTGAAAGTGTTAGAACAGAAAAATCTTGTCCTATTTTCGGACATAACTGCCCAGAGGGCTCACACAAGGTTTCTGAATGTGAACCTAGGGCCAAGGAATCGATCGCTAGGACGATAAAGAGTTACGAAGAAAACAAAAGAAAAAAGGAATAAGAGTTATTTCGCTATTTGCGTTTCTTGAATAGTTGTATTCCTTCGATTGTTGTGACGTACTGGAATCCAGCTTCTACGAGTTTGGTTGCTTCTTTGGCTGTTGTTGCTCCTGTGCATGTCCATTCGTCGTCGTTGAAGTTGAGTAGGTGCATGTATCGTTGAGTTGTCGTTAGTTTTGTGTGACCCATTAGAACCATTACGGTGTACGGGTTTCCGATGTCGTTTAATTTCTTTGTGCAGAAGTAGTGTCTGAGGTCGTAGAGTCGGATTGTTTTGATTGTTGGGTCTTTGAGCTTTTCGGCTAGTTTGTTTCGCATTATGCGGTAGTGTTTGCCGTAGTGGTCTGAATCTTCTCCTTTGAACAGTAGGTCGTTTGGAGCTAGGTTTTTCTTTGTTATGTGTTCTTGGAGTTTTAGCGTTAAGCTTTGGGACATTGGTACGGTTCTGGGGTTGCCCCTTTTGGCTGTGGTTGGGTTTACTGTTTTGTGCTCTATGTCTATGTTTTTAGCTTTGAGTCTTGCTACTTCTACGGGTCTTAATCCTGTTTCCATGCTTAGTTGCAGTTTCATTGAGAGAAGGTTTCCAGCGTTTGCGATGAGCATTTGTATTTTTTCTCTGGTTGGTAGTGCGATGTTCTTGGCTTCTTCCCTATACTTCGGCATGTTCCAAGTGATGTTGTAAAATTCGCAGTATTTGTTGTAGGCTATGCAGAGGTTTCGTTTGTATCCGTCGGAGGCTTTGTGTGTTGCTATGAATAGTTTTACTGCCTCTGGTTCTGCTAGGCTTGTGTGCTGGCTCAGGAATGTTAGAGCTTTTCTTGTGAAGTTGATAGTGTAGTCGCTTTTGTTGTCTTTTAGCATTTGGATTAGAACGTTCTGAATCTTTGGATTTTTGTGGTATTCGGGAAAAAAGGGCTGGTGTGTTGGAGGTAACACCGCTTAGAATGGAGATATCTCCTGCATCTTTCCCCTTTTTTCTCTGTTGTGGCGTTAGGGGTTTCTTTACCCTCGGTCTATGTTCGACAAGAATGACCCTCGACAACAAGGATATTTCCTGTCTAAGGATGGCAAGAAGAAAAGGTTTGATTTCACTCTTAGGAAATGCATTTCGGAGAATGGAGGTTACACTAAGAAACAGAGGAGAGCGTTTCAGCGATTGATGAGTGGCTTGACTGTTGGCAAGAGTCGACGGGAGAGACTGAGATTTATGACGCTTACGAGTTCTCCTGAGTCAAAAGGTCGAAAGCTTAACGCTGACTTCAGAGCTTTGAAAATGCGTATTCTTCGCAAGTTTCATTTCAAGATGAAGTATTGGAAGATTCGCACGAATGAGGGTAACGGAGTTCTGCACATAGTTTTCCGAGGAAAGTACATTCCCCAGCGATGGCTTAGTGAGCAGTGGGCTAACATTCACAAGTCGCCTATTGTTGATATCAGATCGTTGTGTGAGACGAGAAAGGGCTTAACTGGAATAGTCTTCTATCTTGTTGGTAATTATCTTTCGAAGCAGAGTTTTGAGCGCATGAGTTGGGGCTACAGTTGGGTCTTTCCGGCGTTCGTAAGTTGCTGGAAACGCCTGATTGAAAAATACGGCTTCAAGCAAGCATTATTCCTGTGGAATCAGTTGCTCTGTAGCACGTTTGTTGTCACTCGTCAGATACGGTTAACCAAGTTCCTGCCTGAGTATAAACATACGAGTGAGAAGAGTCTGCCTTGGGGCGCTCTATTTCGAGTTTCCGTTCTATGAGCACGCCTTATTATGTCTATCAAAGTCATAATATCGTTACTTCCATGTAGTCATTTCGTCTACTAAGCGTGCGCGCCTCTCGACCGAAATCCCTCAAGATGGCTACTTCACAATTCAACACATATCACTTCATAAATTTAAGGGGAAACCAAAAAGAAAGAAATGAGGATTGGTGGCAGCCATGTGTCGGTCGTCAGGATGACAGAATGTTACCTAATCCATGTGCCACTCAGCATTACCCATGGATACCCCATCGTGCCGGTTGCGGTTCCTTTGATGGATCCCTCTTTTCCAACGAAAACGAAAGGAATTGAGAACTGGAATCCGACAATTCGGCCAGAAGCATGCATCTTGTAGCTTTGTCCATACAGGGTTATTTCAGCGTCGAATGTGGCACGGCCATTGCCAGTGGGGTTCTCGCTGTAAAGATCAATATCAATGTCCCCAGTTAATTTCGCGGTTCCGATAATGTTGAGATTCGAGTCGGTGATGGCGCCAGGATACCAGTATGGAGGGCCGCCAGGTCCAGGGATTCCCGTATATTCAATAACCATGCCTCTTATGTGCAAGATGCCATATCCATCAATCCAAGATCGTTCTGGTTCTGAGAGCCCACCCCATAGGATAGCTTCGAAAGCCTCTCTATTTGGCGGCGCAGCTGCAAATGCGGGTGAAAAGAACGTGGTTGAAAGGAATACTATGAACAAAGCAGAAACAGAGGCCATTGCCATCTTTCGGGTTCTTTCTTTCAATCTGTCACCCCCTCAGCGCGACTCACAACGCTAAGTGAAATAGCTGCGCAAGGGGTTATTATCCCTTATAGAAGATTCTTCTATCCTGCGCGCACGTGTAGGTTATGGCAAACGGCCTTGCTCGGATCGTTGGGAGTTTGGCGAGAGCCAAACGACTTCTGGACCGGTCAACGCATGTTCCATTCATTATTCGTAGACGGGGAAGGGGTGCGGGGGAACATTGCGATGCAAGGACGGCCTTCAGGGATGGTTAAGCTGGGTTCCCCCAGATAACGCGTGGATTGGTGTGGTAAGCAGACTGCTACTTCACCTGTCGAAATTCGCTGAGCGATTTTACTCCTTCATCATCCCAGACTCTTTTGAAGAAGTTCACTGCTGATTGTATGACATCGGGATGATTTGACCAGATGCCTGCATCAAACCGTCTGCCGCCTAAACAGTCGCTTTTGATGTCTCCTGAGCCCACAATAACTCCCCAAGGTTGACCATCTCTGCTCAGATAGAAGATTCTGGCGTGTAGCATGGGATGAACCCTCACTTCTGCGCCGCTTTTTTCGACTCGTCTCAGAGCATCCAGATTACCTTGGTCTTGCTTGCTGCCAGTGAGTTCGGGATGGATTATTCTGACTTTTCCCTTCGCCGCTAGAACCTCTTTCAGCTTGTCCAGACTGTCGTGATCGAAGTATCCCATTATGAAAATCTCCACGTCTTTGGTATCGCCATGCAGAATATTGCTCAGAACACCCTCAATTTCCTTTCCAAAGGTTCTATTGCCGGGAGAACTCTCGACGAATTTTGGGCGTCGATAGGTCTCGTCTTCAATAGCTGACTCGAGACGGTCAGCTTTTTGAGATAGTGAATTCAACTGGGACTTGATCATTGAACTGTCCCCACCAATAGTATCGACTTTCTTAAAGATTGGATTATTCTCCAAGTTCTGGTATTCTAGTCTGGCGTTCCTTCTCAGTCTCTCTGCTGTTTGCATGCCAACACTCGTTATTTGGTATTCAAAGAATATACGTGGGTCTGGTCCGGGTCCCTCTTTCTCAGTGTAGGTAACCAACCCGAGATGTTCTAGATCCTTCATCACTACACAAACTTCTTGCTGGTCGAGATTTACGGTACTCGCCAAGTCGTAATCCTCTATCTCTCCAACTTTCATGTCTGGCCTGGACAGGATTTCATATAGGGATAGCAGCACCCGACTAGCGCGCGCGCCAGCTGCTCAAAGAAACTGGCATGAGAATAGGTGAGGCATGGAAACTGGAATGGATCGACGTTGATGCGGAGAACTGTACGATAAAATGCAAGGCTGAGAAACATGGAAACCCCAGAATGTTCAAAGTATCTGCGAAACTGATAGCCATGGTCAACAACTTGCCCAAGAAATCACAGCGGGTCTTCGGAACAGAAAGTCTCAGTGGTTTCAGGTGGAAATTCGACCTAAAGAAAAAAAAGCTTGCAGAGACGTTGCAGAATCCACGCTTGCTCCAGATTAAATTCCACACATTTCGACATTGGAAAGCTACGATGGAATATCACAAAACCAAAGACATTCTGCATGTCAAGCAGTTGTTGGGACACAAAAGAATCGATTCGACCTTGGTGTACACACAACTAGTCACATTCGAAAGCGACGAATACCATGTTAGAATATCGACGAGTCTGAAAGAAGACAAAGAACTGATAGAAGCCGGCTTTGAACCAATGACTGAGAGAGATGGTGTAAAGATCTACAGAAAAAGAAAATAAGGCGGATTAGCGGAAATGGCTGGTGTGTTGGTGGTAACCCGTCTATAGCCTTAGTAATCTCTGACACTGTTGTTTCTTGTGTTAGTGGTTCTGTATCTTCTTGGCTCATTGTCTTCTTTCTCCTAGAATTTTCGGAAGCTGGATTATTGTCCGTAGCTTCCGGCAGTCTATCTCTTCTGTGGTTCTTTTATAGATTGCTTCTCTTCTGATTTTGGTGTGCATGTCGCATTCTTTTCCATTTTTGCACATAGGGTACCCTTCTTATCACATGACTTCATGGGTTTTGTTTTTGGCTGATTGACGAAGGAGCGGCTTTTTCAAGGGGGAGAGAAAAAGAAAAAACTTATGTTTTCGAGCGGTGCGGAGCGAGGAAACAATATGTTTTTTAGCGACTGAGGAGATGTACGAGCGAAGCGAGTGAAAAGGGGGGCGGGGGAAACCTTTAAGGTTTCAGCCCAATGTCGGGGGGTTCCCTTTTCCATTCCAGAGAAGATTTACGTGCCATGCTTCCTTTTTCTTTCTTCTATTTCCCTGAAAAGCTCTCTGTCGGGTCTCAGTTCATTGATGTAAGCGTCAATTTTCTCAAAGAACCTCTCTCGGTATTTCTCACTGCGGCACTTTTCCACAATACTTTTTTCCTTTATTCTGTAAATCAGATTTCCCGCGAAATTCCAGAATTCAGCATCGGTTTCGGGTCTGTCTAACTTCAGGTCATAGTCGACGAGTGTTTTTAGCTCAAACAGGTTTTGGGTTAAAACTCTGCGTATATCTTTGTCTATCGTTTCGTCCAATTGCTTTTCAGGTAGTTTGTCGTAGTATTCTTTTTCGTCGAATGTCATAGATCTGAATCTCTTGGGAAGGGTTTCATCGTCCTCAAGCCATTTTCTTATCTCCTCTTGTGGAGCAGTCAAAAGAGAGTCGATTTCATCTGTGAAGCCATAACTGACGTTTTGGAACCCTTTGCGTCGGCTGATTAGTTTTTGTTTCTTCAAATGATCTAGATGGTCAAGCAGCGATTGTTTTGAAATGTCTGTTCCGAACTTCTTGAGGTATCTATGCAACTCGTTGAACCTTAGCCTCTCGTATGCCCATAAGGTGAGAAAAATCTCCCTGCAAGTATCGTCAAGTCTCTTGTGCTTTTCAATGATTGCATCTATCCTCTGATCTCTTGTCAAATCTCTGCTATTCTTTTCCATCATTACCACGTCTAATACAGGTCAACTAACTGGTAGCCTACTTCCTACCTCATATCTGCTGATTCTTAACGCTTGTTCCGGTCGTTAAACTGTGAGAGTTGAAAAGAAGTCTGGGAGAGCTGCCTTCGCGGTCAAGTCTGTTTGCCCGTTCAATGGTTTAGAATGCGAATATGCTCAATGTTGCGATGCCGTCTTCGAGTTATGGCTGATTCACAACGGAGTTGTTCGGCATGATGCCGACAAGATGAGTTGCTTTCGGGATTTGAGGGGTCGAGCTTGATGCCTCAGAATCTTGATGCTGTTTTGCTTGGTACTGGTGGGCTGTTTGGCTGTTGGGTAGGTTTGGGCAAACGACTCAACGGTCTTGAGGAGTCTGATGCCTGAGAAATTCGAAGCCAAATTTTTGGGCGTCATTGGCTTCGGGAAAGATGAGTCTGTTTGGATTAGTGAGTATGATTCGTGGATTGTTGACGGTGGATTTCGAAGTGATTTTACTCTTGTCGGGCGGGGATCAGTAACTTCTACTCATTGCGGTAGGCACATGGGTTATCAAGTGTGCACGCGTGACCAGTTGCATGAAGGTGTCTACAACGGCAAGGATTACTATTTCAATCAAGTTATGAGTTGCCACAGACCTAGTTGCCAACGTTGTTGGAAGTACGGCTGGGCTGTACGTGAGGCTCGTAGTATAGATTCGCGTTTCTCTACGGCTGAGAAGGTCGTGGGACTTCCATATGCTGACGTTGAGCATTTGTCTGCATCCGTTCCGCCGAAGGATCGTGGTTTGCCATTTGAGGTCTTGCGGAAAAATGCCATTGTAGCTTTGAAGTCACGCGGCGTTATTGGCGGTTGTTTAATCTTTCATGGCCATCGAAAAGATAGGAGCCATCGGGTGTTGGTTTGGTCGCCCCACTTCCATGTGCTCTGTTACATTAGCAGTGGTTATGACCGTTGCAGAAGCTGTGATCGCGAACGCGGGTATTGTCGGGGCTGCGATGGGTTTGAGGGTTTGACGCGAAAGGTCTATGACACGGACGGTTGGATTGTTGAGGTAGCCAAGGATGAGAGGGGTAGACGTGAGAAGCGCAAGAGCGTTTTTGGCACCGGGTGGTATCAACTTGAACACGCTTCTTTGAGGGTCGGTACTGTTCGTTTTCAGATCGTTGCTTGGTTTGGCGTTGTTGGAAATCGCAAGTTGAAAACTGTTCTTAAAAAGATGGAATACAAGTGTCCTCTCTGCGGCAACGAATTGGTGAGAGGGTATCATGTTGGCGGCAAGCGTATTGTTGCGAACAGGGGCGAGCGTGGTTTTCGCAAGGCTTTTCTCATCGACCATGTTGATAGTGCGGGTCGCCGTAATTGCATTCAGGCTGACGAGGGCAGGTCTGACTGGGACGTTGTTTAGCGGTTAGCGCGCAGCGCGCGCGAGTTAGAATGGGTGAACGACAAGAAACAGAAAAAACTATTGCTTAAAATAATTCTGCATAATTAGAACCATTCTGTCTGGTTGTTTTCTGTTCCTATGCCACTCATGAGTCCATTTCCAACCATTAGGTCTAGAACATTTGTCTTTGCAATTCGCGCAATTCTCTCGTTTCACGATTTCCAACAATGAGTCCAATTGCATGCCAAAAACGGCGACCTCTTTCTTTTCGCAATAGAGTATTTTCGTCCCTGTGGATGGCAATGCCACCATATCCCATATTGGTCCGTAATTAACAATTTCTGTATGCAAGTTCTCACAGAATTTTAGAATTCGTTCTGGATTTCTATCCTTGAGACCGATTCGAGCTAGACGTGCCAAATCATCATTGGAAGTTATATCAATTCCGCCGACTTTAAGAAGGTACTTCAACATTTTCTCTTCCTGTTCATCTGTAATTTTGTCATTTGTTGTCGGTTCATCTTTTATTTCCAGCAGGAACGGAATAGTGTACGCCTTTTTGAGGGATTCTTGGGTAGATTGCACCCCATGTTGGAAACCTTTGTGGTCAAGTTTTGTTGCCAATTCCATTGCATTTTTTAAGTATTTGTCGCGCAATTCATTGGCTTCAATTGAATTGTACAGCGTTGCAAGATCGAGATAAATTTCGAATCTGAGGTCCTGAGATATTGCTGTTGCCAGTTGCTCAGTGAAAAGTAAAGTGGATTCTATTGATTTTATTTGAGAGTTTGTGGCTGTTGGATTACCTTTCAAGCTATTGTTGTAGCACCAAAGAAACTGCATTTTCGCAAGCCGTCTTAGCAAATCCAAATAAACGAAGAATTCTCTGGTCTGATAGGCTTTTGCTATCCATTGAATAAAGTCTTTTTCGGCTTGGTATAATCCATTAATGGTCTTGTTAATCTCAACCCCAAGGAAGGGCACCATTGAACCTCTTGGACTCTGCGAAGCAACCAAGTGCAAAGTGCGATATGAATCATAATTGTTTGCGAGTTTTACGAAGATAGTCTCAAGAAAATCGCCCCACCACATTATCTGAAGAGCAGTGTTATCCGATTTTTCCACAAGTTCTTTGATAGAGTCAAGCAGTTTGAAGATTTCTTTATTTTGGCTAAATGGGTTCATTTGATAAACAATGGCAAGAATTGCTTTTATGTAGGTAGCAGGGTCTCTGGGTTCAGCCTGTTCTGCAATTTGAGCCAAGATTTCGCGAGATCTGCCATAGTCATTTTCTTTCTGATACCTATAAGCAACTTCGAATCTAGCTTGAAACATTTTCCTTTGCAATTTGTCGGACACTCTAAGGAGTTTGGATATTGCGTCAGCATTGCTTTTCCAAAGTTCCAAGTGGTCAGTTGGTACATTGTCGAGTTTTTTTGATAAAATATATGTCGGACCTGCAAACGCTATCTCTTTCAATTCAGATATCGTTAAACTGACATCATTTTCAATGGGAATGGAAACGGTTGTCGTAACTTTGTTTGTCTCAATGGGTCTATTGTTATCGAGAGCATCAAACACATATTGTTGAAGAAAAAGCCAGTAGCATTTCTTTTGGTTTATGTCAACAACAACAAGAATTACGGGAATGTCTCTTTGAAGATA
>Ga0315277_10005151_pt1 | contig 17293 bp, 20 predicted proteins | sample YL17G05_15_MG_FD_203695 | JGI IMG/M metagenome (GOLD analysis project Ga0315277, IMG submission 203695) | Sediment microbial communities from Yellowstone Lake, YNP, Wyoming, USA - YL17G05_15 | ecosystem: Environmental > Aquatic > Freshwater > Lake > Sediment | place: USA: Wyoming | collected... | reverse complement strand
CTCAACGCCATATTTTAGTGCAAATTTTTTCCCCTCGACTCCACCGCGTATCGTTCCATGATCTGTTATTGCAATGCAGGTAAGCCCAACCTTTTTTGCCCGTTTTACAATACTCTTTGGTGACAACAGCGAATCATAGGAGTATTTTGAGTGTATATGGAAATCAGTAATGAGGTCGTCCATGTGGTCTCCAGAACCGTTTTTGTTGTATCCGCAGTACAAATTCAGCGGCGGTCATGCCTACCTGAATAAACGATGGTACAGGATCCTGTATATCAAAATCGTGATGTATCGATCGATCTCCAAAGTCCATGATGAATTGCGGAAGCATACGCGGATTGGTCATTACGTGAAATAAATCTGCCGGGAAAAGCCAGCGGTACTTCACACCCGTTTCATAGTGATATACCGGCTCAATATCCCCGTCTGTTGCCATCCGGCTGGCAAGGTACGGGAAATCCACACCGGATGCAATGGACAACCCAAGCGATCCCCAAAACTTTGGATTGATCTCCATAAGCACAAATTCTCCGGACTTTTTGTCTTTCTTGAATTCCACCATCGCAACACCATGCCAGTTCAGGCCGTCAAGAATGCGCAACCCGGCATCCTGTAATGCCGGATCATACACGCTCTCTGCCACTGCACTTGGCCCTCCTGTAACCGGATACTCACGAATCCGTTTGTGCATGAACATTACACGGGTATTTCCATGATTATACAGTGCAAAAAAACCGTACCCTTCACCGGTAATATATTCCTGGATGACAGGGGAGTACCGGGCAATCATTCGGAATTTTTCTGATAATTCCTCAGGAGAATTTGCATACCGGACAAACCCGGATTCTTCAGATCCTTTGATAACAGCAGGATAGGAAACCTCCTGTGCAATTGCGTCTGCATCAGATTCTGTTTTGGGATACCAGGTTTTTGGAGTGCGTACACCGATTTTTCCTGCGTATTGGATGGTACGTTCCTTACTTCCTGCAATACCTAGGGAGGGAGCATCTGCCAGAGGAATTTTTACGAACTTTTCCAGTTCGTGACGAATCCGGGACACCTGCATCACTGCAGCAAAACTGATGGGAAGCAGAACGTCAAACTGATTTTTTTTGACATACTCAAGCAGGAAATCTGCAAACCTGAGATCCTTCTCAGGAGCGGGAGCGATCACATGATGTTGGCAGTATTTCGAATAAAATGAGATACTGATTGGAAGATGCGAAAGAACGGTTACTTCAATCCCTCTTTTGCCAAGGGAGCGCACCGCTGCAAGTGTATGCTTGAAATTTCCATCGGTCAGCAGAACTTTCATCGTAGTATCACGGATAATTCAGTTTTATCGCACTTGATGTCAACGTAGTTATCTTCCGGTATATAGTCCCCATCAATATGTAAAATTGAGGAGGGGGCAATATGAAGCCGTACTCGTAGGGGGGGACATTGAAAGAGATTCAGATTCTGGATCCTGATAGTGATTTTTTTCTTATCTTGAAATAATGTAATGCTTGTTTTTCTTCTTGCCTCAAACCATTCCACCACATTCCCTGCAGTCGTCACCCATGCACCATCTGCCTGCGCACGCTTCACCAGCTCCGTATACATCCCGGACCAATCCCGGGGAGGGGTCAGGTTCTCGTAATGCCAGAGAATTGTAACAGCCCCACCATATTTCAGGGCATAATCAAAGATACGATCGCTGAGCATGCGTGCCACTGGTTCGTCGAGATGCAGGCACGGTGTTTTTTCCCAGTCATGAGCAGTCGGCGCCCAACAAAATTTTCCAAACAGTCCCAGATCCTGAATATTAAGTGGAAGTTCCAGCAGTTTTTTAACACTGCGTGGCTGGTATACCTGCAGGGTTCCTGCTCGAAAACCCACATCATCATTGTACCCGAATGTTGTATCATAGGTATACCCTGCTTCATCAAGCATTTGCCAGCTTTTTTCATCAAACAGGAGCCAGTGTGTCCGGTTGCCGGCAGCTCTCATGCCAAGAGCCGCCATCTCACATTTTCCCTGCTCCGCATCAGTCCAGTTATCAATCCCATGAACCCCGAGTTCCCACCCATGATGAGCCAGTTCACGAAGAATATCCTTGTTTATAGCGTAACCAACCGCCCGGTACTGGTGCGCTCGAATGCCCGGCTCATCTTTTTTTGGCACAAAAAAGAATGTTGAGCGGACACCCAGTTGATCCTCAAAAGCCATCCAGCGCTTAAATAGGACCCAAGGATCATTTCCTATCCCGCACCATGCAAGGAGTAGCTGAAACCCCGCGCGGATATTGCCTTGAGCGAAACACTGGAATACTGCATACCCTGTGGTAACAAGCCGACATTCCCTTACAGACGTGACATCCACGTCATGAGTAAGTGCCACGACATACGAATGCCCCCACGGTGCGGCGGGTATTTCCACAAGACGAGTATATTTTTTTAGTTCCTGCCGGAGTTGATCGAGAAGGATGTCACAGACTGGTTCATGGAGATGTAATTCGCCGACATTGATCCGCTCGCTGATTTTTTTTAAGATGTCATTGTCTGTGAGTTCGATGACAGGTCCATCGTAATCCAGCAGTTCTTTTTTACAGGCTATGACAACATCGTAGGGCTTGCCGGCAACGTACCATTCCCACGGAACCTTTAGTAATTGAAATGTTTCTTCTACAGGATAGGGATCATGATATTGTATACCAAGCATGTCATTCACCAAGGGTGATATGATTTGAGATAAAATATGAGGTAAGTTGATGATAAAATAATTCTATAATGAATTTGAAAAGAGTGGTATTGAATTTTTTTCCACATTATGAAAGATTTGTTTTCTTCGGGAGCTTCCGGATAAAATATCTGATATATTTTTTATCAACATCAGTGAATGATTCGATTTTTTCCGGTTTGTTATAAAAAAATTCATCAATTGCTTTTTTTGCTCCGGGATAAATATTTTCGCTATAATCATATTCATCGAAAATTATATACCCGCCATCCACTACACGATCGTAGAGATATTCAAGACATATTCTATAGGATTCATATAAATCACAATCCAATACTACAATACAAAATAAATTATTATAGAGAAAGGGGAGTGTTTTTTCAAAAAAACCTTCTTTAAGAACAATCATTGAAGAAAGACCCAGTGCAGATATTTTCCGGTTAACGTAGTCATAAGAGGTATCATTAAAATATCCTTTCTGGGACATCTCATGAATTGTACCATCGTTTAATTTATCATTATTTGTTGGTTCTGGAAATCCTTGGAAAGAATCCAATCCAATAAAAGTTTTTTTAATCCCCCTTTTTTTTGCATATAAAGCCATCCCAATTATTGTAGAGCCTTTATAAATACCACATTCTATAATATCGCCATTAAGTTTATAATAGGACACATTATTGAGAATTTTTTCGGTTGTTAAAAATTCTTTTCGATTTTTAGATGTTGCTATCTCAAAATAATTTAAAATGACTGAAGGTAATAATCTGAAATTTCCTCTTAAGATTAAATTTAAAGGTATTAAGAGAGGTATTGTAAACGATCGGAGATATTGAAGAAGACGAATATTCATGGTTTTTTATCCATAATTGTTGTAATGCATATTACATCGATAAATTATTTGAATCAAATGTATGAAAAAATTAAATAATACCAATTTCACTCAATCTTGCCGGCATCGTACCATTCCCACGGTATCTTGAGGAACTGGAAGGTTTCTTCAATTGCGTAATGATCGGGGTATGATACACCTATCATCGATCTGCCCCGCTCATATAATCTCTATATTTTGCTTCTTTGTGCAATACAATAGTAATTCGCTCCGAATCCTTTCAAAATTTTTGATAAGTTCCTGTCTGCCCTGCCCGGTTGCTCGATAAACCCATGCAGGTATTTTTTCATTCCGTCCAGAATAACTGGGAAGGTAGTGTCTGTGTGCCATTGATTGATGACAAAGCCGGAAGATTCAATGGCATTTTTATAAGAGAAAAACGGGATGTGATAGTGCCAGTTCAAATAAATTGTGTCTCTGAAAACATTTAAAAGTTTTTCTTTACAATATCCCGCTCCATAAAGAAACGAGAGACAGTTTGGTCCGCTGAAGAAAAGGATTCCATCTTCAGCTAAAAGCGCGTGAATCTTTTCTAAAACATTCTTTAGGCTTTCGATCGGAATGTGCTCAAAAACCGAGAAGAAAAGAATGAGATCATAGATTCCCTCGGACTGAAAATTTTGGATGTCACTATTATAGTAATGAATAGTCGGATGGGTAATCACTTCATAAAGATTAAGATTGCAGTCGAGGGCATCTACTAATGGTTCCCTTTTCTGCGACCATCTTCGAAAAATATCCTCGGTTACATCCAATATCCAGACTCCGTTTGATTTCCTTGTTAAAAATTTCCTGTTGAAAATATTCGATAATTGTCAGAATTCTTAAATAGTGATAATACCGGGTAACAAATGTATCCGAACTGTTTATTGTGGAACAATAGTTCTTCCAAGTTAATTGAGGAATGTTATTCCCCAGTTTAACCACCGTTTCTGTTTCAATATTGCGATTGCACATCAAATAATCCCCATCTCTCCCAACCTCTCCGGCAGATACTTCTTGGTCACAAAGTCCAGCCCGCGTGCGGCAAACGCCTGCTGTTCGGATTTCAGCCCCATTTCAAGCTGTAAATTGATCTGTTTCTTCCAGTACTCGGTGGCAAACCGCGGGTCGGTGAGTTCGGCATTCAGCGCTTCCACATCTTTGTCCGACAGTTTATCGGACGGCAGGTTGTAGGTCCGGATATCGCTTGGCTGCAGCCCGAGGAACTGCGCCTTTGGCGTCGCGAGCAGCTCAGACATGTGGGCACTCTTGATCGCGCCGTAGGCAACCGAGGCATAAATGCGGTAGGACCATGGGTCACCATCGGTGAAGACAACAACCGGGATGCCCCACGTGGAATTGATCTTGTTCAGCATCCGCCGCGTGGACCGTGCCGGCTGCCCCTTCAGGTGGACAAGAACTGCACCATATTCCTCGTCAAACCCGTTCTCGATCAGCCGGTCATACATGCCCCCCGTTTCGAGCGCGATTACGAATTTGGCATCATGATCGACAAATTCGATCGTCTCGACATTGTTCGGGATCGAGTACCCGGCCGCACCCACATCGTCCTGGCAGTGGATCGTTTTCAGGCCGCGCCGGGTCATCTCCTTGATCCGCATCGGGCCGTAGATGCTCGCGCCGTCCTCCTCAGGGCGGAGGTGGAAACCCTCCCGCGGGACTTCGGTCAGGATCTCAAGGTCCTCGACAAGGAAGTTGCTCTCGTCCTGCGCGGAAAATTTCGCCCGCTTCCAGCCTTCAGAGATGTAATACATTTCCCTCAGTGTCGAGGAACGGTTCTCGATCAGTTGCTGCTTTACAAACCCGATCACGTACGCCATCTTTAACAGGTGCGTTGCGCTCTTTGCCGTTGCCGCGGTGCGCTGGCTCTCCTTATCCCCGTACTTCCAGACCTCGCTTGCGTCATCGAACTCGATATTGTATTTCGTGCGCGTGGGAAGCGAGATCGAGGGGATCTCACCTGCCTTCATCTGGTCGTACCACGCAGATGCGATCGCGAGCAGCGCCTTCATCGACCGTTTGTCGAGCTCCTCTTTAGACATCGAGATCCACCACCATCTTCTTGTTGTCGTCGATACCCCTGATGTCGATCATACCCCCTCCTTTCCCGTTGTACGAGACCCGCCATACCTTCTGCGGAGGGACGGTCACCTTCCATACTTTCGTGAACTGCCCTTCAACTTCGCTCACAAAGTCCGGTTTGGGCCTGGCATCAGCAGCATTGTCATGCGAAATATCGTACACCGAGATCTCCCCGTCATGACCGGTGTAGTTACTGACCTCGATGGTCACGATTCCCTCCCGCATCCATTTTTTCGCGATCAGCTTGTGCATGAGTTTTCCTTCAATCGGCGATGTATCCACCACCGGCTTTTCCACGATCTCACTCACCTTTGCAGCAATCTCCGGGATGATCGCGCAGACCGCACGCGCCCGGTCTTCCGCGATCTTGTTTCTGTCCCTGCGGGAAAGGAAATTCTTGAGTTCGCGCCCGAGATCCTGCAGGGCAAGCACAATCTCCTTTTCAATCTCCGGTATGGCCGCGATCGCGTCCTTGCTCTCGCTGGTGAAAGGCACGTTTGTGGATGCGACATGGACAAGGATCAGGATGGGTCCGATTGGCAGGCCCTGCTGCGAAATGTTGTACGCCTTCCAGTTCACACTTGTAATGCACCCGGTGATCGCGCATGCACCCTGCTGGTACATGAGAGGGACACGGTTGGCAAACCGCAGGATCATCGCATTACCCTCTGGTGATAGTTTGCCACCGTACCCGATTGCTGCCTCGACCATGAACGGGTGGCCGGAGAAAACTGCACTCGGGCGGGTGCGTGCGGCGACAAAGTCCATCTGGAACTCCTTGTCCAGCCCGCGCCGGATCAGCTCTTCGCCGATCGGGGAGAGGCACTGGGAGGTCGGGGGGGCAGGTACCGCAACCTCCTGCATCGCGGCAAGAAGCGCCTTGAGCTCATCGGCTGAAAGCCCCTTTGCCTTCGCCATGCCCTTGAGGCCGGCTTTTTCACACATCTCCTGTGCGGTCTTCTTTCCAACCCTGCTGAACCCGTTTACGAGGAAATCGACCAGTTTTGAATCGCTTGCCGCCGCCATGCGCTTCAGCTGGCCGAACTCGATGCCATGCGGGTGCGGCTGGATCGCGACCGGGCATGCGATCACGTCCTCGCTGACACGCTCGAACGTGAATGCTTCGTCATCGAGCTCAACAAAGAACCGCGCGTGGGGGTTGACCACCGAAGTGTATTTGAGGTATTCGAGGAGTTTTTTCTTTGCCGACATCGTGCTCTTGAACTCGATCTGCACCCGGGTCCCGTGCATACGGTCCCAGTCGATCCGCTGCTGCGAGATGATATCGGGTTCATTGGTCTCAATCTTGATCTGGATCTCGAATTTATTCGCAGGTTCTTTTGCCCCCGTCCGGGATATGATGACGGTCGGGAGACCGGATGTGAGCTGAGCATAGAGCACCGCCGCAGAGATCCCGATCCCCTGCTGCCCGCGCGTCTGCCGGATCTGGTGGAACCGCGACCCGTAGAGAAGCTTCCCAAAAACAAAGGGCACCTGTGCGGGAACGATGCCCGGGCCATTGTCCTCAACGATGATCCGGAATATATCATTGCCGGTTTTTTTGATGCTGATATAAATATCCGGGAGGACCTGCGCCTCTTCACAGGCATCGAGTGCATTATCAACCGCCTCTTTGATGGTGGTGATGACACCGCGTGTCGGGGAATCAAAACCCAGGAGGTGTTTATTCTTCTCGAAAAATTCTGCAACACTGATGCTGCGCTGCTGTTTGGCGAGCTCGTCAGCAAGCACCATGCGCTTTCACCTCAGCGATTGCCGTCGCGAGGTCCACGGTCTTCTGTTCGCCGGTCTGCAGGTTTTTTAATGTCACGTTTCCGGATTCTGCTTCACGCTGCCCGATCACGGCAACGTAATCCGCGGATCTCGATGCATGGGCGATCTGGGCCCCTATCCCCCGCCCCATGAGATCCATCTCAGTCCAAATACCAGCACTCCGGAATGCTCTGGCAATCTCAATGGCACCTGCACGTCCTTCATTCGTGCAGACAATTCCAACAACAGTGTCCTTTTTCGGCGGTTTATCTCCAAGCGATACCATGATCCGATCAAACCCAACCGCGAACCCGCAGGACGCCGCATCATCCCCGCCGAACAGCTGGGCAAGACGGTATGCACCGCCGCCAAGGATCTGGTTCTCCGCCCCAAGGTTCTGGGCAAACCCTTCAAAGACTGTTCCCGTATAATAATCAAGACCCCGCGCGATGCCAAAATTCAGGCTGTATTTTGTTCCGGATGCATCCAGAAGGCTGATTGTCTGTTCGATCCGCTCTTTCTCCGGTATAAAGCCAGCAATATCAAACGCTTCAGAAAGGTCCCGGCACTCAACCAGTGACGTGAGGGACGCGTAGAGGTGGGGATTTCCTGTTTCCAGGAGTGTTGCCCTGAGGCCTTCGAAATCCTTTTTATCGAGGTTTGCCATCACCCGGCGCTGTGCAGGCATTTCGAGATCCTTGAGCAGGTTCTTCATAAAAGAGAGATGCCCCACCTTCAGGTCATAGGTAACACCCGTCGCATCCAGCATATCCGCCGCAAGCGTGATCACTTCCGCATCAGCATACGCCGTGTCCGCACCAATCAGCTCCACCCCGAACTGCCAGAACTGGCGGTACCGTCCTTTCTGGGGGCGTTCATACCGGAAGCAATCGGCAAAATAGCACCAGCGGATAGGTTTGGGCGCGACCTTTGCCTCATTGACATACATCCGGATTACGGAAGCGGTAATCTCCGGGCGCAGGGCGAGCCTGCGTTTTCCCTTGTCCTCGAAGACGTACATCTCCTCAATGATCCCCTCACCGGATCGCATGGTAAAGATGTCCAGATCTTCAAACACCGGGGTGCAGACCTCTCGGTATCCCCATCGGCGGGCCACCTCCCGCATCTGCCCCTCGACGCTGCGCCGTGCTTCCATCTCGTCCGGTAAAAAATCCCGCGTCCCTCTCGGTTTCTTGAGCATGAAAAATTCCCCTGAGTAGTAATCGCCGCCCCATTATTTCTTATTCGCCCTTTGTATCGGTACTGTACCCATAAACCGTGCGAACAATTCCTCATCCCCCCAGATCTTCTCCCGTACAATTTTCCCCTGGAAGTAGAGTGCGGCAAGGATCAATCCCAGTCCAAAGAGTTCCAGAGAGAAGACCGCACATGTCCCGCCAAAGGTTGCAAGGGCGCTGTATATGACACCCCGATATGCCGCTTTCCGGTATCCTGCAAGCCCGGTCCTGAAAAATATCCGCGCGTCACGTAACCAGAGGAAGAGGACTGCCCCCGCACCAAATATTGCAACATAGACGAGATATGTCATGACAATGAACGTATTATTATACGGCACTCCATATCTGTATTATTACGAATATGCCGTCTAACCCTGTCATCAATGAGGTGCTTGTGCGCTACAAGAACGGGGATATCTCGCTCGATGATGCAGCAGAAGAGATCGAAGGGCTCCGACTCGAACGTATTGGAGAGTTTGCATGCATCGATCTCGGGAGGGCTGTGCGCTGTGGCATGCCGGAATTCGTGCTCGCGGAAGGAAAGACCCCCGATCAGGTCGCAGAGATAGCTGTCAGCCACGCAGTATCCGCGGGGAGGTGTGTAGTAACCCGCGTCAGCCCTGACCAGGTAACGCGGGTACAGGAACGTGCAAAAGACAAAGGACTGACCGTTGATCACCGGAAAGAGGGCCGGGTGCTGATCATCTCGAACGGATCATTGCCGAAGCCGACCGGGGGTGTAATTGCAATTATCACTGCGGGGACATCCGACATACACGTCGCTGAGGAGGCAAAAGTAATCGCAGAAGAGATGGGGTGCGTCGTACGCACCGCATACGATGTCGGGGCGGCGGGTATCCACCGGCTCTTTCCGGCGTTGAAAACTCTGCTCGGTGCGCAGGTATTCATTGTCTGCGCCGGGCGCGAAGGAACACTTCCTGCGGTCGTTGCAGGGGTCGTAGACAAACCGGTCATCGGGGTACCTGTCAGTACCGGTTACGGTTACATGGGAGAGGGAAAGGCCGCCCTTGCAAGCATGCTCCAGTCATGTTCGGTGATCGCGGTAGTCAACATTGATGCGGGTTTTACCGCGGGTGTATTCGCTGCAAAAATCGCAAACATGAGAGGGACGCCATGAAACGGGGATTTTATATCGGCAGGTTCCAGCCGTACCACAACGGACACCAGTCGGTGCTTGAGCACATCGCAGATGAAGTCGATGAGATCGTCATAGGGGTGGGGAGTGCCCAGCTCTCGCATACACCTGATAATCCCTTCACTGCAGGCGAACGCGTCCTGATGATCACCCGTTCTCTTGTGTCGCTGGACTGCCCGTTCTATGTCATCCCCATCGAGGACATCAAGCGCAACGCCCTCTGGGTCGCACACGTTCAGTCCATGACCCCACCCTTTGATCTCTGCTACTCATCAAATCCGCTCGTCGTGCAGCTTTTCAAAGAAGCAGGAGTAAAGGTGCAGTCACCATCAATGTATGAGCGCGACACCCACAGCGGCACTGAGATCCGCCGCCGCATGCTCAACAACCAACCGTGGAAGAACCTTGTACCGCCTGCTGTTGCGGATGTGATCAAGGAGATCGACGGGGTCATTCGACTTCGTCAGATCGTGCAGGACGATTAAAAATATTATGCCTGATGACAGGTTCTGACGATCGCTGTTATATTCGGATTTGTGTATGTTCAAACTTATAAAAAATCTGATCAGCCCGGAAAAACCCGTCCCGCTAATCTTTTCCTTTGATCAAATCCCCGCGTGGCTTGACAACGAAGAGAGCATACGGGTCCAGACACTCTCAAACAAGACGGCTACCCCGATAGGTACTATCCGTGAGTCGGTTAAAAATCTTGAACAGATCATCCAGACCCTGCGCGCTGCAGAGTATCATGAGGAGATCCATCCGAAATTAAAAAGCATCGCGAAAAACACGCTGCCCCAGTATGCAAAAGCAATGGGGACTACGCTGTCAAAACCCCTGCCGGAGGATATCGAAGGGTTCTACACCACCGCAACGGAGGTACTCCGGGGGTGCATCAACAGCAGCGGGGGTCAGGGAAAATACCTCCGTGCGGTCTTTCCGCAGGAGATGAAAACCGTGCGTGACGGTATCGATGCGATCGGGCGTGAGATCAATGCGATGACCGGTTCCCTCGCCCGGTTCCGTGAGGAGATGGCACGTATCAATGATGCAAAAAAAACATACAGGGGGCTTGCGGACATTCAAACGGATATTGAAAAATCGATTGAAAAGGAGAGCAGGATAAAACAGCGGATCTCAAATTTGAAAGCCCGCATCACGCAATGTGCAGAGGAGTTGGCGACACTGGAACGCGATGAATCTTGCGGAATTCTCGCAGAACAACGTCGCGCCCTTCAGATGATAACAGAAGAACGTGACAGGACAGTCCGCAGGTATTCCATCCTGTCCATGACTGCATCCCATGTGCTGCGCAAAGCTGAAAAGCTCGCTCACAAGCAACACAAGCATGCCGATGAGGCAATGCTCAGGCGTGCAATGGATCTGCTGTCTGACCATACGGTCCCCGACGCAATAGATCTGGCGCAGACACTTGCCGCAGCCTGCCCGATTGCCGTCAGAATGATCGAAAGCGGGGAGGTTTCCCTCAAAAACAAGGAAGAGCGATCCCTGTTTTTGGATCCAGCCGGATTTATCAGCACAATCGGGGAGCTGTCAGAAGCATATATCAGCCAGACAACAAAGCGCGATGCAGCGGAACGTGCCCTCCGCATGCATCCTTTGATCGCCCGCAGCGACAGTCTGAAACGGGAGAAAAACCAGCTTGAGGTGATCCTGGAAAAAGAAGTTCAATCCTGTACGGATCTTGTTACATGGCGCGAAAATCTGTACCAGAGCATCCTAAAACTGCAACAGAGACTGGAAAAAGTTATACGGGAGATATCGGGGGGCGACGTGCAGCTTCAATATCCCCATGTTCTCGCCCCTTCGCCGTGAGGGTTGGAACGGCAGGGGGATTCCTATTCTTCGAAATCGGTCTCATCCGTGATTGAGAGTTCTTCATCGATGCGCTGGATTAGCCGGTTCAGGGCATCCCGTGTCAGATCCTCTTCAAAGACCGTGCTGGTTATGATATATCACCTTTCATGGTTTTTCCTGCGCTGCAGCAGAGCGGTGCACATCACTGCAAAGGACTGAGGGTATTCCCTCATTGATGCGTGAAATCTTCCAGCTCACGTTGATCATCAGGGAATTTTGACGGCCAGCCATAGCAGTCCTGCAGCATTCTGGCGATAACATCGCTTATGGTCATCCGCCCCTGTTTCAGTGCGAACAACGCCTCATACACTTCGGGGTCGATCTTGATCGATCGCCCCTCACCTGCACGAGGCATGATTACCACTGGGTGGTTATGATATATAAACATTCTGTGAGATTTTTCTATAATTCAGCCGGAACAGGTCGACACCACATTTGCTTCAGGATGACTGAAGGTATCCCGGATCATATGATCCTGATAAAGCTGAAGGTTTGAAAATCGGTGTACGCAAATTCGGGATTTTCTCCAAAACAAGCACCCACGCGGAAGATGGTTGGTATATCAAGAGGTACCTTGGCAACAAGGAGGTTATCAAGATCTTTTCCTGAACGCTCAATTTCGCAAAAAACCAGATCATGACTGATAATCCCTTCGGATTCCTTCCGGCAACAGAGAGGGGAGTGCTGGTGCCCGCAGCACATGTGGACGAGCCCCCGTGATCGGAGCGCGGAAAACGCCATCCCCGGGCTGTAATGGTATCCGGTATAGGAATCTCCAGCCATCCGTCCCAGCCGCTGCCAGCACTTGAGCCGGAGGGTTGAGCTGCCCAGCTCGAGGGGTCCGCCGTGCACAAAGAGCATGTTGTTATGAACCCATTCCATGGGCATTCCCGTAAATATGGAGAGAAGGGGCGACCCCCGTACCTGTTCATGCCGGTGGGTGCTTACCGCATCGCTCCCGCTCACCGGAATCCCGTTGAGAAAAGCATGATCATGGTTGCCCATGATGGATATGAGCTGGTATTGCTTTGCAAGCTTATGGATGGACTCGAGCGTCTCCTTCGGATGGTCACCACGGTGGAGTATATCACCAAGATTTACCACGCAGTCGATGGTGCCGAAATGATCGGTGAACGCCGTCTTTTTAATACTGGAGGCAAACGCAGAGATCGCAGAGGCATCGGCGTGCACGTCCGAAAATATCACGGTGCCCATAGCGGTTGATAGCTGATTGGTGGTGAACCCTCATATAAACGCAGGATCGGTTCAACAGGCAGGTGCTGTTTTTATTACCACCGTTTCGACACGGGGTAAATACGGATATGTTCATGGCATCATGATGCCAATATTTTACGGAACGCCCGATGAACAAGGATAGAAATGAGGAGGACTCACGCCATCTGGAACGCTGGCTCACCTATGCCATCCCCGTGGTGTCATTTGGTGGAATCCTTATCGCAATTTTTCTCCAGAAGACTGGTGTAATCGCTGATGCAGGCATGTTTGCCTGGGGGTGTGTAGCCGGATCGTTCATGCTTGGTTACCTTGCCTATATCAAGCCCAGAAAAGATATCGTCGCACTCTGCGCCCCGATCTACGGAGTCATTTTCTTTCTGGTGCCGGTGGAGGAAACCCGCCCGCTCCTGTTACAGTTTCTCTTTGCGGTAAGCATCACCATCCTTCTGGTCAGGCTGAACAGAAAATTCGGTTCATCGGCGGATGCCAGAGGAGGATCTGATCCCATGGAACGATTTTTACGCGATTATATCGAGAGAATTAAACCGGAATTTACCCATATCCGGAAAAAGACTGCCCACGAGATTGCTTCCGCATTCTTTGCCTTCAAGTTCGGGCTCTACCAGAACGCAATCGAGGAATGCAGGCTCGCACTCTCCCAGATCCCGGATGGGGGGAGCAGCAGTGCACTGAAAAAAGCCCTCCAGATTGTACAGCTTAATGCAGAGGACCTTCTCAACGCACAGGTAGCCGCAGATACCCGGGCCGCGTTTTCTGACAGCGAACACCCGTTTGTCGCGATCAACCTCCCGCCGGATAAGAACGAAGATCCCGCTTCGCTAGAACTGGACAATGCGCTGATCCTGCTCTTTGCCGTGGCAAAAAACACGTCGCCTGACGACGAGCAGGCGCTTGAAGAGCACCAGAAATTCGTCCTTAAGATCCTCACATCCTATAAGACTGCACTTGGAATACAATGAGAGTCAGGAACGAACCATCCTGCCTCATGGAGCCCTTTTTTCCCGGACTTTTTTTTGCACTTGAAAATTTTACCGGAAAATTTTTGTGTTTGAAAAATTTCAGAACCGGATTTTTCCGGCTTCGAAATTTCTTACGCCCGGATGATTTTATGTGAAAAAAATTTTGTTGTGGGAAAATTTCCCGGTTCACGAGGTGCACTCATGACGGGGACTACTGGTTTTTAATCGTTTTTCAAAACAATGAAGCCGGAAAATTTTCGTGCAAAAAAAATTTCCGGGCCAGTTTATTTTGCGTTCATTTTTTTGTCCGGAATTTTTTAGCGCTCAGAAAAAATTTTCAAAAAAAATTTTCGCACGTGAAAATTTTTTTGCCGGAAATTTTTGGGACTCAAAACTCCTGAAGCCAGAAAAGTGTCCGGCCGCAGGGTCAGAGCGGGAGATTGGGTAGTGCAGGTCAAACAGGAGATCAATACTCCATCCCGGTCTTTTTTCTCCGGATCGATATCACTTCTATGATCAGCCGGTTGTGGTGGATGAAGAACGTGACCCGGTAATTACCGGAACGCATCCGGTACCGCGGGACATCTTTTGGCGAATCCTTGACTTTCCGGACATCGTACCGTTTAGAGTCAAGATTCTCAGCGAACTCTTCAAGATCGTCCAGAATCCGGCTGGCGGACTCTTTTGGGATTGCAGCGATCTGCATCTCTACGCGGTGCGGGATCCAGATCTCGTACGGCATCAGATCCCCAGCTCGTCCCTGACAGCCTTAAGCGTCTTTACCCGCCCGGCTTTGATGTCCTCTAGGCTTGCCTTCATGTCCTCGATCTCCTCATCGGACAGCGGCTCGTCGTCATACGCCATCGTTGCCAGCCGCCCGATCACGTCCTCGTAACTCTCCTTTTTGTGATGCTTCAGGTCGTCCAAGATCTCCTTGGTCTGGTGGGAGATCCTGATTGTGGTCATGGCTGACATATACATGTGTATATGCAGGTATACAAGATAACAATTTGCACCCTCATTTGGTCCCATCAGGATCCGATACTGGGGTAGACAACCTTGTGAAAAGCCGGGGACAACTGAAGAGCCACGGGGTTGTCCCTTCACCGACAGATACAGTATCTCCGACGGTAGCACCGGGATGAGTTCCCCCATTCCGGTGGATCCGGGTCGGGTTTTAGGCACTAATTCACGAAAAAGCGGCCCTATTGTTTTGCGATATGCCTAAAATGAACTCCGTTTGGCTGGATTCGGTATGAAATAGCCTCTAAAAAATCATCAAATAGCACTAATTGGAGGCAGGATCTTTTCAAAAACGGACTGGAGTACGGAAAAACGGAAAGAACCCCTGTTTTGGGGGTGCCGGTTTCCGGAGCACAGGATGATCCGTATAGGGGGTAGTGTTTGGCAACACCTGCAAAGAGCTGGAGGCAGCTGAAGAAACGGGATATCCCATCTTCCCTGAGTGACGCGGGCTCTCCGACGGGAACACAACGATGTGTTCCCTCCTTCAAGACAGTCGGGTTGGTATTTTTAAGTCTAATTCGTAAAAAACCAAGCCTGTTGTTTTACGATATCCACGTAATGCAGCCCGTTTGCCTGAATTCGGTACGAAACAGCCTCCAAAAAAAGTCTAAATAGGCCCTTTTGGACGGCCGATCTTTTCAATAACGGGCAATAGTACGCGAAAAGGGAAAGAACCCCTGTTTTTTTGGGGGGGTCAGTTCCGGAGTATTAGAGGATCCAGGACAAAAGGTTTAGACACTCCTGCTGATACTCATGGTCAGCCTGAGGCAACATCATATTCCGGTACATACCTATCTCTCCGACGGTAAACCGATCAAGGAATTCCGGTTGGACCATCATTTTTTTCGGATTGGTTGCAAAAAATGCCGAATTCCGGTACATGGAAAATACAATCTGCCCATAACGCGCCCCGTTTGCCTGAATTCGGTATAAAATCGCCGTTAAAATGTGCGCTAATAGACGCTTTTGGAAGCACGATCTCAGGCCGGATCGTATATTGGGTGGTGGAAACGGAAAAACCCCTGTTTTTCGTCGAAGTTTGGGATCCGTCATTATTGACGGACCCTCACTTAACAGAAAGAAGGGCTGTTTTGGGGAGGAGGGTATGACAATCAGATCGTCCCCGACTAAAGAAGATACCAAAGGCATCTTCGACTTGGGAGTTGCTGTCTAATTCAGGGGAAAAGAATATCCACATTGATTATCAAATGGACGTAAATTCATCTGAGGCTATCCAATGGGTTTCTTAGGAAAAATTGGAGAAGCGATACAAAAAATCGATTATCACATTGCGAGTGATCCAAAGATAGTTGGAAAACGTTTTGAAGATCATGTCCAAAGTCTTTTCTCAACGAAATATTTCAAACTCGTTGAAAAGACCCACTCATTCAAAACGAATAACGAACGATACGTGGAGAGCAGCTTAAACCCGGATTTGATTTTTGAATATCTTCCAACAAGAGAGAGATTTGCTGTTGAATGCAAGTACCGGACTCAATTAAACAAAAAGAATCAATTGGAGTGGTCATATCCTGCACAGTTGAAACGCTACCAGGAATTTGAATTTCAAAGAAAAATTCCGGTGTTTGTCGTCATCGGTTTAGAGCTGGCTTTTGAATCCGAAGATGATCCGGATTTTGAAGATATTGAAAAATTCATGTTCAATATCACCCTGAAAGAAGCGAGGTATCCTGCTATATATGAGAGCGTTTTTTCGAAATTCGAACGGGATTTCGACAAACCGTTTTTCTGGAAGAATGGAAATCTGTATTAATTTTTGGGAAATTGAGCTGAATGAAATACCTGATACATTGATATATTCTTAATTTTTTTTTAACGATTAACCAATAAAAAATTGAGAGGACAGGAGGCATTCTCACTGCGAATCGACGCTGATGCCCGGGAAGTCCTGTGCCAGTTCCCTGATGTCTTTGACCCCGAACGCTGTCTGCACGGCGTTCATCTCCAGCTGAACTACGACATCGCGGGCCGGGTCCGGGATATCGACCGGGATTGTTCTGTTCATCAGACATCTTCAGGATCTGCCCGGATAACGATACCCTCTTTTCCTTCCGCACACTATTCATGGTATAGGTATGGATATCCGGTACTCGAAGGCCACGATCACCTTCAGTGAAAAACACCTCACCCGGCTGGATATGTTTGTCCTCGGATTCATTCGCGTGCTGGAGCCCTGTACTCCATATGTTATCGTGAGCGGGTACGTTGCAATCCTGTTCGGGAGATCCCGGGGTACGGAAGATGTTGACATCCTTGTTCCCCGGCTTGAAAAGGAAGCATTCAGGGATCT
>Ga0315277_10005150_pt1 | contig 17297 bp, 14 predicted proteins | sample YL17G05_15_MG_FD_203695 | JGI IMG/M metagenome (GOLD analysis project Ga0315277, IMG submission 203695) | Sediment microbial communities from Yellowstone Lake, YNP, Wyoming, USA - YL17G05_15 | ecosystem: Environmental > Aquatic > Freshwater > Lake > Sediment | place: USA: Wyoming | collected... | reverse complement strand
TGGTAAGAAAAGGTGGCAAAGTTAACCGGTGGTATTAGGTTCATTTTTCATACTTTTTTAGGAATCAACGTTTTTTATGGCATACTTATTAATACTACCTAACTGCTAGTATGCTCTTGATAAGTACATTACTATGGGGTTTTTTCTGAATCCAGTTTTGTCTCGGTATTAGAAATATTTGCCAAAACTATATTGGACTCTTTTAATTCGCTAAGTTTTGTAACAACGTTATATACAAATAACAGGAGGAAAAATAAAATGAAAAATGGAACAAAGAATCTGCAAAAATTGTTGAGATCTAGAAATAGTAGAACTATACTATACGAAAAACCAAATATTAGATATTCAAGCCGATTTGTTAACACAAATGTTACTGATTAGGTTTTTTTAAAAATATCAATGTTTAGATGTACTCGAAACTTTCTCTGGGTTTAAGCAACTTAATCCTCTGCTTCAAACCTTTTTCTTTTGCATATTCTAATAATCTTTTTTGGGGCTCGTCGAAAGGCTCCCACGAAAGCGAGAAGCGGATCAGTTATAAATTTCAATTTCCTGTATCAACGATAACTGTGCCGTGGCCAACGTAAGTTATTTTCACGGGCGCAGGAGAATAAAAGGTTGTTAATTGTTGTATCGCCCGATTCAATTAAAGGTCATCAAAAATTTCTAATAACCTTTTAACAGTGTTTTCTGCCCCTTTCGGTTCTTGTAATTTTTCTTTTAACAACTGTGCATTTTTTAAAAATGTATCATAGTTTGCAAATATCTTATTTGTAGCCGTTAACAACTCTCTCTCGTTAAAATTTCTTCTCGAGAGTCTTATTGCCGATCCATGCCGTACAAGATTGTCTATATTGCATTGTTGCTCGACATGGTATGGAATACCGATTACTGGTTTTCCGGCGTAAGCAGCAGTATACACGGTGCCGCGACCACCGTGAATAATTGCAATGTCGACCGATTCATTCACTTTTTTTATAGATGATACAAATTGGACTGGAAGGATATTATCCTTAAAAATCGGGACATCGTTTTTATCGAAAATTGTTGTATACACTGCAACAACATTAAAATCGGTTTTTTCCAATGCACGTAAAATCTCAAGAAACAGTTTCTTTGTTCCAGAACTTCCTAATGAGACGAGTATGGATTTACCTGACCTTTCTAGATGTTTTTTAACAGCAATATCAACATTGTCGTCCTTTTCTATATGTGGTATCTCTGGAAAAATCGGTCCAACAAAATTTTTTGCAGGGAATTCCTCGGTTGGTTTTATATTCAAAAATGAAATATCTTCTGCGACAAGTGTATAATCCCCTGAAAGTAAATCAAGGAAATGATTTATTTTTTGCGTATCGAACGTACTCGCCAGTCTATTAAATTCTTTCACTGAACTTTTACTATTCAAAATAAACCAATTTGCTATACGATTTTTAATAAAACTGGGAACAAATCGAATAAAAAAGTTTTCATAATTATCTGGAAAGCTCGCTAAATTCTGTTGGTAATATGGAGGGATGGCGGATCCCGACACGATAAATACAAGTGGAATATTCGCTTTTCTTGCAGATATTATGCAAGGATAACAAAATCCGGTTACTATCAGTTTCACATCAGCATCTTTAAACGCTTTTACCTGCTTTTTTATAAAAGAAACATCATACTGATAAAAATCTTTATTTACCCAGCGCAAATAAAATTTCTCTCGCGGTGATTGTTCTTCAAAATATTTTTTCCATTCCGCCTCATTTTTCTTTGCTTCTTTTTCAGAGAGGTCAACGGGTAGATCAATTACCTCGCATCCAATCTCTCTTGCTAAATACTGATACCCCTCCCCGTAGCTAAAAAATATTGCTTCTCCGCCCAATTCAATATATTTTTTTGCGATAGCAACTAGCGGATATGTCTCGCCAAGATTATCAAAGAGTGGTATGAATCCAATCAAAGGCAGTTCAGAACGGGTTTTTCTCATTCGATCTAAAATCTACATAATACTGAGGATATATGTCATTTACGGATGGAGGAGAATAAAAGGCTGTTAATTTGGCCATCAAAAACTTTAATGTAATCGATACAGTTTATTCTGCTGTGAAATATGATCTGGTTCTGATTAGATATGGCGAACTAGCGCTAAAGGGCGAAGTAACGCGCAGGCATTTCGAGTTTACTCTCTTAGATAACATAAAAAATGCGTTAGATGGTAACAAAATTTCCTTCGAATTAAAAAGAGAGCGCGGAAGATTTTACTTGTATACAGATAAGACTGACCAGAGTATCTATATTTTAAAGAAAATCTTCGGTATATATTCAGTTAGTCCGGCTGTTAAAACACAAAGCGATATGGAATCCATCTCAAAATATGCTTTAGATATATCAAAAAAGGTATTAACCAAAGAAAAGAGTTTTGCTCTGAGAGTCACAAGAACAGGAAACCATGATTTTACCAGCCAGGATGTTGCTGTGAAAGTTGGTGCTGATATATGCAAAGCAACTAAAGCCAAAGTAAATTTAACTAACCCCTATTTTGAATTATTCATTGAAATACGTGATAAAACTGCATTTATTTTTACAGAAAAGATTCATGGAGCTGGAGGCTTGCCACTTGGCACGCAAGGAAAAGTTCTATCGCTAGTTGACGGCCCTAAATCTTTGCTGGCTGCGTGGTATCTTATGCGACGCGGTTGCGAAGCAATCTTCGTAAATCTTGATACGAAATACAATAAAACAATTCGTTCTTTTGCTCAGGATTGGTACGTTCATGAAGATATAATAAATGTTAATGTTCACGGAAAAAATCTGTATAAAAAGTTAAACGAAATTTCATCCGAAAAAGATTGCAGTGCTATTGTAACTGCACATTCTCTCTATGATGCTAAATCCAAATTTTTAACTGATACAAAGCCACTAAAACAATATACTGAACTACCTGTTTTACACCCATTGATAGTGATGGATCAAAAAACTATTACAAAAAAATGTAAAGAAATCGGGCTAAAAGTATGAATATTGTTGTTATTGGCGCAGGTGCAATAGGCTCCTTATTCGGTGGCCTATTATCGAAAAGAAATAACATAATATTAATAGGTAGAGCAACGCACGTACGGAGAATTAAGAAAAACGGTTTAAAAATCACAGGTAAAACAAAATCGAATGTAAAACTGTCCGCTGAAGATTCAATAAAAAAAATTAAGTTTTTTCCAGAACTATTGATTTTAACTGTTAAGTCCTTTGATACGGAAGCAGCTGTTAGAGAAGCAAAACCACTGATTGGTAAAGACACAGTTGTTTTGTCCCTTCAGAATGGACTGGACAACATAGACAAAATCAAAAAGTATGTTGATCACAAAAAAATCATCGCAGGTGTTACAACTCACGGTGCTTTATTTTCTAAACCAGGCATTATCAAACATACTGGCAAAGGGCTAACTATTTTGGGCGAATTAGACGGCAATAAAACAAGTAGAATCAAAAAAATTGTAAAGTTATTTAATCAAGCTGGAATTGAAACAGCCGCAAGTAAAAATATAGCCCAGGAAATTTGGGTTAAAGCGATAATAAACTCCAGCATCAATCCGTCGTCAGCAATTTTCCATTGTAAAAATGGCTATCTCTTGGAAAATCCAATACTTGAAAAATTTGTAGAAAGAATATGTGAAGAATCAACAAATATTGCAAATGCTAATGGAATAAGATTTTCACATGAGGATATGATTGAAAAAACAAAAGAAGTCATTAGAAAAACTTCGGATAATTATTCATCTATGTTCCAAAGTATCGAAAAAGAGAGGGAAACTGAAATAGATTCTATAAATGGAATGTTAGTTGATATTGGTAAAAAATATAATGTTGGGGTTTCTTTAAATGAGGCATTAATTTATTCAGTAAAATCTATGATTAAATGATGTTGGAGCGTATAATCTATGAAGATTTTTGTAACTAGAAAGATTCCTGAAGTAGGTCTTGAGTTGCTTAAAAAAGAACATGAGGTGGATGTGTATCCATACGACAGAATTCCGACAAAGGAAGAAATCATTAGGGGTTTGAAAGGAAAAGATGGTCTGCTTTGTTTGCTCTCCGATCCAATTGACGAGGAAGTTATTAATTCAAATCCCGATCTGAAGATGATTGCTAACTATGCGGTTGGATACGATAATATAGATTTAAAAGCTGCAACAAAAAGAGGCATACCTGTAAGCAACACACCAGGCGTTTTAACCGATGCAACTGCCGAGATGACCTGGGCTCTTTTATTTTCGGTTGCGAGGCGAATGGTCGAAGGTGATTCATTTGCAAGATCTGGTAAATTTAAGGGCTGGGGGCCTATGCTTATGCTTGGGCAAGGTGTTTCAAAGAAGACATTAGGAATTGTTGGTGCTGGAAGGATAGGCACTGCAGTCGCGCTTAAAAGTAAAGGGTTTGACATGCAGGTATTATACATGGACGAACGACGAAACGAGATTCTCGAGCGTGAAGTAAAAGCAAGAAAGGTAGAATTGCCCGAACTTTTGAAAAATTCAGACTATGTGTCTCTGCATGTGCCATCATCTAAAGAAACATATCATTTGATAGGAGAAAAAGAATTTAGGATGATGAAGAAAAATGCTATATTAATTAACACCTCCCGCGGCCCGGTTGTTGATGAGAAGGCACTTGCAAAAGCATTGAAAGAAAAATGGATTTTCGGTGCAGGTCTAGATGTATATGAGCATGAACCAAAAATTACAGAGGATCTTAAAAAACTAGAAAATGTTGTTCTTCAGCCCCATTCCGCCTCAGCAACAATTGAAACTCGTACAAAGATGGCGGTTATGGCAGCAGAAAATATGATTGCCGGATTAAAGGGCGAAATGCCGCCCAACTGCATAAATACAGAATTATTTAAAAAGAAATGAAAAGCAACCATTTGTTATTATTGTAAAAATTTATTTTTGTTACAACTTTTGGAGTAATGTTACAATTTAGAACTTATTTTGTTATTCTGGTAACATAGTTTTTATAAGGATTCAGTCAAATAAACATTAAGATGGAGTTGGTATAAAAATGAAATTGAGAAGGATGTTAGCGATATTTTTGATGCTGGTATTATTTTTAGGCTCAACTCTCTCAGCAGCAGAGTCTGTTAGCTCGATTGTTAAAAATCAAACTGAAGCAAATAATTCAAATTCAGAATCAACTCAGCCAGAAGATGTACAATATTATGCATTGATAGTAGGTGTTGAAAGATTTTCAGATCCAAAAGTTAACGACTCGGTTTTTGAAGATGATAAAATTGATGACGAGGCAATAGCGATTCATGAATTATTATTAACTAGCGAAAATTGGAAAGACGAGAACATCAAGATAATATTAAATGAAAATGCGACAAAAGACAAAATCCAAGATGCCATTGTAAACTGGCTCGGTGAAAAAGAAGATGAAAATGACATTGTTCTAATTTACTATGCGGATCACGGCTGGAAAATCCCATTGAAGCAAAGGAGATATGGTCATGCAGCAGTGTTTACTTATAATGTAACTTCAGAAAATAGGCTCGAGGATAAAATAACAGACAAGGAATTTGATTCCTGGGTGGATACATTAGATTCGAAAAACATTGCAATAATTCTTGATACATGTTCCTCTGGTAGAATGCTTTCTTTGAGACAACAAGGGAGAACAATTTTAACTGCAGGTGGTAAGTATTTCTTCTGCGGTGTGGATGAAGATGACACACTTGGTACTGGAATATTCGGGCATTTCTTAATTCAGGGTTTCAAAGGTGTCGCAGATCTAAATAATGATGGTTGGGTTAGTGCGGAAGAGGTTTTCCGTTATGCAAGGCTTCCCACGATCCACTTCTCGATTTGGAAACAATTCCCATTTATCATACAAGCACACAATAGAACGATGATCTGGTTTTTCCAAATCCCCAGGATGTACGACCGACATTTTGGTGATATTAAGCTAGTGCAATATCAATCAGCAACTAAAGAGTAAACGTCCAGATCTCTGGTTCAGACGGTAAATCTTCTTTTTCTATATCTATTTCATTTCCAACTTTAAGAACCTTGTACTTGCTTTTATTTAAAAAAGGGTCAATTCCAGCTATAGGCATGGAAAGCCCCCCGATCCTATAATGCATCGGGACAATTATCCTGGGTTTTATCTTATTTATAACGTTCCAAGCCTGTTTGTCGTCTAAGGTAAAGTTTCCACCGACTGGTATAAACAAAATATCAACAACACCTATTTTTTGAACAGTTTCTTCGTCAAGTTCGTGACCGAGATCTCCCATGTGACAAAAATTTATTCCTTCCATTGCAAATTTATACATAATATTTTTACCGCGTTTTGCCCCTCTAGCATCGTCATGAAAAGTTTCAATTCCTCTTATCTCGATGTTTGAGATATTTCTTTTACGGTCATCTTTTATAACCTTAGAATCTTCTTTTTCCACGGTCTTTATACTGTTGTGATCAAAGTGGTCATGTGATACCAAAATAATATCGCCCGCAACACTTGGCGTTGGGATACCTATGGACTTGCCGTCGTGTGGATCAGTAACTAACGTCATATCATTTGTTATTTCAAAGCATGAATGACCATGCCATCTAATTTGAAGCATTTAGCCTCCTCCCGTAAAATATGCTAATGGCGCGATAGTTATAAAAGAATTATGGCCGTAGTCGCCCAAATTTTATATACTCAATTTTGCCGTTATCAATCGTAGCAAAGGCAATCTCTTTATTTACAGAATGGGCAAGCCTAACAGCCCTGCTTATTTCAGCCCAAGTACCCTTAAAATCTCTATCTAAAACATGAATCAAATATTCGGCATGTGTGTCGCCTGGTTTCGTCGTATACGCTCTAAAGTTGGTACCAAATTTGAATCCGGTTTTTACAATAAGGCCACGTTTTTTCAAATCATTAAAAACTTCTAATCTTGATTTAATATCGGGCTGTAAACCGATAACTATTTTCTCGAATTTTTCCTTTGGTATTTTTTTACCTTCGTTTGTTTCAACATCGATAAAACCTTTTTCTATAAGATACATTGTTTCAACCAATGACAATTGTAAGCCATCACCAAATGGTTTACCATAAAACTCTTTTTCAAGCAATTCTTTAGATGCAATTTTATCAAATACTGCAACTCTGTCTTTTAAAAGCAATCCTGAGGTTTTTTGAAAAACATGTTCTTTATTTTTTCCTCTAGTATCTAGGAAAGAAACAACATAATACGTGATATCTCCTTCTTCGTCAACAATTCCAATCCAAAGTTCTTTTCTCCGTTCTTCTACATTTTTTGTTAAGTTTATGGCATCAAATAAATCAAAATTATCTCTTTCCGAAATCGCCAGGATGAGGAACTGTCTCTCATCCTTTTCGTTAACCTGACAGAATGTCGTGGTGTCATCTTCGCATAATTTTATCGCATGTCCCCGGTTCCTCAAGTCTCTAAACACAAGATATTTGATTTCGAATTCGGTGATACTTTTAGATGCCAATTTTACAAGTTCTTGAAAATTTACCTCTGATTTATTTCTAAAAATTCTTATCTTTCCTTCGCCTAATAAAAAAACCCCTTCCAATAGGTTTAACTCTAGCTTGTTTCCAGTTAGGGGTTTACCAAAACGACTCTTGTTGTGTAGCCTTCCAACATCATTTGATTTTTTAACTATTATTTTATCGTCTATCAGTTCGCCGGTTATCTGCATTGTAAAATACCATAATTGCAAGTGTTATTTGTTTTTTTTGTAATAATCTCTAATGCTCCTTGGTACATCTCTTTGCAAAAGATACGGATATTTCGGCGGTTTCTTTCTATAATCCTCAGTTATCTCCGGCTCCCATTTTTCACTTTCTTCTTTTTTACTTGAAGTTATGCCGCCAATCATCAGTCCTAATCCTAGACCAACCATGCATGCCAGTATAACCATTGCGACTATGGTTCCGATATTTTCTGAAAGCCAATCTTTGCTCGTAGGGCCTTTTATCTCAGGCATTCCAACGTATCTCGATGAAGCCGTCCCTGTGGACACATTTGTAAAACTTAAAACACCGGCGATCATACCACCATATTTATAGTATAAAAGGGCGCTTTCGTTATCTGAATTATTTGCCAAGCTCTCCGCGTATTCATAATAACTCACGGCAAGTACCGGTTCTATCCCCTGTGCCCTGCTTTTTGCTATTTTGCTACTTGCACTCTCTCGCGCTAAATCAATTTTGTCTTTTGCTTCAAAACCAATGATTTCGATTGCAAGATTTGCTCTAACCGTTGCTTCTAAAGCCTCAAACAGCGCGGCGGCAGGAAGACCATTTTCTAAATCATCTCTTGCATTTGTTAATAGAGTTTCAGCATAAGTTAAATAGTTTGCCGAAGTACCGCTTGTCTCTCCCATCTCTTCAAGTAAAATACCGGAGTAAACATCGGCCTGTTGTGCCTCTTCTATATATTCCAAGGCAAGATCTTCGAGGGTGGTATCATTGATTTCTCCAGTTTCATTGAAATGAGTGCCTATGTTTATCCACCAGCTTATGCTATTACTCCTTTCAACAGAGAAAGCAAGGTCGTACAAGACCAGTTTCAAATCATAGTTACCAAAAACATCTCTGTCCGCATAGGTGCTTTTTGCAGTATCTAGACTAGATTTTGCTTCAGATGCTCTTTCCTGTGCACCACCAACTGTTTGAAGAGAAATAAAACCATTTATTTTTGCGTCTTTCGTTTTTTCATTTGCATTATTGTACCAAGATTCAACATCATCGAATAGCTTCGTTATAAAATTTTCATCCTCCGAGTTTAAAAAATCACAAGCGTAAGAAACAAATCTGGAGCAAATTAACGAGTTAAAAGAGTTACTCGTACTAGCATAATACAACCCTTCGTCATATAATTCCTCTGCAGAATCTAAAGTGGTTTTTGCTATGCCATATTTTTCGTTAAAATAGGTTCTAAAGGAATACGAAAGAGTAGGTATTGTGGTATTTTCTTTTTTCGAGGTTGCATTATTATATGCCTGTCTCGCATCTCCTACAAGAGTTGACGCAAGCGGTTTCATGGATTCAATGTAATTCTCGGTGGTTATGTCTCCATCGGTCTCATTTACAAAGAACCTATGTCCTGTAAAATTCTCAATAGCTTCATTGACATCTGCCACTTCTGTTACTGTTATCCCGTAATTATCCATTGCATAATCCGCAATGTTAGTGGTAACGGGATACGTTTCAGTAATTGGCCAACCCCCGCTCACTACAGTCCTTGTCTTCATCTCTGTATAGGTGCCTTGACCTTTTGGAATCAGAAAATGTACAGCACCTACCGAATTCGCTGCATCAATTTTTTGGGGTATCCCTCCAATCGGACCGATACTTCCATCTGGATTTATCATGCCAGTCATGATTGTCTCGTTATTCATTTCCCAATTCTCCAGGAGAGATATGGTTGCGACAGTCATTATTCCTCCAGCAGAAGGCCCGCCAATGACCGGGGCAGAGGTTCTAACGACAAAAAAATAATCATAAGTGGATGGGTCAACGGTACAATTTTCATCATTTCTAACATAGGCACTAGCAACTTTTACTGCTAGACGTGCGGAACCTTGCATATCAACTTCTGTTAGCGGCAAGGTATCAACGAAGACTCTGCCGCTGCCATTATTTTGTATAGTGACAGTTATCGTGGAAATAACACCTACATAACCCGTGTCGGTGCTAGCGACAGCTGGGGCGTAAACAGTTACGTTTCTATAAACAACAGATTCTTCTCCACTATATATCTCGCCAGGAATCGTCGTGGCTATAGTAAAACTACAAAAAGAAGGACAAGCCACAACCAAGATTAATAGTATTATAGCAATCTTTTTTATCATAATCATAACGCCCCCAAATCAAATTTTTATGGGGGCACATAGAAACAACTTGTTAAAATAATTTTTGTAGAATATGCCCATATTCCCAATATTCTTAAGTAGACGAATTAGATACCATTTCTCTCAAAAACCGTTTATTTAAACGATTTACAATTAAAAACTCAAAACGGAGGACAAGTTAAATGGTCCGATTACATGAGATGATATTAAGAGACGCCCATCAGTCAATGCTTGCAACGAGAATGAGAACTGAAGATATGCTACCGATAGCTGAAAAGCTAGATCAGGTGGGTTTCTTCTCCATGGAAGTTTGGGGTGGCGCAACTTTTGATGTATGTATTCGCTATCTTAATCAAGATCCTTGGGAACGATTAAACAAACTAAAAAAAGCGATGCCCAACACACCACTTCAGATGTTAGAGCGTGCAATGAACATCGTTGCTTATTGGAATTTTCCAGATGATGTTGTAAAAAAATTCATTTATTTTGCGAAGAAAAACGGATGTGATTACTTCCGAATTTTTGATGCTTTAAATGATCTCAGAAATATGGAAGTACCTATGAAGGCGGCTAAGGAAAACGGTGGGCACGTTCAAGCATGTCTAAGTTACACAATCTCCCCGATTCACACAGTTGACTACTTCGTTACCCGGTTTGAAAAACTTGCGAAGATGGGCGCAGATTCTCTTTGTATTAAGGATATGGCCGGGATGATTTCGCCCCAACGTGCTTATGATATTATCAAAGGATGCAAAGATGCTGGAATAAAACTTGAGATGGATCTTCACTCGCACTATACCAGTGGAATGACCGGTATGGCTTATCAGCGGGCTGTTGAGGCAGGAGCCGATATTTTAGACACTGCAATCTCTCCGATATCGGGTGGTACTGCAGCGCCACCTACGGAAAGTGTCGTTGCTGCTTTGCAGGGCACAGAATGGGATACTAAATACGATTTGGGGCTTCTTATTGAAATAAGAAAATACTTCCTGGACGTCTGGGATAAATACAGACATTTGCATCGTTTTAATGCCCTTAAGGTTGATCCAAGTGTAACATTTCACCAAATCCCTGGAGGTATGCTTTCAAACCTTATATTTCAACTCGAAGAACAAGGCGCTCCCGGCAAGTATCGGGAAATTCTAGAAGAAACAGCGCGAGTAAGAGATGAATTAGGGTACCCGCCGCTTGTCACGCCTACAAGTCAAGTTGTAGGCGTTCAGGCCGTTATGAACGTTCTTCACGGACGTTACAAAGTTATTACTAAAGAAACAAAAGATTACTGTAAAGGGATGTATGGTAAACCACCGGCACCAATCAAACCAGAAATAATGAAGAAAGTTCTCGGACCAAAGTGGAAAGAGGACGTAATTGATTGCAGGCCGTCTGATCTTTTAGAGCCTTTGTGGGATAAGAAGAAAAAAGAATTGAAAGAGATTGACGGTGGCTCTTTGATTAAGAAAGAAGAAGACATAATGACTTACATTCTCTATCCTCAGGTTGCTTTGAAATTTTTAAAAGGCGAAGCGACAGCAGAATTTACCTCCAATCAACTTCCGCTTCCAGTAGATCATACATTGACAAGAGCTATGGTAAAACAGTCATTCCCCGAACATAAACAATTGTGGATTGAAACTGTACCTCCGGAAAGCAGATCCGGTCCAGCGCAAATACCAACGGAGTTCGAAGTAGAAGTTGATGGCGAACCTTACGAAGTAAAGGTAATTCCGACAGGCGGTTTCTTAGTTGCTGGAGCTGGCGCGGCAGCCGCTCAAGCAGCACCAAAAGACGTAGAGGGCGGCATTAAATCTAACATGCAGGGAACTATCTTAACAATTAAGGTAAATAAAGGTGACAAAGTTAAGAAAGGAGATGTAATCGCAACGATTGAAGCGATGAAGATGGAGCAGGAAATAAAATCCGAGATTGATGGGGAAGTAAAAGAAGTTTTTGTCACCAAGGGTAAGTCAGTAGCTTGCGGAGATCTTTTGGTGCAGATTTTATAGAGGTAAAATAAATGCTGAATAAAGTCCTCATTGCAAACCGTGGTGAAATCGCTGTTCGTATAATGCGTGCTTGTAAAGAATTAGGAATTGCAACGGTTGCTGTTTATTCAGATGCTGACGAAAAGGCACTTTTTGTAAAATATGCCGATGAGAAATTTAACATTGGTCCAGGCCCAGCAAGTCAAAGTTATCTCCAAAAACAGAAGATAATCGATGTTGCTCTAAAATGTGGTGCAGAGGGCATTCATCCAGGTTACGGGTTTATGGCTGAGAACTCAGAATTTGCGGAAATCTGTCATAAAAATAAGATCGAATTCATCGGTCCGCCGGTTTCTGCGATGAAATTAATGGGTTCAAAAATTCATTCTAAAAAATCAATGATAAAAGCAGGTGTCAAGGTCGTCCCTGGAGTCACCGAGGCGATTGCTGATCACGAAAGAGCAAAAGACATCGCTCACGAAATCGGCTATCCGGTGATGCTTAAAGCATCTGCTGGCGGAGGCGGCATTGGTATCCAACAGGTTGATGATGAAAAACAAATGGAGAAAGCTTTGGTAACAGTTCGTCAACTTGCAAAAAACTCATTTGGTGATGACTCAGTTTTTATTGAAAAATTTATAGATGATCCTCGTCACATTGAATTTCAGGTGATTGGCGATAAGAAAGGGCACCTCATCCATTGTTTCGAGCGTGAATGCAGTGTTCAAAGAAGGCATCAGAAACTCATAGAAGAGACGCCATCATGTGCCTTAACGCCTGAACTTCGCAGAGAGATTGGTGAGCAGGCAGTACTCGCGGCAAAAACAGCAGGTTATTACAATGCAGGTACCTGTGAATTCATGTTTAAGGATGGAAAATACTACTTTTTAGAGATGAACACTCGTCTTCAAGTTGAGCATCCTATCACCGAAGTAACCACAGGTGTTGATCTCGCTCGTGAACAAATTCGGGTAGCATCTGGTCTTCCGCTTGAGTATGATCAAAAAGATATTAGGCCAAGGGGTCATTCAATTGAATGTAGAATAAATGCAGAAGATCCTCTCAATAACTTTATGCCCGCACCTAGCAAAATTGTTAGGTACGCTGAGCCTAGCGGTCCTGGCATTCGTGTGGATTCTGGTGTCTATCCAGGATTTACCATTCCTCCGTTTTACGATTCAATGATTGCAAAGCTAATTGTTTGGGCCGAAGACAGACCACGAGCAATTGACAGAATGAAACGTGCCTTATGGGAGTTCCAAATCGGCGGCGTAAGAAACAACATTCCCTTTCACCAAGTAGTTATGAATAATCCACAATGGATTAAGGGGGAGTACAATACCAGTTTCATTCCACGTTACAAGATACTTGATCAAGTTGTAGAATACGTACAACAAATGAAAGCTCAATCGTCTGCGCCTAAAACAGCTGCGGCGATGGCCGCCGTTCAGGCAGTAATTATCGCCTCAAATAATTCTAAAATTAAAAAATAGAAAAGAGAGAGAGGACTAGTTAATTTTTATATAATCGTTTGTGTCTTTCTTATCGATGATATTGTTAGCTTTAGCTGAGATAAAAAATTCTATGTAACTCATTATTGATTTAATTCTATAGCTTTAGCAATAAAAGCGTCTATCATATCCCCATATGCTTTTACTACTGTTTTATCTGAGAAGAAAATATATCTGTTTATAGAACATAATATTGCATAATCATTACTAGCATTTATCATCATACAGGATGTTCCTCCGGGAGCATGGCCCCAGTGCCCATGAAAATCTGTTCCGTTCATCCAGCCAAATCCATAAAAACCGTTTTCATATTGAATTGAATGCATCAATTCAACAGTTGACTCATTTAAAATCCGAACACCACCATAAACTCCACCATGCATATGAGCAATAGCATAATGAGAAAGATCCTCAATAGAACACTTTATACCACCGACACCATAAGGACAATCAATGAACGGTATTCTAAAATAAAAATTACGAGCATTTACATAAGAATCCGCCAACTGACTCTTATCAAAATCATTGAAAAAAAAGCTTGTATTACTCATATTCAACGGATCAAAAATATTTTCCTTACAATAACTGGTAAATGACTGTTTGGATAAGACTTCTGTTAAATGCTCCAAAAGCATGAAATTAAGGTTGGAGTACCAAAAGTTTGAACCTGGTGAAAAATTACCCCAAACCGTTGATGAATACAAATCACCCTCAGGATGTAACATACGTTTTACCAACGGATACGGATAATCCTCTTTGAATCTTAAAAAATCAATTAAAAGTCCAAGGTTATCACGTGTTCCTCCTGCAGCTAAGCTTGATTGATGGGCTAATAGCATTCTGAAAGTGATATTAACATCGGGATATTTTGGATTTTTAACTTCAAAATCGAGATAATCATTTATATTGTCGTCGAGATCAAATAGACCTTTTTCGTATAGTTGCATCATTGCGGTACCAACGAATGTTTTTGAGATCGATCCTATTGGGTATACTGTATCTATTGTAGGTTTTGTTAATAATTTTGCGCGTCCATATCCTTCGTACCAAACTACTGAATTGTTTTTAATAATACAAACTGATATTGATGGGAAATGTCCGATTCTCATGAGTAATCTAATTTTTAGGTTAAATAAAAAGTCGTTTGAGGATTTGTTCTGTTTTTTTAGATTTTCAGTGATATTTTTGATTTGATTATTGGCATTTACGGTTTCTAATGATGCGATTAATAAAGTAAATAATATGAGTATTGTTAGGATTTTTAATCTCATATTTTGTTGTATGATAAAGATCATTTATAAATATTATTTGACAGTTCTTACCAAAAAACTGATTTTTAAACAAAAATTCTAAAGATAAAAAAATAAAAAAAGAGGACCCTACTTTTTTATAAGATCCAATGACGTAAGTTCTGCAGATAGTTTCTCTACGGCAAGAGCCACGTCTTCTGTTTTTCTTGCACCTGTACAAACTATTTTTCCAGAGCCGAACAAAAGCATTGCTACCTTTGGTTCTTTAATACGATATACAAGTCCCGGAAATTGCTCCGGCTCATATTCTACGTTTTCCAAACCAAGTCCCATCGCAACTTCGTTAAGATTAAGCTCTGTTCCAAGATCAGATATAGCTACAATGTTCTGTATAACGATTTTAAGATCTTTATATACATCCACGCCCAATTTTTTCAGTTTATCTGCAATTATATCAACCGTTTTACGTACGTCTTCTACATTCTTCGCACCGGTACAGTTGGCTTTCCCGCTTCTAAACAACAGTGTTGCCGTTTTCGGTTCGTTTAATCTGTAAACCAGCCCCGGGAATTGTTCCGGTTCATACTCAGCTTCTTCCAATGATTGTGCTATTACGTCTAAATCTAGCTTATCTGCAAAAGACGTAGACGCAACTATATTTTCTACTATTACTTCTGGCATAATTTCTTCCTCCCTTTATAAAGCTCCCAACGATGAAAGCTTCTCTTTCATCAATTCGATGGCTTTGGATGTGTCCTCCATAGTACTAGCTCCAGTACAAACTATTTTTCCAGAGCTGAAAAGAAGCAGTATCGCTCCGAGGTCATCCATTTTGTAAATCAAACCTGGGAACTCCTCAGGTTCATAATTTACATTTTCAAGCATTAAACCTTTAGATATAGATGCTAGATGTAACTCTTTTTTTAGATCTAAAGACACAGTGATATTTGTCGTTTCAACTTTGGGTTTTGTCTTTACCTTTACTCCAGCACGCTTTATTTTATTTGTAACAATTTTTATTGCTGTTTCAACGTCTTCCAATTTTTTTGCACCAGTGCAAATGGCTTTCCCGTTTGGCAGAAGCAGAACGGCGGTTTTAGGTTCATCTAGCTTTAATGTTAAGCCAGAAAACTCATTAGGATTGTATTTAAAATCTTGATCATTTTCAGCTAACTTAGTTATATCTATGCTATCTGCTATTTTTGCATGTGCTACAATGTTTTCGATCGTCAAATTTGTCATATAAATACTTTTTCCTTTTCCTGAGTATATAAAGGGTTTTTATAAACATTTCGTTGGCGATAAGGAGGAAATTAATTTTATAAAAAATTAATGATTTTACCAAACTTTGTCAAGGTCTAAATCAGGCTCGTCTTCGTCTTTTTTCTTACTTTTCGTCCTTTTGTTGTTCTCGTTGAATTTGTCCAACATCCCTCGAAATTCGTCAGTTCTATATTCCATGCGCCGTTCGCAACTTGCAACCGTTATTTCGCCTCTCGTTCTCTCTATTAAATTCCTTACCATGTCCTGTTTTTTCTTGATTGGAAGCAGACCTGAGGGATAATCAAAACGTATAATCACATCATAAATATCTTCCATCATTTTGAGGTAATCATCCGCTTTTTTTGATTTTCCCTCTCTTATTGCGTCTAAAGTCGTTCTTCTAAGTTCACCGACCAGATCGCAGAGTCCTAAAAGATAAGAGCTGTAGGTGGTTTTAATCTCATCAGGGTCGGGCAGTTCCTCCCCTTTCATTATGTTATATAAACAATATGCCTCGACTAGTTCTTGTGCAGCATTTTCAACAAAACCAGCATGATATAATTCAGGATGATTTTTAGTCAAATCGTATAGTTTTTCAAGTTTTACAGAAGCATTTTTAATTTCAGTTTTTGCGTCTTTTAACAAATCTTTATGGACATTCTGAATTGCCTTTCTGCAGCCTATGATTATTTCCCTCGAAGATCTTAGCGCCTGCTCGCGGACTCTGTCTTTGCTGTCTATATTTTTCTCGATTTTATCTACAATTTTATCTAAGTTCTTCATTGTACGATTAAAAACACTCTATGTAGTTATAGTTTTCTCTACATGAGATTTTTATTTACCCAGAATTCTGGCGTCTTTCCGTCAAGTGTTTTTAGCATCTGCTCGGCACAAATGGATCCCGCGCGTAGTTGTCCCTCTTTGGTTGATGCACCAATGTGAGGAGTGCATATCACCTTCGGGTTATTGATCAGCTCTTTGAATACCGGTGGCTCAGCAGCGTAGACATCCAGAGCAGCAGATCGCACCTTTCCATTATCTAGATATTTTAAAAGTGCCTTCTCGTCAACTACACCGCCTCTTGCGCAGTTCACTATGATTACGCCATTTTTCATCTTTTCAAAGTCCTGCTCGCAGATAGTTGGTCCCTCTTCTTTAACAAAAGGGATGTGCAAAGAAATGTAGTCTGATTGTTTTAGCAAATCATCGAGAGAGACGAGAGATATTTTTTTCATCGGCGATTTCTTAATATATTTATCATAGGCAACCACTTTCATGTTGAATGCGATTGCTCTTTTTGCCAACTCGGTACCTATTCGGCCAATGCCAACGATACCAAGTGTTTTACCAGATAACTCAACACCTTTGAATGCCTTTTTCTCCCACAAGCCCTGTTTCATAGAATGATCTGCCTGTGGAATAGAACGTGATGCA
>Ga0315277_10005148_pt1 | contig 17303 bp, 19 predicted proteins | sample YL17G05_15_MG_FD_203695 | JGI IMG/M metagenome (GOLD analysis project Ga0315277, IMG submission 203695) | Sediment microbial communities from Yellowstone Lake, YNP, Wyoming, USA - YL17G05_15 | ecosystem: Environmental > Aquatic > Freshwater > Lake > Sediment | place: USA: Wyoming | collected... | reverse complement strand
GGAACTCATCAAGCGAATCAAGGAGACGGCGTATCTGGAGGGCGACTTCGTCCTTCGCAGCGGCAAGCGGAGCCGGTATTACCTGGACAAGTACCTGTTCGAGACCAAGCCGGACATCCTCAAGGCGCTGGGCAAGGAATTCGCCAAACACATGACGGACGATGTCACGCTGATCGCCGGGGCGGAGCTGGGCGGCGTCGCGCTGGCCGCAGCGACCGCCATGGCCACCGGCAAGAACTGGATCATCGTCCGCAACAGCAAGAAGGATTACGGCACGAGCAAGCTCGTCGAAGGCGTCCTCAATCCCGGCGACGTCGTGCTGCTCGTCGAGGACATCGCCACCACGGGCGGCCAGGTCCTCGAAGCGGCCAAAGTCATTACTGACGCCGGCGCGACCGTCAAGAAGATCGTCTGCGTCATCGACCGCAAGCAAGGCGCCGGCGAGAACATCGCCCAGGCCGGATACGCCTTCGAGTCCATCCTGACGAAAAACGACCTCGGAATTGCGGATTGATGATTTCGGATTGCGGATTGGCAGCGAATCCTGATTCCCGATCCGCAATCCGAAATCTAAGATCGGCAATCGGGAATGGGGGTGATTATGATTATCGGTGTGCCGAAGGAAGTGAAGAAGGATGAGTACCGCGTCGCGCTGCTGCCGGTGGGAGCGGAGCTGCTGACGAACGATGGGCACACCGTGCTGATCGAGAAGGAGGCGGGCGCAGGCAGCGGATTCGACGATCGGCGGTATTCCACGGTCGGCGCGACGATCGTCGAGACGGCCGACGAAATCTATGCGCAGGCCGACATGGTCGTCAAGGTCAAGGAGCCGCAGCCGCCGGAGATTGCAAGGCTCCGCAACGGACAGGTCCTCTTCTGTTACTTCCACTTCGCCGCCTCGCGTGAGCTGACGGTCGGCTGCCTCAATGCGGGCATCACGGCCGTGGCGTACGAGACCCTGCAGGACACCCAGGGGCGGCTGCCCCTGCTGACGCCGATGAGCGAGATCGCCGGCCGAATGTCGATCCAGGAAGGCGCCAAATACCTCGAACGGCCGATGATGGGCCAGGGCATTCTGCTCGGGGGCGTTCCCGGCGTGGCTCCGGCCAACGTGCTGGTCCTCGGCGCCGGAGTCGTCGGCACCAACGCCGCACGCATGGCCGCCGGACTGGCCGCCAACGTCATCCTCATGGACATCAATCTCGACCGCCTGCGGTACCTCGACGAGGTCATGCCGGCCAACGTCACGACGATCTTCTCCGACCCGCACACGATCGCCGATTACGCGATGCACGCCGACCTGGTCGTCGGGGCCGTTCTGATCCCCGGCGGCCGGGCGCCTGTCCTCATCCCCCGCTCGCTCCTGAAGAAGATGAAGCCCGGCAGTGTCATCGTGGACGTGTCCATCGACCAGGGCGGCTGTGCGGAGACCTCCCGCCCCACCACGCACAGCGACCCGATCTACATCGTCGATGGCGTCGTACACTACTGCGTCACGAACATTCCCGGCGCCGTCAGCCGGACCTCGACGCTGGCTCTGTGCAACGCCACGCTGCCTTACGTCCGCCAGCTCGCATCACTGGGCGTTGACGCCTTCGCTGCCGTCGATTCCGGCCACGCCGCCGCCATCAACATGGCCGGCCGCAAACTCACGAACGCCGCTGTCGCCCAAGCCTTCCCCGACCTGCCCGGCAGCCAGTGATCGAAACCGGAATCCCCCTCCGCCCCGGTGCTATATCTACGCGCGTATGTGTTTGCCGTGGTGGCTCCCGTTCGTCAGGGTGGCGCCGCCAGACTCGTTTGACGGTGCTCATGCGACGGGGCTGGCTCAATCGAGACCCCACGGGCAAACGAGTTTGCCCGTGCCACCCAGGATTGGGTCCTTCCAAGCTGAACGGGTGCCTCCCCGGGCAGTAAACTGCTCAAAGTGGTTGCGGCAAAATCCTTAGTTTCCCGATTTGCCGGGCCGGCGTAGGAACAATGGTGAAACAGGATTACGGTTTCTATCTGCCGGCCCACCTGCCCTGTGATTGTCACAGCCGACAGACTCGGGTCGGCAAAGATGTGAGGTTCATATGAGAGAGCAACAGATTAGCACAGTGATGGAAAAGAGCGAAGCGAAGAGCTTCGAGCATCCTGACGAGGTTCGCGAGTTTCCGCACGGCCGCCTGGAGCTGGTGAGAATCGGCGGCGTTGTAGTCGGGCGCAACACCCTGGAGCCAGGCTGGCGATGGTCGGAATCGGTCCAGCCGATCGCCAAGACCGACAGTTGCGAAGCTGCGCATTTCGGCTACCAGTTGTCCGGCACGCTCAAGGTGCGCATGGATGACGGGACGGAGCTCGAATGCCATGCGGGCGATGTTTGCCTGATCAACCCCGGCCATGACGCCTGGGTCGTCGGCGACGAGCCCGTCGAGTTGGTCGACTTCCAGGGAATGAGCACGTACGCCGAATCTGAATGATGCCGAGCGCGCGAGCTCGTCGCGGCGCATCACCAAATTCGGCTGGCACTGGCAAACGCCGGTATGTTTGTAGCAGTTGCGGAGACGCAACATATTGCGTCTCTACCGGCGTCACTAGGAGCAGTTGTTCGGTCTTGCCCCTGCCGCCCAACGCGGTCAACGAGTCGTGGATTCCAGGAGCAGCAGGGCATCTTCCCGGTCGGCAGGGGTGGAGAAGGACTGGATGCCTGCGTTTGTGAAGCTGCCAGCGGGCGTGGAGTCGCCGGTTCTCGGGTCGATCCAGCGTACGGTCACTTTGGCCGCGGCGAGCTTGCTCAGGTTGATCGAGAAGGCACCTTTATCGGCGAGATAGATCATTAGCCATTTGCCGTCCTTGTGTCTCGCGGCGAGGTTCAGGATTCGGCCGTCGATGCGGCCGCCCTCGGTGAAGATCGACTGATCGGGCACGAGATACCACCACTCGGGCAGGGCCAGGAAGATCTTCCTCAAAATGCCCAGTTGTACCGCGCCGGGAGCATCGAGTGCCTGCTTCCAGGTGGGCAGCACGCGCCAACTGTCGTTATGGCCGTAGGTGTGGTGGGCACCCGCCAGGTACGAGTAATACGCCTGCCGGCGAATCCACAGGGGGGTGACATCAAAGCCGTATTCCGACCCCTGCTCGTACGCCCCCTCCGCCATGAGCACGGGCTTGACCGGCTTGAGATTGTAGTCGTGCGTCACCATGGGATAGATCAGCTCGACGCTCTTCCACGTCTGCATGGAATCGAAATCCAGCCATTTCTCATCGTGAATGAAGCTGGAGGAGTACGGGGCCGGGTCCGGCTTGAAGGTGATCAGGTGAACGCCGCCGTCGCCTTCGTGCAGGCCGGCCGCCAGCTCGCGCAGGACCGGCACGAATTCCGGCCTGGCCTCCGGGGTCATGGACCAGACGATATTGGGCACATCTTTGTACCGCTGCGCCAGCCATTTCGCCCAGGCGCGGCCGTTCTCCGGAGTGATGAGCTTGCGCCAGCGCTGATGGTAGAGGGTCATCGAGATATTGACATTGTTCTCGCGGGCGATCTGGAGCACGGCGTCCACGTTCTTGAAATAGGCATCGTTCGGCGTCAGGGGATTATCGTCGGTCCAGGGCTTTTGCCCGTACACGTTCGCCTTCGTCCCATCGCCGACGCCCGCCAGCATTACCTGTGCGAAGACAAACCCTTTGTCCGCCGTCTTCTCCAGGATGGTGCGGGCGTCCTCCAACGTATACTCCCGGAAGAGCTGCCACTGCGTCGTCCCCAGCCAGAACACCGGCTGTCCTTTCTGATCAACGAAGTACCTCCCATTATCGCTGACCTTGACCGGCCAGACCGGCCCCTGTGCCGCGACACTCACCGCCACCATCCACAAGCACCCCACCAACAGCACGACTGTTCTCCCCATCGGTTTCATGATCTCACCTCCCAAAATTGGTTTGCGTAGCATATTTCGACGTGCGAGGATCATATTCTAAGCGAGTAGACATGCTGATACACCAGCAGGCGTCCCCGGTGCTAAGCCCATCACTCCACGCAGGTAGCAGTAACTCCAAGCTTATTCGCTCATATGACGCCAGATTGTCCCTTTCGGCTGGCCTTATTAGTCTCATAGTGTCGTTCTATCCATTCCTTCTCTTCGTCAGAGTAATACGGCAGTTGATTCAACGCTGTCACTGTAACTGGCCCTCTCAGCCTTTCCCCAACATGATCCTGCTCAAAGAACAGGCCAAGATCACCAAACCTGAGCAGGTCCGAGGTACTGTTCACTTTCACGAATCCCATACTCGAAGGCCGTTCCCACCGATCATGTTGATCTCTCACAATGTACGCCTGTAAGAAATCGACGGCTGTTCCTCGGCACGCCTCCATGATCCTCTTTTTGCGGTCGAAGCTCATGCAAGCGCCGAATACGACTGACTGTATGCACTCCGGAGGGAAGTCAAAGAGATAAAGGCCGCGATCCCGATGAGCCTTGTTATCTAAAGGAGTCCACTGAGGGTGGTCGGCCAACCTGCGAACCATGCGGTATTCGTCTTCCTCTTTCCATCGGGATGTTTTTGTGAAGAATACTGTCTTGTTGAACACCTCAAATGGGATCACCCCGTGCTCGTTGACAAGGTCATCCATATTGACTGCATATTCATCGACATAGTGGACTTGACCCACATCATACTTCGCACCGTCGCGCGAAAGCATACACGTATGCTCATTGAAGCCAACTTTGATCTCAAGGAGGAACCCGCAGTGGCCGCTCGCATAGCGACTCCACATATCGAAAGAGTCAGCGGTTTTTGTGAGCGAGAGAATCCCAAAGTTGTTCAACTGGCGTTCAATCAATCGATGCCGAACTCGCAGTTCCTCACTCGGAAAGAGAATGTCGTCGAAGACGTAGTTGGTGTACTTGCCAGCACTGTGTCTGAACCGAATGATCGGATTGAACTCAAGGGGGTCATTGAGAACCGCGGGCTGAGTGAACCTTATCTTGTGCTCGCTGAACACACTCTTGATAACCTCATCTTCGTTGCTGCAATACTTGACAAAGTTCTTCAGGTCCTCTGGGTTGATAGGGCTCGTTAGCTTGACCACTCCGCTGCTGTCACCCATCTTGCTCTCCCTTCTCGATAAGAAGAATGATTCTCTCTGCGATCACCGCTTTGCTCCTAGCGAATATGTCGACCCACCCGGAGTGGAGCATCCTCGCGTGGACAGTTGCCTTTTCACTGCCGATGGCATCCGGCGTGTTGGCGACGATCATGTCGAGGTGCTTTTCTCGCATCTTCCGCTCGGCGTTGGCTCGCAGGTCGCGGTCCTCCAGAGCGAAGCCTACAATGATCTTGGGTCTATGGTGGGCACAGCCCACCCTACGCTGCGTGCCAGCCCACTTCAAAATGTCGGGGGTAGGCTTGAGTTCGAGAGTCAGCCTGCCGGCCTGTTTCTTGATCTTCGTTTTGCTGGGCCGGGCGGGGGTGTAGTCGCTGACGGCGGCGGCCATGATCAGGCAGTCGCACTTGGGGAAATGCTTCTTGACCGCCTCGAACATCTCCGCGGCGGTCTGCACGCGGATGACTTCGGCGCCAGCCGGAGGTTTGAGAACAGTCAGGGCCGTGATCAATGTCACCTTATGCCCAGCCTTCAACGCGGCATGCGCCAGCGCGTAACCCATCCTGCCGCTGCTGGCGTTGGAGATGAACCGCACAGGATCGATGTACTCCCGCGTGCCCCCGGCCGTAATCAGAATCCGCATAAGCCCTCGGTACCTGCAAAAAGACCGCGTTTATTACATGGCAGTCTACCGGGCGCGACGGCGTTCGGCAAGCTCCCTGCCGCCATTGAGCAGGGTAAACGCAAAGTCGCGTGTCAGATCGAATTCATGTCATTGCGAGGAGCGCAGCGACGAAGCAATCTGAACTCCCGGCGTGAGAGATTGCTTCGCTTCGCTCGCAATGACATACCGGGCAGTACCACCGAACGACTTTGCGATTGCCCTGGCGCTACTCAGCCTCCTGGCCTGGGTCATTCGAGCTTGTTTCGGATTTCCAGGCGCAGCCTGGTCAGTAGTCTTTGAATCGCCGCATCCAGGCGGGCCAGGAATCGGGTTGCGCGCCGCCGGCTTTGGTCCAGTAGCCGCGGGTGTCGTATTGCCGATGCCATTTCAGCGACCACAATTCCTTGACGCCGATTTTGCGAATCGACCAATCCATGAAGATGCCGTTCACAAACCCGTCGTGGCGGTTCATACAGGAGGGCAGCTCGTGGTCGGTCCAGACATCTTCCTGTGCAGGCGGCTTGGTCTCGGTCAGTCGGCACGACCACCACAGAACGCTGTCGAGCAGCAGAGGTGCATTCGCAGCGCCCTGGACGGGGACAATCTGCCAGTATCGCGGGTCGCGCGAGCCGCCCGACCCCGGCGCGTACTGGGCCCAGACATTCAGGCCGTAGCTGCACTCCAATCGCCCGCCGCTCATACCGCCTCGCAGCAGCCAGGGGGAGAATGTGCTGCCGATGCGCGAATCGCTCGAAGCGACGACTCCCGCAGGCGGCTTCGCGGCCATCGGGCACAGGAACAGGTCGTCAGTGTCCTCATGGTACGGCCACAGCGCCTTGAGCACCTTCGGCCACGGCTCGACCGTCTCGACCCAGTTCGGGAATCTCCCATTGTTCTCGTTCGCGTACATCGAGAAGATCAGGCCCCACTGTTTCAGGTTGGCCTGGCAGCCGACCGTCCTCGCCTGCCTCCGGACCCGCTGCAAGCACGGCAGCAGAATCGCCATCAACAGCGCGATGACGGCGATTACCACCAGCAACTCGATCAATGTGAATGCCCTGGAATTGATGATTGATGAAGGATGATTGACTATTGAGGGATTGAATCCTCTTGCAGGGGTTCCAGACCGCCGAGTGGCTTGCCCTATCCATTCGCGTCTCATGGTTTTCTCCCTGCCAATTCGGTCCCATTGCACCGCGCAGGCACACCCAGGCTCAATAGTCCTTGAACCGCCGCATCCATTGGGGCCAGTCCTCGGGTTTTGCACCGCCAGCCTTGGTCCAGGGGCCCCGCGTATTGTATTGCTTATGCCACTTGAGCGTCCAGAGTTCTTTGAGCCCGACCTTGCGGACGGACCAATCCATGAAGAGGCCGTTGACGTGGCCGTCGTGGCGGTTCATGCAGAAAGAATTGAAGCCGCCCGGGCCCGAATGCAGCGCGACTGGCACCGGATCGAACTCCCAGGGTGGCGTTACCGCCGTCTGCCATTCATGCCCACCGAAAGGCTAGGTACTGTCCAGGAATATCGGCACAGCGGCGGCATTCTTGATATCGACCGTTGACCAGGCGAATTCGCGCCAATCGGGAACGACCGAACCCCAGCACATAACCCAGTCGTTCAGGCCGTAGCTGCCATACCCGTACCGTGGATCGGGCTCGCGACCACCGAGGCCCCACGCCAAAAAGGTTCCACCCGCCGGGTCGCCGTGGTCGGCCAGGTTCGCCGGCTTCCTGGCCAGGGGGCAGCACATGATCTCCTTGGTGGCCTGATACTCTTGCGATCTCCACCTTGTTTCGGGGCTGGGCGTCGCCCCCGGAGCCCACCAGTCCCACGCTCCCCACACTCCCCACCAAATGTGCTCAGCCTCTAGAGTGTGGGCGTGGTCACCGGGCAGACGGCCGTCGTGTTCCGCCGCATAGGTTGCCCAGAGGATGCCCCACTGGCGGAGGTTCGCCTGGCAGGCGACGGCCCTGGCCTGCTTGCGGACCCGCTGGAGCGTCGGGACCAGGATCGACATCAGCAGCGCAATGATGGCGATCACCACCAGCAGCTCGATGAGCGTGAAGCCCCGTGATTTGTTTTCCATCGTCATAGCCCTGCTCCGCCCGCAAAGAGCATGAACGACGAACCTTCTACCGCCTCAAACAGGATAAGTCTCTCAAAGATGCTCGTCTGGCATGATTCTACCCCCCGGAGCAGGAAACATGCAAGAGATTTCGGGGAGGAAGAATGGAATATCGGAATACTGGAATAGTGGGTCGAGGAGGCGCTTCTGCTGCAACATTGCACCATCGTAACATGCAAAAGCGGATGGGATTTGTGGCTCATCCGGGCTCTGCGTACTTTCGGGCCGAGTGGTGCCCAACGACCGGGGACGCCGTCCCCGGACCCCTGGCATTTTGCGCTTTTCGCCAGAAGCATGGTTCTCATGCCATTGGCCGAAAGCGACAAATGCCAGGGGCTTGGGGGCAGAGCCCCCAAGGGCCAGCGAGCATGCAAAAACGGGATAAGCCAGATCTGTTTTGAATGCAGCTTTCGAGTTGCGAATTTGAGTACCGGGGGCCTCTTTCATCAAAGAGAATTCTGTAGCGCGCGGAGACGCGGGGGCGCAGAGTTGAAGACGCGATTCTATCCTGCTGTTCTCTGCGTCTCAGCGCCTCTGCGCGAGATGATTTGGCTGCGGGCGGGGGGTCGTGGTGCGGAATTACGGTTTTCGGTTTGTTGCGGCGAGTTGTTCGATGGCTTGAAGAATGTCCTGGGGGTCGGCCATTCGGCCCATGCCCTCGGCGCCACAGGCGAGGCGTCCTGCGACGGGGCCGACCATCTGCGCGCCCATCTGGCGCAGGGTCGCGACATTTCGCTGCACGGCGGGGTTCTCCCACATCCGCGTGTTCATCGCCGGCGCGTACAGCGTCTTTGTCGCCCAGCAGGTGCACAAGGTCGTGCTCAGCAGGTCGTCGCAGATTCCGTTGGCGGCCTTGCCGAGGATGTCGGCGCTGGCCGGCGCGACGACGACGAGATGCGCCCAGTCGGCCAGGGCGATGTGCGCGATCCTGCGGTCCTCCGGATTGCGCCACAGCGAAGTGTAGACCGGGGCGCCCGTGATCGTCTCGAAGCTCATGGGCCCGACGAACCGGCAGGCGCTTCGCGTCATGACCGTCCGCACGCCGGCCCCGGCGGCGACCAGTCTGCCGGCCAGGTCCACCACCTTATAGGCGGCGATCCCGCCGGTGACCCCGAGCAAGATATTCAAATCCATCAGCACCGGCCTACCTGTCGGAACAAAAGTCTCACCTCACACGACGACTTCACGACGAAAGAAGCGATTGGCATCCAAGTTTGGAATATTGGAATGGTGGAATGATGGAATATTGTAGGAGGGACAGACTGCCAACCCATCATTCCAGTATTCCATCGTTCCTTTTAGAGCCGCCCGCGGCGATCCGGGACGTCGTCGTCGTCATCGTTCCTGCGCTCGATGATGACCTCCCTCTTGCGCTCGTACGGCGTCGTATCGATCGTGATCTTGTCCTGGAGAATCTCCTGGACAACGATCTCCATCATGGTCATGTTCTCGGAATTCTCGATCAGAGGGCGGGAGCCCTGGAGCAGCTCGATCATCCGCCGCTGCACCAGCGCCGCCAGCTTGAACCGGCCGCCGACCTTCTTGACGATTTCCTCACTCTTGAGTTCTTCGAGCATCGTTCTTCTCCATTGAATTGATGATCTGGAGGACCTCCTCGATCGCCTGTTCGAGGTCATCATTGATCACCATGTTATCATAATACTGCCAGGCCGCGGCGATTTCGCTGCCGGCGCCGCTGAGCCGGCGTGCGGCGGCCTCGGCGCTCTCGCGGCCGCGACGGCCCATGCGTTCCGCCAGTATCTTGCTGCTCGGCGGCAGGATGAAAATCATCACTGCCTGCGGGTAGATCTCCTTGACCTGCCGGGCGCCCTGGACGTCGATCTCCAGGATCACGGTCTTGCCCGCCTGCAGCGTCTCATCGGTCTTGTCCCTCGGGGTCCCGTAGAGGTTTCCGAAGACTTCAGCATATTCCAGAAGCGCGCCCTCTTCAATGCGCTTGTGGAATTCCGGTCGGGAGATGAACCAGTACTCCCGCCCGTTCTTTTCGCCGGGTCCCTGGGGCCGGGTCGTCACGGAGATGCTCAGGAAGGCATTGTCCAGCCGCCTGACCACTTCCCGGCTGATCGTGCTTTTGCCCACCCCCGAGGGTCCGCTGATGATGACTAATTTGCCCTGGGCCTTTTCCTGCTGTTGTGCCTGGGTCATACTACTCCACGTTTTGAATCTGCTCTTTGAGGCGCTCGATGAGGCACTTGATGTCCACGACGGATCGGGCAATCTGGGCATCGGCGGCCTTGCTGGCCATCGTGTTGGCCTCGCGGAGCATCTCCTGGCTCAAGAAGTCGAGCCTGCGTCCGGCCTGTCCCTCCATATGACAGATCTGGCGGAACTGCTGCACGTGAGCGTCGAGCCGCGTGATCTCCTCCGAGATGTCCGACCGGTCGGCCAGGATCGCCACCTCCCGCGCCAGGGTTTCCTCGTCGAGCTTGAGCTTGGCCTCGGCCAGCAGCTCGTCGACGCGTCGTCGCAGCCGCTTGGCATACTCGCCGAGGACGGAGCCGCTGCGGCCGCGGATTACCTCCAGCTCCTGGGCCATCGCGTCGCAGTTGCCCATCAGGTCGGCTTCGAGGAACTTGCCTTCCGCCTCCCGCATGCGTTTGAGCCGCTCGACGGCCTCGTGAGTCAGCTTGACCGCAAGCTCGCGAATCCGTGCGGCCGCTTCCTCGTCGGGCAGCACCGGGCGAACCATTCCCGGCAGGTTCAGCAGACTGGCCAGATCGATCTCTCCGGGGACGCCTACCGACGAGCTGATCTGACTGAGCTGGGCCACCACGGACTGGAGCGCCGCCTCGTCGATCTCAAACAGCGCGCTAGCCGAAACGCTCTTGAGCCGCAGCACGCAATTGATCGTCCCGCGAGAAAGACTCCTTCGCAGCTCCTTGTCGATATCATCTTCGAGGTATGTTGCGGCGTCCGGCAGCTTGACGATCGTCTTGAGGTAGCGGTTGTTCACCGCCTTGAGCTCGATGGCGTAGGACACGCCGTCGAGCACGCCTTCCGCCTCGCCGTATCCGGTCATGCTTTGGAGCATCGCAATGCACTCTCAAACGTCAAATGCCACTGTGAAGGATTCTGTCCTGTGCAGCCGCCGTCCATGACAGCCGCCCGTTCCGCTCAGCCGCCGGTCGAATTGGCCTCAGCCGTCGGGGTCGGCGTGACGCCGGCCCCCGGGCTCGGAGCACCAGGCTGCTCGGTCGGTGCCGCGCCCTGAGGAGCAGGCTGTTCCGCCGGCGCTGTGCCCTGAGGAGCAGGCTGTTCCGTTGGCGCCGGGGCCTCAGGTACGGACTCCCCGGCCGGCGCCGGCCCCTCAGAGACAGGCTGCCCGGACTTGGTGGGGGTCTCGGGAGCGCCGAACTCGCCGGCTCCCGGTTTGTAGAACCGGGCCAGCAGGACGGCCAGAACGAGGTACACCCCGACAACGGTGATCGTCGCCCAGGTCAGGAAGTCGCCGGTCTTCGAGCCGAGCAGGCCGCTAGCCATGCCGCCGCCAAAGGCCGCACTCAGGCCGCCGCCCTTGCCCTTCTGGATCAAGATCACCAGGACCAGGATGATACAGATGAGGCCAAACACGACGGCTACCAGATTCCACAGGATGCCAACTGCCAACACGGGAAACCCAATCATAACTACGCCTCAATAAGAAACCACTCAATTGCGCCGGCCCGGACGGGCGGCTCACACGGCCTAAACAACTCCACGCACCTGCGTGCCGCTACACGGCGGCCCGGATAATCGACACGAAATCATCCGCTTTCAGGCTGGCGCCGCCGACGAGCAGGCCATCGACGTCTTCCTGGGCCATCAACTCTTTGGCGTTGTCGGGCTTGACCGATCCGCCGTAGAGTACGCGGATTTCCTGGGCCAGGTTCCGGCCGTACGCCTTGGCGAGCCAGCCGCGAATGAACTGATGGACTTCCTGCGCCTGCTGCGGCGTGGCGGTCCGGCCCGTCCCGATCGCCCAGACCGGCTCGTACGCGATCGTCACCGCCGACATCTTCTCGGCGCTCAGACCCGCCAGGCCGGTCCGCAGGTGCCGCTCGACGACCTGCTCGGTCTTACCGGCATCACGCTCGTCCAGCAGCTCGCCGACGCACAGGATCGGCAGCAGGCCCCCGCCGATGGCGGCGGCCACTTTCTTGCCCACCAGCTCGTCGCTCTCCTTGATCACGTGACGCCGCTCCGAGTGTCCGCACAGGACGTACGTGCAGCCGACATCCTTGAGCATGGCGGGGCTGATCTCGCCGGTGAACGCACCTTTGGGCTCGAAATACACGTCCTGGGCCCCCACCGCCACCGCGAACGAGCTGACGGCACGAGCCACGGCCTGCAAATATACAAACGGCGGAAACATGGCCACCGAAACACGCTCCCTCGCCAGCTCGGCCGAGCCTGCCGCTACGGCCTTCGCCAACGCCACGCTCGACTGGCTGTCCGTATTCTCTTTCCAATTGCCGGCAATAAACGGCTTTCTCATCATTTTCTCCTGCATCCTCACAAGGCTACTGCACTATTCGCCATCAACCTCTACAGCACTTCCGTCGCGCGGGGGAAACTGCCCAGCACGGAAAGCTGCAAACAATGCTGACGGGCCTCGTCCAGTCCGGCCTGAATTCGCTCATCCGACCGATGCCCAAGCAGATCGACGAAGAAGTAGTACTCGAATTCGCGTTTCTTGCTCGGCCTCGATTCGATGTTGGTCAGATTGATATTGTATTTCTTGAATGCCGCCAGCACGTCCGCCAAGGCGCCGGCCTTGTGCGCGGTGCTGAACAGGATCGCCGTCTTATCCTCGCCCGTCGGCCTTGCATCCTCACGACTGACTACGAGGAAACGGGTCACGTTGTTGGCGATATCTTCAATATTCTCGCAGACGACCTCCAAGCCGTAGATTTCCGCCGCTACCTTCGAGCCGATCGCCGCCGCATACGATTCCTCCGCCGCCATCTGAGCGGCCTTGGCCGTCGAGGCCACCGCAATCGTATTCGTCTCCTTAAATGTCGACGCCAGCCAGTTGCGGCACTGGGTGAACACCTCCGGCTTCGAGTAAACCTTCTCCACCTCCTCCAGCGTGCAGTTGGCCAGCAGGTTGTGGTGGATCGTCATCAGCACCTCGGCACAGATCTTCACGTCGGTATCGATCAGCGCGTCGAGCGTCTCGATGACCCCGCCGCCCGTGGAATTCTCGACGGGCACGATCCCGAGATCGCAGTGGCTCTTACAGATCTCGTCGAAGACGCCGCGGATGTCGGCCAGCGGCTCGTATTCGACGCTCCGGCCGAATTTCAGCATTGCCGCCGTATGGCTGAAACTGCCCCCGGGACCCAGGTACGCTATCCGCAGTGGCTTCTCCAGCACGAACGACCCGCTCATCATCTCCCGCCAGATCGCCACCAGCGTCCGGTCGGGCAGCGGCCCCTTATTCGCCTTCACGACTTTGTCCAGCACCTGCTTCTCGCGGTCCGGCGCGTAGACCGGCCGGTCGTTCTGCGTCTTGAGCTTGCCGATCTCCACGACCACGCCCGCCCGCTCGTTCAGCAGCTTCAATAACTGCCCATCGATCTCGTCGATGCGTTTTCTCAGTTCTTCCAGAGACATAAATCGATCCTGTGTTACCTTGGGCGCAATTCGATGGTCTATCTGCCCGATTCACCACCGCCAGAGCCGGCCCGACTATGCGAAAACTCCTTTTCTTAGCAGAATCCCCGCCCCGCGTCAACGAATTTCGGCCCCGTTACCCCAACATTTTGCCCCCGCCGCACTCTGTCTTGCCCCCTCTCCGACAGCCAAATGGCACTATGTGGTATTACCACCTACCGCAATCCACCCGGCACGGTTTGGGCATCAAAAGGTCTATGCCGCCACAGCGCAGGCCCGATAAACGACCACGTGCATGACCTGACGCCCGCCCCGTAGAGACGCAATATCTTGCGTCTCCACAGCCTGTGGCGCCTCGGAACCGATTGACTATCCGCCGCCGAGAGCGTAAAGAAGGCACTGGGAAAATACGTCGTTCACGCGGTCAGGTAGTACTGCGACCATCCCAGAGTTGTGGGTGGCCTCAACAAGTCCTTCCGACTGGGTGCCATGCTTACGCTCGCGTAAGCATGCCTTGCCCCGTCGGTGGAGCATGTCCACGCGAGTGTGGACATGGCACCCGCTGCCCGCAGTTTTGGGGTAGTCGGGTGGGCTCTTGACCCATGTGGCACATAGGAAACGATGACATGCAATACGTGATTTTCAAGACCAGATGGGGTTATTTCGGCTTGGCCGGTACGGATGGCACAACGGGTCACAACCCCGTACGCCGTGTTCTCAACCCACGCGCCACCTTGGCCGGTACGGATGGAAAGCCGGGTGGCAGCGGCAAGCGCGAGCTTGCCGATGGCGTAGTCCTGCGGACGTGTCTTCCGCTTCCCGACCGCCGCACGGCCGAGCAGGAGATGCTCAAGGCCCTCGGCCCCGCCCGCGACCAGGTACACTTCGACAAAGACCTCCTCCCCGACCTCCAACAGCGGATCATCGCCTATTTCGAAGGCGAGCCCGTGGACTTCAGCACGGACCCCGCGGTCAGCCTCGACGGCCTGAGCGCGTGGGACCACAAGGTCCTGCTTAGCTGCCGCAAGATTCCCTCCGGCCGGACCACCACGTACGGCGAGTTAGCCGTACGCATCGGCCACCCCGGCGCCGCACGAGCCGTCGGCAGCGCCCTGGCCCGAAACCCCATCCCCCTGATCATCCCCTGCCACCGAGTCCTCCGCACCGACGGCCATCTCGGCGGCTTCTCCGCCCCCGGCGGCCTCACCACCAAACAAGCCCTCCTCCGCCGCGAACAAGCAGCCGTTCCTTCAAGTCCATAGGCCGCAAAAGGGCTGCGAACGCCATTAGAACCTGGCGGTTGATGCCGCCCTCTGCGAGGGCTACAATCAGGGCATGACAGCGAAACCAAAACGACGAATCCGCCAAGCAAGGACAGAGTCGCCGGATGCTGTTCAGCAGGCAATCGATTACGGCGTCGACATCGCCGCAATCCGGGACAATCTGGCCCTGACGCCGGCCGAACGGCTCCGACGCCATCAGATCGCCCTCGACACGCTCCGCCGCCTCCAGAAAGCGAGATTCCTATGAGTGGCGGCTTTCCGGACCTGCTGGAGAGACTCGTCCGCGCCGAGGTGGACTTCGTCATCATCGGCGGCTACGCCGGCGTCATCCATGGGTGCACGTATGTCACTCAGGATGTCGACATCTGCTGCGATTTCTCTGTGGCGAACTTGCTGGCTCTGCAAAAGGCCGTCTCCGACCTGCACCCTGTGTACCGGGTGACGCCCGACCGCAAACCCCTGGAACTGACGCCGGAGAACGCCGGCGAGTTCAGAAACCTGTACCTCGATACGGACCTCGGGCACCTGGATTGCCTTAGCGAAGTCCAGGGCATCGGCCCCTACGAGAAGGTCAAACAAGTCAGCCTACCCATCGAGATCGATGGCATGCGCCTGCGCGTGCTCACGATCGACGCTCTGATCAAGGCGAAAGAGGCAATGAATCGCCCGCGCGACAGAGAAGCGATCCGCCAGCTCAAAGCCATCAAAACCCTCAAGTCCGAGCGGAAATAATAAGACATCCCCGGAATTGTACCCTGCCGCAGGCAGGAAATCGGACTTATTCTGATCCGGAGGGTTTGTGCGTGGGCTTGCTGTTACGAGTTGTGTTAAGTTGGGCCAAACTCCGTCCGATCTTGTGATACTTGTCCCCCCTCTTTTCGGTTTCCTTGACGCGTATGTACCGATAGTACTCTGACATGGATTTGATCGTTTCCATTTACCCCTCTCTTAAATTGTAGTTGTGAAAGAACTGGTGATTCAGTTCAGGCTGGAAATAGTGCTTCCTCTTAATCCATATGAAGCCATCTCCCTTCGTGATAACAGCTATGTCGATAGGCCCGCCTACAGTCTCACTTGACAGCGTCACTTGTTTTCGAAACGATTCCAAATTGACGAAAGTCTCGGCCATGTTCGCCATCTCTGTAGGGCTGAAGAACTTGACCGTATCCACGACCGGCGAGTTGAACTCTCTTTGCACGATTGTCTGTAGCTCGGATTTCAGACTATCGTGAATAGCTTTGCCGACAGAGGTGATCTTCTTGGCGATCTCGGACTTATCCTCCTCGTGAATGTACTTGTCGCTCAACAAGGCTTCCGCTATCTTGTCGCCGAATTCGTCAGAGAACGTCTTTGCCATGTCGTCGATGCAGAAGTCAACGAACCGCTGGCTAAGCCCGTTCATGAATGCAGCCGTTTCACCTGCTTGGGCGAACGCGCGAATGGCTGCTTGCATATCGTGCGAAATCTTCTCTGAGTAGACTTCTTCGTGCGTAATCTTCCCATCCAGGATTTTGTGTATCTCAAATGCTCTCACGTGCGGAAAGACTTCTTTGGAGCCAAACCCCGCAATTACGACGCCACTACGCGACAAACTCGGCCCAAGTATGGAGAACAAAATCGCTGCGTCAATGAGTTTCTTTCTGTGACCCGGCTGTATTGGCCGAGCCCCACATATGTTGTTGAAGAGATCAGTAATATGAGAGTTGTACTTACTCATATTCGGCTTAACGGATTTGAGAGTCGTTCTGTTCTGCTTCAGCACAGAAAGCATCATCCGGTAGTTGGCGTCCACCTGGGTGGCGTGCGCATCACGTATTTCATCATCAGAGACCTCGCCTTTCTTATCAATTATGGCCTTGACATCATTGTCAACAGCATTGAAAACGGAAAGCATGAATACAAGGCTTTGGTTGTATACATACGAGTGGTAGGTCTCCTCTGAGAAGGCCTTGTTGCACAAATAGTCGAAGAAATGGTCAACGTACTGATCCAGTCTATCGAAAGAGTCTGTCTTAAGAGACCGCCGGTATTGCTTAACCACAACCTCCCACGGCATACCCATAACCTCGGCACTTCCATAGACCATAATGCCAATGGGCTGGTGTTTCGATAGAGCGAACAGCTTATTGGCCGTATTGTAGACTTTTGCCTGATCCTTGGAAATCGAGACTGCGACGGCGCTGTCTGCAGCCAACGCGATGCCGTTTTTGTTGAATACTACGATTTCTGCGGTCATGATCTGAAAGCCACCTGTTCTCTCATATGGTCGTCGCGAAGCAACTCGACCCACCCGCTCGGGTAGAAGTTACAGATCAAACACAGCCTCTCTACACAACAGCAGTATACCAAGGCCCTTTCGGTCAGCACAAATGAATTCCCATGGCACGATTACCCCTTTCAGGGCTGTAATTACTGATCGCGGCATAAATACGATCAAGTATTGTCAAGGGTTAATCCGGCTTGAGCAAAGAAGGACTGGACAAGATGCGGCTTGTGACGAAGACGCCCGACGGCCAGATGGAACTGCTCGT
>Ga0315277_10005147_pt1 | contig 17308 bp, 11 predicted proteins | sample YL17G05_15_MG_FD_203695 | JGI IMG/M metagenome (GOLD analysis project Ga0315277, IMG submission 203695) | Sediment microbial communities from Yellowstone Lake, YNP, Wyoming, USA - YL17G05_15 | ecosystem: Environmental > Aquatic > Freshwater > Lake > Sediment | place: USA: Wyoming | collected... | reverse complement strand
GGTCATAATCAAATTCTCCATTAGACATCATGAAATACTTGGAGACGTCCCCTCCCGGAGTGCCTAACACATTATCCGGAAAATTGTTGCCGCTTCCATAAGGGTTCATCTTTTCCCAAATCTTCTGATTCTCTGTCTTCCAGGGACCCCAATCGTTACCACCTCCAGATTGATTGGAGATAAACCAGTTGAATGAATATTTAAGTCCTGGCTTGGGGGATCTCACCACCCTGGTCCCGGTCACAGCTATGGGGCTTTTATTTGTGAAAACTTTAGCTCCTGCCCCTCCATCCTTGTCTCCATGCCCATCGTTGTCCGAAATCCACGCTAAGTTAACCGTATCGTAGTAATCTCCTTTGGGAGAGGTGACCAGATGCTTGAAACCGCAAATGTCATCCTGGGCACCATATTGTCCATAAGGGTTTTCATCTTTATGCGAGCAATCGGCATCGATGTAAAGACCCATATACATGTCTTTTATTTTCTTAAACCCTATGTTTTTTAAGGTAAAGTCGATCAACACAAAATCCTCAGCATATTCATAGCTCCAGGAATAGCTTTTCTGGGTAATCTGGACATTCAAGGGGAAATGTTTTCTATTGTCCCAAGAGTCTTGCGCGGGGATGTTCACCCAAGTATCAGAGTAGACTGCGATGATGTCTTGCTCAGAGATAGCATCAGGCGAATAACAGGAAACGCTGGGACGGGTGCTTCTTTCCTGGATCACACCTTTGGGCGCAGGACCTTCCGGCCACAACTCATATACGCCGAACCATCCGTCACACCCCAGAGAGACATACGGTTTATCCTCTACCTTAGCTCCGATCCATAATCCTCCCTGAAACAGATAATCGATGTCCGATCCGGGAGGATATTCACAGGAGGGAGCAGGAACTTCCTTGTCTGGATTAGGATTAAAACACCCCCCTTGGGATTCATTATTATCTCTTCCTTGACTTCCAAAAAACCCCCAGTTGGTTACACAGAGCGTCAAAAGTCCAACCCGGTGAACTCTTTGCTGGGTGTTAGGTAACAGTGCGGACGGTTTAAAAATCTTTGCGGAGTCAGAATCCTTCTTTTCGCGCAGTAAATCTCGAGCACTGGCACTTGAAGCTAAGAAGCTGAAAAGTATAAAAATGCAAGCAGTTAGAAAGTACCCCCCCAGTTTCTCTTTTCTGTTTAATTTTATGTGTTTCATCGATCACCTCTTAAAGTTGTTCATTTTATAATTACGAATTTTCCCACTTGAGTTTTTCCAGTTTTTTTATCCTCCACAGAGAAAAGGTATATCCCCGAAACCACCGCCTGAGTATTGCGGGAGACCAGATTCCAATAGTGATAGGTGGCATCCAAATCCCCTTCCTGTTTGTCATGCTCCAAAGTCATCACCAGATCACCATCTAAAGTGTATATCCTGATGGTGCACTTGAGAGGAAGATTGATGAAATTCAGTATTTTGTCAAGACTCCCCTGTCCCTTCTCATACTCCGGATGATAATTCCCATCTATCCGGTAAGGATTGGGATAAACTCCCACCTTTAAACCCTCCTTTTTCACCACCTCCGGATCATCCAAAGGATAAACCAAAGTGGCATTCACCAGCTTGGAAGCCTCCAGAGGGGGAAGTTTGGTCTGTGGATCACCTACATCAAAAGTCGTCACCGCAAAATATAAAGGCTGTCCCGGAAACGCTTCGATTTCATACTCGTAATCATAATAACTGCTGTCAATCTCCCCCTGGATCAGTTTTCGATCCACACTGTCCCGATAAGCCTTATTCGCTATGATCCCATCAAACCCCTTATTCCAATCCTGAGACTCAAAATATAAAGAATCCAAAGAAGCCAGCGGGATGGAATCATATACCACCGGAACATCAGCCTGACCTAAAGAATCTGAAAGACGAATGAAGAAAGTATCCTGGTCAGCCCGGATCACAAAGGGATGAGCCTTAGTCCCCACCCCAGAATCTTCCAGCGACTCCATCCCCTTCCCCTCCAACCAGGACTTCAAAGAGTCCCAACTGACCGAAGCCACAACCCAAACCCATTCTGGAGGCTGTTTGGCTTTATTAAGCCAATAGATTTTGTAATCCTCTCTATCGTATGAGCCTAATAGAGCATAATCATCCGAACGCCCAGTCCGACTCATGTAAATCCGGTATCCCTCAAAATCCAAACGCCCGTTAAAGGAATCCCGACTCTTCTCCGAAGCCCTCCCGTTCCACCTTATCTTCACCTTCCCCCTCTCAGTCTGGAAACTTAACACCGGAGAAGGGGGAGGAGGTGGTCCCTTAAAATCAGGAGTGCCATCCCCACAAGGATGCTCCGGGGTGGGATTGTCATACACCTTAGCCGCCCAGGTGGCATTGGTCTCAAAATCAGAAAAATTCAAATTGGCATAAAATCTATCCGGATCGGTCATGTTGGGATCTGTCGCCAAATTAGTAGGATTCACATGGAAATTATCCCCGGCAATGTAGCCGATGGTGATTAGAAGTGACTCCCCGGGACCAATCTCATCGAAGGGTCCAAAAGACAGAAGATAACGGGTATCAAACCCATTAGCCAGATCACCACACATCTGCGTATTGACCGGAAGCCAGCCCTCGTCTGGATGCAAGTTAGGCCAAAAGCAGGAATATATCTGGTCATAAACAAATTCTCCATTAGACATGATGAAATACTTGGAGACGTCCCCTCCCGGAGTGCCTAACACATTATCCGGAAAATTGTTGCCGCTTCCATAAGGGTTCATCTTTTCCCAAATCTTCTGGTTCTCCGTCTTCCAGGGACCCCAATCACGACCACCTCCAGATTGATTGGATATAAACCAGTTGAATGAATATTTAAGTCCTGGCTTGGGGGATCTCACCACCCTGGTCCCGGTTACCCCAATGGGGCTCTTACTTGTAAACACTTTGGCTCCTATCCCCCCGTCCTTATCGCCATGCCCATCGTTGTCCGCAATCCAGGCTAAGTTAACTGTATCGTAACAAGCTTCCTCACCCCCCTGAGGTGACGTCACCAGCTTCCTGAAACCACAAATGTCATCCTGAGCACCATATTGTCCATATGAATTTTCCTCGAAATGCATGACATCCGCATCCACATATAGACCCACATACATATCTCTTATCCTTTTAACCCCTATATTTTTTATGGTAAAATCGATTAACACAAAATCCTCAGCATATTCATAACTCCAGGAGTAACTTTTCTGGGTGATCTGGATGTTTAAGGGGAAATGGTCACGCCGGTCCCAAGGATCAGGACACCACGGGCAGAGGGGAGGTTTCGGACAAGTGTCAGTATAAACCGCAATTATATCCTGTTCTGAGACAGCGTCAGGTGAATAACAGGAAGCGTTGGGCCTTAGGCTTCTTTCCACGATAGCGCCTTCGGGTGCCTTATCCGGATACATCTCATAAATCCATTGCCAACCGTCGCATCCCAGTGTGGCATAATAGTGACTATCCACTACCGCCCCTATCCAGAATCCGCCTTGAAACAGATATTCCAAACCTGATCCAGCCGGATACTCAGCAGAAGGAGCTAAAACCTCTTCATTGGGGTTCTCCATAAGGCAACCTCCCTTCGACTCCTTATAATAAGGATCCCTCATCTGGCTTCCAAAAATGCCCCAGTTGGTCACACAGAGCTGCAAAAGTCCAACCCGGTGCACCCTCTGTTGAACCATAGGGTAAACCACGGCAGGTTTGAAATTCTGAGTAGACTTGATCTCTTGGTCACTTTTCATCTTCATTCTCGCCTCGACCCCTCCAATTTTGAGATTAAATAGAATGAAAAGTCCCAAAAGAAGAAACCCTCCTCGTTTTATATCTTTCATATTCATCTCCTCTACCAAAGCATTAACTTCATTTTTGTTACCCCGGTTGTTCTATACTGGTCTGGAAAGCATGTCAATAAAATGTATTTGATACGTCCGTAACTTGTCTATCCGGGCTCAAAAGTTTATTGAGAAACCCAACTTAATGTTCCTCCCTTTTCCATAATGCAGCGGATTCCTATCAATTTCCTGCCCCAGATAGACCACATTTTGTGCCCACACCTCATCGAAGTAATTCTGTTCAGTATCAGGTCGACCAGTCAGTCCAGAAACCGTCTCCACATTTCTCGTGTCAAAGAGATTATTGATCCAAACAAAGAAAGAATAGTTGAGTTTCCATACCGAAAAGTCTTTATCAAAACGCATATCGACGTTGCTAGAGGGAGGCATACGTTTAGAATTGGGCAATGGATTTTCTCTTAGATGCAATACCAATCCTGGATATTTTGCATCCGGGGTGAAGGCAAAACCACTATTATACTGCCAGATTACATTTACTGCCCAGTTGTCCGGCAGCTTGAATCCAAAGAGCTCGGGATGCTCATTCTTGGAGACTCTCAGATCCAGATTCAAAGTTATTTGATGCCTTACATCCCAATTCAATGGGTACTCCTGAATGGGAATCTCGCCCGCTGAAGCTCTGGCATAATAATTGGAAGCCTCCATTGAGCTTTTGCCATAGGCAAACGCATACTGGTAGTTAATATATCCAGAAGTATAAGCCCCGTATGCTTTCCTCAACTCCAGCTCCAAACCTCTGGATCTCGCATAGTCGGTATTCTCCCAATAGCTGAAGCTCATCGGTCCAACCTTCAGCTCCTCGGTATTCATCATACCATAAACATCCACATAGAAACCCGTGACGGTTAATTTATAAATGGAGGAAATGACGTACTCGGCTCCTAACTCATACTTAACCGTTTTCATATAATCCAGATTGTAGTTGCCATATTGCTGTAGCCCACTACTACCCTGAGTCCTCTGCATATACATCCAATGGAGATCGGGAAACTGATAGAAGTGTCCGTAGTTAAAAAAGAACTTGGCTTTATCCGAGATGGGATAGGACATGGCTATTCGGGGAGAAAGCTTTCCTCGAGTATCGACGGGTGGCTCCTCGGTGGGGGTCTCTTCTGTCTTCATTTTTCTTATGTCTCCGGACTGGATAAAGAAATCATAGCGCAAGCCTAACCAGGACACCATAGCCCCATATTCTATTTTATCTTGAAAATAATAAGATCCCCGGACGGGCCGGCGAACGTAAAAATCACGGAAGATTCCTCGGTCTGGCCAGGGACCGTTGTCCGGAGGTCCATCATACCGGTAATAGGGGTAGCGTATGTCTCCTACACTTGCCTTAATTCGCTCCACTGAGAGTCCGGTTCTGATCTGATGTTCCTTGTTTACCTGGCTGGTAAAATCAAGCTTCAAAGCCCACACGGTGGAACTTCGGTCCTGGTAGTAGCAACGCCGTTCGTGCCCCCGATCGTAAAAACCATTCCTATCATCCCATTTGCCATTGCCATTTAAGTCCGTATAAAACTCTCCTGGATCGTAGGTGCCGTTGGGGGCATCATACCTTCCATTTTTATTCCTGTCCTCAAAGGGAACTCCTGGAGTCCAAGGATCATTCGGTCCATCGTAATCCCCATTGCCATTAAGATCCATGGTGGCGTCGAATACATCTATTCCCTTGTCGTAAACTCCATTTCCATTCTTATCAATAAACGGCTCTCCTAAGTTTATGTCTCCATCTACGTAGGGTTCTGCATTATCTACGCCGACGGTACCAAGGGCCTGATATTGCTTTTCGGGATCGAACTTCCCGTTTCCATGATCGTTGGGATTATCCGAATCCGGGGTATCATAGAAGGGTTCGCCATCATTCCATCTTCCTGCGCCCGGTAGGTCTGTGAAAGGCTCCCCTATACCCGCAGTTTTATTGTACCAGGTATATTGGCCGTTCCCATCGACATCCACATAAGGTTCACCCGGATCCCACCTTCCATTTTTGTCCTTGTCTTTGTCTTCAAAAGGTTCGCCCAGATCATATTGGCCGTTCTGGTTTACATCCAAGTATGGTTCAGGTGCATCCCACTTTCCATTCTTGTTGGCGTCATTTAAAAGCTGCTCCCATCGCTCCGCAAGTGTGAAGCTCGGAGGATCTAATCCTCCTCCTGGTTTATTGGGATCCCCAGGCCTTTGCAGATAATCGTTTACGTGTCGGCTGAGCTGAGCCTCATAAAAGGAGCTTTGGCTCACATTGTGGGTAAAACGCAACATCAAGAGATTGGAGTTGAACTCCACCTGCGGGATGGTGGAGGGAGTATATCGATACTTCCAGACATTTATAGCTCCCCTGGTCTCCTGGAGAGTGTCGCCCCCGGAGGGATCGAAGAAAAAGGAATACCGCTCCCAGTCCCACTTAGAGCTGAAAATCAGCTTTTTGTCCGGTGCGGCCCTATAACTTAGCTTAAACAAAGTAGAATACTGATTGTTCATCCTTTCGGGAACATCGAAGCCCAGAATATGGTCCACTCTGAATTTCTTGGCAGTGGCGGGAGTAGCATATTTGTTTACTTGGTAGTAAGTATCTGTTTTCTCAACGTTTCCACTCAGATAATAAGCTACCTTTTCGCCCAAAAATTTGATCCCCAAGGCCGGAAGAAGACGAGTGGTAAAAAACGGGTCAGGTCCGCTCAATCCAAATTCTATCCGATCCGTGTTGAACGAATATTTATTCAATTTATGAGCGCCAAAATCATCGGTCATAAATTGGAAATTACCAGAGGTGGTTTTGGCTGATCCTTCCTTGGTGACCACACTTATCACTGCAGATGTAACATTACCATACTCCGCAGTAAATCCTCCCTTCTGAACGGAGATCTCCTCGATGTTGGAAGAGGAGACATTCATTCCGCCGGTCACTTTCCCCAATCCACCCACAAGATCTTTAGTCTCCACCCCATCTACGATATACAATGCCTCTCCCGCTCGCCCTCCTCGAATGTGGAGCTCATTCGCCTTAGTGACGAAACCCACCTGGGCGGCAAGTATCTCGGAGATTTCCTTCACCGGCATGTTTTTGATCTCTGAAGTGGAGATGGTCCTAACGCTGGAGGCGATGTCCTTCTCAATTGCCTTTCTCTCCGCAGTTACGGTGATCCCTTCCAACTGCAAAGCCGTTGCCTTCAATTTGAAGTTGACCTCAGTGGTGCGGTCGGAGAGCACTTCCACACCCTTGACCGTCACGGATTGGTATCCGATAAGAGAAGCGGTCACCGAGTATTCACCGGGGGAAACACTTATGATGAAGTAGGAGCCATCCGCTTGAGCCATGTTCCCCATGGTGGTTCCTTCGATTCTAATGGAGGCGCCCGGAAGTTCCTCACCGCTTTCAACATCGACTACCTTTCCGGATATCTTTCCGGTGACGCCCGCAAAAACCGGACAACTCGAGAAAATCAAAATCGCCAACCCCATGATAACAATTGCCCCTTCTCTCTTTAAAAACCGTTTCATGAAATCCTCCTACCTTTTTTTAGTTTGAAATTGAACCTAAATTCTCATTTTCTCAAAAGACTTAATTTTTCCTCAACAACTTCCCTTCAAATTAAATATTTAACACAACTTCTCACTTTTTGTCAAGACTTTTTTTCATTTTTCCTTCAAAAAAATTAAAAAATCAAACCGCCCCCTTAAACACAAAATCAACTCACGCCCAGGGCCTCGGCTCTCCAGACACAGAGTTCGTACATAATATTTTCAACATTCGCTTATCTATTTTCCTTAACGCTCTTCTTTTTTTCTCCTTTTCTCAAAATCCCTCATCTAAGACATAGAATTCATGCTCCACAAAAAAGCATTACCCGAAACCTGCAAAAAACAAGCCACATCTTAAAAGCTAACAAAAAGCATACCAAATTATTTTGAAGTAATATGAATTTCCAAGCTTTTGTAATCCCAAGAAAATCAACAGATTACAATGTTATCGGGGGATGAAGGAAAAGCTTGTTTTATCCCAAAAAATTTAAACCACGCAGGAATCTGCGATCAAAAACGCGGCATGCCGGTCTAAGCTGTTATAAAATAACTAAATAGTGAATTCGTAGAATTTGACGAACGCTCCCCTTCAAAGTGCGAAATTTCTCGAGAATTGAGCGCCGACTTTCTTTAGGTTCGTAGAGATCTTTTGCTAAAATTCCACTCAGCAGTCAAGTATTTCTTCTCTCTCAGCGCTTGTGCAGCTTCAATCTCCTCTGGGGTTAGATCCTTTTCGACCATCTCAATCTCAAAAAAATCGCAAAATCCTTCCCTCAGAGCAGAGATCACCTGCTCATATCCGACTTTTCTTTTTAAAATTTTTTCTAAATTGGTAGATTTACCCTCCAACTCTTCGTTCATCTTCTCCCTATTATTTTCTTCACTTAAAAGGTCGGGCAAATTAACTTTTCCTTTGCCCAATGAAATGGAGCCATGTTGGATAAAGCAATTTTTTTCACGCCTTTGAGCGCTCCCGATTAATTTTTTCCCCTCCACGGTAATCTCATATCTCGAATTGCTCATAAAACAAGATTTGGAAAAACTGGAATCTTCAGTGACTTGTAGTGAGCTTTTTTGCGGTGAGTTTATCGAACCTGTCGAATCTATTGGAATTCTTTCTCTGTTGGGTTTCACCCATTCCCCAAAAACTCTCAGTGTTTTCAGTGATTCCAAAAGGGCAAAACTTATCTTTCGATAGGTTTCATTAATGTTTTCACCTAATTCCGGATATTGGTGAGTGGAGGCACAAAGACTGTAAGTTATTTCATTCTCGTGAAGCACCGCCCTTCCACCGGTAATTCTCCTGACTACATCGATATTGCTTTCTTTACATTTGTTCAAATCAACCGTTTTTTCTAAAGATTGAAAATATCCTATGGAAACTCCCGGTGGCCTCCAGAGATAGAGACGTAAAGTGGGTAGGGCTTGTCCTCTCTGGCAGGATTGTAAAATCGCCTCATCCAGAGCCATGTTAAAGAAGGCATCGTTTGCACCAGTAAAAATAAATCTCCACTGTTTCATTTTGGGTTACGCAGAGTTGAGCAATTAACGATAATTCATTTTACCGTGGCTTTATCCGCAAGGTAATAAATCCAACGCACTTTTTCTGATACAAAGCCCCTCACCCTATCCCTCTCCCCGATGGGGTAGTGTCATAATGTCATTCTGAGGCGTTAGCCGAAGAATCTCGATTTTCTAACTTATTGAAACTATTAAATTCTTCCCCCGCCAAAGGCGGGGTCAGAATTACAATTGTGCGTTTTTAAGGGTTGCGACACAGCTCCGATGGGGAGAGGGAAATAGTGAAGTGCCATGTTAAAAAAGGCATCATTTGCACCAGTAAAAATAAATCTCCACTGTTTCATGTCATTGGTCACTCTCTTCCTGAAATTCCCCTATGATTTTATCCATATTTTCCAGAGCCATCTTAGCCGCCCTTTGCTCTGCTTCCTTTTTGGTAAGTCCTTCCCCTTTTCCCATCCTTTTACCTTTGGCCAAAACGGCGATGGTGAATTTTTTTTGATGGTCGGGACCCTCTTCAACTAAGATTTCGTATCTGGGCATGCCCAACCCTAATGCCTGCATGTATTCTAAAAGCTCGCCTTTATAATTGTAAAAGGTTTTATCGCTGGCAAGCTCCAGACATCTTTTCAGGATCTGATTTTCGATCACCTTTCGCGCAGGAGCCAAACCACCATCCAGATATATCGCTCCAATCACTGCCTCGTAGGCATCGGCAATAATGGACGTCCTCTGCCTTCCTCCGGATTTATCTTCCTCCTCACTCAAATTCAGATATTTGCCTAAAGGAATGGATCGGGCAATTCTGCTTATGGTCGCCTCACTCACCAAAGTCGCCTTCAGTTTGGTCAGGTCCCCTTCACTTTTGTCAGGAAAATTCTCATAAAGGAATTGGCTGGTCACCATTCCCAAAACAGAATCTCCCAAAAACTCCAATCTCTCGTTAGCTGACAAACCCTCATCTTGGGGTGAGCCTGTGGAGCTATTTTCAGGTGCATGGATATAAGATCTATGAGTTAAGGCCCGGTCTAAAAGCTGTAGATTCTTGAACCGATAGCCTAACCTGTGCTCAAGCTCAGAATATCGTTTGAATCTTTCTTTTTGGGGAAGTAATCTTTTAAGAAAACGTATTAAGTTAAATGCCATGGAAGTCTGTCATTAGGTAAAAAGATTGACCGAATCGATGGGTGGATAAATGTCTGCCCCGGAAGTTAGAAGTGAAAAGTAAGAAGTTAGAAGTATAAAGCCATAAAACCTTCCCCGCCTTTGGCAGGATTCCCGACAGTCTTTGACTCCTAACTTCCAACTTCTGACTTCTGACTTGTAATTTTTAACCACTGACCACATTAACTCACGGCAAGAATTTCTTAACTGCGATGGTGATGTTGTGTCCACCAAAACCGAAGGAGTTGGAGAGCGCCGTGTTTATATTGGCTTTTCTTTTTTGATTGGGCACGAAATCTAAATCGCATTCCGGATCAGGGAACTCATAATTAACGGTAGGGTGCAAGACCCCCTCCTCCATAGACTTGATGGTAGCAACCAGCTCCACTGCCCCGGCCGCTCCTAAAAGATGCCCGATCATTGATTTGGTCGAATTCACCGGAATCTCGTAAGCGTGCTCTCCGAAAACCGCCTTGATGGCCTGGCACTCGGTCAAATCTCCCAAATCGGTGGAAGTCCCGTGAGAATTGATGTAATCCACTGATTCTGGGGAAAGATCTGCATCTTTCAAAGTCAGCTTCATGGATCGGATCGCCCCTTCTCCTCCTGGAGCCGGCGCGGTGATGTGGTAGGCATCTGCACTCATCCCCACTCCGATGATCTCGGCATAAATTTTTGCCCCTCTTTTGTGCGCATGTTCTAAGCTTTCCAAGATCATCATTCCCGCTCCTTCCCCCATCACAAACCCATCCCTTTGTTTATCAAATGGTCGGGAAGCCTTTTGCGGTTCATCATTTCTGGTGGACATGGCTCGGGCTGAGCAGAATCCAGCCATGGAGGCTGGGGTGATGGTAGCCTCGCTCCCTCCGGTGATCATCACCTCCGCATCGCTCCTTTGAATGATCCTAAATGCGTCTGCAATGGCATGAGAGCCTGAGGCACAGGCAGAGACGGTGGCATAGTTGGGTCCCTTAAAGTTGAAACGAATGGAGATCAAACCTGCAGACATGTCGATGATCATCATGGGAATAAAAAAGGGGCTGACCCGGTTGGGACCCTGTTGCAGAAGAATGGCATGTTGCTTTTCAAAAGTGTCTATCCCTCCTATTCCACTTCCCACCACCACTCCCGCCCTTTCAGGATCCAAAGAATCCGATCCTAAGTTGGCATCATCAAAAGCCTGTTGGGCCGTGGCGATAGCATATTGCTCGGTTAGGTCCAGGCGTCGAGATTCTTTCTTATCGATGTATTTTAACGGGTCAAAATTTTTCACCTCCGCCGCTATCTTGGTAGAAAACTCGGAGGCATCAAACCTGGTCAGTTTGTCGATACCGGAGACCCCCTCCTTTAAATTACTCCAGAACTCCTCTACCGAATTTCCGATCGGCGAGACGACCCCGATGCCGGTCACCACTACCCTTCTTTTTATGGTGAGCGACTTGTCCTGAGCGAAGTCGAAGGAAGTCGAACCATTCATTTAACACCCCTTTAGCTTTCTTTTCCGCCAGAGGCGGATCCTTCGGAAGACAGATTTTTTTCTATATATTCAACCGCCTGCCCCACTGTGGAAATCTTCTCCGCCTCTTCATCCGGAATCTCCAGCTTGAACTCCTCTTCCAAAGCCATCACCAATTCCACCGTGTCCAAGGAATCCGCTCCTAGATCGTCCACAAAGGAAGCCTCTTTGGTCACCTGACTCTCCTCCACCCCCAACTGCTCTACAACGATCTTTTTCACCCTTTCTTCTACTGACATGCTATTACCTCCTCTTTATTTTTTACGTCAAATTATTTTTTATTAACTTTTCCTTTAAACTAAACCTATTAGCTGAATCAAAAGATCTAAAATGGGAAATTAAGAGGCGCAATCAAAAACTTCTCTCACCACATCCTCCTTAAGGTTTCTTTACTCACTATCAAATTTTTTCGACTACAATTTTTAATTTTGCTTTTTAAATTTTGCATTTTAAGATACTCGAACAAATTGGTGGGCTTTGGTCTACATGAGAAGACCTCCATCCACCTGAATCACCTGTCCAGTGATATAGCTGGCTTCGTCAGATACTAAGAAAGCCACCAGATTTGCCACCTCCTCCGGGGTTCCAATCCTTTTCAAAGGGATTTGGTTCAAAAAAGCATCTTTGGCGCCTTGGGGAAGATTCTCTGTCATGGGAGTTAAAATATAACCGGGAGCAACCGCATTCACCGTAATCCCTCGGCTGGCAAGCTCCTTGGCAGTCGATTTGGTCAAGCCGATCAGTCCCGCCTTGGAGGCGGCATAGGTTGTCTGACCCACATTTCCCATCATTCCAATCACCGAAGTGATGTTGATAATCCTTCCTGATTTCTGTTTAATCATCACCTTTGCCACGCTTTTGGTGAGGTTAAAAGCTCCTTTCAGGTTTACTTTTAAAACCCGATCCCAATCTTCTTCCGAGACTCTGATCAAAAGCCCGTCTTTGCTTATTCCTGCATTGTTGACCAAAATATCCAAAGTGGGGAATTTTTCTTGCACTTTCTTCACCAAATCTTCAACTTCTTGAGAGTCGGAGACGTCAGCCTTTAAAGCCACCGCAGAGACTCCCCAACTTTTCATTTCTGCCAGGACGGATTGGGCTAAGTCGATATTAATGTCAGCCACCACCACATCCGCTCCATCTTTGGCTAATCTAACTGCAATAGCCTTCCCTATTCCCTGGGCTCCTCCGGTGACTAAAGCTACTTTTCCTTTTAAACTCATACTTTAGCAAATCGAATTTAATAAATTGAATATTCCACCCTCTTTTTTTCGTCCGACAGAAACGTCGGACGCTACGCAATCGAATTTAATAGATCGATATATTCCACCCTTACCCTTCAGGGTGAACCCTCTCCCCAGGGAAGAGGAACAAGCAAAGGAAAACGGATTTTAAACTGTTTTTATTGGCACCTGCTCTCTGAACTTTTGTATATCCGAAAACTTATCTATTCCAAAAGCGTTTATCTGTGTAAACGATCTTTTCAGGAGTCCCTGTAACACCTTTCCCGGACCGATCTCCATGAAATCCCTTACCCCCTGGTCATACATCCATTTTGTGGATTGATACCACAAGACCGGACTGGTAATCTGCTCGATCAAAAGCTCCCTTATTTGAGAAGGTTCGGTGACGGGTTCGGCGGTGACGTTGGCAACTACTGGAACCATAGCTTTGTTCACTATTAGTCTTCCCATGATGTGTTGAAATCTCTCCTGGGCGTCACGCATCAGCTCTGAATGAAAAGCCCCACCCACCTCTAAGAGGATGGCTCTTTTAGCTCCTTTTTGTTTTGCCAATTCCACTCCCTTTTGCACCGCTTTTTTCTCTCCAGAGATAGCCACCTGCTCTGCAGAATTAAAATTCGCTGGCTGGACGATTCCGTAAATTGAAGCTTCCTTGCAGATGGAGAGAATATCTTTTTCGGAAAGACCGATTATAGCGGCCATCGTTCCTTCATTTTTCTCGCAAGCCTCTTGCATCAGCCTGCTTCGGTTCTTCACCGCTTCCAAACCATCTTCAAAAGACAAAGCTCCTCCTGCCACCAAAGCTGAATATTCGCCTAAGCTATGACCGGCTACAAATGCTGGTTTGATGTCGTCGTTAGATAGAAATTTCCACAAGGCTACGCTGTGGACAAAAATCGCCGGCTGGGTATATTGGGTCTGAACTAATAACTCCTCAGGTCCTTCAAAAGAGATCTTGGCTAAGTCGAATCCCAAGATTTCTTGGGCAGTGGAGTAAAGCTCTTTAACGAATGGAGCGGAATCATATAAACCTTTACCCATCCCCACATATTGTGCCCCCTGTCCTGGAAATAAAAAAGCGATTTTATCCATTTAATTCCTAGAATATCTTCTTCTTTGGTTTAGCACATTTGTCCCAAATAATTCAGTAAAATCGAACAAAACCTACCTCGAAGGGGAAAACTGAGTCATAAGTGACGAGAAACTCCATTCATCACCACTTTATCACTGCTGATCCCCAGGTAAACCCTGCTCCGAAAGCGACCAGAAGCGAGATGCTCCCCTCTTTTATCAATCCTTTCTTTCGGGCTTCATCCAGAGCAATAGGAACCGAAGCGGCAGAGGTGTTTCCATATCGATCGATGTTGACGTAGACTTTATTCATAGGGAGTTTCAGCCTTTTGGCTAATGCTTCGATGATTCTTATGTTAGCCTGGTGAGGGATCAAAAGGTCCACATCCTCAGGAGTCAAACCTGTCTTTTGGATTATGTGCTCTGCGGCATCTTCCATAGCCCTCACTGCGGACTTGAACACCTCACTTCCTTGCATGTGAATGAGATGCTCATTTAAGTCGATATTTTCTTTGGTTAAAGGTATTTTGGCTCCCCCAACTGGTATATGCAAAAGATTAGCTAAAGATCCATCCCCGGAGAGAAAAGTTCCCAGAACTCCTTTGTCTTCGATGGTGGCAGAGACCACCGCGGCTCCGGCTCCATCTCCGAAAATGACGCAAGTATTTCGGTCCTTCCAGTTGACGATCTTAGAGAGGGTCTCCACCCCTATTACTAAAATATTTTTATATTGTCCAATAGCGATAAAGGCGGAAGCTATGGAAAGACCATAGATGAATCCCGAACAAGCCGCAACTATATCCAAAACCGCCGCATTTTTGGCTTTAAGCTTATCCTGAAGTATGCAGGCGGTGGAAGGGAGAATATAGTCTGGAGTCACCGTGCCCAAAAGGATCAAATCAATTTGATCTGGGGTTAATTGGGCTTCCTCTAAAGCGATCTTAGAAGCCTCCAAAGCCAGATCCGAAGGGGCACATCCATCCTCTGCGATTCTTCTTTCCTTTATCCCGGTTCTGCTGATGATCCATTCATCCGAGGTCTCCACCATTTTCTCTAAGTCGAAATTGGTCAATACCCGGGGTGGAGCGTAGGAGCCGGTGCCTGAGATGAAAGTATTAATCTTTTTGCTCATCTTAACTTTTTTGATTCCTTTTGGTTTATTTTTTTCCTATGGGTCCAGAATTCGGACTTTGTCCCTTAAGATTTTAGTGATGTGTTCATTTACCCCTTCCCTCACCATATCCGCCGCCAATTTTAAAGCATTCTTAATGGCTTTGGGAGGAGATTCTCCATGACAGATGATGCACACCCCATTTACCCCCAAAAGAGGCGCTCCCCCATACTCAGTGTAATCTAATACCTTCCTCAAATCCCTTATGGAAACCTTAACCAAAAAGGCTCCCAGCCTGAAAAGAAAGCTCTCCTTAACCCTTTTCTTCACCAGCCAGGTTAAGAACCCATCGATGCTTTCTGCAAATTTCAAAACGATGTTCCCCACGAATCCGTCACACACCACCACATCACAGGTCCCTTTCAAAACGTCCCTTCCTTCCACGTTGCCTATGAAGTTTAAAGAAGAATCCTCACTTAAAAGCTTATAAGTGGTCAAGGTCAAGTCATTCCCTTTAGTGCTTTCCTCTCCGATGGACAAAAGTCCGATACGAGGATTCTCCTTTCTCAATACATAACTTGTGTATATAGATCCCATAACCCCGAATTGATAAAGATTATGGGCTTTGCACTCAGCGTTGGCTCCCGCATCCAAAACCACAACGATTCCCTTCTCTGAGGGTAAGAAGGAAGCGATGGCGGGGCGGCTCACCCCTTCTAATCTACCTAAGGTCATAAGAGCATGGGTCATGACCGCACCGGTGTTTCCTCCAGAGACAAAAGCGTCCACTTTTCCCTCCTTTTGCAGTCTCATCCCCACCGCAATGGAGGAATCCTTTTTTCTCAAGCTCTCCACCGCCGGATCGCCCATGGTGATCAACTCTGAGGCATTTTGAACCACAAGAGGCAAATCTGTAGCCTTCAGCCGAGACAACTCCTGATTGATCTTTTCCTTCTCCCCAACCAGGACCAGCTCAATATCTCGGTGATTTTCATTCTGGGCTAGAATCGTTCCCTCCACCACTGCTTGTGGAGCATAATCTCCGCCCATGGCATCTACTGCTATCCTTATCTTTTCACTCACTCTCTTAACCTCTGTTACTTTATCATATCCTTCCTCTCACCCCTTGACCCTTGCCCCTTGACCCTTTTTAGGTCTTCTTAGGCGTAATCTCCTCTTTGCCATCATAGTATCCACAATTAGGGCAGATCCTATGTGGCAGTTTAGGCTGATGACAATGAGAGCATTCAACTAAGGTGGGCACGCTAAGTTTCCAATGCGTCCGTCTTTTTGCCCCTCGCGATTTAGAATGTCTTCTTTTGGGTAACGGCATTTTCTCTCCTCATTTCACACTTACAACCACTATCCAATTGAACAGCGATTACATCTTTTGGGTTTCGCTCAAAAAGGTTACGGTTTAGATTCGCTTCGCTCACTACAAGTCGCTTAGTATCGTCTAAGAAGTCATCGTCACTCGTTTGTCGACTGAAAAGCAACAGACGAAACCAACACACGATACCCGACACGTAGCCGACCTGTAGTGAGCTTGTCGAACTAAACCCAAACCGATCCCTAGGGTTTATTGCCTAACAAATCCTTTAACTTCTCCCATCTGGGATCAGTTTTTTCTTTGACACAACTACAGTGTGACTTGTTTAAGTCTATTCCACAGATAGGACACAAACCTTTGCAATCCTCAGCACATAAGGGTTTCAGAGGCAATGTCAGAATTATGGTCTCTCTAACTAGATCGTCGATTTTAAAAGAATCAGAGGAAGGATCAGCTACAAAATAGTTGTCCTCCTCCGATGCGTCCCGATAAAGCGGTGTTGGGCTTTCTCCAAAATCTACCACAAAATCGAGATTTGAAATTACGGGCTCATCATAAACCAAAAGACAACGAGAACATTCCAATTTGACCGAAGTTTTCACCTTACCTCGACAGATCAACTGATTGCCACTCTTTGAGACTGAAAGGTCAACCTTTACTGGCTTCTCAAAAGAGGCACCTTCGGCACATAGCCCTAATGCCTCTGGACATTCCTCCAGTTCTATGGTTTCACTCCAATCTTCCGAACCTCTTTTGAACTCTATCTTCATTGGCTTTAAATATTAAGCAAAACCGAAAAATTGTCAAGACAAAAATTTCGGATTGAAACCATTGGTTATGTCAAGATAATTGTGTAAATTCTATTTGGGGCATATCCTGGGGTTGATTTATAACATAAGCTATTAAACCATAAATGATTCTTTCTATACTTCGGGAGTTGTTGAAGGACCGCATAGGGA
>Ga0315277_10005145_pt1 | contig 17311 bp, 9 predicted proteins | sample YL17G05_15_MG_FD_203695 | JGI IMG/M metagenome (GOLD analysis project Ga0315277, IMG submission 203695) | Sediment microbial communities from Yellowstone Lake, YNP, Wyoming, USA - YL17G05_15 | ecosystem: Environmental > Aquatic > Freshwater > Lake > Sediment | place: USA: Wyoming | collected... | reverse complement strand
AAGGCCGGACCGCGGCCGTCCTGGGAGCCGGGCCGATCGGGCTGAGTGTCTGCCTCAGCCTTCAGGTCGAGGGGGGACGCGGCGTCTTTGTGACCGAAAAGGTCCCCGCCCGCCTCGAGGCCGCCCGTACGGCAGGAGCGGCTTGGACCGGGAATCCCCTCGAGACGGACGTCGTAGCCGGGATTCTGGCCCGCGAGCCGCTCGGCCTCGACCTCGTCTTCGAGTGCTGCGGCCAACAGGAGGCCGTCGACCAAGCGGTCCGCCTCCTCAAGCCCGGGGGAACGCTTGTCATGGTCGGCATCCCCCTCGAGGAGCGGATCTCCTTCGACATCAGCCGACTGCGGCGCAAGGAGCTCCGGGTCCAGAACGTCCGCCGCCAGAACCACTGCTTGGATAGGGCCCTCGACCTCATGGCCTCGGGGGCGATCGATGCCGGCTTCATGGCCACTCATACCTTTCCGTTTGGGCGCGTCCAGGAGGCTTTCGAGACCGTTTTCGATCATCGCGACGGCGTCATCAAGGCGATAATCGCCATCGAAGGTTAGTGCGGATCCCACCGAATTCCATGTCATATACGATAATTTTATGATTTCAGTCTTCCGATCCAGGAACAAGAGCCGCTCCAGGGCCATAAAACTACACTTTTGCCTGGACCAGTTTTTGGGTGAAGCTCCCATCCATATAGACTATTTAATTCAAATCGATCACCGTTATGTTAACCTTTTCTGCAAATGTTCAATTTTCAATAGCGCCATGCCATTTGTTAATTTGCTTCCGGATAAAGGAGTGCATTGAGAAGAAATTTGTATGTTCCATGAGATTGAGCTCTGTGCTGACAGGGGAAGCCGATCAGAATAATGTGCCCTTTTTTGTTCTGAATATCAACCACTGCAGCTTTACGCACAAGCACATCTTCTCCGAAGAGCCAACCGCTTAAAAGGATATCATCTTCCGGAAATCTAGCCACTACTCTCCTATCCCACCCTTCAGGAGGGATTTGCGTTTGAATAGCCATGCCTCGATAAAACATGATTGCAGCTTCTTCTGGCATTCCGTATCCGATAGGCACCTTATTGTCGACTTTAACTCGTAAGATCGAACCCGGACAGAAAAATTTGCTCCGATCGATCCCCTCTATGGCATTCCCAGCAGGGACTTGGAACTCATCGAAGGCTAATCCGCAGGCACTGTTGAGAGTAACGAGAATTCCGCCCTGTTCGACAAAAGATTTCAACTCTTCGACTCCTTCCTTTCCGATACCGCCTTGATACTCAGGAGGAAAACCTCCATTTGAGTTTCTATAACATGTAGAGGGACCTCGTCTTCCATGTAAAATAATCGCAGGGTCCTCATCTGCGAAAACGATTACATCAAATTTTGCCTTCAGATTTATTTTCTTATTCTTAGTACCTTTAAAATCCTTATTGTGAAGTGTTGTGTATGGGATCCCCAAATCATCAAAAACATAGCGTGTCCATCCTTCATCCAAATTGGATCTCCAAGACTGATAGAGTCCGATTCGGTGCATCTCTACTAGAGCTTTTGGGATTTCAGCGATGTTATCGAGAGAATTGGCTTCAACATGCCATTTTTCCAAAAGTCCAGGAAGGATCTTTTGGACCTGAGGAGTGCTTTTAATGATAAAACTCCCTGCGGCCACTTGGAATCTATCACCTTTTACGATGTCCATAGAGCGGTAGATTTCGGCGTTCTCCTTCAGTAGGGCGAAAACAACTGAAAAGGATGTATTGAGACGGGAATCAAGGATGAAAAATGAAGCTGTCTCTTGGGGTGGTGTTATAGACAGGTATGGAACCTTATCCAATCTAACAAGATTTGCCTTGAACGGAATATTGATTTGCTCACATTTGATCCCCATCTGTAATGGAAGAGTCCAGCCGGCATTGTCGTAAATCAGTGGAATAAAAGGACCATTGGGATATTCACGAAGCGGATCTGGATGGTTTTGTATTTCGAGTAAGGCTTGTGCATAAGGCCTGTAGGGTTGAGACATCAGGATCACAAAAGAGCCGGAAGGATAGACTCTATCTCCAACTATAAAATCTTCTCTAGCTTGATGAGTCTCTACACCAGCGAGCATCAAGGTTTCGAGCATTTTTAGTGCGGTAGGGTAATCCTCTTGCTTTTTAGGAACAACAAAAGCAAAAGGCTGACCTTTCTCCCCTTTTTCGATGGAATCTTTGCACATTTTATAGAAGTTATACAAAAATTCCTTCTTGTGAAGGTAGGCAGTTTTGATCAGACTCATGGACATAGTTATTTCATAATCCACAATGTCTCTCAGCCTCCACCAACCACCTGGCCATGGGTCCGGAAACTGCATACTTTGTTCGACATATGGCTCCGATATCTCTGAGATGTCAATATTAATCGGGCTAGCGATCTTTACAGACGCCGCTTCACTGAGAAGACATATGGTGTTGTGAAACCACGGTGTGTTGTCACAGGCTCCATCCCACCAACCTGCAAATTCCTGTCCGTATTGGACTCCTTTAAAGCCACTCTTCTGGAGGTCATAAGCCATGTTCATTCCAAACAGAGCAACTCCGCGCCAGACAAGAGGATGGATATTTGGATTGGGTGGATTCGCGAATGGTGGGAGCCAAAGACGCGCCCCCCTCTCGCCCATCTCGTGTTGATCGATGTGGATCTGAGGGATCCAGTCCTGATACAAAACTTTTGTTACTGCTTTCGTTTCAGCTTGGGTTAACATGAACCAATCCCGATTGTTGTCATGACCGGTATAATGTTGATAGAGCCAGGGCATGCTACCGCCCTCGTACTCTGTGCCCACATATTTTCGGTACCAATCGGTTACCATTTGTTGGCCATCCGGATTAATGGTTGGTGCAAGCAGAATGATAACGTCTTCGAGTGCTTTATCAGCATCAAAAGGTGTTTCTCCTGTTACTAATTTATGGGCAAATTCCATGGCCATCTGAGAGGAACCGATCTCTGTAGCATGAAGATTACAAGTGACAAAAACGATAACCTTGCCATCCTCCGCTAATCTGCTAGCTTCATCAGGAGTCAGGTCTCTTGCATCTCTCAATCTTTTTGCAATTCCCCGATAGAGATCCAGTTTCTCCATGTTATCTTCGGAAGTGATTACGGCCAAAATCATCGGCTTTTTCAAGGTTGTATTCCCAATAGTTAAAATTTTGATTTTTCCCGATTCCTCTTCGAGCTTTTGGAAGTAAGCCCTTATTTGGTTGTAATCTGCAAGTTTTCTGTCTGCCCCCACCTTGTGACCCAGAAATTCTTCAGGTGAGGTCTGCGCGAGGAGAAGTAGAGGGAATAAAAATAAAATAAGAGCAACAAATGATACAAATTTTTTCATAACCAGTTCCTCCTTGATTCATGGGAGCTAAGGCATTGGTCAATGAATTTAAAAACTACTGTAAATCGATCTTTGTAAACTTCATGTTTTTTACACTACCTTCTTCGAGTGTAAATCCTATTATTTTGTTTTCCTTGTCTCTAATAAAATCTAGTTTTCGTCTTTGCCAACCGAAACTATCGATGGCATAAGGGGAAAGTAGGTGTGATGTTTCCCTAAGTTCTAGAATCAAATTGCGATTTTCCACCTTAAACGTATACGTAAAATCAAGTTCATCACTGTAATATTTTCCGATATATTCTTTTAATTGTGATACGGGGAGCGATATGGGCTCGGGAATCTTACAGCGTCGTTTTTGCGTTGTTGAGGGAGCCTCTTTAAATTGATCGGCAAGATATAGATCTGTTATTTGTTTTGCGATTCTTCCAGTAGGAAAGGTACTCAGATTTGAAAGTATCACGATAGAGAACTTTTGATCGGGAAACTGCATAAACTGTGCTTGGTACCCCACAGCAGATCCCCCATGACTTATCGTCTTCAAACCTCGGTAATTATCTATCCTCAATCCAAACCCGTAAGAGAGTTCTTCTCCGTTGTTAAGCTTTCCTTTAGTCAGCATGGTCCTTATTAATTCTTGAGTCCCCTTGCCCAGCTTATTTTTGTAGAAATTCTGATCCCACTTAAGGAAATCTTCTATCGTGGTGAAAACTCCTAAATCACCTATCACTTTAAGTCGAACTTCATCTATTCTAAATCCCTCTCCTTTTATTGGAGAATATCCATATGCCCTGTTTTTTACTATTTTATTTGGATCGTCATGAAAATGAGTGTTTCTCATCCCCAAAGGATCAAATACATATTTCTTCGCAAAAGTGCTGGTTTTTTCTCCGCTCACTTGACTCACAATTTCTGAGAGTAAAAAATACCCTGAATTAGAATAGGAATACATCTCACCAGGCTTAAAATTGAGCTCTTTCTGCCGCAAGAGAGTCCTGACAAGCTCTTTGGGAGTGTATACATAACCGCTTCCTTCCGGTTTCCCCATTAATTCCAAAAGGGTTAAATATTCGCGCACACCGCTTGTATGATAAAGAAGATGTTTGAGGGTTATCTGTCCATTATAATCAGGCCAATCGGGGAAATATTTTCGGATGTTATCATCCAAGGATAGCTTTCCTTGTTCGGCAAGAATGGCAATACACATTCCAGTAAACTGTTTTGAAATTGAGCCTGTTTGTGAGGGTGTCTGTGGCGTCCATGGCAGCGAATACTCAAGATTTGCAATCCCATAGCCCCGAGCATAGATGATCCTTCCATCCTTAAATATGCCGAAAGCCGCCCCAGGTGAATCGTTCCGATCCCACTCTTTAAACAATTCATCCGCTCGATCTGTTAAATCAGTGTGTGTGTATGCTTGAGAAACACTGGCTTGCTGGGTCGAAACACAAAAAAATAATAAAAAGGCTATCGACAATACAAATCCAAAAGACTTCGCTTTGTTTTTATTCATGATGTTTTCCAATTTGAAAGATATTTTTTATTCTTTGCGTTTCCATGGTTCCCATTCTATGTCACGGATGTACTTTTGCATCCATCGAATCTCTTCGATATAGCGCCGCCGCTGATGTCGCGGCTCCCGAAATCCATGCGGCTCTCGAGGAAACTTAATATATCTCACCGGAGCTTTCCCAATCTCTTTGAGCGCATAGAAAAACATCAGGGCTTGATTTGGGGTGCTCACCATATCTTTTTCCCCATGGATCAATAATGTTGGGGTTGTCACATTTTTGACATACGAGAGCGATGAAACACGACGCCATTCTTCCGGGTTGATCCAGTGGGCTCCTCCAATGTAATGATACCGAAGGTCCCAGAAGAGACCTGGTCCCGACTCTGCTGTCCAACTGCCAACCATAGCTCCAAGGGCCGCAGCCTTAAACCGATCTGTCTGGGTAATGACCCAACTTCCGAGTATTCCTCCCCAACTCCAACCACGAACCCCTAATCGCTTAGAATCTACGATCCCCCTCTCGATAAGATAGTCAACACCCGACATTACGTCATCGAATTCACCACCGCCGACGTCACCTTGGAGAGCACAGAGAAGAGCGTCACCATAACTATCGCTCCCACGAATATTCGGTCCGAATGCTGCATATCCAAGACCTGTGTACAATTGAAACTCGTTGCTAAAGTTGTTGGCAAAATGCCCTGGCGGGCCTCCGTGAATAGTCACAATAAGAGGTAATTTATTATCTGCCTTCGCATCTCCTGGAACATTTAGAACGCCCTCGATCTCCATACCGTCTTTACTCTTCCACCGCACAACTTCACATTTAGCTAGTAAAATTTCCTTTTTTATCCATGGATTGGCCTCAGTCAGTCGAACGGGCTCTATCTCATTCAAGGTAGAAACATATAAATCTGGAGGCGTTACAAAATCACTGTAAGAATAAACCATCTTTGTTCTGTCTTTAGAAAACGCGAGGGCCCGGAGTGATCCCTCAACGTCAGTGATATTTATATTTTTCCCTGTTTTTATGTTGATTCGATAGAGATTGAGATTGGTACGGCGTGTCTCATTGAAAAAAAGGCTTTCAGCATCTGGTGTCCATGCCAGAACCGAAATTTCTCCTTCGTTCGGTTTTTCCAGTCTCCTCCGTTCTCCTGTTTCAGGATTCATGATCCAGAGATAACCATGCGTCAGATCATTGTCCTTATCTGATGGGGCATGGTAGACAAAAGTCTTTCCATCCGGTGCCCACAGAATTCTTCCTTCCGGTGCGTTATTGTTTGTTAGCCTGACTAGTTTCTTATCATTCACATCAAGCCAGTAAAGTTCAGCTAAGAAGAAATAATTATCATCTTCCTGTTCTGTTGCTACGAACACGACATGTTTTCCATCAGGCGAGATATCAAATTCTTTGATGATGAGTTCCTCATCCGTGATCTTGGTCTCCTCCCTAGAGGAGAGATCGAATACCCAAAGATTCTTCCAAGACTTCTTCTCTCTCCCATTCGGCCCTTCAAAAATAAAAATGGCATCATCTCCCAAATCATATTCTCTTTTTTCTTCTTCACCCATCGGCTCTTCAACGGCAAAAAATATTCGGTTTGCGTCTGGAGCCCATTTGTAAGAATCGACCCCGTTTGCATGATGTGTAAGTTGAACAGCTTCGCCTCCTTTGAGGCTCATGACAAAAATCTGTTGAGTGTTTTCCGCAGATCTTTTAAATGAGAGATATTTTCCGTCAGACGAAAACTGGAATTCACTGCCACCAGCTTCGCCAATGTATGGTCTGGCCTCACCGCCGTTTGCTGGGATCATAAAGTACTTTGTTATCCTTTTGTTATTTCCCCAATCCAACTCTGATTTTGAGAAAAACACCAACTTTCCATCCGGAGACATTTGGACGTCATCGAGGCGAACCATGTTTAATGAATCATCTATGGTCATAGAACGGAGTTGATCATTTTGTGAATAAAGACTGCCGAGGATTAGAAAGAATAAGACACAACTTAGAATGAGTTTCTTCACGGAAACCTCCTCTAATAAAAGATCAACTTCCTGCGATTATTTTACTATGTTTATAAGTTCTCGGTCAGCAATAGTAGCTTACCGTTGAGAATTCCGTTGTATTTCCCCTCTTCAATACTGATCTTCCCATTAACAATAACGTATTCCGTTCCTATGCTGTACTGACGTATATCAGAGGGTGTGCCTATGTCCGTTACGGATTCAGGATCGAATATCACAATGTCGGCCTTGTATCCCTTTTTCAATAATCCCCTGTCCTTCATTTGAAGGAATGAGGCTGGCAGGGAGCTCATTTTCTTGATGGCATTCTCCAATGTTAATACATTTTCTTCTCTGACATATTTACGGATTACTCTGGCTTGACTGCCAAAAGCGCGAGGATGTCCAATTCTAGGTAAATCGGTTTCCTTTAGAACAGATATTGCATCCCCATCGCTCGAGAACATCAGCCAATCCTGTTCCATCGCATATTTCATGTCGTCTTCTGACATAACTCCACAGGCAACATATAAATCAGGTTCATCAATGACTAATTCTGCAGCAACATCGAATGGATCTTTATTTTGTTCTTTGGCAATATCGGACAGGATTTTTCCTATAAGATGTGTATTTTTTTTAGCTACTGTTACCAAATAGCTATCCCAACCCGCTAATACAACAGAACTTGGCTGATGAGACTCCCCCTCGACTACAGACTTTCGGATCTGATCCCGTTTTGATTTATCTGCCAGAGCCTCTGCCAGCTCCTCTATGTACTGCTCTCTCAGCTTCTTCATCTCCGAGTCTGACATATCCCTTTCCTTCATCTTCTTTCTGAGCTTTGCAAATGGTTCCAAATCCGCTGGCAGATGAAATGGAGCCCAACCAGCGTTTCTAACCATCGGAAGAATACATCCTCCTGATGCATAGTGATAGGGATACATATCCGCAACGATGTTTGCTCCCCTCGTCCGAGCCTTATTAATCAAGTCAACAACCTCTCCCATCTTTCCCCAGTAATTCTTCCGACATACTTTGAGGTGAGACACAATGGCCGGTACTCCGGCTTCCTCAGAGATTCTGATGGTTTCTTGAGTGGCTTCGGGAACACGATCAAACTCATTGCGTTGATGACTGGCATAAACTCCTCCATACTCGCCAACAACCTTTGCGACCTCTATAATCTCTTCCGTTGCTGCATAACGCCCAGGAATATATTCCAATCCTGTGCTCATTCCCCAGGCACCTTCCTTCATTGCCTGCCGGACAATTTCTTTTATTTTTTTCAATTCCTCTGGCTTAGCACCACGAGGTTCCAGACCCATAACTTCACTCCGGGCCGTTCCGAATCCAACGAGATGAATGGCATTCGTTCCTATGCCCTGTTCCTCCCATTTTTCTTTGATCTCAGCAACCTTATATGTTCCATCGCCACAGTTGCCTGTGACCACTGTAGTCGTCCCTTGGATGAGGTAGTTCAGATTGATGTTGGAATCTATTTGGCCTAGACCACTATCACAATGCGTGTGCATATCGATAAATCCGGGAGAAACCGCAAGTCCCTCGGCATCGATGGTTTTAGCAGCTGTTTGACCTGAAAGATCTCCAACTTTGACGATTGTATCTCCTATAATACCAATGTCCCCGGCAAAACCGGGATTTCCGGTCCCATCTAAAATTGTGCCGCTTGCGATGATGATGTCGTAGTTTTCAGCAGCTTGTTTGCAGCTTACAGTCCAAAAAAATGCGGCAAACAAGATCACAACAAAAAACGTATATAGGATTTTCCCCATTTTGTTATTTCCTTCCTATTTATATTTTTCAAGCAATCCTGTCTTTGCGTTAAATTCTCGGATGTGAACGTCCCATTCTTTGTGAGATTGATATTTTTCATACCAATAATTTTCGTCGTACCACTGTCTGTCGAGTTCTTCGACATCCTTCCCCAGTTGTTCAACCCAAGTGAAATATTTGAGGTTGTGAATTCTCTTCTTATCCCAATAGCTCAGCTCCAGCATGTGGTCTGTAGAAATGCCCATCAGACAGCTATCCAAATCAACAGCAGCGTGATAATCCAAATACGCACCTCGTTCTCTCCTCAGTTCTTCGAGTCTGCTCTGGTAGAACTCCATAGAGTCTGTGGCAACAGTAAAGATCATATCATCCTCGTTCATTTCATAATATTTCGCCATTTTGATCGCACCAACTAAGTTCGCGATAGATGAGATTCCCATAAGTTCAAGCTTATCCACCGTTTCCGGAGACATCCCTTTGGAATTTAGGAATTTTTTTCCTTCAGGCTCATTGAACAGCCTTGTAAGCCTCATGCAAGCCTCATCATCGATTCCTGCGACCATATCCATATTCCGTATGTTATGGATCCAAGGCACATGTTTGTCCCCAATCCCTTCGATCCTGTGTGATCCATATCCGTTGTAAAGGAGTGTAGGACACTGCAATGCTTCTCCCGCGCAAACCTTAATTTTAGGAAATTTCTCTCTAAGATAGTCAGCCGAACCCAATGTTCCCGCAGATCCCTGTGTTAGAAAGAGTGCTGCTAACTTCTGCTCACCTACTTTTTCGCTCTCATAGATCTCCTCTATCGCTTGTCCAGTACACACATAGTGCCAGATGGCATTCCCAATCTCATCAAACTGATTTAAAACGACAATCTCATCTGGCCTTTCCCTCTTTAGCTCAAAGGTCTTATCATATACCTCTTTAACATTGCTTTCAGAACCAGGAGTCGCATAGATCTCAGCTCCGATTTTTTCCAACCAATCGAATCTTTCTTTTGACATCCCTTCAGGAAGAACAGCGATGCTTGGACAGGCAAGTAAGTAAGAGACATAAGCTCCTCCACGGCAGTAATTCCCAGTTGAGGGCCATAGGGCTTTATGTTGTGTGGGATCAAAGACTCCTCTCACCAGTTTTTCAACCAAAGGACCGAAAGTGGCGCCAACTTTGTGAGCTCCGGTCGGAAAATATTTGCCGATCAGTATAATTATGCGGGCTTTTACACCAGACAGTTCCGGAGGAATTTCCAAGCGATTCACCTCCCCAAAGCTACCCCCAGTCTTAGCTGGTTCATTCTTCCAAGTGATCCTGAAAAGGTTCCTTGAATGGAGATCCCAAAGGCCGATCTTTTTAAGTTCATCCTTTATGCTTTGAGGGATCTTCTCTGGATGAGACATTTCCTCATAAGTTGGGATGATGATGTCTCTTTCTCTACATCGTTTGATCGTGTTTTCCAAAATTTTTTTCCTGTTTTTCATCATAAAATCCCTATTGTTTTTTCACAATCTAAATCAATTTAACGTTAATTCGCTGCAAAAAAATAATTGGCTTTAGGATTTAGAAACCTTCGATTTGATTCGGGAAATAATCCTCACAGGTCCCTTCCCTGTAAACATCTGCAGTACAGCAGTGTAGTCCGCCCCCAAAAGCTGAGACTTTATAGAATGGGACAGGAACAACTGCAAAGCCATATTTATCGAACATCTCCATTGTAGGATACTCACTCGCTTCAACGCAGATAGTTTTCGGATCCAGGACAAGAGTATTCATGCTTAACCACCAGCTGCAGAAATCATAGGGCGCTTTCTGTTCGAGAAGAGCTTTTGGGGCTTGTACAATTTCCCAGTCATTCTTTGCGAAAAGTTCTAATTCCGTCTTGTCGAGAGGAATTCTCTCCGGATTCATAATTGCCAATCCAGGACGAACAGGATCAAGTGTTGTGTCCATATGCCATGGCAGTAATTCTCTGCGCCCCACTTTATGGATTCGATGGTCTGGAAAGTGGCGCCGCAGCCAGTCAATGCCAGCGTTATTTGTAACCATTGACTTTTGGACAAAAAGATCTCTGCCATAGCGGACAACATCGGCAGCATCAAAAAGCGGCTCCTTTTCAGAGATTATCCAATCGCCCTTTTCAGCACGATCCCACTGTTCTTTTTCTGTCAAGGAATTCCATTCACTCCACCAGTTTTTATTCTTATAAGATTTTTCTGTTAAACGAGGTTTTGGTGCAGCTTCGAATCGAAAATTTGGATCTTCTTTGAAGTACTCTTCAAACAATGGACGGTAACAAAGATACTCGAACCAGCGGCTCCGGTATGACATCGTCGCTTCAAGAATTTCATTTCCGACCGTAAGGAGTAAATCTCGACAAGGCGTACATCCGAACATCGATCCCTGTTTCCAGTCGGGCGTTTGAACGGACTGGCTGAAGTCGATAGGGGTGGGCCGGTCCACTCGAATGCCGCGGCTCTCGAGGATCTTTGCACAATTATCTAGCTCCTCGTTAGCCATATCTATCATTTCCTGAGCGTACGGTCCGTATTTTCCTAATGGATACCCGTCTTCTGGCCAATCACGCTGGACGGCTATCTCAGGTGCTTGAATCATACTTCCGTCAGCCCGACCGAGAATGACATGCTTTAGTGGATCCCATTCATTCCAGGATTTTACAACTGTTTTTCGCTTTTCTTCAGTCATCCATATCTCCTCAAATTAAATTTAGTTTTTATGCTTCCCTGGAGTCTCTCATACTGCTTTCATATCAGACAAAATCTCTTGAGACGATTTTATCCAACTCAATTAAATCAGGTTTGATCTTAAGAGGCTGTCCTACTGATTTCATTGCAGAATTTATATCTTTTAGTCCATTTCCACTGACCAAAACGACAATTTTTTCATCCTCTTTGATTTTACCTTCACCGATAGCCTTTTTCAGGGCAGCGAAGGGAACCACACCCGAAGGTTCTCCGAAAACACTCGTCTCTCTTGCCAATTCAGGAATAGCTCGAACGATTTGTTCATCGCTTACAGATATAGCGAAACCTCTCGATCCATTAATCGCTTTTAGAGCTGCATCTCCATCGTGGGGAAAACTCACTGAAATACTATCCGCAATAGTCTCTCCTTTGACTGGCCGGATAACTCCATCTGATTTAAAAGCACGATTGATTGCATCCATATTTTCGGATTGGCAGGAGACGAGCTGGGGCAATCGATCTATGAATCCTATTTCGAAGAGATCGACAAATCCTTTCCACACACCGCTAATGAGATTTCCATCGCCGACAGAAATAAATACTTTGTCAGGACATTCCCAGCTCAACTGCTCACAGATCTCAAACGCACATGTCTTTTTTCCTTCACGCGTGTATGGATTATATCCGGAACTGCGATTATACCAACCATATTTCTCTGTGGCTTTGATGCACAGATCAAACGCGTCGTCATACGTTCCTTTGACTGCAATAACAATGGCTCCAAACACCAACAGTTGGGCGATTTTTGCGACCGGAGAAGTTTCAGGAATAAAAATGATCGTTTTTAATCCAAGCGCAGCAGTGAGACATGAGAGTGACGAAGCTGCGTTTCCGGTAGAAGCACAGGTAATGATCTTTTCACCTCTTTCAAGGGCATTTGCGACAGCAATGGCTCCCGGTCTATCTTTAAGAGAGGCGCTCGGATTTCGTCCTTCGTCTTTAATATAGAGATTTTTTATCCCAAGTTTGTTACCAAGTCTTTCGGCTTTATACAACGGTGTGCACCCTATCTGGACGATCGGTTTTCTTGATATATTTTCAACAGGCAGAAGGTTTGTATACCGCCAGATACTGTAATCTTTATTCTCTGCAAAATCTGATTTTTTTAAATTCTCTTTAATGAAGTGATAATCATATGTAACTTGCAGGTTGCCTTTGCAATTCTTGCAGACATATTCGATATCATCCAGGCTAAATTCTGAATCACATATAATGCATTTATAGCCTTTTACTTTTTTCACTTTTCTAGGTTCTAGTATTCAGGGAAATTTTATCACTTTAAGCCAGATTTGTACTCCTCCCTTTTGATAACCTTAAGTCCTTTTACTTCGGGGAAAAGGATTTTCTGTTGAGTTCTTCATGAGGCTCACTCCCCGATCTTGCTCCTCGAAGGAGATATATAGATTTATTAGGTTTAAATTGGTTAAAATTCCAGCTTTAATCCTAACTGTACGCTTCTCGGGTCTGGAAGGCCCCACTTTAAGTTGAAAGTATCATACCATCTATTATTTGAATGCCAGGATCTGAATGTATCGTCATTGGTAGCATTGAATAGATCAAGCATAACTTTTAGCCTTAATGACTTAGAAAGTGTGAACTGTTTCTGCAATCTTAAGGATAAAGTGTAGAAGGAGGGATATCTCTCATCACCTCTCGGCTCTGCAAGAATTGTCGTTCGTCCTTGCTCGAGATCGGATATCCTGACAAAAGTCGGGCGCGGTCGCCCGGTCTGATAGGTGAAGTATGCCCCGAAGAAAATATCCCATGGCAAGTTATAGCCGCCGGTGAATTTAACAACCCATCTTTTATCATGCTGCAAGTCACCCTCTGCATTAATCAAATCATTGGGATCCACTCCAAAGCCAGAAGCATATTCCGCGATTTGGTCCTGCCGTGTTTGATGCGCATTCATAGTTAAGCCGGAAGAATGACTCCATGTGATAGAGGCACTCATCATCCACTTCTGCGAATACTTCTTGTCGAAAGAAAGAATAAACGCATTATATGTTTGGCCATAGGCTTCGGGATTCGTCTGCCAGGTTTCCTCTACCCCAGGGGGGCTTATCCGATCGAAAACAGTATAGGTTTGACCATTATCAGAAGAAACTCTCTGCACCTGTTCGTAGGTTGCATTTCTTCCTTCAAAGCCAATAGAATTCTCTTCTTTTTTGTACAGGTAATTTGCTCCTACGGAAAAATTTGGAAAGAGTTCTCTATCCAATCCGATGAAGAGCTGATCGGCATAGGGATTTTTTATATCTGGGTCCATAATGTAGCCTATTCCTCCGGGAGCATAATCAAAGAGCTCCCATTTTCCATCTATCCATTCATACCCATACCAATCTGTTACCCCGGGTCCTGGTACAGCAAAGTTTCCGATATACAGGGCATCATGATAGCGGCCATAATTGGCTTTGAGCAAAGTTTTTCCATCCGGAGTTAACTGGAAGGCTATTCCGATTCGGGGGGAAATGACATTCCAGGTAATTAGATCGTCAATCCCTGGGGCTTTTTTAGTGGTTTCATTCCATCCATCCAATCGAGGAAAGGCAGGATAATCAGCTTGCTGGTAGTCATACCTGACTCCCAAGTTTAGTGTCAGCCTTTTTCCAATTCTGATAGAATCATCGAAAAAAACCCCGAATCTGTTTACTGTACCTCCATACATATATTGTTGTTGTACATATAAGAGATAAGGTTCACCATAATAATCAATGTATGTACCACCTCCACAGTAGCCTGTCTTTGCTTCGAGCCCTCCTCTGGTGTATTGAGCACCAATTTTAAAGTCATGATCTGCGCCCAGAAAATCCTCGGCAAAATGGGAGAAGCCTGCATTGACTTGATGGGTGTCTATATACCAGACAGTCGACCACTCTGGGGCTACGGATCTAACTCCTGTAGCATCATCAATATGGCTTCGTTTGTTGATGTCTGCACCGCCTATTGGAACATTCCACTCATCAGGGCTGTACCATCCGGCATATTTAATATCAAAAATGGAATTGCTGCTTGCCAGCCAGGTATAACGTATGTTCCAAACATAAGTTTTACAGATTTCTTTAATCAATGTTTCAATCGGATTCCATTCGTCAGGTACCTCACCATAGTCTTCGTTTTCAAAAGAAAAACTAGCTACCAATTTGTGTTTGTTGGTAATGTTGGATGTCACTTTGAAAAAAACTTCGTCATGTTTGTCCGTACGTGCATAATCAGGATCTGATTGCCATGGTGATTCTTTACTCCTTCGCATAGTGTAATTACCGAAAAACCAAAACTTGTCCTTCACCATGGGGCCACCTAAAGTAAATGATTGGTCATATCTATAGAACCGCTTGAAAGACTCTACTTCTGGATCAGGATTGTTATCACCGGTGAGGAAATCATATTGCCCATAGTGAGATAAGGCTCCTTCAAACTTATTCCCTCCGGATTTTGTGACAATATTAATCACTGCACCTGTTATCAGTCCATACTCGGCAGCAATGCCTACTCCTGAAACTTCCACTTCCTCAAAAATATCTTGACCCGGATTGGTCCAGGGAATACCTAACTCTGGACTGCTTTGGTCCACTCCATCATAATAAATAGCATTTGCTTGAACTCCCGAACCTGCAAAAGACCACCTTAATTCCCCAGATTCTTCTTGAGCCAGCATACCCGGAGCTTGTTTAATAATGTCTGCAAAAGAATGCCTTCCAGCGGGAATATTGTTAATATCTTCTGAGGAAAAACTAGTAGACATCCCAGAATTTGTCACATCGATTACAGGGGCTTTTGCTGTGACTTCAACGGTTTCCGCAAGTGTCTCTGGTCTCATGGATATAATTAAGGTAACAGTTGTATTGATCGTTACCTTAATGTCTTCTCTTTCCACTCTTTGAAAACCCGGTAGAGTAAAAACAACTTTGTATAAACCTGGGGGTAAATTAGCCAATCGGTATGTTCCTTTTCCTGATGTGACAGCAGTTTGTTGTCCCATAAAAGAAGGGCTTGAAGCTTCGATTGTGACTGCAGGAAGAGGAGAACCTTCCTCATCTGTGACTACTCCTGTTATTTTCCCTGTTAATATTTGTCCATAAGAAAGGCTGCTGGCAGAGATAAAGAGCAAAATAGGTATAATCAATATTAGGGTTGGGAATTTATTAAGACTCATTGTTCCTCCTTCATCAAATCAATTCGTCCCTGAAATGAATAAAACACCAAAAATCAGTGGAAGGAAAAATTGCATTTTATCCTCCTTTCAAGCAAGTTTCCGCAATTTTTGGGATCTATCTCATAGCGGACTTGTAGAAGAAAGACATTTTAGTCTACGAATCTAGTGCAATCTTCTTTTCTTAGGTTTTTCTTCCTTAAATAAAACCTAAGCAAAATAAATCAATTTGTCAAGCATTTATTATTTTAAAGAAATATTATACAAAAAATCGATATAATTTGTTCATATGTTAATAATATAGCCTATAATATTGTATAAACGTTCAATTGAGTATTTCATTATCTTATCGATGTTTTCTTCATTCCCGTTTGAGAAATTTGTATCACCAGATGCTAGAAAATGAATTATTTCAAAAACAGCAAATTTATTGAACAATTGTTAAAAAGATCTCTAATTATGTTAACATTGTAATAGGTATATGGTAATTAATTATTCGCAGAGGCCTTCGATGATAGATGAACTGGAAAAAAAAATTTTAAACACTCTGAATAAGAATGCACGGATGAGTTTTCGTCAGGCAGCCAAAGAAGTTGGAATCTCAGCCACTACTCTTTATCATAAAGTTAAAAAACTTGAAAAAACAGGAGTATTGAAGGGATATATCCCTCTTATCGATAAAGAATGTGTGGGTTTTGATCTTACGGCTATTATTGCCCTTCGTGTCAGACAGGAGAAAGACGTTGAGGTCCAGGAGGCCATTTCTGAACTTCCTCAGGTAAGGGCTGTTTATGAAGTCACAGGAGAATGGGATTTAGTTCTCATCTGTTATTTTAAAGGGCGCCAAGACCTGACCTATTTTTTGAAAAAGAAACTCCCCTTATCATGTGTGGAACGAGCTATTACGCATCTTGTCTTGAATGTCATCAAAGAAGAGAAAAGAACTCCTTTGATATAAACTAAAATATGAACAGATTGATATAGAGCGGACATAACTCAGCGCTCGAAAAGGGGGAGAGTGGCCAACTCGATTAAAATCAATGGCTTAGCCTGTTAAATCTTAAATATAAGAACTTGGTTTTTCGGGTCTGCTGGCGGCGGCCGCATTTTTGCCTCTCTTGCCCCTCCGACCATTATGAGTGAGCATAGATCAAGACATCAGACGCTGTCAATGTCGGCTTTGGGGAGCAGGATTGTGGAGAAGGAAACGGCCGCGAGGCCAGTAGAACCTGAAATTCTGCGGACCTCACCTCGCAGGGTAAGAAAAAGTCACGGAAAATATTCGGCCCTTTCAGGTGGTCGATGATGCGGTCCACCACGGCATAGTCGGTGAGGAAAGCGATGACCTTCATGATGCCGCCGCAGTGGGGGCAGGCCATGGGGTCAACCTCATAGACTTTACGGATCATCTCGGCCCAGCCCTTTGAGGGAAGGCGTTTCAGTCTGCCTCAGCACCGTCTGTTGACCGAAAGAACCTGGGCAAAGCCACAAAGTATTGCTCAAACTCCTCGAAATATAGGAATTTGCTTTTTCGAGCGAGCTGAATTCCCGCTCTTTGCGTTGTATCTCCCCTCTTGACCACGCTTGAACTATATCGCCGGCCGCGCGGCGATGTCAATCGCCCTGAATAGCGGAGCCCGAGGAGCATATGGGGTTACTGGAATTTTCCGACCAGGGATTGATACTCGTCCTCGCGGATTTTCCTATAGAACCTGAGCTTTTCC
>Ga0315277_10005144_pt1 | contig 17316 bp, 14 predicted proteins | sample YL17G05_15_MG_FD_203695 | JGI IMG/M metagenome (GOLD analysis project Ga0315277, IMG submission 203695) | Sediment microbial communities from Yellowstone Lake, YNP, Wyoming, USA - YL17G05_15 | ecosystem: Environmental > Aquatic > Freshwater > Lake > Sediment | place: USA: Wyoming | collected... | reverse complement strand
GATCCTGCAGACCATCGCCACGCTTGGCGAGCTTGACCTCATCTTCGCCCGCGCCGCGCTCGCAGAGCAGATGGAGGCGGTTCACCCGGAGGTGGGCACAGACGCCAAGCTCGATCTGATCGGCGCTCGCCACCCCCTGCTCGAAGGGCGGGTGGTGCCCATAGATGTGCGCGTCGGGGAAGAGTTCACCGCCCTCATCATCACCGGCCCCAACACCGGTGGGAAGACGGTCAGCCTCAGGACCGTCGGTCTGCTCACCCTGATGGCCCAGTCGGGTCTGCACATCCCCGCCGAGTCCGGCAGCAGGATCCCCATCTTCCGCCAGGTGTTCGCCGACATCGGAGACGAGCAGAGCATCCAGCAGAACCTCTCCACCTTCTCCTCCCACATGACTCAGGTCGTCAACGTGCTCAACCACGCAGACGGCGATTCCTTGGTCCTGCTGGATGAGATCGGCGCCGGCACCGATCCCGCAGAGGGCTCCGCTCTTGCCAAGGCCGTGCTCATGGAGCTGGTCCGCCGCGGCGCCCGCGTCCTCGCCACCACTCACTACGGCGAGCTGAAGGTGTTCGCCTATGCTCAGCCGGGGGTCGAGAACGCCAGCGTGCTCTTTGATCCGGTCACTCTGGAGCCGACCTACGAGGTGCGCATCGGCACCCCCGGGAGCAGCAACGCTTTCGCCATCGCCTCTCGCCTCGGCCTCTCGCCTGGCCTTCTCAGAGAGGCGGCCGAGCTGATGGGCGAATCACAGGTGCGCCTCTACGAGGTGATCGAGCGCGCCGAGCAGGACCAGCGTGACCTGATTGCGGAGCGGCGTGAGGCGGCGCGCACTCGCATGGACCTGGAGAAGACCAAAGGCGAGTACGAGAAGATGCTGGCGGAGCTGCGCGGCCAGCGGCGCGAGCTGCTGCGCGAGGCGCGCGAGGAAGCTCGGCGCATCGTCGCCCGTGCCAAGCAGCGCACCGAGGAGCTCCTCAACCTGCTGCGCCAGTCAGTCCAGGAGGCCAAGGAGGCCAAGGAGGCGATTGCCCGCGAGGCGAAGTTGGTGGCGAGGTACGCGCCGCGGGACCTGCCTGCCGTCCGTGTGGCGGAGCCATCGGAGGTCGTTCAGGCCGCCCGCGAGGAGCTGGCCGGCATCTCCGCGGAAGCCAGTGAGGCCACCGCTGAGATCGCCGAGCCGGAGACTGCTCCGGCCGCGCCGGAACCACTTCCCGTCGGCGATCTATCGCCCGGTGACTCGGTGCTGGTGCGCAGCGTCAATGAGCGCGGCACCGTGCTGAGCCCCGCGAACGAACAGGGCGAGGTGGAAGTGCAGGTGGGCATCCTGCGCTTGCGGGTCGCGGTGACCGATCTCGCGGCGGCCCCGCAGCCGTTGGTGACGATCACCCGTGTCCCCGCGGAAGCGCGGGTGTACGAAGGTCCGGTACCCAGGGAGCTCCACCTGCGCGGCCTGCGCGTCGACGCCGCCGTCTACGAGCTGGACAGATACCTTGACCGCGCCGCTCTGGTCCATCACGCGCAGGTTCGCATCGTGCATGGCAAGGGAACCGGCGCCGTCCGAACCGCCGTCCACGAGCGCCTCAAGGACCATCCCCTCGTCCGCTCCTTCCGCCTCGGCGACCCGGGGGAGGGAGACACGGGGGTAACTATCGTGGAACTGAGGGACTCCGGGGATGCCAGTGGCACAGGCTCCTAGCCTGTGCCTCACGACGCCGTGCCTTCACCCCTCGTGCTGATGCTCCTGCCTCCAGCCCCCGCCCCGCGCCTGCGGGTTGATCTGGAGGCGGTCGCGGACCATGTGAACGCCGCTCACGCCCTTCACGAGCTGAACCACGGTGTCCTTCAGCGCCTCGCTCTCAACCTCGCCGTCAAGGAACACCACACCCGATACCGCGCGGATGTGAAGATGACCCAAGCCGGCGGTGGCTTCGTTCTCCTTGAGCGTCTTCTGCACGGCATGGACAAGCTGGCGATTCTCAGGCACTGTCACTCCTCCTTCCCGTCCCCACTGCCCGCCTTGCGCATCGCGCGCTCGCGCAGCTCCGCAAGCTTAGCCAATGCCTGCATCGGCGTCAAGTTGTTCACATCCACGCCGCGCAGCTCCTCCAGGATGGGATCAGGCACCTCCCCGAACAGAGCCACCTGCCCAGGAAGGGGAGAGCGGCGCTCTGTTGCGCCGGCGCCAGCCGCTGCCGGTGGCTGTCCCACGTGGTTCCGCTGCTCCAGAGACCACAGCACCTGCTTCGCCCGCTCGATCACCTCCAGCGGCAGGCCGGCAAGCCGCGCCACTTGTATGCCGTAGCTCCGATCAGTCCCCCCAGGCACGATCTGCCGCAGGAACACGATCTGGTCGCCCACCTCCTTCACCGCGATGCGGTAGTTCTTAACCCGCGGCAGGGAGTCCGACAGCTCGTTGAGGTGATGGTAGTGGGTGGCGAACAGCGCCTTCGCACCCAGGCGCGGCGCGTTGTGGATGTGCTCCGCCACCGCCCACGCCAGGCTCATCCCATCGAACGTGCTCGTCCCCCGGCCGATCTCATCGAGGATGATCAGGCTGCGCTTCGTCGCGTGGTGCAGGATGTTGGCGGTCTCCGTCATCTCCACCATGAACGTGCTCTGGCCGGTGGCGAGGTCGTCGGAGGCGCCCACGCGGGTGAAGATGCGATCCACCACCCCGATGTTCGCCGACTCGGCGGGCACGAAGCTCCCGATCTGCGCCATCAGCGCGATCAGCGCCACCTGTCTCAGATAGGTGGATTTGCCCGCCATGTTGGGCCCGGTGATGATCAAGAGCTGATTCTCCGAACAGTCGAGGGCTGCATCGTTAGGCACGAACCGCTCATCGCGGAGCGTCAGCTCCACCACCGGATGGCGGCCCGCGCGGATCCTGATCTCGTCCCCATCCGTCACCGTCGGTCGGCAGTATCGGTTCCGCGATGCCACCTCTGCGAAGCAGGCGAGCACATCCGCCCGCCCCACCACCTCGGCGGCGCGCTGTATCCGCCCCGCCTCCGCCACCGCTCTGCCTCGCAGTTCCCCAAACAGTTCCTGCTCCAGCGCCAGGATCCGCTCCTCCGCCCCCAGCACGCGTGACTCATACTCCTTCAGCTCGGGAGTCACGAACCGCTCCGCGTTCGCCATGGTCTGACGGCGCTGGTAGTCCGCGGGAGCGAGGTGGAGGTTGGGTTTCGTGACCTCGATGTAGTAACCGAACACCTGGTTGTATCCGACCTTCAGCGACTTGGTGCCGGTCCGCTGGCGCTCCCGCTCCTGCAGCCCGGCGATCCATTCTTTTCCCTCCGTGCGAGCGCGCCGCAGCGCGTCGAGTTCCGGCGAGTAACCGTCACGGACTATCCCCGGCTCGCGCAGAGTGGCCGGAGGCGACTCTTCCAGCGCCTGCTCGAGCAGTTCCCGCAGGTCCGCCACAGGATCGAAGTCCCGCACCAATTCGCGCACCACCTCGCGCTCGGCCTGCGCCAGCGACTGGGCAAAACGTGGCAGCGCCCCCAGCGAATCCCTCAGCCCTGCCAGGTCACGGCCAGTCGCCGCTCCCGCGGCGGCTCTTGCCACCAGGCGCTCCAGATCTCGCACCCCGCGCAGCTCCTCCCGCAGTCGTGACCGCCGCGCGGCATCGGCGGCGAAGGCCTCGACTATGTCCAGACGTCGCGCGATCTCGGCTGGGTCAACTAAGGGAGCGGTAATCCACTGACAAAGCAGACGACCGCCCATGGGCGTGAGGGTGTGATCCAGCACCCACATCAGCGTGTTCGCTCGGGAGCCATCGCGCAGCGAAGCCAGGAGTTCCAGGTTGCGCCGGGTGATGACATCCACGACCATGAACTGCTGGCGCGAGTAGGTCCTCAAGTCGCGGATCTGCTCGACACCCGAAAGCTGAGTCTTCTTCAGATAGGTGATCACCGCGGCCGCGGCCTCGATTGCCGCCGGCATCTCCTCACATCCGAAGCCCTTCAGCGAAGCGACGCCGAAGTGCCGCATCAGCAGTTCGGCAGGTGTGTGTGCGAGCGTCACCTCCTCCTCCCAGGTCGTGAGCACGCCGTCCGACGAAGACACCACCTGCTCGAGCGCGGCCTCCGCGCTCCCACCTTTCCTCGCCAGCACTTCCGAGGGCTGCAGCCTCGCCACCTCGTCCCGCAGCTCCTCCCACCCTCCGTCTCCGGAGAACTCAGTGACCATCATCTCGCCTGTCGAGCTGTCCGCCGCGGCGAGGCCCCACCGGTTCCCCGACTGCGCCACCGCGACCAGGTAGTTGCTGGCCTTGGGGTCGAGCAGGTGGTCTTCCACCACCGTCCCCGGGGTGAGAATGCGGACCACCTCTCGCTTGACCAATCCCTTGGCCTGTCGGGGATCTTCCACCTGGTCACAGACAGCCGCCTTGTGACCGGCAGCCAAGAGACGGGCCAGGTAGCGATCAGCCGCATGGTAGGGAATCCCACACATGGGAATCCGCCGCCCCTTGCCCAATTCGCGCGAGGTAAGCACCAACTCCAACACCCCGGACGCCACCTTTGCATCCTCGCCGAACATCTCGTAGAAGTCTCCGAGGCGGAACAGCAGAATGACGTCCTCATGCTGCCGCTTGATCGCCCGGTATTGGGCCAGCATGGGTGTGAGGCTATCAGCCATCTCCTCGTCCGTCACAAGACCGGCGCGGCCGTCGCTCCGCTGAGCACCCAGCCGGCCGGCACCTTGGGGTAGAAATACGTGGACTTTCCAGGCATTTTCCGCCCGGCCCTGGCCGCCGCCAGCACGTCGCCAACGCGGGTCGGCCGGAGCAGCACGGCCGCGTCGGACGTCCCCTGCCGCACGGCCTCCAGGGCCTGCCGCGCACCTGTCACGTATCTGATCTCGCATCGTCCGTTGCCGGACGCCTCGATTGCCGGGTCAATCAGGTATCGGTGGATAATGCTAACGGCCAGCCGCTCCACCACCGAGGGGGCCTCCGCCAGCACGTTGTCCCGCGCCGCCAGAACGTAGTACGTCCCGCCGCCCAGATAGACCGCGAAGGCCGGCCGGTCCGAGGGCAGGCAATCATCCCACGCGCCTGCCCGCAGGTTCTCCTCGCGCAAAGGCATCTCGGACACGTGGAAGGCGCTTTGCATCCTCGCCTTCATCTCAGCCACGCCGGCCTCCCCCAGCCCTGAAAGCACTCGGTGTGTCGGTAGGATAGCTAGCGCTGGGTCCTGACCGCTGGTGATCAGCATCAGCGCGTAGTTGAACTCAGCTTCCGGAGGCGCCTCTTGGCGCCGGGCCCGCATCTCCCTGCGGTAGGCCATCGCCGTCTCGAACCGGTGATGCCCGTCTGCAATCGCCAAGGGCCCTCCGCCCACCGCTTCTGCAATCGCGCTGACCGCCTCATCATCACTCACCACCCATAGACGGTCGCGCACGCCGTCGTGCTCCTCGGCCTCGGCCTGCGGCGCCCCGCGGTCGGCGCCTAGCCGGCCCAGCAGTTCGCCCTCCGGATCCTCGTGGATGACCATCACTGGGCTGGTCATCGCCTGGCAGGCGCGCATCAGCTCCAGCCTGTCGGCGCGCGCCGCCGCCAGCGTGCCCTCGTGAGAGAGGATATACCTCCGCCCCTCCTCTGGCAGACGCACCAGGGAGAGGACGCCCCTCCTTCGCAGCACCTCCCCGCCCGCCCTGAACTCCTGCTCGAGCACGTAGACGGCGGGCGCCTTCTCGCTCGCCATCACACCGTTCTCGCGCCATTTGGCTAGGGTCTGGGCTGCGCTCTGATACCGGCCCTCGCCGCCTGGGTTCCTCGGGAGTTCGACCCGCACGAAGTTGTGGGGATGTCGGGCATACAGCTCTGCCTGCATCTCCTCCGAGATCACGTCATAGGGAGGAGCGATCAGCGCGGACAGGTCGGAGCAGCCGCTGGTACGGTATCTGATGCCTCGGAAAGCTGTGACGATGCTCCTACGCGGCTCCATCTGTGCTCTCGAACCATCCTTTCAGGCGCTCCAGAGACGCCTGCGCTTCTCCAGACCCGTCGTTCCACCCATCTGTGACAGAGACCCTCCAGTCGTAGTCGGCCAGCCGCAATGCAGACATCAGCTCGCTCACCGTCTCCTGATGGTCGGCCGAAGCCACCAGATCAGAGGGAACATGCACATGGGCAAGCCACTCCGCTGCGTCCACGACATCCAACAGAGACTGTCCCTCAGACACTATGCTCGAGATGTTGGGCAGCACACCCACCTCCGGCAGCCCCACCCGCTTCGCCAGCGCCACTGCGTCGGGAAGGGAGTTGACCAGATTGGTCCTGCCCGGGCTCAGGGGTTCGATCCCCACCAGCATCCCCTGGCCGCGCGCCACGACGCCGCAGATGCGCAGGAACTCCACCACCTGCTGCATCGCCTCCGCCTCCGGGAAGCGCTGGGGGATTTGCCGCGAGGGGCCGCTGCAGAAGGCCGCCACCGCGCCTCCCACCGCAGCCGCACGCCGCAGTGCGGTGTAGGCATAGCGGGCCAGCCTGGGCCAGTCCACCTCCGGCCCGGTGATCCTCAGGTCTTCCGGCAGGTGCAGCCTCCATGCCTCAAGCTTCAGCGGGGAGGCCGACAGCCGGGCGCGCACGGGCGCGAATGTGGCCTCCGGCATCTCCGGCATTACCGCGCTGATGGGCAGCTCGGCGTAATCGTACCCGGCGTCGGCGGCAGCGTCGAGCTGTTCCAAGCCAACGCAGCACCCAAACCTCATCGGACTCCCTCAGCACCAAAGGGGTGATCGTATCCCTGTCCTCACCTCGCCTTACCTGCGAAGTGGGCCCTGCTCAGGAGCCGCCTGCCGACTGCGCCAGCTTCCGGCCCAGCTCCTGACAGTCAACTAGCGCTCCCGGCGCCACCTTCCCCGACGCTCCCACCGAGTCGGCCACCTTCCTGAGCTTGAACCATTTCAGGGCCTGGTCAAGCACGCGCAGGATGTTATCGGCCGGGCCGCCCGCGCTGCCGAAGGAGACCGCTGGCTTGCCATCGGTCTTGCCCTGGCTCGGGTAGTAGGTGCGGTCGAGGAAGTCCTTCACTCCTCCCGCCATGTAGCTGAAGTAGTCCGGCGACCCGATGGCGATGCCGTCGCACCCCAGCAGGTCATCTATCGTCGCCTCCAGTCCAGTCTTCACCATCACCTCGGTGCCAGGCACACTGCGCGCCCCCTCCGCAACCGCTTCCGCCATCTTCTTCGTGTTCCCGGATAACGAGTGGTAGACGATCAGCACCTTCGCCATCTTGCTTCCCTCCCGCGGAGTGACTGGGTGGGGCAGGCCTGCGACCTGCCACCACGCGGGCCGGCGCTCCCGTGAGCGAGCCGACCAGGTAGGGCTTCGACACCGCGCGCCCTCCCTCCTGCGCGCTTGCGCCGCGTGTGTGTCCTATCGGAACGTCAACCGCGGCTCGCTGAGCGCCAGCGCCGCCGCTCCCAGCAGCCCTCCCCGCTGCCCCAGTGCCCCCGGGACGATCCGCAGCGATTGCGCGCTCTCGGGAACCGCATGCTGGTTCACCGATTCCCGAAGCGGCGCGAACAGCGCCTCCCCCGCCTGCGACACTCCACCCCCGATCACCACCATCTCCGGGTTGACCAGGTTGACGGCGGCAGCGATCACCACACCCATGGCGCGCCCGGCTTCGCCCAGGACGCGCGCCGCCAGGGCGTCCCTCGGCGCCGCCCCCGCCACCTGTCTTGCGGTCAGCCCCTCCTCTGGCACATCCGCCAGCGTAGAGGTTTCGCCTGCCGCCATCGCCTCTCGCGCCGCACGGGCGATCGCCGGACCCGATGCCACCGCCTCCAGGCATCCCCTCCGACCACAGGTGCACATCGGCCCCTCGGGAACCACCAGCGTGTGGCCGATCTCTCCCGCCATGCTGTTCGCGCCGCGGTGTACCCGGCCGTCGAGCACCAGCCCGCCTCCCACTCCCGTGCTGACCGTCAGGTACAGCACGTGCTGGCAGCCGCGCGCGGCCCCGAATCTGACCTCCCCCAGCGCGGCCGCGTTCGCGTCGTTATCCACGATCGCTGGCAATCCGGTGCGCTCCGCCACCACATCGCGGAGAGGGAAGTTTTCCCAGCCCGGTAGGTGATGACAAGTAACCGTCCGTCCGCCCGGGAAGTCCACCGGTCCCCCGAAGCTCACCCCGATACCTGAGAGATCGTGCTGCGACAATCCCGTCTCCAGCAACGCCTCCTCGGACATGGCGAAGAGCCTATCGAGGATGTCGTTGGGGGAATACGCTGGATTCGTCCGCGCCACTCGTTCGGCCAGCACATCCCCGCTGTCGGCGACCACCCCAACCGTCAGCTTCGTCCCGCCGATGTCCAGGGCGAGGACACGGGTCGGCAATGCTACCTCCCCGCCACCACCGGGTTCCGGAGCACCCCGATTTCCTCCACCTCCGCTTCCATCACATCACCGGGTTGTATGGGGGAGATCCCGTCCGGCGTCCCGGTGGAGATCACGTCCCCGGGTTCGAGGGTGATGTGCCGGCTGAAGCGGTGGATCAGCTCTGGAATGTCGAAGATCAGGCGCCGCGTGTTGCTCTTCTGCCTGACCTTGCCGTTCACGCGCAAAGACAGGTTCAACTCACACGGCTCCTCAATCTCGTCAGGCAGCGTCACGCATGGGCCCATCGGCCCAAAGCTATCAAAGCTCTTGCTCACAAACCAGGGGTTGGAAGCGGCCATATCTCGGCGCTGCATGTCGCGGGCGGTCACATCGTTGAGAATGGTATACGCGGCGATGTGCGCCGCCGCCTTGGCGCGGGAAATGCGCCGGCCGCCTTTGCCGATGATCACCGCCAGCTCCACCTCGTGGTCCACCCTCCCAACGCCCTTCGGGATGACGACGGGGTCGTCCGGCCCGATCACCGCAGTAGACGCCTTCACGAAGAAGATCGGCTCTTTCGGCGGCTTCCTTCCGCCCTCCGCGGCATGCGCCGCGTAGTTGAGGCCGAGCGCGATGATCCGCGGCGGCCTAGGTATCGGCGCCAGCAAGCGCGCCTTCTGAACCAGCAGAGCCCGCGACAACTCGTGTTTCTGGATGAACAGTGCTACCTCACCCAGCAGATCAGCGCTCAGGAAACCATCCTGGACCATGTCCAGGATGGTGAACGGAATACTGCTTGCGGGCAGCTTCTCCGCCACGAAGAACATCCCCAGCGCCCGGCTGAGATCGAGCACATGCCTGCCATCCCACAAGCCGACCGCCCGGTAGCCGGACGGCGCCTCGAAGTGCACCACTTTCACTGTCACAACCTCCCGTCTTCGCTACTGCGGCTTCTGCAGCAACTCAATCGCATTCCCGTCCGGATCCTTGAAGAACGCGAGCCGCAGCCCCGACTCCGCACTGGTGGGGTCCATGAAGAACTCCACCCCCAGCCCTTTCAGGCGCGCGTACTCTTCGTCCACGCTGTCCACCAGCAAGGTGATGTGCTTGTACCCGACCACCTCGCCGCCGAACGGCGATTCCTTCGGGTCCTTCGGCTTGCCGTTGCCGAACAGCTCCACCTCGCATCCGCCCAGAGACACGAAGACGATCGTGCCGCTGTGGCTGGTCTCCAGGCGCATAGTCTCCCGGAAACCGAGCTTCTCGACGAAGAACCTCGCCGCCCGCTCCACATCCGTGGTCACCAGCGCGACATGCTCCAAACCCTTGATCACGGGACCTTACCTCCCATTGCCGAAATCACCCCCACATTCGCTCGCCGAGGGCGGCTGTCCTGCACCCGGGCCCGGGGCCGGGCGGGCTGGCACTTGCGGTCGCCCGAGGGCGGGCGCACCTTACGGAGGCAGTCACAATGGCTATGCGGGCCGTGACGACAGTCATCACGCTGCTGCCCCATGACCTGGTGGCTCTGCAGCAAGTCCTGATGGACGAGGACAAGGAGGGCGCCCTCGCCTTCCTGCGCGACACCCTCGGTGAGAAGATCGCCTGCGCCCAGGACGACTCCCATCGCCCCGAGTTCGAGGGGGGCATCCGCATTCAGGAGGTGCACAAGCGCTCCCAGGGCGCCGGGCACCTGCCGCCGAACGAGGGCTCGCCGTAGCCCGCGTCCACGAGAAGGACCGGCGTGCGGCCCGCCCAATCGCGCAGGGCCGACCAGGCGCAGTCGGCATCGCCTGGTCGAGCAGGCTCCTTCGCCTCCACCCCGAATATTGGGGCGGAGGTTGCTGCTATGGCCAAGGTCAAAATCGCCATCATCGGCGCGGGGGCGATGGTCAACTCCGCGCACGCGCCTTCGCTCGCCATCATGCCCGATGTGGAGCTGGTTGGCATCTGTGACATCGTCCGCGAGCGCGCGGAGGAAACGGCGCAGAAGTTCGGCATCCCCAGGGCCTTCAGCGACTACCGCGAGATGTTCGACGCCACCAAGCCCGACGCGGTCTACATCGTGCTCCGCCCGCAGTACCTCTTCGACATGGCCCGCGACTGCATGGCCCAGGGCAAGCACCTCTTCGTCGAGAAACCCCCTGGCGTCTACACCGAGCAAACCCGTCAGCTGGCCAACCTCGCTGCCAAGCACCACTGTCTCACCGCGGTTGGGTTCCAACGGCGCTTCACCCAGATTACGGTCGCGTGCCGCAAGCGCGTGCTGGAACGCGGCCCCATGTACCAGGTGGTCGTCTCCTTCCTCAAATGGTATGACGACGGCCCCATGTACGACGGCGCCACCGATCTGCTCTATTCCGACGTGATCCACATCGTGGACACCATCCGCTGGGCCGCCGGCGCGGAGGCGGTGAATGTCTGCAGTGACATCCGGGCCCACGACGGAGTCGAGTACTCGAACGCTCACAACGCCTTCATGCGCTTCGCCAACGGAACCGTCGGCTACATGCAGTCCAACCACCGCGTGGGTGCCCGCCAGCTCCGCTGCGAGTTCCACGGCCGCGGCATCTCCTGCGTCTTCGAACCGGAGGCCGGAGGCGTCATCTATGAGGCCAAGCAACAGCCCGTCCGCCTGGATGCAGCCGAGATGGCCGGCGGCCCGGAGATGTTCCGCATCGGCTTCTACCAGCAGGCCCGCCACTTCATTGACTGCGTGAAGGCGGGGAAGCAGCCCGACACGAACTTCGCCGACGCCCTCCACACCATGAAGCTCTGCGACGCCATCCTCCGCAACTCGCCTCCCTGGACCCCTCCCTAGGGCGGGGATGTCACGCTAGAGGCGGGCACTTGTCCTGCGCAGCCTTGGCGAAGCAGGATCCCCGCCGTTGCCTGCCATATGGTGGGAAGGAATCTCCATCCCCTACCTAGAACCATATGGTACCCGCTCCGTGGTCCAGGGCGAGGAGACCACATGGCGACCTGTGCGCCATCATAACCCCCTTTAGGAGGGCGGAACATGCCTAGTGACGAGACTAAGATTCTGCTGCGCGAAAGCGAGATGCCGCAGGCCTGGTATAACATCAATCCCGACCTGCCCGCACCGCTCGCTCCCCCCATCCATCCGGGGACGGGCCAGCCCCTGGGTCCGGCTGACCTGGCCCCCATCTTCCCGATGGGTCTGATCATGCAGGAAGTCAGCATGGACCCGTGGATCGAGATCCCTGACGAGGTCAAGAGGATCTACCGTCTCTGGCGGCCCAGCCCGCTCTTCCGCGCGCACCGCCTGGAGAAGGCCCTCGGCACCCCGGCCCGCATCTACTACAAGAACGAGGCTTTCAGCCCGCCTGGCAGTCACAAGCCCAACACCGCTGTCGCACAGGCCTACTACAACAAGCAGGAGGGCGTCAAGCGCATTGCCACCGAGACCGGCGCCGGCCAGTGGGGCAGCGCCCTCGCCTTTGGGTGCGGCCTCTTCGGCCTGGAGTGCACCGTCTACATGGTGAAGGTGAGCTACGAGCAGAAACCCTACCGCCGCATCCTCATGGAGACCTGGGGCGCCACCGTCCATGCTTCCCCCACCAACCTCACCAAGGCCGGCCAGATGATCCTCCAGCAGGATCCGAACTCGCCAGGCAGCCTGGGCATCGCCATCTCAGAGGCGGTCGAGGACGCCGCCAGCCACGATGACACCAAGTACTCGCTCGGCAGCGTTCTGAACCACGTGCTCCTGCATCAGACCATCGTCGGTCTGGAGGCGAAGGCCCAGCTCAAGCTCGTGGACGAGGAGCCGGATATGATCGTCGGCTGCGTGGGCGGCGGCTCCAACTTCTCCGGGCTGGCCTTCCCGTTCGTCAAGGATAAGCTCAAGGGGAAGAAGATTGACATCATCGCCGTCGAGCCGGAAGCTTGCCCGACCCTCACCCGCGGCCTCTATCGCTACGACTTCGGTGACACCGCCAGGCTGACTCCTCTCCTGAAGATGTTCACTCTGGGCCATACCTTCGTGCCGGAGCCCATCCACGCCGGCGGCCTGCGCTATCACGGCGACGCCCCTCAGCTCTGCCTGCTCGTCAGCCAGAAGGTGATCGAGGCCCGCGCCGTCCATCAGACCCCGACCTTCGATGCCGCCATCCAGTTCGCGCGCGCCGAGGGACACCTGCCTGCGCCCGAGACCGCCCACGCCCTCCGCGTCGCCATTGACGAGGCCCTCAAGTGCAAGGAAACCAAGGAGGAGAAGTGCATCCTCATCGGCTATAGCGGCCACGGCCACTTCGACATGGGCGCGTACGAGCGCTACCTCAGCGGCAAGCTCGAGGACTATGAGTATCCCAAAGAGAAGATCGAAGCCGCCCTCAAGGACTTGCCTGAAGTGCCGGGCGGATAGGCGCCAGGAGATCCGTGACTTCCACGGGACCAGCGGCCCAGCCGCTGGTCCCGTTTCGTTGCCGTCCCGTGGGCGTTGCCGCCAGCCGGGCGGTGTGCTATCCTTGACTAGCGCCCAGGGACGCCGGGCGGGTGAGAGAGAGAGGTGTGATGATGCGAACCGCGCTGTGGGGCCAACTCGGAATCGGGCTTGCGATTGTGTGCGGGCTGGCGCTCGCCTCTGCTGCTCCCGCTCTCGGGCAGCCGGACAACTTGGGTCGGCACATCGTAGTCTTCCAGCCGTGGTTTGCTGACGAGGCAAAGCAGCAGGCCGCGATCCACGGGGCCGGCGGCCAGTCGCTGCGGAGCCTGCGCATCATCAACGGCGTCGCCGCGGCGCTACCTCCGAGTGTGGAGAAGCAGCTCGCTCGCCGCGCCGAGGTGGCGCGGGTGGATGTTGACGCGACCGTGTACGCTCTGGGCGGACGCAAGCCCAAGCCCACTCCTCCGCCGCCTCCGCAGCAGTTGTCCTGGGGGGTGGATCGCATAGACGCAGAATGGGCCTGGGCCACCTCTCGCGGGGCGGGTGTCAGGGTGGCGGTCATAGACACCGGGATAGACAAGGACCATCCCGACCTGATCGCCAACCTCGCGGGCGGAACCAACTTCGTCCGCAAGGGCCGGTCGGTGGATTCCAATGCCTGGGATGACGACAATGGTCACGGCACCCATGTCGCCGGCATCATCGCCGCCGCCGACAACACCATCGGCGTGGTGGGAGTGGCGCCGCAGGCCTCCCTCTATGGGGTCAAGGTGCTGAACAAGGCAGGCTCTGGCTATATTAGCGACATCATCGCCGCCATCGAGTGGGCGGTGGACAACGGCATGGACATCGCCAACATGAGCCTGGGCAGCAACAGCGACGTGCAGTCCCTCCACGACGCCTGCGACACCGCGGCCGCCGCGGGCTTGCTGCTGGTTGCCGCCGCGGGTAACGATGGCAAGGCAGTAGATTATCCAGGCGCTTACTCCTCCGTCATCGCGGTGGCCGCCACCGACGCCAACGACGCAGTCGCCTCCTGGAGCAGCCGCGGGCCGGAGGTCTACATCGCCGCTCCCGGCGTGAGCATAACCTCCACCTGGAAGGGTGGCGGCTACGCCACCATCAGCGGCACCAGCATGGCCGCCCCTCATGTCGCCGGCACGCTGGCGCTTATGCTCGGCGCGGGCGTAGGCGATGACGCGTGCGCCGGCGCCGACGACCTGCCTCCAGCCGGACCGGACATCTACTCCGGATGCGGCCTCGTGGACGCCGGAGAGAGCGTCACCGGCATTCCCAACTACGGCGACAACCTTCCCTAGCCGCAGGGGCCGCACGGGTGACCCACCGCCAGCGCTTCTTCGCGGTCCTCGGGAATAGCGCTGTTGACCGCGTCGCCTTCTTCCCCGACATCACCGACTGGTACAAGGCGCGGCGCATCGCGAGAGGTCTGCCGCAGCCCTTCTTCACCGGTCAGTTCATCCCCGACGACCACCCCATCCACCGCAACTCCGGCGACATGCCGGAGCGATTCCGCGACTACACCTTCCTCGACTTCTACCGCCGCCGCGACTGGGGCTGCCCCATCCACGCCTACGAGGCGCTATCTGCCTTCCACGAGGACGTGAGCACCCGCACCGAGCGCGCCGACGGCTTCGAGCATCGCCTCGTCGAGACACCCGTGGGTACGCTCGATACTACCCTTGGCATGGCCCCGCATGGTAGCCAGTCAATCGCTCGCTATCCACTCCAGTCTCCCGACGATCTGCCCGCCTACGACTTCTGGGTGCAGCACACTAGCTACCGGGGCGACCCGGCCGCGGTGCAGGCGATCCTCAACGCGCTCGGCGAGATCGGCGTCATTGACCTGCCGGTCGGCCGCACCCCCTTCGGCCTGCTGGTGCAGGAGCACATGGGATACGAAGCGGCCGCCTATACTCTCGCCGACGATCCCGCGCTCATCCACCGGCTGATGGACGCGCTCACCCCTGGGTGGTGGCAGCGGGTGGAGATCGCCGCCTCTCTGCCCGGCCGCATCGTGATCATCACCGACCACGCGGACGAGCACCTCATCAGCCCGCGCTGGTTCCGGGACTACTGCCTACCCTTCTACCGGGAGGCCTGCGAGCGCCTGCACTGCGCCGGCAAGCTGGTCTCCACCCACCTCGACGGCAACATCCACTCCCTCATCCCGCTGCTGCCGGAGGCCGGGTTCGACCTGCTCGACGGCTGCACTCCATCGCCCATGGGCAACTACCAAGTGGAGGACCTCGCTTCAGTCCTGGGACCGAAGCTCAAGGCCTACTGCGGAGTCCCCTCCACCCTCTTCTGCACCCATACCCCCACCGAGGACATCCTCGCCTACGGCCGCCGCATCATCGAGCATCTCTCGCCGCACGTGATCCTCAACGTCGGAGATGTCCTCCCACCTGACGGCGACATCGAGCAGGTCATCGCCCTCGGCGCGTTGGTCAGCGCTTTGTAGGGCGAGCGTGTGGCTGGGCCCAAGAGGCCGCCATTCCGGTCCGCCAAAGGCGGACCTAGGGACCCACGCCCGCCGACTACTGCCGCTGCGGTGAGCTACCGGGCCGCCTTCTGCACCTTGCCAATCGCCTCCGCGATCGCCTCCGTACCCTCCCGCTCCGCCAACAGCGCGCTCTGGAAGACCCACACCGCGTCCTCGCACGACTGCTCCGACACCGGACACCGCGCCGCCACCTTCTCGACATTGGGCACGAGGTCTGCAAACGCCGGCTGCCGATACAGCGGGGTGACATATCCGGCCATGAGCGGTATCCCTTCTGCATTCACGGCCTCGATGAACCGCTCCTTCGTCCACCCACCAAACGCTTCGGCCCGATGGCGGAACATGTACAGGTGGTACGCGTGCGCGGTGGTGTTGGGGTGGGGGAGGAGCGGCTCGATCCCCGGGATCTCCGAGAGCATCCTGTCCAGCACTCGCGCATTCGCCGTCCGCCGCGCCATCTGCTCCTCCAGCCGTGAGAGCTGGACATTCAGAATCGCCCCCTGGAACTCCGTCATGCGCGCGTTGCCCGCCAGATAGCGATGCCCGTACCACGCGTCCCCCTTCTTCCTGCCCACCCATACCAGGGAATCGCACACCTCGGCAATCTCCTGGTTGTTGGTGGTGATGATCCCACCCTCTCCGCCGCTCACGTTCTTCGAGACCTGAAACGAGAATGCCCCCGCATTCGCCAGCGACCCCGCCTTTCGCTCCCTGTAGCTTGCCCCGTGCGCCTGCGCCGCGTCCTCCAGCACCATCAGGCCGTGCTTCTTCGCGATCTCATTGATAGCATCCATGTCGGCCGGCTGCCCGCCGAGATGCACGGGCACAATCACCTTCGTCTTCGCGGTTATCGCCTCCGCCACGCGCTTCGGGTCAATGTTGCACGTGCCCGGCTCGATGTCCACGAACACCGGCTGCGCCCCGAGAAGCGCCGGCGCGCTGGCAGTGGCGATGAAGGTGTAGGCAGGAACGATCACCTCATCGCCCGGCCCCACCCCCAGCGCCCGCAGCCCAATCTGAATCGCGGTCGTCCCGCTGGTGCAGGCCACCCCGTACCGGCAGTCGTGGTAGCGGGCGAAGGCCCGCTGGAACTTGGCCACCTCGCCCCAGCTTTCGGGGAACTCCTCACCGATCTCCTCCCACGCCTGCCCCAGGCAGTAGTGCCACCAGTTCCCGCCGCGCACCACCCGCGTGACGGCCTCCACCTCTCGCTCGTCTGCAACCGGCCACTTCGGCCAGCCCTTGGTCCACACCGCCGCCCCGCCGTCAACCGCCAGTTTGCCCATGCTGTTGGCTCCTGCTAAACACTCAAGCTCTGGATGTAGTCCACTGCCTGCGTCAGAGTCTCCACGGTCACGTCCGGCTGGGCCGTTGCCCACGGCTCCGGCCCGGCCGTCCGGTCTCGATCCACCCAGACCGATACCATCCCCGCCGCGTTCGCTCCGCCGATGTCCGAGGCCAGATCATTGCCCACCACCACGCACACCTCTCGATCAACCGCCAGTCTCCTCGCCGCCTCCCACATGAACTCCGGGTGCGGCTTGCGCCAGGGCAGATCCCCCGAGAAGAGCGTGACCGCGAAGTAGCCATCAATGCCCCACTTCACCAGGTCTCCGAGGCTCAGGTATCCCGGCCCATCGTACGGCGTGTTCGAGATGATCGCCATCTTGAACCCGTCCGCCGTCAGACGCTCGAGGGTTCCGACCGTATCGGGATACGGCCGCGTGCTGTCGCGTACCGGTTGGTAGGCCGCCTCCATCACGCGGGCGATGTGCGCGTCGTCGCAGTCCATCCCCAGCCTGCGCATCACCTCCGCAAGCCTGTCCGCGAGATGCCACGACACCCCGCTGTGCATGAGGCCCCGCGCATGCTCCCCCCCGATCACCTCCTCCGCCTGCTCTACGAACACGGACGGCGCGACCCGTTTGCCGTCGGCCCCCCCACACACCAACTCGTACACCTGCTCCAGCCGCTGCCTGAGAAACGCCTTCCAGTGGCCATGCAGTTGGTACTCAAGCAGGGTATTGCCTAGATCAAAAAGAATCGCCT
>Ga0315277_10005143_pt1 | contig 17317 bp, 20 predicted proteins | sample YL17G05_15_MG_FD_203695 | JGI IMG/M metagenome (GOLD analysis project Ga0315277, IMG submission 203695) | Sediment microbial communities from Yellowstone Lake, YNP, Wyoming, USA - YL17G05_15 | ecosystem: Environmental > Aquatic > Freshwater > Lake > Sediment | place: USA: Wyoming | collected... | reverse complement strand
ATTCATTCCCGGGGGCTTGCGCCCCCGGCTAATCTCCGACGCCCCGGGGCTTCGACCCAGACGGAGTTTCGCGACAGAAACTAGCTGGCCTTTTGATATGTGAGGAAATAACGTGGAAAATAGGTGACAGGGGCCCGGGGCCCGGGGCAGTGACTGGGGGAATTGACGATTGCAGTGATGTGAACGCAATGGTCAATCGCAGAGCGACAGTTTCGCCGAGTTCGTTTTGCCGTCTCCAAGTATCGCTGTTGCCCCTGACCCCGGACCCCCGATCCCCGCCCCTTTTCTGGTGAACGCTAATGAGTGAACCAAAGAAAGTGCTGATCATCGACGATGATCCCGACTTCGTAAGCGCAATCGGAATGCTTTTCGAGTCGGCAGGATATGTGGTTCAAAGCGCGGCGAGCGGCCGCGAAGGGCTCCAACTGGCCAAAATGACTCAGCCCGACTTGATCCTTCTCGATGTGATGATGACCGAAAGAACTGAGGGATTCTTTGTGCTGCAGGAAATGCGCCGAAGCCCCACATTGAGTCGGACGCCTGTCATCGTTATTTCCTCCATCTACACAGAGGAGCCGGTATTCCGAGTCAGCCCGGAAGCCGGCTGGCTTCCGGCGAATCTGTTCCTGGCCAAGCCGGTCGACCCGGCTCGTTTGCTGGAGGAGGCGCGGCGCCTCACAGGGCAGTCCGAAACGGTTGGGGCCCAGGCCGGAGGGAGGGAAAGACTATGAAGATCCTAAAGATGCCCAAGCAGAACCTGGACTTTTTTGTCTCGGTGCTGCCCGCCTTCGGTGAGGTCTATGCCCCGGTTCGCCGCGGCAAGAGCTACGCCTTCGATCGGCCGTCGCGCTGGTCCGACGTGGTAATGAACTATCCCCGGACCATCCTTCCGCCCAAGAAGCTCATGCTGCCGCCGCGCGAACCAACCTTCGTTTTCGACCCCAAGGGGGGCTATCGGGACTTGCTGGTTGAAGCGTCCAAACCCATGGTCATGTTTGGCGTCCACGCTTATGACATCTGGGGATTAAACATCCTAGACCGGGTGTTCGTCCAGGGCAAATATCCAGATCCCTATTACATCGCCCGGCGCCGGGCCACTACCATTATCGGTATCGACTACGACCCTGACGACAAGCACTTCGCCGCTTCGATGAACGCCGACTTCGCGGACACGGGATTCGATTTGTTCCTGAGCGACATTGGCGACGAATATCTGGTGCTCGTCGGCACCAGCCGCGGTGACGACATCGTAGTGATGAGTGGCTGCCTGATGGAACAACCGGCGGAGGCCGATTTCGCCGAGTACAAGCGCCGCTCCGGGCGGCGGCGGGCTGCCTACAAGACACGGGTCGAGCTGGGCGAGCTGCCCGAAATCTTGGAAATGGAGTATCACAGCGAGGTCTGGGAAGAGATGGGCGCGAAGTGCCTCTCCTGCGGCTCATGCAGCGCGGTCTGCCCTACTTGCTACTGCTTCGACGTCAACGACGAAGTTGAGCTGGGCGGCCGTGCGGGCCAGAGAGTGCGCTCGTGGGACTCCTGCCTATTCAAGACCCACGCCCTGGTCGCCGGAGGCGAAAACTTCCGGGGAGAGAGCGCGTCACGCATCAAGTTCCGCTTCTATCACAAGCAGCGCGGCTTCGTCGCGGAGTACGGCCGTCCGAGTTGTGTCGGCTGCGGCCGCTGCACGGAGATCTGTCCTGCCGGAATAAGCATTGTGACTGTAATCGAAAAAATTCGAGGTGAGCGCCATGGCAATGCAAGCAGTGTTACCGCGACCGCTTGAGCATCTCCACAACCCCTACCAGCCGCTCATGGCCCGAATCGTCCGGATCCACCGGATGGTGCCGGATAATTTTCTTTTCCAGTTGCGATTTGCGGACGACGCTGTCGCCGAGAGCTGGGAGCATCGGCCCGGCCAGTTCATCGAGCTGTCGGTCATCGGGACAGGTGAAGCCCCAATTTCCATTTCATCTTCCCCCACGCGCAAGGGGATCCTGGAGCTGTGCGTCCGACGCGTCGGCCGTGTTACGTCGGCTCTGTATCGTTTGCCTACAAACGCCATGGTCGGCGTACGAGGACCCTACGGCAACGGCTTCCCGATCGAGGAAATGGCAGGCAACGACCTTCTGATCGTTGCGGGCGGGCTCGGAATGGCTCCGCTTCGTTCCCTCCTCTGGTATGCCCTCGACCATCGCGAGAAGTTCGGCACCATCACGCTCATGTACGGGGCGCGGGATCCTTCGGTCATGCTCTTCCGCGAGGAACTGCTTTCGCTGGCTGAGGTCGAAGACTTGAACACGCTCCTGACGGTGGACCGGGACCCGGCCGGAACCTGGAAACACTCTGTGGGGCTTCTGCCGACGCTGTTCGAAAAGGTTCAATTCAACCCGAGCCGAACCTATGCGGCGGTCGTTGGTCCCCCGATCGTGTACAAATTCGTGTTGGCCGAGTTGTTGAGGCTCAACTTCCACAAGGACCGCATTCTGATGAGCCTCGAGCGCCGCATGAAGTGCGGCGTCGGCAAGTGCGGCCATTGCAGTGTCGGCTACAAGTACACCTGCATCCACGGACCCGTGTTCACTTACTGGGATGCCATCAACCTGCCGGAAATCGTATAGAGGTGACCTGTGAAACCCAAGATCGGCATATTCGGACTGAGCGGGTGCTGGGGAGAGCAGATCGTGATCCTCAACTGTGAGGATCAGCTGCTGGATATCGTCGGCGCGGTGGACATCGTGGATTTCCTGGGCGGATCTTCCGCCAACGACGAAGAAGGTCCACTGGCTGTTGCTTTTATCGAGGGATCGGTGGCAAACGCGCGCGAAGAAGCGTCGCTGCGGCGGATCCGCGAACGCGCGCAGCTCCTCGTGGCGTGTGGCAGCTGCGCCTGCTTCGGCGGCGTCGCGGCCATGGACGCAATGGAACCGCGGGAGCAGGTGATCCAGCGCGTCTATGGCGATTACGGAGCCGCGATAGGCTGGGACATCGGGCCCCATCGGCCCCTTGGAGACTTCGTCAAGGTGGACGTGGCGATTCCGGGCTGCCCCATGGAAAAAACGGAGTTTCTAAAAGTCGTCGCCAGCCTGCTCAACGGTGACGTCCCACTGCTGCCCGCCTACCCCGTTTGTCTTGAATGCAAAATGAACGAAAACGACTGCTTGCTGGTCAACCAGGGCCTGCCCTGCGCCGGTCCGGTTACTGTCGCCGGATGCGGCGCCCGTTGCCCGGCCTACAACGTTGCATGCATCGGCTGCCGTGGACCGGTCGAGGAGGCAAATATTAGTTCGCTGGAAAAGATACTGCTCGAGAAGAAACTTCATGAAGTGGAGATAAAGCGCAAGCTCCGGACATTTGCAGCTCCCGTATTGGACAGGGAAGAGAAGAGAGGACTGGCATGACACGCACCATTACCATCGATCATCTGTCAAGGGTGGAGGGGCACGGCGGCATCACCGTCGTCCTCGAGGGAGACCGGGTAAGCAAGGTCGAGTTCGACGTTTTCGAGGGGATACGGCTCTTCGAAGGGCTCGTGCGCGGCAGGAGCATGGAGGACGTCACGGGCATCGTATCCCGGATCTGTGCAATCTGCTCGCACGGGCACAGCATCACTTCGCTGCAGGCTCTGGAGAACGCTCTCGGTGTCGAAGTAACGCCGCAGACTCGCCGGCTGCGCGATCTCGCTTATCACGGGTCGAACATCGAAAGCCATGCTCTGCACGTCTTCTGCCTCGCACTGCCCGACCTGCTGGGCCATCCCAGCGTGGTAAGTCTGGCGGGAGTGATGCCTGATGCGGTCAAAACCGCACTCCGCTTGAAGAAGCTGGGCAACACGATCCAGGAAGTCATTGGCGGCCGTGCCGTCCATCCGGTCAATTATGTGATCGGAGGCTTTGGAAAGGTTCCCGGCACCGACGATCTGCTTGCCCTGAAGAAAGAAATCACGGCAGGGCTCGCGGACTGCGAGCGTGCTTTGGAGGTGCTCGCCACGGTCAGCATTCCCGACTTCGTGCGTGAACCCATCCGCTGTGCCGCGCTCCTGCCCGAGGACGAGGCCTTCTTCTTCGGCAGCATAATTGGGATTTGCGATGGGGACGGAGTCACCCGGATCCCGGTCCGCGATTATCGCACCCTCACCAACGAGCACTGTGTCTCGCATTCTCACGCCAAGCACAGCCAGCACGACAACCGGTCCTACATGGTAGGCGCCCTTGCCCGCCTGACTCTGAACGGCAGTCGCATTGACGGCCTGGCGCGCAAGGCGTGGGAGCGGCTGCGGCTGTCGGTTCCGTCGGCCAACATCGTAATGAACAACATCGCCCAGGCGGTCGAGATGATCTACTCGGTTGAGCAGGCGTTGAAGATTGTGAACGGTTTGATTGCGGAGGGCATCCGCGACGAGGCTTCCGCACTCTACCGGCCGCATGCCTGCCGCGGAGCCGCAGCAACCGAGGTCCCGCGCGGAACTCTCTATTACTCCTACGAGCTGGATGACCAAGGGCGCGTGCTTTCGGCGGACGTGATTACTCCTACCGCACAGAATCTCAGCAACGCGGAAGACCAGATGCGCGCGGTGGTGACGCAAACTGCGGGCGTTTCGGACAGCCTCCTCAAACAGTGGCTGCAGATCGTGGCGCGCGCCTACGACCCCTGCATCAGCTGCTCGGTGCACGTGATCCGTGCCACAAACTAAAAAGCCGCCACGAATTACACGAATTGCACGAAATCTTTTTATATTTTGTTTTCGTGTAATCCGTGGCTGATTTTAATCCATGATCAGCCGACTTCGAGATGTCTCTCTGGGAACAAAGTTCACGCTGAGCTTCGTGCTGATCGTGCTCTGCGGGGTATCCATCTCCACCCTGATCGGCTCACGGATCGTCACCAGCGCAATGCTCAACGAGGCGCTCAAGCAACTGCGCCACGGTCTGGATGCGGCCGGCATGGTTTACGCCGCACGGCTCGAGAGCGTCCGCGAAGCTGTTTTCGGAGCTGCGGCGACCGAAAAACTCGCCGATGTTGCCCGTTCCGGCAAAATGGATCAACTGCCGGCGATTCTTGCGGACCTACGCAAAAAGAACAAGCTTCACTTCCTGAGCTTCATCGATTTCGAACATGGGGTGGAGGCGCGCGCTTCCCAGCCCGGCCTCGGCACTTTTTCCAGAAACCCGGCCTCATTCGCGGACCTGATAACGGCTGCCAGGAATGGCGAGGTCAAAGCCAGCACGGAGGTTCTGACCAGGAAGGAGTTGCTCCTTGAAGACCCGACGCTCGCGTTGCGGGCGCCGATTGACATTGTTCCTGTTCCAATGGCTGCACCCGACGCGCGCACCCGCGTCGACTCCGGGTTGGTGCTTCTCGCTGCCGCCCCCGTTTCGACCCAGTCTGGACTGCGCGGCGTTCTTTATGGCGGCGTCCTGCTGAACCGCGATTACGCCATGGTCGACGAGATTAACCAGCTCGTCTTTGGCGGTGAGCAGGCGGCCGGCCACAACATCGGGACAGTTTCCATTTTCATGGGCGATGTTCGAGTTGCCACGAACGTCATGAGCGCGCCCAACCAGAGGGCAGTCGGGATGCGCATCTCCGCCGAGGTAGCGCGGGCGGTTCTGACGGAGGGGAATAATTATTATGGCCGGGCATATGTCGTCACGGACTGGCATCTTACGGCCTATGAACCGATACACGACCATGCCGACAGAATTGTGGGCATCCTCTACGTCGGAATTCCGGAAAAGCCATTCCTAGCCGTCCGCACCGGCATGATGCTTTCCTTTCTGCTAGTGGCGGCTGCCGGTGTTGTCGTTGTGATTGCGCTCACCTATTTCATCACCCGCAGCATGATCCATCCGCTCGAGGCGATGGTCAAAGCAAGCAACCGGATTGCCGCCGGCGACTTCGACGCCGAGGTGAACGTGTCCTCGCGCGACGAGATCGGCATCTTGGCCGGCTCGTTTAACAAGATGCTCGCCAGCATCAAGCAGATGAAGATCGAGCTGGAGGCGTGGGCCCGCACCCTGGAAGAAAAGGTCAAGAAGCGCACCGAAGAGCTCATCACCGTACAGAGTCAGATGGCGCAATCTGAAAAACTGGCCTCACTCGGACGGCTGGCGGCGGGAGTAGCACACGAAATCAACAATCCCCTCGGGGGAATCCTGACCTTCAGCATGCTTGCCCTGGAGGACTGCGACGAGGACAATCCGCTGCGTCAAAGCCTGGAGGTTATTGTCAAGCAAACGATGCGCTGCCGCGAGATTGTGAAGGGACTGCTTGATTTTGCTCGCCAGACCAGCACTTCAGCCACGATCACCGAGATCAACTCGATCGTCGAAAAGACTCTCTCCCTGCTCGAGAACCAGGCTATCTTCCATAATATCCGGATCGCGAAGAGGTTTGATCCCAGCCTTCCCGAGGCGTTCATCGACGCCGGCCAACTGCAGCAGGTCGTGGTGAACATCGTGCTCAATGCGGTTGATGCCATGGAAGAGAGTGGCGTGCTCACCGTTGAAACCAGGACGGTGCCGGCAACCCAGGAAGCTTTGATTCGGATAAGTGATACCGGCAAGGGCATTCCTCAAGAGATCATGCCGTTCATTTTCGAACCGTTCTTTACGACCAAGAAGGTGGGCAAGGGGACGGGGCTGGGCCTGGCGATCGTTCACGGCATTGTCACGCGCGCCGGCGGCAAAGTTGAAGTAGCAAGCTCCCCCCAGGGAGCCTCGTTTACCGTACGGCTGCCCCTATCGGACAAGGACACCAACAATGAAGCCGCCAGCGGGCAAAAGGAACCTGGTGATTGGGCTGGGCAGCCTGTTGAGCCGCGATGACGCCTTCGGCCTCCTTGTGCTGGATCGCCTCTTGCAGCAGAAGACCGATTCCCTGCCGGATGCGAACTTCATACAGGCCGATACCGACCTCATAAGCCAAATCGATCGGTTTTCGCAATACTCCCAAGTGATCCTCATCGACACAGTTCTCGATCCCGACGGAGGCCTGGGACACCGCGGCGACGTCCTCGCCATCAACGAAGATGTCCTCCTGACGTGGCCGGAAACATCCCCCAGCGCCCACCAATTCACGCCCCTAATGGCAGTCAAGCTGTTCAGGAAACTTTATCCCGCTGCAGACACCCGAATCACACTCGTGGCATACTGCACGGACAGAGTTGTCATGGGGACCTCGGGGAGCAATGCGCTGGAAGATCATATCATCGACGCCGGCGTCCGCCTGGTCCGCTCCCTCCTTTCGCCTCAATCTCCGTGACAAAGTCGTTATTGCCTCTCCAACCAGCTTCGAAGAGCGGGGCGAAGTAGCCCACTCCTGCGTCTGGAACCTGAAGATCCCGTTCCCCGCAGTGCTGGACGACTTCCGGAATTCCACCGAAACAGCCTACACGGGCTGGCCGGACCGTCTGTACGTCATCAACCGTGACGGCCGCATCGCGTGCAAGAGCAACACGGGGCCGTACGGCTTCAAGCCCGCGGAGGTCGCCGACACCCTTACCCGCCTCGTCGAAACAAGACCATAAGATCTTGTTTTTCTTTGTGTTTTTAGGGTATTAGCCTTGTTTTCTTAAAGGAGTACATGAAACCCACAGTCAAGCATTGACAAGGGGAGGGCGCGAGAATAGCTTGTCGTGGCATTTATGATCAGGTAGTCCTGCTATAGAGGTCCTTAATCCGAGAGCACTGACATGATTTTCAGCAGTCCCATTCAATACGCAATTCGTGCAATGACCTACCTGGGAGAGCAGGAACGCGGCAAGCTGTCATCCATCCGCGAGATCTCCCGGGCCGAGCGCATCCCGCTGCCTTATCTGGCGAAGATCGTCAATTGTCTCTCGAGGCGCCGTCTCGTGGCCGCAAAACGCGGCCCATCGGGCGGGGTCCTGCTGGGAAGGCCTGCAAGCCGCATCACGGTTGATGAGATTGTCAACGCAATGGGCGGCAGCTTTATCAACAAGGAGTGCATTCTCGGGATATCAGAGTGCGGAGACGCCACGCCTTGCCCTGTCCACGAGAGTTGGAAATGCGTTCGTCAAGTCCTTGCCCAAACGCTCCAGGAGCAGTCTGTTACCGATCTGATCCGCGCACGCCGCGCGAAACTATCATCCACGGCCAACGCAAAGTGAACTATCGAGCGGCCTCACCAGCGCTGATGCACCTGGGTGCGAATCGCGCGGTCATAGAGAGCGCGGATCCGTGCCAAGGTTGCATCGCCTAGTGCCGGGACGTCGGAGGCCCGGGCGCTCTCGACCGCCTGCGCCCGGTTCTTCGCGCCGAGGATAGCGCAGGATACGGCGTCGAACATGAGAATCCAACGCAAGGCGAATTGCGCCATGCCGATGCCATCCGGGACGAGAGAGCGGAGTTCTTCAACAGCCTGGAGCCCGCTCGCGAGGGAAACGAAGGCGAGGATTCCGACCTGTTTCTCCCACGTCTGTGACAAGAACGGGTCTGCGGGTCTCTGACGGAAGAGTTGAAGATTATTTGCACCATCGCGACGATTGTCTTCCTGATCTCCGCCGGTAAGGACAGTAGTCAGTAGCAGTAGTCAGGGGTGTACGTCCAGCACTTGGCCAGGCTTGAGTGACGGCAGTGCAGCGAGCACCTTGGCTATCAACGGCAGCGTATGGTGCAGTTGCGTGCTCGGGGTGTGTAGGACGACGACGGCGATCTCGTATTTGGTGACATCCTGCTGCAGGCTTAGGTTGCGGTCGCCGGTGAGGAACACGTCGAATTCCTTCTCGGCCAACGTCAGTAGCGCCCCGTTTTTGATACCACCCCAGCCCATCTTCTGTACGGAGACACTGTAGTGGCCAGTCAGGGCGCGGGACAGCCGCCAGTTGAGGCACTCGTCGATGAGGATGCGCATCGCTTAGACGGTTTCAAGCATCGTGAGCTTGCCGGCTTCGATCACGGCGATGGCTTGCTCGCGTTTGACTGTGGGGAAGGCATCGATAAAATCTTCGATGGATTCGCCGCCTTCCAGATAATCAATCAGGTTCTGGAGGGGGACGCGCGTGCCGACAAAAACGGGCGTGCCCCCCATGATTTCGGGGTCGGAATGGACAACACCTTTGAGTTTGTCAAGCTTCATACGCAGCAATATAGCAGACGGCGCTTGATTTAGGAAGCACACGCGGACGCCACAGACGGCATCAAGCATTCCTGCCTTCCAGGAAATCAAGGACTTCTTCTCGTATCTAGGAACTTGCTTTAAACGAGCCTGCGCAAGACGCTAGTGGTTGGCCCGAGTTTCCGCAGTTGCCGTGGCTGAATGAGCTGAATCGGCACGGATGAGCCTTCTTTGCGGGATTGTAGGTGACTGTGGCGGTAGTGGAATCATAGTGCAGCATTTCCGTGGCAAAGGCGGGATGCAAGAGATAACGTACGAGCCGCTCCCGCGGGGCCGTATCGTTTGGTTCGACCGGCTCACCCCGGAAGACGGAGAATCCGGGCTGCTGCCAGCTGAGCAGGAGATCGACGATACCTGGGTTGATTTTTTCCTCGGCCAGCAGAGCTTGAAAGACACTGTGACGGAAGAGATGCATCATCTTTTCTGTATCGACCCAGGGGATAAGATGGAAATCGCCGTTGCGGGAGAAGGCTGCGTCAGTAGCCAAACAGTGGAGGTGGGGGTGAAAGTGGACCGGAAGGAAGGACGATCGCGATCCGGGGTACGCATCCGACGCCGGGAATCTCGTCGCCCAAACGGAGGAGCCGAAGAGGTATAACCGCATGGGCACGATCAGAGTGCGGAGACTCCACCTGCTCCTCATGCGGATCTCGTTATTGCCGCCTGGCTACGGCGTCGCCCTTACAGGGCTCTCCAGATCCCTGACTTTAACCCAGGGCTTTCGCCCTGGGTTTGAGCGCGGACCCCAGAGCAGCCCTGAAAGGGCGTCGCAGATCGGTCGCTGATGTTCGACATGAAGAGATCCGTGTAAGGAGCAGGACTCCACGCCTTGCCCTGTCCACGAGGGTTGGAAAAGCGTTCGTCAAGTCCTCGCCCAAACACTCCAGGAGCAGTCCGTTACCGATCTGGTCCGCGCACGCCGCGCGAAACTGAATTCCCAGTCATAGTGAGACAAACTCCAGCCAAACCGATTGATGACCAACGATTCTATGATTCGCCGTGACGCGACGCGCGGCTCTGAATCTGGAATCGAGCGGCCTCACCAGCGCTGGTGCACCTGCGCGCGAATCTCGCGGTCATAGAGAGCGCGGATCCGTGCCATGGTTGCATCGCCTAGTGCCGGGACGTCGGAGGCCCGGGCGTTCTCCACCGCCTGAGCCCGGTTCTTCGCGCCGGGGATGGCGCAGGATACGGCGTCGAACATGAGAATCCAACGCAAGGCGAATTGCGCCATGCCAATGCCGTCCGGGACGAGGGAGCGGAGTTCTTCAACAGCCCGGAGTCCAATCTCGAACTCGACGCCGGAGAAGGTTTCTCCCACGTCGAATGCCTCCCCATGACGATTGAATTGACGGTGGTCATCCGCAGGGAAGGAGCTCGCGTGGCTCATCTTTCCGCTCAGGAGACCGCTCGCCAAGGGCACGCGGGCGAGGATTCCGACCTGTTTCTCGCGCGCCCGTGAAAAGAACTGGTCCGCGGGTCTCTGACGGAAGATGTTGAAGATTATCTGCACGCTCTGGACGTTCGGGTACTCCAGCGCCTTCAGACCCTCTTCCACCTTCTCCACGCTGACGCCGTAATATCGCAGCTTGCCGGCCCGCGCCAGATCATCGAGGACCTCGAACACCTCGGGTTGGTAATACACCTCGGCCGGCGGACAGTGCAACTGCAGCAGGTCGATGGCCTCCACCTGCAGGTTGTGCAGGCTGCGCTCGACGAACTTCGTCAGATTGTCGCGGTTGTAGCCCGCCGCTACGTGCGGGCTGAGCCGTCTCCCGGCTTTGGTCGCGACATAGACGCGCTGCGCGTGCTCCTTCAGGACGCGTGCGACCAGACTCTCGCTGCGGCCGTCTCCGTAAACGTCTGCGGTGTCGATGAAATTCACACCCTGATCGATCGCCGCGTGCAGCGCATCGAGGGCATCCGCTTCGCTCACCTGTCCCCAGGCGCCTCCGATGGCCCACGCCCCGAAGCTGATTTCGGATACATTCCAACCGGTTCTTCCCAGCGGTCGGTACTTCATAAGTCACCTCTCAATCTCTCTGCGTTCCCTGCCGGGTGCGCGGGTGTGGGACTGACGACAACAACGCTTTGAGCAAACGTGACATTTGCCATTCCACATCAATATAGGACCGCTTAGGTCAAAAAAACAGCCCCGGGAATTGACGTTTAGCGGAAATGTTCCTGCTTCGGTGATGGTTGGCCTGGATCCTTGCGTGGTATATTATTTGCAACGTAAATAACATGGAGAGGTTGAAACGTTGCATAAGATATACCATGAACTACGTTGGCGGTATTAGTGGTGCGTCGCGCGAACGGCTGGCGAAGGTTCTCCGCCAAAGCAAAGGGACCATCGTCGCCGCCGCCGCAGCAAAAGCGCTGAGCGTTAGCCGCGCGGCAGCGGCGCGCATGCTCGCCGGGTGGGCGTCGCGCGGGTGGCTAACCCGTGTACGCCGCGGTTTGTTCGTCGCTGTCCCGCTCGAATCCTCCTCGCCGGACATCGCTCTCGAGGACGCGTGGGTGGTCGCGGACAAGCTTTTCGCTCCATGCTACATCGGCGGCTGGAGCGCCGCCGAGCATTGGGGTTTCACCGAACAGCTTTTCCGATCGACCTTGGTCCTTACCACCCGTCGCCCGCGGGCACGCCGCATTGAAGCTCGCGGAACGGTGTTCGTCGTGCGCAGCATAAAAAACCGGGCGATGTTCGGTTTCAAGCCGGTCTGGCGAGGGCGCGTCCGCGTCAACGTTTCCGATCCGACGCGCACGATTCTCGACCTGCTAAACACACCCGCGCTGGGAGGGGGCATCCGATCCGTAATCGACATGCTCAAGGCGTATTTCGGTTCCCAGCACCGCGATCCGCAGCTGCTCATCCGCTATGCGGATCTGCTCGGCAACAAGGCGGTATTCAAACGCCTCGGCTATCTCGTTTCCGCATTTTTCGGAGGGGAGCGGGAGATCATTGACGCCTGCCGGGCGCGGCTCTCCGCCGGCAACGCCAAGCTCGATCCGAAGCTGCCTGCAGACCGGCTCGTCAGCACCTGGCGGTTGTGGGTGCCTGCCGGATTCTCGAAGGAGACAACGCCGTGATCCCCAGGCACGGCATGGTGGTGCTCGGCGTGGACCTCGGAGTCCGAAGCTATCCCTACGACGTTTTAGGTTACTTGCCTGGATGTGAATCGCTGGATGCAATACTCATATTAGGGCGAGGCATTCCTCTGCTTTGCCAGGCTGCAATTCAAAGCAGGAGATATATATCGTGTCACCATGTTTCGTGAGATCGCCTTTTGGGTATGGAATCCCCAGCTGTGGACTCTAGTAGGACACTGAAGCAGCCAGCTGAGTTGACATCATGAGCCGCAATAAAAAGCACGAGAGGAAATACACCCCGTACAAACACAAGTGAGGAATTCCTATCCTAGACCGAGACGACGCTGTTGATACTAATCGTAGGCTTCGCTGAGGTCCTGCTCGACCTCGGGAGCAAAGATCAGCTTAACGGCCATGGCGACTGCGAATCCTGCGATAAATCTCATCCCAGGAGAGGATTGAGCCGGGGCTGTTGAGGATTCTGCCCCCGCCGGGCCAAATCTTCCTTCCGCCATTGATGTACTTGGACTGCGGCGGGGTCGGAAGCGATATCATCCCAGAGATCTTCCGCCCGCTCCAGTTTCTCTGAGAGGCGGAGATTTCGACGGCTGGTTCTGACGGACTTCCACGCCAAGAATTACTTACTTAGGTTGATGAAGAGGCCGACAGCATCGAACAGCTCGCGGGTACCGTCGCCAGGACGCAAGCTGAATCCTGGCGACAATGTGTGATAAATTATCCTGCGAGGTAAGTATGCAGCGTGGAACCACAGTAACAGAGCAGAAAAGCGCAAAATCTTCTGCAGACTCTCGGGAACAGGACAGCTTCTGGAAGTATGTTCCGCCAGAGGTCGGAAGATTGGAGAATCCTCAGACTGCGATACCTCGCATCGCGAAAGATGGCAACCTCGCAAAGCTCATTGAATCGGCGATTCAGCGAATTCCTACCATACACAACGCATATCTTGGAGACGCGCGACGAATCTCCAGCCTGGAGCCGGAGAGCGTTCACCTGGTTGTTACCTCTCCACCATATTGGACGCTGAAGCAATACCGCGACGTCCCTGGACAAATGGGGCATATTGGGGATTACGAGTCGTTTCTCATCGAGCTAGACAGGGTTTGGGAACGCTGCTACCAGTCACTCGTTCCAGGAGGCCGGTTGATCTGCGTCGTCGGAGATGTCTGCCTCTCCCGGAGAAAGAACGCGGGACGGCATACCGTGGTCCCCCTTCACGCGTCAATTCAAGAGCACTGCCGAAAAATCGGATTCGACAACCTCGCTCCGATCATCTGGTACAAAATCGCTAATGCGGTCTACGAGGTAGAGAATGGATCGGGTTTCTTAGGTAAGCCCTACGAACCGAACGCCGTTATTAAGAACGATGTTGAGTTCATTCTCATGGAACGCAAACCAGGCGGGTACCGGACGCCGAGCGTGGCAGCGCGGGTGTTGAGTGTCATTTCGACGGAAAATCACAGGGAGTGGTTTCAGCAGGTGTGGAGCGGATTGACCGGTGCTTCAACGAAGGATCACCCGGCGCCGTTTCCGCTTGAACTCGCAGAGCGGCTGGTGCGCATGTTCAGTTTCGTAGGGGATACTGTTCTCGATCCTTTTCTTGGGACAGGAACAACAATGATTGCCGCGGCGAAGTGGGGACGAAACAGCATCGGATATGAAATCGACTCGCACTATTATGACTTGGCAGTAAAGCGGATCGAACGAGAGACTTCGTCACTATTCAGCTCAGCGACGATTCTGACGCGAACGGAGCATTAAAGATGACAGATCCGCAGCTCGATAAGCGGGTGCGCAATGCGGTCAAATTCTTCTGGTCAACGAGGGCGGAGCAGGCACGACGTCAGGGTTCCGGATCGGGAACAAAGGATGCAGGAGCGCGCGCCGCAGTGACCGGCGGGGCGCAGATGGACGGGTTTGTTCGGTTTGTCAGAGATCTTCTGTACGAGAGTGGATTGCCACTGGGCGCAGTCCATCACAATGGGAGGATTGAAATCCCAGGGTGGTATCGGTCGGAGAAAAGATGGGATTTGTTGGTGATTTTGGAGGGTAGACTCATCGCCGCCATCGAGTTTAAGTCGCAAATCGGCCCCTCGTTTGGCAACAATTTTAATAATCGAACGGAAGAAGCCATCGGTAGTGCCTCCGATCTCTGGGCAGCGTACCGCGAGGGCGCATTCAAGCCGTCGGCGCGTCCGTGGCTTGGATACCTGATGATGCTGGAGGAGTGTGCTGCTTCCACGAAATCCGTACGTTCGTGGGAGCCGTATTTCAGGGTCTTCCCCGAGTTTGTTGGATCGTCTTACAAGCAACGATACGAGATTCTGCTCACAAAGCTTGTGAGAGAGCGCCTTTATGACGCGGGCTGTCTCATCCTCTCCAATTCCAAGACCGGTCCAGAAGGTGTTTATCAGGAGCCCTCGGAGGAGCTGAGCTTCCAGAACTTCGTCACTTCCCTACTTGGGCGCGCCAAAGCGACAGAAGGAAATCCGATGAAGAACTCCGGTCTTGGACAAGAAAGCCCATTGCCCCAGGCTCCTACAGTCATCATTTGTCGGGAGATTTGGTTTTGATCTCGAAATCAGTCGTCCCCATCATCTCACGCGCTCGCAATAGTGACTGCAATCGACAACCAAGAACAACCCCCTCAGACGCGATCCGAGCGTCAGGATCAGTGACACGCCAACTCAATAGTGTTGCGGATGTCATCAATCCAATCGGCGAGCACATTCTGCGGCCTTCCCGGCAGCCTCGAACAAAGGATGTCACAGGGGTGTAACCGGACGTCTACGCCTATCGTCCTAGCAACGCCAGCTACCTTTTGTGAGGTTTGGAGGCTTCTATGCGCGAAAAAGTTCCTAACTGTGGGGAGAAGCTGAAATACTTGTGGCTGTGCAGAAATGGCGGCCAGCACCTGCGTTAGATTGGACGCTCTAACAGCTACAAAGAGTTTGGATAGCGTAGCAGGATCATGCCAAACAGGTTCACCACGTCTCTCTATCTTTATGACCTTTAGAGAATATGCGATCGCTGCGTCATCCGTATTTAAACCCGGCACCGCAATGGTTACGTGTCCACCACCTGCTCGCTTAGCATTGTGCATGCAGGACAGATAGAATGCACGGACAAAGGTTGCCCAGAGATTGACAGCCTCGATGCATACGAAGGCAACGGTTCGGGCCTCAATAGGATTCAGGGGCGGCTTGCACCTCTCGACAAGAGCGCGCAATCGCAGAGCCCGTCTGCACGCACAATCCCGGAGGCACGCGAGATTACCACTTTGCCTCATGAAAAGTCTGGGGAAGTGATGGCTCTACAAAGCCACACAAATCGAGTTGTCCGCTGGTTCTTTGTATTCGTTTTTTCGGTACACGCTTTGACGAATTCTTCAAAGTCCTTATTGCTGTCAACATCATCCAAGGCAGCACTAATTGCAAGCAGGTTTTCCGTGACCATCTTTGGATCGAATTTCTTGATCTGGGGCGATTTGAAAATCCCCTCCAAGCTTTTCACAGATTTGCGAACATGAATGATTGCCAACAAAAGGGAATAGACAATGTAAGGCTTCACGATATTTGTCCCGTGGACGTCTTTCCAGAGCCTCAGTTCGTCGAGCGCATCCGTAATCCTCTTCTGAAATTCCTGTTCCTCCGGAAACGCCTTGTCGCGATCCTTGTAGAGGCGGTCTAAAATCCTTTTGTTTGTGGTCCGAATTCCAACCATCAGCGCATCGCATATTTCAGAGATGAGCTTCGTGTCAGCCATCCTCACGAGTTGCTTCTCCCCGAATATTCCGATGTCGACCAAGCCCTGGTTGAACTTCTTGCAAACTCTGTTGACAAACCATTTGAATGTGCCTTGGAATGTAGCGTGGCGCTGCTCCTCTGCGTTGAGCGGGACCGTGTATGAATTCATTCGTCGAAAGACCTCTACAACTTCCTCTCGAGTGGCAGCCACGAACAGGTCAAGACTGATTGCGAAATCCAAAAAACGGTGCTGATCATCGGGTGCGAGTTCGGAGTACGTCCTGTCTCGTATGGCTTCAGTTTCCAGCATACGGGGTAAACGGGATTGTCCTTTCCAGAACTCAAAAATCGCCATACTACGTTGTTGACCGTCAACAATTTCCTTGATCGTTTTTTTACTCTTTATATCAGTTTTCTGATACAGAGATAGCTTGGGGATGGGGTAGCCGAGGATGATGGTTTCGATGAGATAGGCTCTAGCGATTGATGGCCACACCTTATCACTACGCTGGTATTCCTTGTTCACGATGATTTCCCCACGTTCCATTGCGGCGCAGTAATCTGCGACGGTCATGTTTGTCGAAACGATATCCATGCGCGAGTTCCTCCGGGAGTGGCATTTTGTTTATAGCGGCTTGTCCGTGTGACATTCAAGGATTTTCGCGTGCCGCTAATCGAACGGCAGTTGCCATGGTTTCCAAGGACGCAGGCCGCCAAATGCGAGGCACCCCGTCGCGCTGCTGGAAAGGCTGTGACCCGCCCTGGAGCATGTGAATCCTTCCTCGGGCGCCATCGGTTCGGCGGTCAAGCACGCCATCAGGGATATCATGCCAGAACTTGTGATGCGCGAGTTCGAGCAGCTCAAGGTTTTCCTGATTCCGCCCGGCATTGAGCAGGGCGCTCACGCAGGCGGTTGTACCCTTAAAGTAGCCGCGAAGGCCGGGATCCGGACTCCACGTCAGACGCACCGTGCCGATTAGGATGTCCGCCATTCCGAGGCACCGGAAAGCTCCGACACACAGTCCTCCCCAGAAGTCGGTAAGAAGCTCGAGGCACGGCATGTCGTCTTCCTGTACCGCTCCCCAAAGACGGTCCAGCCATTATTCGCCAGGTCCTGATCTGCCGACGCACGTGCAGTGATGGCAGTCCCAGCGCCATTGCCCTGGCTTGCGAGGAGGCTTTGCTTTCGTGCGGCATGGCCTAAGAGGCTTATGAGCGCTACGCCCCTAAGGCGGCGTAAATAAATAACATTTACAAGTAGTCTAGTATGCTGTAAATTTAGGAGCATGACGAAATGGCAGGTACTTCGTCGGAAATTTGCGCAGATC
>Ga0315277_10005142_pt1 | contig 17318 bp, 13 predicted proteins | sample YL17G05_15_MG_FD_203695 | JGI IMG/M metagenome (GOLD analysis project Ga0315277, IMG submission 203695) | Sediment microbial communities from Yellowstone Lake, YNP, Wyoming, USA - YL17G05_15 | ecosystem: Environmental > Aquatic > Freshwater > Lake > Sediment | place: USA: Wyoming | collected... | reverse complement strand
GGCGCTCGACGCCAAGGCGCGCGGCCAAAAGCGCGTCATCCTGTTCAACCTATCGGGTCACGGCAATTTGGATCTGGCTGCTTACGAGCAGTATCTCGACGGCAAGCTGGAGGATTACGAGTACCCGGCGGAGCAAGTGGCAGAGGCGATGTCGCACTTGCCGCGCGTGGAAGAGAGGGGGGCAGTGTAAAAAAAACCTCCCGCAGGTCATCAGCAGACCCGCGGGAGGTGTCGTTCTTGGAGAGTCGCAACTCACTGGCGTATGATCAGGGGGAGATAGACGCTCTTGCCGATCGAAAAACTTCCGACCGCAGCGACATTGTTCGTCTCGCCATATTCCAAAATACGACCATAGGCTGGATCGTTGAGCCACCAAAAGCTGCTGTCTACTTGGATGTACAACGAAAAGCTGCTGCCCGCCGGTACGGGGACTGTCCACTGCGCCACAACCGAGTCGCCAGGCTTGACCAGCGCGGGCCAGTTCAGGTAGTTGAAAAAGTACAAAAAGTTGGAGCGCTGATCAACCGGGTCGCACGGACTGGTTTCCACGCCGCAATACCCGCCTGCGTGATCATTTGGCCCGGTGGGCGCGCCGGGTTGTGTAAAGGTTGACGGCTTGACGTACAACTCGACGGTCAACCAGTTGTTTGTAGAATCAGTCGGTGTGAGCAAGTGTTGCCAGGTCAATACATCGCCCAGTCCCCGGTTTGTGATCGTCGCCGACACGGTGAATGTCGTGCCGAGTCCATACGGTCCCGGCGAAACCTGCACGTTCGAGACCACCAGGTCAGGGCCCTGGATGGGGCTACTGATGCTGGGCGATTGGTTCGCAGAGTTGGTGTCATAGCCGCGGGCCCCATCGTCGGTGATGACAGCGCGGTTGTTGCTCAGATTCACCGTGTAGGGTATGGTGCTGGCGAGCCGAACTGTGATGGTGAGCACGCGACTCTGGTTCGGACCTAGCGTTCCAACGTTGTACCGAAAAGTGTTCCCGGTCGCGTTGGCCTGGACGAGCTGCCAGCCTGTGCTGCTGTACACGACTGTCATGTAGGGCATAGCCGGCGCCAAGGCCTCGCCCGGCGGTGCAAAGCCGAGGTAATCGGTGATGACCACACCGCTCAATGTGTGCGGGCCCGAGTTCGTGTAGGACAAGGTATAGGTAAAAGTTGTCCCCGGCAAAGTCGCTGTGACGTGATTCGTTTGCGTCATCTGCAAGTCATAGGGGATGCGAATGCGATGATAGACTGCGTTGCTGTTGACTTTGCCCTGGTCGCTGGCAAGGATCGCCTCGTTTTGAATCAGCGTGCCATCAGAAGCCAGCAGATTGACTTGAACGGTAAACTGCATCTGACCTGATGTCCCCGCCGCAATTGAGGTAAACGTCCATCGAACGCTGGTCGAATCGTGCGAGCACCCGAGCGTGCAGGCGACAAAGCTCGTGTCCGCGGGAAGCACATCGCTGATGGTGACCATGGTCAGCGAAGCGGACGGATTGGGGTTCAAGTAATTGAGCGTGTAGGTGATGAGCGCGCCGGGGAGCACTATGCCCGCCTGCGGTGCGCTTGACCCGCCCGCCGGGCTGGCCGACTTGGAAATCTGTCCCGCGCCGCCGGAGGTGACGGCAATGTGCGTGGTCGAGTTGCTCGCCACGCCGGGGGCGCACTTGTCGGCCCTGGCGCAGCCGACCACGTGACCTGTGTTGACAATCAGCGTCCCGCTGACCACGTCCGGGGCGACCAACACGGCAAAGCTGACCTGCCCGCGCTGGCCGGGCGCGAGCGGCCCGACGGTCCAGGAGAGCACGCCGCTGCTCACGATACACCCTGATGGTAAACACGAGCCAGGCACAAACTGGGTCTTGGCCGGCATTGCATCGGTAATCGTCAATTGGGTCAGCGTGAGCCCGGCGTCGTTGTTCGTGTAGACGAGGGTATAGGTGATGGGTGTGCCGCGTAGCACAGCCGCGCCGCTCGACGGGCTGGCTTGTTTGCTGAGTGCAGGTGGCGCAGGATCCATCACGCGATGCGCGGTCGAATTGCTGGCGACGCTCTCCCGGCACACTCCCGCAGTGGTCACGCAACCTACAATGTAGCCGACATTCGTAATCGCCGTCCCGCTGATGGCCGCTTGAGCGACCAGGGCTCCGAATTGCACCTGGCCTTGAGCCAAAGGTCCCACCGAAAGCTTCCAACGCAGCTCGTTCCCGTTGCGCTCGCAGCCTAAGCTGCACCACCCAAAACTCGTGCTGATGGGCAACACGTCGGTGATGGTCACCTCGAGCGGCAATTTGCTGTTCGGGTTGGAATAGCTCAATGTATAGGTCAGCATCTGACCGGAAAGCACCGGCATACCGCTGGCCGGAGTGGCGGTCTTGGTCAGGACGGGCGAGACAAGCTGGACGACCTGATGGCTCGTATAATCCATCACGTGGTCAGTGTCATCCGATATGAACCGCGCGCGATTGTCGAGCCATGTGCCTATCTCTGCAGTATCGCTCACCACTGCCACAAAGCCTACCTGGCCGCTGCTCCCTGGAGGCAGTGAACTGATATTCCACCTCAACTCGGGCAGATGAGTGTCATCTGGAATGATGCCCATGCCGGCTGTGGCAATGATGCTGCCTGGCTCGTACGCCAAGTTTGGAGGTAGTGTATCCGTAATCCATACGTTGCGCATCGGGCTTTGGTCGAGAGCACTCGTGGTAAAGACCAATGTGTACGTGATGCGCTGACCGTGCAACACGCCTTGACCTGATGGAGGGTTGGCCGTCTTGACAAATTCCGGCGGCAGAGGGATGTCGTACACTAACTCGAAGCGATGCAAGTAGGGTGTGTAGGACAGCGGAACCTTGGTGGTCATGTTGGCTCGATACTGGAACCGGAACGCCCGTGTGTCGGTGAACTCGACTGTGGTGGTGATGAGGCCCAGCGTGCCAGAGGGCAAGAGAGGCGCCGACCAATCACCTGTCCATTGGCCTGTAACGTCTTGTACACGGTACTGCAAGGTCATGGTCACGGAGGTAGTGGGGATCTCGGTCGTCCAGTTAAAGCTCAATACTTTGCGGTCGCGGCCCAACTCGATGAGTCTGCTTTCGTACCAGCCTGCGCGTGCATAGCCGTTCGTGTCGCTTACGCCGGTCGTGCTGCTCACGATGGTTGTCGAGCCGCGATTCAACGCGCTGTCTGCTATCGGATCGTCCACCGAGCCGGTCGTTCCACCCAACACGTAAATGTATCGGTTGTCACGGCTGGTCACTGCCGCGTGCCACACCCGGTAGGGGTCCAACGCCGGCGCTGTATACCAACCCTCTCCCACGGCATAGGTGATGATCTGCCCCGAGTCGAGGTTGAGCAGCGCCGAACGCGCGTAGTCTACTGCGTTGCCAAAAAAAGTATCAACGCCGCCGAGGCCGAAAAGCTCGCCGTTAAAGGCCAGCCCCACGCCACCCATGATAGCCCGTTGCATAGGCGAGGTGGATATCCAGCCGCCGGCGGTAATGTCGCCAGTGGTCGTCAGTGGCGTGGCAAAGTACACATAGGTCCTTGGATCGCTGCCGTCGAACCCACCCATCACGTATATGCGACCGTTATAGGCCGCAACCATGTGGCCCGAGGGTGGATAGGGCAAACTGGCTGTGGCCGTCAGCCATTGGGTGATCACGCCCACTGGGTCTAGTGAAGCGTAAAGGACTGTTCTGGTAGTCGCTTGACCCCCCGAGAGATCGTTCTTGCCGCCCGGCACGTAGATATGTCTGTTTACTACAGCCGCTGGTGCGCGTGAGCGTGCATCTGTCAACCGTGGCGCAAACTGCCACTCGCTGAGCGTCCCGTCGTCGTTAAAATCGGCAAATATGACCGTGTTTGTCGAGACACTCTGAAAACCATTGAGCACGTCGCCGCCAATGACGTATAGGCGGTCGCTCACGACGACCGCCGAGTGCATGTACACGCCGTCCGGGTAGGCCGTGAACGTCAAGGGTGTAGTCGGCGTGAATGGCTCTAGCATGTATGTCTCCGTCTGGATACGCGACATGAACACGGAGCGCGTCAGCACGGGCGTAATGCCATCGAGAGCTGTGCCCGTCCGCCCACCCAGCACGTACACATAGCCGTTGTGCTCGACCATGGCGTGTCCATAGATGGGCGGCAGGCCTTGCACGTTCCCGGTGATCCACTCTCCGGCGATACCAATTCGGAGCAGCGCCACTTCGCCGTCGTCTTGTTGGGTCAGGCCGGTATGATAGAATGTGCCGGGGGTAAAGTCGTCTACCGTCGTATGCAACGTAGAGTTGAGTACTGCCTGCGCGGTGAAAGTGGATAACAACAGGTATAGCATGCCTCCGGCCAATAACAGAACGCCTATCAGTCGCCATAACCGCTTGTGTTTCATATCTCACCTCTCTGGCGGCTCACTCTTTTGTTGTGCACGCTCTGATTCTCAAGTCAGTTTACCACTGTCCTGGATCCAAATCAATCGGGACTGTGCTGGTGATGGCCCACACCTCAGTTGCTCCCCGTCGGCGTCCCCGCCGAGCACTTGTGGGCAATCACCAGGGACTGTGGAGAAAACGAACCAGGCACACCGACCCTGCGGAAGGTGTGCCCGGTTACGACGCTGTTTGACCTTCCAGCCCAATCGGATCAGGGCTGAATCTGGTACTACTGGATCAACTTGACGCTGTACGCGCCGGCTTCTTCGTTGCAGGGGATGCCTTGCCCCCAGTCGCCGTTGGTCACCCACTTGATGAACGTGCCGGTCATGCTCTTGTTTTTGCCGGTAAAGTCATAGCTCCTGAGCACAAAGGCTGCAAAGCTGGCCACCCGGTAGTTCGTGTCTGACCCTGACCCCATTACGGTATCGTACAAGGGGATAATCAGGGGCGTCTGGGTGCTGATGAACTTGTTGAGCTGGTCGCGCACGCCATCTGCGTTCTTGTTGCCGGGCTTGCCCTGCATCCACTTGCCAGCCGTGATGAGGTGATCGTTCGTGTCCGCCACCCAGTTCGGCGGTTGGCCGGGGTTATAGTACTTGTAGCTGGTCCCGGGCGTCGTCAGCGCGGCAACCAGGTCCGGCGTGTCGTTGCTGCCATCCCAAGATAACCAGCCAAAGTTGCCGGGCAGCTCGTCGGCATCGTCCAGGACGCGCAGCGTCACTTGCTCGTTGAACGTCAGCGGCACGTTGCGGCGCGTGAACGGGTACAGGCCAGTGGTAACTTGGGCCACCGTCCCAAAGCGCGCCTTGGCAGCGGACTCGGCCTCCATCTTGTTGCGCCCGATGAGGCCGGCGATAAAGGCCGGGGCCGAGCCGTGCACGACGACTTCAACGCCCATGGCCCGGTTGCCGCAACTGCACGGCACCACGCCGAGCGTGCCCACCTCGTTCTGGCTCAGCCGCTGCCCGTTCGCGTCCACATAGTAGACCTTTGCCGTCGCACCAGGGTTGTTGGCAGACACCATCCGCAGGACCTGATTGCGGATGTTCGCCTCGTTCGGGCCGGGGTTCATGCCCAGTTTGGCGCATTCCAATACGAGTTGCCGCGCGCCAGCCAATGCGCCAGCGTCACTGGCATTTTGCGTCTGGCGCTTTACAACGAACAGGTTCCCGCCGTCAATCGCCAGAGCCGCAAAGAGCAGCAACACGATCATCGCGAAGGTCAGAATCACAATCGCTTGTCCTTTTTCATTCCTCATTGGATTTAACATTTTGTCCTCCTTCATGCTGCTTTCCGGGCAGCACTGTGAATTGATGGATCCCATCGGGCAGCTTGCCCGCCGATTTACCTCTGGTCACTTTGCAACGACACAATTAGCTTGCCAAATTTCATACACATCCTCCCCGGCGCCACGCCCCTTTGCGTATCCCGTTCGATACTGGCACATCTCACACCTCTCGTGGTTGATGGTTACTGGATAATTGCAGCCGCTCGAGCCTGAAGCGGCAACTTGTTCGACCCGACGATGCTGCCGATCACAAACGTCGCCAGCGGGTGTGTGTAGCTAGAAGTGACGGTGATGGGAGACCCTGACGACACATCGCTGACGAACACCTGCACACTGATCGAACTCGAGATCACCATCCCGGCCGGGCTGGCATTCTTGGTGCGCCAGGTGACATTGTTGGGATCGGCGCACTGCGTGCCAGAACTGGCCGTGAGGCAGTCGGGATTCATCGCCGCGAACGTCGCGCCTTCGCTGACGGCATCTTGCAGGGCGATCAGAGCGTAATAGGCCCGCCCGATGTCAAAGACGCCCATCAGGATGATGCTCAGCACGACAAACATCAGCGCGAATTCCACTAGACTTTGACCTGACTCTGTTTTCTTGGTACGATCCGTTAGCTTTCTCATCTCAATACTCCCTTCGCCATCCTCAACTGCCACTCAGATTGGAACTTTACGGGCAGCCTCCACCACCGGGAGGCGCCATGGGCGCTGTTGTGCCGCTGGTGCTGCCGCTCTGATATCCAGGCTTGCTCGCCGTCACATCCACTGTCTCGCCCGAGTCTTGTGATTTGCCCAACATGGTGCAGGCATAACCATTGACGTCCGTGGCGACTGTATAGTCTTGCCCATTCCATGTGAACTGGACCGTGACGCCGCTCACCGGGTTGCTGGCAAAGGTCACTCGCACGCGCGCATAGACATCGCGATTGCCGCTCCCAAAATCGCGGTAGGGATAACCCTCGACAAAGGTGACGGCCAGCGAGCCAGGAATGTTTTTGACAACGTGTGTGCAATTCTTGGTATAGCCGTTCCGGCCATTGATGCAGTATCCGCCGATCTCGGATGTGTATGTGCCGAGACCATCATAGCTCGACCAGCCCGGCGGGAGGCCGACCTCGGTGACGGTGTACACGGTGCCGGCCGGCGCCCACAGCCCATTGTCGTCCAATGCAGGCCGAGGGCCAGTTTTTCGATTGGTGTACGTGCAGCTCAGGGCAGAAGGATCTGAACTCTGAGCAGAAAGACCTGAAGGATAGTTGCAGATCGCCGTGCCCAGAATACTCTCGGCTCTGAGCGTGTAGGTGATGGGCAGATCGGGGGGCGGCGAGCTCATCGTGTTAGCGTTGGCGTCGTACCATACTTTTTCGATGAACACGTGCTGTGAGCAAGGGTGTGAATCGCTCGAGGCGGTGGCTGTCTTGGTTTGGCCGCCGGACTTGAGTGTCCACACAGTCGAGCCTCCAAAATCCACTCTGAATAACGCATTCGGCCAATGGGCAGTGCGTCCCGGTTGGAATATCGCCGGCTGGCCGCGATCCTGCGGAACAGGGCTGAAAAAGTTTTCAGAGCCGATGGGGATTTCTACCGTCGTCGAGTTGTCGCTTTGGTAACCAAAGTACGCCGTGTAGCTGCCTTTGCCGTTGTCAATGGTGCATTCCATGATAGGGCTGACAGGCGACGGCGTCGGCGTAGGCTGCCACGTCGGCACGGCGGTTGGCGGCAGGGTCGGCACAGGCGATGCCCCGGGCGGTGTCGTCGGCACAGGCGTCGCCCCGGGCGGTGTCGTCGGAACGGAAGTTGCCCCAGGCGGTGTAGGCGAAGCCGCTGCCGGCGACCCTCCTCCCGGAGTAGCTGTCGGCGGCGGGGGCGGGGGAGGCGGCGGGGGCACATCGTTCCCCGCGTAGGCGATGGTGCGCGCGGAAGTATAGTGCAAGGAGAACAGGGGGAACATGCTGCTGATCACGGGCGTCAATGGCGCAAAGTCGGCTCGCACGTCCACCACCACACGGTCGCCTGGGGCAAAAGTCAGGCTGGGCTGGCAACTGTTATATTTGACCGTCTTGCCGTCGTCATAAGCGATTCGCACGGTATAATCAGACGATGGAATGAATGCCAATTGCGAGCGGGCGGCTTTGTCAATAGAAGTGCAGTTGTCCGGATCGGTTGCGCCAATGCGAACTGCTTCCCGCGAAGCGTTGGACGATGCTCCGTAGATAAAAAAGATGCGGCCAAAGTCAATGATGCCCATCGTCATGAGCAGGAGCAATGGCATGATGAGAGCGAATTCGAGCAAGCCCTGACCGGTCTGTAATTTGTTGTTTATTGCCTGTTTGACCTTGCTCATCACGTTTGTCCTTTAACCGTCAATCCTTTTCTCGTCTAGATTCGGGAGCTAGCAGCCTGTCAGAAAATCTATCTGGAATCACCCTTGATCAGATGCTTGCCTACAGCGCTTTGCTGCTCTCCACGTCCTCATCCGCTACATCACATCTCCCTGAAAGACTGCTAGCTCATTCCATTACGGCTGGACGTCAGAAAGGTGGATAACACATTGTTTGTCCGGCCCCTTTGCCACATCATTTATACTCCTGAAAGCATGAATCGTGAAGCGTATAAAGACTGGATTTTTGAAAGCCAGGAGTAAGGGGAATACCGAAAGGTAGCCGCAGCCGCCTCCGTAGAAACCCGCAATGGCGTGCGGAAAAGTACAGAGACATTGAATTTCAGTAACTGCTTTGGCTGTCATTGCGAGAACTCCATATCGTCGGATGGCGATATGCGTGAAGTAAGAAACTCGCGTCGTTCGTAGTGATGACTTTCATCTGTGCAGCAAGGGCCAAAGTCGCTACTACACAAACACAAGTTTCTGGGTAGGAGCGAAGCGACGAAGCAATCTCTACCTTGAAGCGTAGAGATTGCTTCGCCCCGCAGGGGCTCGCAATGACAGTGTGAGAGGCGATGTGCCTAACATTACAACGCAATGTCGGCTCAAAGCGCCGTCCCCGGCGCGGTTGGGACGCCGCCGAGACGGCGGCTTGAGCGTAACCTTGCGCTGTAATACTAAGCAGTTACAATTTGATGCTTGAAATACGGGATGGGGGGGTTATTCGAGGAGACCGTGTTCTTTGGCGTAGCGCACCAGCTCGGCCCGGCTGGCGATGCCCAGCTTACTGGTCAGATTGGCCCGGTGGCTTTCCACAGTCCGCACGCTGACGTGCAGCTTTTCGGCCACCTGGCGATTGGTGTATCCCTGGGCGATCAAGCGCAGCACGTCAATCTCGCGTGGGGTGAGTGGTTCTGTGGGGGCCTGATCAGAAGTAAGGGCAGGAGACAAGTCCCGCAGCAAGGCGCGGGTCAAGGCCGGGTGGACGTACAGGTCGCCGCTGCAAACGGCGCGGATCGCATTGATCAGTTCGGATTCGACCGCGCGCTTGATGATGTAACCGGCCGCACCTGCCTGGATGGCCTCGCGCAGCAAACTCTCGTCTTCGTGGACGGTGAGGATGAGCACGCGCGTTCCGGGCAGTGTCTCTTTCAATTGCCGTGTGACCTGGATGCCATCCAGGCCGGGCATACTGAGGTCCATCAGGGCCACATCGGGGCGCAGCTCGGCTGCCAGATGTAAGGCTGTGTGACCGTCGGCAGCCTCGCCCACGACTTCCAATCCCGGTTCGGCGTTGAGTAAGGCGCGCAGGCCTGCTCGCAACACGCCGTGATCATCGGCTATCAGAATGCGAATGGACATAGGGAACCTCCACTAACACCGTTGTGCCTGTTCCGGTTTCACTTTCCAGTGTAAGAGTACCGCCCAACATTTCGGCTCGCTCTCGCATGCCGGCCAAGCCCAGCCGATTACTGTGCGTGGAAACGTCAAAGTCAAAGCCGACTCCATTGTCTTCCACGATGGCGACCAGGCTGTCGCCACGCCGCTCGATGACGACGTCCACTCGGCTGGCATGAGCGTGTCGTGCCACGTTCGTCAGCGCCTCTTGCACAATCCGATAGATGGCGGTCTCTACTTCTCTCGGCATGCGCTCGCCTTCCAGCCCGACCGCTTCGAATTGTAGGTTCAGGGTGTGCTGGCTGCGGAAGGTTTCGACGTACTGGCGCAGAGCCGCGACCAATCCCACGTGATCCAGGCTGGCCGGTCGCAGGTCCATCGCCAGCCGGTGCAGGTTCTCCATCACACTGTTTGTCGTGCGCTTCAACTCGGCGGCGCGGGCGCGCACCGACTCGATCTGCTCTGCATCTCGCTCCAGCAGATGCAAGTTGACCATCATAAAAGTCAGGGCTTGACTTGTCTCGTCGTGAAGCTCGCGGGCAATGCGACTGCGCTCAGCCTCCTGCACTTCCACCAGGCGGCGGGAAAGTGCCTGCAAGCGCCCGGCCGTCTCGCGCACCTCTCTAAACAGCCGGGCGTTCTCCATCGCAATCGCCGCTGAACCAGCCATCGCCTCCAGCATTTCCAGGTCTTGCTGGTCGAAAGCACCGTGGGCCTTGTTGATGGCCTCGAGCACTCCCTTGACCGTTCCTTGGATCACCAGCGGCACAGCTGCCAGCGAGCGCGTGGTCATGCCGGTCGTTCCATCAATCTGCCGGGAAAAACGTGGATCATGATAGGCGTCGGCCACCAGTGTGGCCTGTTTTTTCTGCATAACCCAACCGGCGATGCCGGTACCCGGTGGTATCTGCTTGCCCATCAGTTGCTCCGCCCGGGGGCTATCCACTGTGGCAAAAACCAGCCCGTCTGTGACGGGGTCGTGCAGCAGCACTGATGCACCCTCTGCGTTCAGCAAGCTCTTGACTTCGGCGATGACCAGTTCCAGTACAGCATGTAGGTCGAGGGCGGAGAGAATGGCCTGGCTCGCTTTGTTGAGCGCGGTCAGTCCACGCGCGCGACGTTGCACTTCGGCGTGCAGACGCGATGTTTCCAGCGCGACCGCTGCTTGCGCGGCAAACAGCTCGGTCAATTTAACTTCGTGCTCGGCCAGGCTATGCCTGCTTGCAATGTCGAGCACACCCAACACACCTGCTCTCCCCAACAGGGGGACTGCCAGCATCGCGGGGCGATCTGTGACTGGTATATCCAGGCGCTCCGACCAGCCGGGATAATCTTCGATGACCATCGAATGCTGTTTTTCAAAGACCTGGCCGGTCAGATCTTGGCCTGGACTGATCTGGGCGGGCACATGCTCCCGAAAGAAACCGAGGGCGACTGAAAGAACGAGCTGATTCTGCTGGGGATCGTAAATATAGAGACCGCCGGCATCGGCCTCCACCAACTCGACGGCTTGTTCGACGATGATGCGCAGCAGTTCGGATGTTTCCAGTTGTGCGCTGAGGCGCAGTGAGGTCTCATAGAGTGCTCGCAATTCAGCCGCGCGCCGCCGGAACTGCCCCTCGCTTTCTCGCAGCGCTTCCTCTGCTAACTTGCGCTCGGTCACATCGCGGGCGATGCCCTCGAACGCCACCAGGTTGCCGTCCGAATCGTAGACGGGCACGTTGCGCTGTTCGATATAGATGATAGTGCCATCTTTGCATACCCAGCGTAGAACCATAGATTTGCTGAGCCAAGACGGGGACTGTGAGACGGATTCAAAGAGCGGCTTGTCGTCGGGATGCACCAGCTTCATGCCCAGGTTGGGGTCTGCGTAAAACTCTTCTGCAGTGTAGCCGGTCATGCGGTTGGCAGCCGGGCTGACATAGTCAAAGCCGGGCGAGGGCTGCAATCGAAAGCGGTAGATCATATCTTGGGCATTTTCAGCCAGCCGCCGAAAGCGCGCTTCGGATTCACGCAACGCTCCCTCTGACCGTTGCAGCGTTTCCAGCATCCGATTGATCTCGCCCGCGACGTTCGACAGTTCGTCGCTCCCTTTGGCTTCCACCCGCGCCGAAAGGTCGCTGCTGACGCCAATGCGGCTGACGCTGGCGCTCAGGCGAGCTAACCGGATCAGGGCCAACTGGTCCCATAGCAGCATGGTCATACCGATAAATACTAGGCCAGCCACCACCAGTGACCAGAGCAAGTAATTCAAGCTGACCTGCCCTTGATGGTAGATGTCGCGTGGTGTCTCCACTTTTAACACCAGAGCGGGATTGCCATAGATGTCCTTATACATGGTGTAACCCGCAACGATCTGCTCATTCAGCGGCCGGACGAGCCTCGGCGTCGTGTCAGACAAGGACACTGGCGCGTCGTCGAAGCGATACAACGCGAGAGAGACGCGGGTCAGATTGGCCAGTTGCTCAACTTCGGTGTCGCCCAGGTAGCGTCCGATGATCAGCGTCCCTCGGATCGGGCCTTCGCCGCTGCTGTTCACGATCGGCCATGCGGCGACCATGAGTGGACGCTCGACTCCGGTAAGGAAAACGATCCCCGAGACACTGCTCGATGCGTCGGCATGGCGCAACAAGAGGGATGTGGTTGGCGTGAGGTGTTTCTGCAAGCCCGGGGGAGTTGCGACCCTGGTCTTGTTCTCAAGATCAAACGCTTCACTGTAAAACACCTTGCCGGAAACGTCAACAAACACCATCAGGTTCAAGCGCAAGGTGATAAACGTGCCATCTGTGAGGTTCGATTCGATATACGATTCATTCCGACCCTGGACAAATGCAGCAGTGTCGTCCCATGGCGCCCAGTCACTGGCAATACGATCCAATTGGGCAATATTGTCGGCCAAGACAGCCTGGGCGCGCTCAATGTCCTCTTGTGTCTCTTGTTCTTCCAGCTTGCTGAAACTGTTCAGTAAGATGGTTCGCGAGCCTGCATACAGCACGACCATCAAGCCGACAAGCGTCAAGCCGACAGCGATGAGTGTCTTTTGGCGCAGAGTCATCTCGCCTCCTCTCAAGCCATTAGCTCGGAAAGACTACTCGCTCTTTGCCGCTCAACCGGTCCTCGATGCGCGCCACCACCACGTCCAGGTGATCGGCTCGATGAACAAAATCCAGGTTGTCGCTCTTAATCATGAGCACCGGGCAGACGGCAAAGTCGCGCAGCCATTCTTCATAGTAGCGGTCGAGCATAGCCAGGTAATCGGCGGTGATGCCGGATTCGATGGCGCGGCCCCGCTTGCCGATGCGCTCCATCAACACGGATACCGGCGCACGCAAATAAATCAGCAAGTCGGGCGGCGGCAGTTGAGCGACCACGAGGTCGAACAATTGCCGGTACGAGGCATAGTCCCGCTCGGTCATGTTGCCGATCTCGAACAGCGCGCGGGCAAAGATGAACGCATCTTCGTAAATGCTGCGGTCAATGATGGCGGAGCGGCTGTCTTGCGCCAGCGCCTTGTGCTGCGCGGCGCGGTGTCCCAGAAAGAACACCTGCAGATGAAAACTCCATACGCGCATGTCCGCGTAAAAGTCGGCCAGGTAGGGATTATCGGCAACGGACTCGTAGGCCGCGTGCCAGCCCAGCCGCGCGGCGAGCCGCTCGGTGAGGCTGGTTTTGCCGGCGCCGATGTTACCGGCCACAAGAACGAAACGTTTGGTCATTGTATCTCCCACGAGTTCCCCCCCGAGTTCCTGTTACTCACCCTTGCGAAGGTCGGAACGGCATTTGCCGCGTATGCGCTTCCCAACCTTCGCAAGCATGAACGGTTACGTCTTTTGAAACATGTACCATGCCGATCCAACATCGCCACGGTCTTGACCATAATCTACGTTGAGCAGCGTGAACGCGGGCGTGAGCAATCGCTCGGCGTCTTGCGGCAACAGCCCGACGCGCAAGCCCATTCGCGCGCACGAATCGAACGCATACAGCATGTACAGTCCGCCGGGCCGCATGGATCGAGCCAGTCCCTCGGCGTAACGCGGGCGAGAGGGCGCGTCTACTGTGTGCAGGCAGCCAATGTCCAGCGCCAGGTCAAACAATCCGGTAACCGGCAAGGTTTCTAATCTCGTCACGTCGCCCGCGTGAACGCGCGCTCGCATCGTCAGCCCGGCTCGCTCGATCTTGCGCCGGGCAGTGGCGATAGCGCGCGACGAAAGGTCCACGCCCGCCACGTCAAAGTCATGCCGCGCCAGATAAATCACATTCGTGCCGGTGCCGCAACCTAAATCGAGCGCGCGACCTGGCGGGACGCGCCCGCCTTCCACCACCGCACGCACCTCCGGCGGCGTGATGCCCGTATCCCATGGCGTTTTGCCGAACAGATAAATCAGATTCCACAAGAGCCGTTGCATGTTTACCTTTGACGCACGAGATTCTACCCCAGGCAGAGATAGCGCGCAACTGGTGATTACTCACATCTTGACCGCTCGCCGTCCGCGGGGACGCGGGCCTGAGCACTTGTGTAATCACCAGCGCGCAACTCTTGACATTTGATGTTAGAGATTTATAATCTGCCCTCGATGGAACTCTCACTCGCCGTTGCCAAAGTCGGCCAATACGCCGCGTCGGAATCTGGAGACACATTCGAGATGATCGAGCGGCCTCAGGGAGGGCTTTCGTTCGTGCTGGTGGACGGTCAGCACGGCGGTCGAGGTGCCAAGAACATTTCGAACATTGTCGCGCGCAAGGCCATTGCGGATTTGGCCGAGGGTGTGCGGGATGGGGCCGCGGCCCTAGCTGCGCACGACTATCTCTTTAACTATCGCCAGGGCAAAAGTCTCGGCCACGCTCAACATCGTCTCGGTGGATATGGCCACGTGCACGATTGTCCTGGCGCGCAACAATTACTGCCCGACGATTGTCGTCACTCCGTCTGGGTTGCGCCTGCTCGACCAGCCCTCCAACCCGGTGGGCATCTATGCGTGCACCAAACCCAACATGACCGAGCTGCCTTTACAGGCCGAGACCGCAGTGATCGTCTACACCGACGGGCTGGCGACGGCGGGCGAGTATTCCGGGCAGACGCTCGACGTGCCCGCGCTGGCGCGCGACCTGACAGCATACGGGGTGATGGACGCTCAACGCATCGCCGATGCGCTGCTGGCGGCGGCGCTGAAAGCCGACGATGGGCAACCCAACGACGACATTAGCGTGGTTGTTCTCACCGTGACTGACGAAGGTAGCCGCGACGGCGCGCGGCGGTTGGTCGTGCGCGCTCCATTATAAAGGCGTGTGGTTTCAAATCAACAGACACCTGCGCGATGTGTGCAGGTGTCTGTTTCGTTCATTGCGCAGTTTTATCGTTCCTTCTTGCGCCGGAGTGGGCGCAAGAGCTGATATACTCCGCTACGCCTTTTCCATCACCAGCAAATGCGACAATCCAAACACTCGTAGCGGCGTGCGCTCGGCGGCATACGTCAGCGCGCGCAGCATGCGCCCCACCGCCGGGCGGCGGCGAACGATGTTATCATAGCCGGGAAAGACTTGCGTGTGGACGACCAATCGAACCGGTAGCCCATCAAACAATGCGCGCAGTTGCCTCCCCGTGTACGCGCGGACGTGAGGCGCGAGTTTGTTCCTCAGCGCGTCCGGCAGCCAGTTGATGAACGGAATGTTGCCAAAGTGATACTGCCCGCGCCAGTAAACGCCGTGCGTCTCAAACAGCCACCGGCGATTCGGGACAAAGACGACGAGCCGCCCGCCCGGTCGCAAGACGCGCACAGCCTCGCGCGCGGCGGCGCGGTCGTCGCTCACGTGCTCCCACACTTCGTGGCTGAGCACGACGCCGAAAGAATCGTCCTCGAACGGCAGACGCTCTGCCGACGCGACCTGGAGGTGGGGCAGCTCACGGCTGGCTTGAGCGATTCGGTCCGGGTCCAGGTCAATGCCATACACCACGTCGGAAAACTGGCGGAACGCGCGGACGTACATCCCCAGCCCGCAGCCGGCGTCCAGGATGCGCTTGCCTTGCAGCGGCGCGTACCGCTCGATCATTGCCAGTCGGCGATCTTGACCATAGCGCCACACATAGCTGGGATGGCCCAGCGTGATGGCTTTCGCCTCGCGGTCAGCGTCAGTGGTCGTCAAGCTTGAACTCTTGGTGGTAGCCAAAGCTCTGGCTGTTGTCCAGCCAGCGAATCCATTTGGGCGTAACGCGATAAATCTCTAGGTGAGCGACGACATCGGTGAATGATTCGTAGAAAGGAAATTTGTCGCACATCAGTCGCCACGCTCTTGCGCGCTCAGCGGGATCATCCACCTGCGCGGCGACGCCTTCGATCTGTGCGCCTTGGATTTCGCGCCAGTCCATGGATTCAGAGCGCGCCGCCACGGCCACTCGCGGGTCGCGCGAAATATTGCGGCTGTGGCGCGAAGCCGGGTCCGAATAGAAATACAGGAAAAGATTTTCGTCGGAGACAAAGTACACGTCGGCGGCTCGCGGCGACCCGTGCGGACTGGTGGTGGCGACCGTCATCGAGATGCAATGAGCGAGAAAATCTGCGATCTTGAGACGCCAGTCTGGATTCATCGGTTTATCCTTTCAGCCCCGCGGTGAATTCTTGAAGCGCGAGTCGCGCTCCAGCGTCCAGCGCAGTCCCGTGTCGAGGTCGACCTTGGGCGCAAAGTTGAGCAATCGCTGTGCCTTGCGGATGTCGGCGCACAGCCGCGAAACGCCGCCGCTTTGAGCGCCGCTGTAAAGTGGGGACACCTTGCGCCCCGTCACGCGCCCAATCTTGTCTACCAGCGCTTTGATGCTCACGTCCATGCCGGAGCCAATGTTGATGATTTGCCGATCCACATTCTTGGCCGTCGCCGCGGCTGCCAGCCCTTCCACCACGTCGTCAATGTAAGCAAAGTCGCGGCTCTGCTTGCCATCGCCAAAGACGACCAGGCTTCCCCCGCCGAGCGCCTGCTTGAGCAATTGCGGGATGACCGGCGCGTGTGCGGGCGGTAATGGTTGTCCTGGCCCGTAGGCGTTGAACACGCGCAAGATCACTGTCTCGATGCCCCACAGCGCGCCGATGGTGCGGACATAGTGCTCGGCGGCCAGCTTGCTCACCGCGTAAGGCGATCCGGGATTCGGCGGCAGGTCTTCGTACACCGGCTGCGTTTCTTGCTCGCCATACACCGCGCCGGAGGAAGTGAGCGCCACCCGCTTGACGCCCGCATCGCGCATCGCCTCCATTACTGCCACCGTCCCGCCGACGTTGACGGCATTGTATTCGCGCGGGTAGAGCACGGACTCGGGTACCAAGACGCGCGCGGCCAGGTGATACACGCAGTCTACCCCTTGCAGCAGCGTCCACAGCTTGGGCACATCGGAGACATCACCTCGGGTGAACAGCACAGTCGGATCGAGCCGCGCCGGGTCGCCGGCGCTGAGGTCGTCCAAAACGCGAACAGTGTGACCGGCGCGGGCCAGCCGGTTGGCGAGCATCGAGCCAAGAAAACCTGCCCCGCCGGTAACGAGGAATCTCATGGTCAATGTCCTGGGAAGAATAGCCGACGCATTAAACGGCGTCGGCAGGCTGGGCGAATCAAACGATTAGATTATAGCACAGGTCAGGACGAGACGAGGAATGTGGTCAAGAGGCTTTTGGCGGGAACGCAACTCCCACAACTGACTCAACACTGTCTCCAGTCGAGCCGCCAGCACATCAGGCTCGCCGGTCGTCACGTCGTCCGCGTTTTCAAAGATGGCGTATGGCACGCGAATCGAGCGCACGGTGATAAAGCCTGGATCGTCCGCGCTCAACGCGG